>Ga0182018_10001876_pt1 | contig 22611 bp, 20 predicted proteins | sample 812P2MmetaG_FD_120490 | JGI IMG/M metagenome (GOLD analysis project Ga0182018, IMG submission 120490) | Permafrost microbial communities from Stordalen Mire, Sweden - 812P2M metaG | ecosystem: Environmental > Terrestrial > Soil > Wetlands > Permafrost | place: Sweden: Stordalen | collected...
AAAGGTGAGGGCTGATGCGCTCAGTTGCCCGCCCTACAACAGCGTCAACGGGTCGACATCGATCACCAGCGCCGTAGCGCTCCACTTCCGCTCCCGCGCAAATGTCTGCGCGCGGCGCAACATCTCATTGAGCGCCGTGCGGCTGGCGGCCTTAATCAGGAACTGATACCGGTATTCGTTCTTCAGGCGCGTCACCGGCGCTTCGGCCGGCCCCAGAATCTTGATTTTCTCCGGCGCCGGCGTCAGAAAATGCCCCAGTTCCGTGCTCAGCCGCATGGCCTGCTCCTGCTGCTCGCTGCGTACCAGGATATTGGCCATGGCGCTGAACGGCGGGTAGTGCATCATGCGGCGGAACTGCAATTCCTTTTCATAGAAAGTCAGGTAATCCTGCGCGGCGGCCATGCGGATGGCATAGTGGTCGGGGTTGATGGTTTGGATCAGGACGATACCGGGAAGGCTGCCGCGTCCGGCGCGTCCGGCGACCTGCGTCAGGAGTTGAAAGGTGCGCTCAGCGGCGCGGAAGTCGGGCAACCCGAGGCCTACGTCGGCCGAGACCACGCCGACCAGCGTGACGTTGGGAATATCGTGGCCCTTGGCGATCATCTGGGTGCCCACCAGGATGTCATATGACGCCTCGCGAAAGCCTTGCAGGATGGCTTCATACTGGCGTTTGGCGCTGGCCGTGTCGCGATCCAGGCGCGCGATCCGCGCTTTGGGAAACTCGTGGTGCAGCTCTTCTTCGACCTTCTCCGAGCCGACACCTATAAAGTAAATATGCTCGCTCTGACACTTAGGGCAGTGCGAGGGCACGCGCTCGGCGTAGTTGCAGTAATGGCAGAGCAGGCGGCGGTCGCGGCGGTGAAAGGTGAGGGTGACCGAACAGTTCATGCACTGCACGCGCTCGCCGCACGAGCGGCAGGCGACGAAGCTCGAGAATCCGCGGCGGTTGAGCAGAATGATGGTCTGTTCGCCGTTATCGACGCGGTGCCCCACGGCTTCCAGCAAGCGGCGCGAGAAGGTGGCTTGCTTGCGCGTCTCCAGAAACTCGGTGCGCATGTCGATCAGCTCGACCCGCGGCATGGGCCGCGCTGCGACGCGGGTGGGCAGTTCGAGCAATGTGTACTTGCCCCGCTCGGCGTTATAGCGGCTTTCAAGGCTGGGCGTGGCGGACCCCAGCACCACGCACGCGCGGGCGGCCTGGGCACGCACGATGGCCACGTCGCGGCCGTTGTAGCGCGGGGTTTCTTCCTGCTTGTAGCTCTGGTCGTGCTCCTCATCCACCACGATCAGACCGAGATCGCGCATGGGCGCGAAGACCCCGGAGCGCGTGCCCACCACCACGGCCGCCGCACCGGAGCGGATGCGGCGCCACTGATCGGAGCGCTCGGAATCGCTGAAGGCGCTGTGCAGAATGGCGACGCGATCGCCAAAGCGGCTGAAGAACTGGCCGGCGACCGCGGGGGTCAGGGCGATTTCCGGGACCAGCAGAAGTGCGCTGCGGCCGCAGGCGAGCGCGGCGTCGATGGCGTTCAGGTAGACCTCGGTCTTGCCGGACCCGGTGACGCCGTGCAGCAGGAAAGTGCGGAATTCGTGCGCCTGAATGGCGGCGCCGATCTGGTCGAAGGCGGCGGCCTGCGGGGGGTTGAGCGTGTGGGGTCCACGGACGGGTCCCGCGGCGTTGAGGGCTACGGGTTCCGCGCGCAGCGTCACCAGCTTCTTGCGGGCCAGGGCGCGGGCCGCCGGGCTGGCGTCGCGTACCATGGATTCGAGATCCTTCAAATTGTGCGAACCGGGATGCAACTCCAGGAAGGCCAGCAGCTCGCGCTCCGGCTTACCGAGTTTGGCGGTGGGCGCGACGCCGGCCGGCTCGGCGGTTATCTCGACGCGCAAGCGCTCCGATGGCGCGCGCAGGGGATCGCGCTCGGTCTGGACCTGCTCGACCATGACGAAGCGTTTGCGCTCCAGCGCGCGCAAGGCGTTGGCGGCCAGGGGCAGCTTACGCTCCAGATAAGCGGCGGATAGCGGGCGGCGGTCAAGCATGCGCAGAATCTGCACCACGGGGTCTTCGGGCGAAGCATCGAACAGAAGCTGGCGGGCGGCGTCGCGGCCGGCGTCGGTGAGCGAATATACTTTACCGCGGCGGATATCGGACGCCAGCGGCAGCATGCCGCGCAGCACTTCGCCGAGCGGAGCGCAATAGTAGCCCGAGATCCACTTGCCCAGGGCGAGCAACTCGGCGTCCAGCACTGGCTCGGCATCGATCAGGCGCAGGGCTTCGCGCGTGGGCACTTCGGGCGGGTCGTCGTGGCAGCGCAGCGCCACGCCCGTGAGGCGGCGGCTGCCGAATGGGACCAGCACGCGGCAACCCGGCTTCACACGGTGGCGGAGCGTCTCCGGCAGCGCATAGGTGAATGGCTGGTCGAGCGGGACCGGCAGGCTGACGTCGCAATAGAGATAGTAACCCTCGGGCAAATCTTAGGATAACGGGTGGCGGATGGGCGTGATGTGTCTGGCATCATGCGGATTAACGCAGAGGTAAGGCGGGGCGGTTTGTGCGGCTTTGCGCGTCGGCGCGGGTGGTCACGCCCAGCGAAGGGCGCCGGCGCTCGGCCGCCATCGGCCGCAAACTGCGCATCCCAGGTAGCCGCCCAAGGGGTCCTGTCCTACTTACCCAGCTTATCCAAGTCCAGGCCCGCGTCCCAGGTTTCGTTGGAGCGCAGCAGTTCGTCCCAGGCGGCTTCCTTGCCGGTGTAGGCGGCCGTACGGCCGAGCATGGCGGAGAGCGCCGATTCGGCGCCGAGCGCAGCTTGATTATGGAATTTGCCGCTGACGATGCTCTGGATAAAAGCGGCGTGCTTCTCGGAGTCGGCCTGCGCCAGGTTGTCCGAGAAGTTGCCGGTAACGGAGAACTCGCCGGGCGTATGTGCACCGGGCTTGTAGGGCTTCTGGCTGTCGCTCCAGGTCCAGGGCTCGTCTCCGGCGATCTGGATGGGACCGGAATAGGGCGATTGGGAACTGCCGCGCGTGCCGAAAAAGCGCTCGCTGGCTTCGAAGCCCGTCTTGCCGAACTGGCACGAGCTGAAGCTGACGTGCACGTCATTGGGATAGTAGAAGACCAAGTCGAAGTGCGACCAGTTATCGCCCGGCGATTCGGTGCGCCCCTTGCGTCCGCCCGCGCCGATAGCTTTCACGGGATGGGATTGCAACACCCAATTGCAGATATCGACGACATGGATATTCTGCTCGACGATGATATCGCCGGACAGGACGCGGTCATGCAGCCAGTGGCGGAGGCGCAGCTCGACGGGCGACGCCTTGGGATAGTCCGGCATCTTCAGGAACGGGCAATAGTAGTAGGCTTCGCCGCAGGCAATCTCGCCCAGCGCGCCCGCATGGATACGGCGCACCAATTCCACAAACGGCGGCGCATTGCGGATTTGAAACCCGACATCCAGACTAAGGCGGCCCTCGGCCCGCTTGCCGCTTTCAATGGCGCGCAGGGCGCCGGGCACGTCGACGCCCACGGGCTTTTCGCAATAGACGTGCTTGCCGGCGGCGACTGCGGCGGCCAAGTGCTGGGGATGGAAATAGGGCGGCGTGGCAATGACTACGGCATCCACCTCAGCAGAGTTGAGAATTTGCTCGGCGGCCCGCGGGCCTTGAAACATCTGGGAGGCGGCCACGGTGGCGTAATGCTGCTTACCTGCCACTTCGTCGAAGTGTTTTTTGGCGGTGACGAGGCGGTCTTCGAACAGGTCGGCCAGTGCGGCGATGCGAGCCGGTCCGTTGATGGCGATGCTGGTGGCGTCGGCGGTGCCGCGGCCGCCGCAACCGAGCAGGCCGACGCGCACGGCGGAGTTGGCTTGAGAACCGCGCACGAGTTGCGGCTTCACGATCATGAAGGCGGCGGTCGCGCCGGCCAGGAAGGCGCGGCGATTCGGACTCGGGTTGTCAGTCATATCAGATTTTCCAAGAAAGCTTTCGACGCGCGGATGTCATCGGCCTGCCTGGCACCGGAGATTTCGCGCTCGATGGTGATGGGGCCGCGATACCCAACTTCTTTCAGGCGCTTGATGAATGCCGGAAAGTTGACCATGCCCTGGCCAATGGGTACTTCGCGCCCCAACTCGCGCGGGCCGGTGGGATAGAGTCCGTCCTTGGCGTGGACTCCGTGGACAAGGGGGCCGAGAATGTCGAGGGCGTCCACCGGATTGGCCTTGCCGTAGAGGATGAGATTGGCGGCGTCGAAGTTCACGCCGACGTTGTCCAGGCCCACGTCGTGGATCGCGCGGTAGAGCGCGATAGGCGTTTCCTGGCCGGTTTCGCAGCGGAAGTCCTGGCCGTTGCGCCGGCAATAGGCGGCCACCGTGCGGATGGCTTCGACGGTTTCGTTGTAGATGGGATCGTTCGGATTTTCGGAGATGAATCCGCAGTGGGTTTGGACGGCCGGAACGCCGCACTGTTTGGCGAAATCGGAGGTCTTCTTGATTTGGGCGATGCGCGCTTCGCGATATTCGCGCGGCACCAAGCCGATGGTGAGCGGACCTTTATAGAAGTCGTAGACTTCGGGGCCGGGACCGCCGGAGACCAGGGACGTGGCCTCGATTTTGTAGAGGTCGAGGGCGGCGCGCAGGCGTGCGGGCATGCCGGGATCGAACGCGCTGACGCCCACCTGGCAGGTGGGAAAGCCGAAGGTGTGGACTTTGCGGATGGCGGTTTCTGGGTCGCTGCCGGCGGAGACGATGAGGCCAAGTTGCATTGCGGGGTGGGTGGCGGACGTCTGCGATTTCAGGGGTAGCGCAGCGGCGGCCGCGCCGGCGGTGGCCAGTCCGACAAAACGTCTGCGGGTGGGCATGTCGAATATTTAAGCACCATTTGCGGGACGGGTTGCGGCGGAGCCTTAATGGACAGCGCTAGGCGACGAAATCCGCAGGATTCGGAGCACGCGAGCTACAACTGACACCGGGCCGGCGCTAGTGCAGTCGCGGAAGTCAGACAGCCAGTTGGATCGGTGGTTTCGGTGGGCGAATTCGTCGTCAGCCGCGATCTTACCTTGGTCGACCTATGTCAGTCGTTTGAGACCCCAAATCCGTTTGTGACCAAGAATCTCCCCTAGATTCTCGACCTGACGTACCTTCTCAGCACTGTAGCTACAACGATGTCGAGGGCCGCGCAGGCCCCTGAGAATTATCATCCGACCCGTTTGTTAGCTGTATCGCGCGCGCTGTGGGATACGACGGGATGAGGTACCCGAGCGCCCTGAATTCGGCCGCGCGGAACATCGTGCTATTTGAGCGTGACGCTGTTCGTCAGCGAGCGAACTGGGTCGAAGAGATGAAGGCGGATGGTGTTCAAAGGCTGTAGGCGATGTCGAGGTCTACGCTGAATGTGGATGCATCCGTTATCGCCTGGGACAAACGGTTCGCGAAGCAGCACGGCACTTCACTGTCCAGGATGGTGGAGGCTTGCCTGGCAGCGGTCTCGGCGCCCCCAGCGGTAAAGGGCATTCCACCACATTCACGGCTACTGTCCTCGGCGAGGAAATGTAACCCAGAAAATAGACACGCGAACAAGGGCCGATTAACAATATTGACAATCGGCCTGCAGGTTGACAACCTGCCCCACAAGTATCAATCAATCGCCGGAGACTGTCTCGTACTCCCGTGCGGGCGCCGGCTTCGACGCGGCCAGCGCGCCCAGGCTGACGTGAATGGTTGGCATGGAGCCGGTATCGAACGATTCCTGCACCTTACCCTGATCGTGCTGCTTCTCGCGCGCGAGTTGACGGCGCAGGCGGGCCTCGAACTCGGCCATCTGCTCCTCGATGCTTTTCACCTTATTCTTGTTCGCCACCATGTCTTCGCGATAGCGCTTCAGGAAGTAGCCGATGGTTTCGACGCGGATGCGGATGGAGCCGGTGGGCTTGTTCTCGTCGATATCCTTGAAGCAGAAATACGGCGTGCCGGAATGTTCCACCACCTCTTCCACCACAGAATAGATAGGCGCGTCATGCCCGCATTTGAAGCTGGAAAGCTCCAGAGCTACTAAGTTGGGATGCCGCCCGGTATACTTGGCGGCCCACACTTTGCGCGAGGTGTTCTCGCTATAGGAGTTCTTCCACACGTCGTCGATGTTCATGGGATGCGGAATCTCGCCCGATTCGACTTCCGGCCCGAACAGGCGCCAGACCATGTCGTCGTCGATGGGCAGCGAATCCTGCGTGAAGACCGGATAACCGAGCTTCTGGAACTCTTCCAGGATTTCGTGGTTCACGCCCGGATCGTTGTGATACGGGCGGCCCAGCACCACCACGCCCAGCCGGTCCTCGCGTTCGAGTTCCTCCAGCACCTGGCGGGCTTCGCCGCGGATGGTCACGTTGTTGTAGTAATCGAGGGCGCGATAGCCTTCCTGAACGGCGCGCGCGTTCTCCTCAGCGGACAGACCGAAAATGTCTTTGAACTCCTCGAACAGTTGCCGCTCCAGGACATCGGGCTTCGAGAGATTGACGAACGTGTCCATGAACCGGACGCCCTTTTCCTTGAAGAGGTCGCCTTCCTTGGTGAAGGCGGCTTTCACTGCCGCCGGAGTGGTGGCGACAGTCGGGCACGAGCGGCTGGCCTGCACGCCGTGCAGATCGGTGGTGAGGCAGTCGATCATCGGGAAGAAGATGATGTCGAGCGGCTTCTTGGCGTGCACCACGAAGAGCAGGTTGTGTACGTGCGGAATGCCCAGCTTCGACGGGAAGCACGGGTCGATAGCGCCACGCTTTGCGCCTTCCTTATAGAGTTGCTCGCTGGTGAAATCGGAGTAGACGATGTTTTCCGCTTTGATGCCCAGGGACGCGAAATAGCCTGTGAATATGGGCGTCATCGAGTACATGTTGAGCACGCGCGGCATGCCGATGCGGATCTCGGAGCGCTTCTTCATCAGCTCGACGCGCTTCTTGGCGGACGAGGTGAGGACAAACCTGGGCAGCGGGTCGGCCACCAGCGGCGCATCCGGCACGCGGAACACGGCTTTGGCCGATATCTCGACAAAGTTGGGATTGGCCTTCTTGATTTTGTCCAGACTCCCCTTGATCTGGCGCATATCGTCCACGCTCTCGACGGTGCCCTTCTCGCACGTGGCGATGATGAGCCGCTGCGAACCGGCTTCCAGCGGGACTTTGGTCTTCACCGGGGGTTTGTAATCCGGGTTCATCACCGTGGTTTTCACGTCGATGAACGTGCGCAGGCACTTGTTCTTGCAGAAGTAACAGCGGGTGGCTTCTTCGCGCGTGGTCTTGTAACTGATCTTCGAGATGGCATCCATCCCGATGAAGGTGGACACGCGGCCGTGATCCCACAGGCGGCCGGCTTCGAGCGCCGAACCGATGGCACCGGCTTCGCCGCAGTGCTCGTGCACGATCACTTCGGCCTTATGCTCTTTGCCCTTGAAGCGCGACTCGATGAAATCTACCTGCGCCTTTACGGCGGCCAGGTTGTATTGCGTTCCGCCTTGCAGCAGGAAGCGGCGGCCGATCGCCGAGAGGTTTGGAATCTGCGAGACGTACAGCCAGATATTCTTGGGCAGCACGTTGCACAGCCCGGCCATGATCTCTTCCGGCTTCCAACCCTGGCGCTGGAAATCCACGATGTCGGATTGCATGAACACCGCGCACCCATACCCGAAACTCGGATAGCCGTTTGCGCCGAACGCCGTATCGGCGTACTGCTCCACGGGCACGTTGAACCCTTGCGCGGTGGATTGCAGGAAGTAACCGTTGCCCGCCGAGCACTGCGTGTTCAGCTTGAAGTCCTTAACCCGGCCGTCTTTCAGGATGATGATTTTGATGTCCTGCCCGCCGACGTCGCAGATCACGTCCACATCGTCGTAGAAGTGTAGGCCGGCTTGGGTGTGGGCCACGGTCTCGACCAGTGCGGCATCCGCGCCGATGACGTCCTTCAGGATGTCCTTGGCGTAACCGGTGGTGCCTACGCCCAGCACTTTGAGCGTGGCGCCCTGTTCGGAAATCTGCTGCTCCAGCTTGCCCATCACCTCGATGGTGTCTTCGATGGGATTGCCCTTCGAAAGCTGGTAAGTCTTGGCCAGGATGCGGCGCTCTTTGTCCTTCGAGAGCAGCACAGCCTTGGTGGATGTGGAGCCGCCGTCTATGCCGACGAAGCCTTCCACAACTTCACCCGGCTGGAAAGTGGTTGCCACGAATTTCTTGGTGCGGTATTTCTCTTTGAAGCGCGCCAGATCGCCGGCGTCCTTGGCCAAGCCACCGGTGCCGCCGCGCTTGGACTTCTCTTCTTCACGGCCCACTGTGACGTACCATTCGAGCTTCTCCCAACCGATGTAACGGCCGATCTCGGCATCTTCGGTCTTGCCGAATTCCACGGAACCGAGGGCGGCGAAATACTGGGCATTATCCGGCGTGCGGATCAAATCCTCGGGCGGAACATCGGCCGGCAGCTCGGTGCCGCGCTCCTCCCAGATTTTCGGAATGTTGTGCTTCCAGCAATCGCGCATGCCCTTGATGTAGCAATTGGGACCGCCCAGCAGCAGCACCACGGGCAGGAGCGTGTTGCCGCGCGTCAGCACGGAAAGGTTCTGCATCACGATGGCTTCAAACAGCGATGCCATCAACTGGTCGGGGGGCACGCCCATCTTCTGCAGGCCGTTGATGTCCGTCTCCGCGAACACGCCGCACTTGCCGGCGACGGGGTGCAGCTTCAGCCCCTTGTAGCCCATCTCGCAAAGCTGCTCGGAGGGGATGCGCAGCTTGGCGTTGATCTTGTCGATGACCGCGCCGGTGCCGCCCGCGCACTTGTCGTTCATGGAGGGCATTTTCTTCTTGCGGCCGGTCGCCGGATCTTTCTTGAAGATGATGATCTTGGCGTCCTGGCCGCCGAGCTCGATCACCGATCCGCATTCCGGATAGAGCTTCTCCACCGCGAGCGAGACGGCGTTCACTTCCTGGACGAACTTCGCGCCCAGATGCTTTGCCATGCCATTGCCGCCAGAGCCGGTGATGAACATGCGCGACTGGTTAGCCTGGAAGCCGTCGATCTCGGTCTCGAAGCGCTTCAGGAACTCCAACACCTTCTCGGGCTGCTTTGTGTCGTGACGCTTGTAGTCCGACCATAGGATCTGGTCGGCCTGATCCACGACCACCGCCTTAACGGTGGTCGAACCCACATCCATTCCGATGAAGAATTGTTTGTCCATGGATCCCTCGCTTTATTGGACTGCGAGTGCTTCTTCGCGCTCGCGCACGACAGGCGCGACGCCTTCTTTTTTCATCTGCTCGGCGATGTGCATCACGAAATTGGCGGCCAGACCGATCACGCCCTTGCTATGCGCCACGTGGTATATCGGACGCTTCGATTCAGGGTGAGCGTCGACCCAGGCACGGCAATCGTCCAGCGACAGGCCGGTGCGCTCCAGAACTTCGGCCATTTCCTTCTTGGCCTTGTTTTTGGCTTCGCCGAGCGCCATCTGGACACGCGAATGGGCGTTGATCTCGCCTTCGCCGGAAGTCTCGACCGGCAGGTAGATCATGTCCTTGTAATTCGACACGACGGCCGATTGCGCGCCATCGGATTGCGTGGAGGGCATGCAGCCGAACGGCTTCACCGACAGCACCATGTGCGCCAGGTCTTTGTTCGAGTAATAGATATTCTTGGCGACTTCCAGGTGGCCTTCGCCACCGCCCGCCCGCGAGTTGTAGAAGGGATGGCCGAGACGTTGCAATTCGTATTGGTCGGCCAAGTGATGGGCGATGTCGCCGAGCGCGCCGACGATCTTGTGATATTCGTTCTTGAAGATGGCTTCCGCGAGTTTCAGCTTTGCGACTTTGTTGCGGAAACTCCATTCGATTTTGGCGCGCTTGTCGAGACGCCAGAGCGGCGGCAGCACGGCGCCCTCTTCAAGGCCCTTGAAGTCCTTGTACTTCTGCACCACCTGGTGAATCATGTACATGATCCAGGTCCCGATAGGCTCCACCAGCACCTGCGCGCCCTCGCGCTGCAGGAAGTTGAACATGTTGAAATTGCCGTCACCCTCGGTGGTCTGCGCCCAGAATTCGCCGGTGATCTTGACGATGGGCTTAACGCGCAGGCGGTCGATCTCGATTTCGTTGAATGCGTCGCGGCAGCGGTGCAGGGCCGGGATGTACTCGTCGCCTTTCAACTGGTTTACGAACTTGCCGATGTATTCGGCGGTGTCCTTGAAGCCGCCCAGGTATTTCGTCAGGCTATCGCCGAGTTGCCAGGGCTGCTTCTTGCGAAACACCTCGTGCATGTATTCCATGGCTTCGTCGAGCTTCTGGTCGGTTTCACCGGCATTGACCTCATAGGGGCGAACCGCGTAAGCGACTTCGTTCAACACGTCGCCGCAATTGAGCGCGTTGAGGATGCCCAGGAAGAAGTCCAGGTTCATTTCGAGGCCCGCTTCGGCGTCGGACTGGCTCAAGCCGCCGGACTGCTGGAACAGCAGCACGCGGAAACCGTCGAAACCAGAGTTGCGCAGCGCCAGGCGATACTCGGCTTCGTACATGCCGAAGCGGCAGGGTCCGCAAGCGCCCGCGGTGAAGAACACGTAGCGGTCAATGATTTCCTGCTTGGTCAGTCCCTGCTCTTCGAGGCTTTGCAGATACTGCACCAGGTTGCCGACGGTGAAGTAAGTCGGGTTGCACTGGCCATTGTTGCCGTATTCCTTGCCCGCCTGAAACGCGCTGACGTTGGGCGTGGGGACGGCTTCGGCGATGTAACCGAGACCCTCGAGCGCGCCGTGGACGAGTTTCTCGTGCTTCCAGGTGAGGCCGCCGAATAGCAGAGTGGTCCGGCTGCGCTGTTCCTTGGTGAACGGGTGCTCGACCGGCTTTTTGAATTGGTGCGTCTCGCGTTTGACCACGCCGGCTTCACGTTCCAGGCGCGCGCGCTCTTCAGCCAGGCGGTTTTGGATGACGTCTTCAATGCCGGAATTGATCTGGATCAGACCGGCGGATGGGACGGGCTTCGGTTCAAACGGCTGAGTGCTCATAGTGCTCCTCTGCGTCGGGACGGTTTACGGACACCTCTCCCGATTGACTGCATCTTCGCCCGTTAAGCCATTGGAAATAAAGAAGGCTGCATCGAATGGCGGGTTTTTTGCCAGGAATGGTACGTAATGCGGGTGAGTGGGAGAGTGCGGTTTGTTACATTGGGAGCAGCCACGCGCCTTATCGGTGAATCAACAGGGCGAGGAGGTAGTCATGCGCAATCTTTCCTTGCGTATAGCGCTCCAACTTGCAAAAGCATCCGAGGCCAAGGCGATCTGACGAAGCGCTTCTGTGTGCGTCAATGTGAAGGTGTTGTCGTAGTCTGCCTTATGACGGAAATCCTGAAGCCGAATAAAAGCATCGGCAACCTTCTGCAGGTCCATCACTGTTTGCGCACTCTGGCCAGAGAACTCCTCCTTGACCGTTTTGATGGATGCCTGTTTCATTCTTCCGTGCTCGAAAGTCCGGGCCAGCTTCGTGCGTTGATCAGTTCTTTTCCAATTACCTACTGCTTCCGCAATCAGCAGATGAAACAGCGCGTAATACGCGGTCGACACCGCCCGCCGCAAGCTTGCTTGTTTGGGTTTTCTCCGTTCTCTGCGGGCCAAATAGTTCGCCTGTTCGAGCAGGTCTTTCGGAAAGGTCATCGCTTGGACCATGCTGGCTCCTTAAGCATGGCCTGTTCTGACCGGCTTCGGTAGCTATAGTACAGCAAAAGGTCCAGTTCAGCGAGTTTGAGTTCCTCTGATAGGGCGGATTCCAGGCGCCTGGCCACCTTTGCGAGTCTCGCCTCGCGGCTGGCATCGTCCGACAACATGACACGGAAGAAAATGGCGCGATCGCCGGTCGAATCCAAGGTTTTGGCGTAGCGAATCCACTGGACATCCGGAGCCAGTTTCTTCGCAACCTCCCGCACGGCCTCCTGTACGGCCTTATCGATGTCGGACTCTCTCCAGACGGCAGAAGGCATCGGCATGGTGACGATTCTCCTCCTTTGAAGATAGCGCGTCCGGCGCGTTGGGCGGCATTTGCGCCGCTTGCGCGGTCTCTTTCAAGTACGTTAGCCTCTCCTTTCATGGCCACGCACACCGCGGATGCCGCCATCGTCGGAGCGGGCATTTTGGGCCTTGCGCACGCCTATGCGCTGGCCCGTCGAGGACGCTCCGTGGTGGTGTTCGAGCGCAGCCCACAGGCCGCCGGCGCCTCAGTCCGCAACTTTGGCATGGTCTGGCCCATCGGACAACCTGCCGGCCGCATGCACGAAATGGCGTTGCGCAGCCGCGATTTGTGGGTCGAAATTCTGACCGCCGCGCGCCTTCCGTACTTCCCGACTGGTTCGCTGCATGTGGTGTACCGCGCGGATGAAGCCGCCGTTGCGCGCGAGTTCTGCGACGTGGCTCCGAAGCTGGGTTATCCATGCGAGTGGCTGAACGCGGCGGCTGTGCGGGCGCGGAGCCAAGCGGTTCGGCCCGACGGGTTGCTCGGCGCGATTTGGAGTCCCACGGAAATCACCGTCGACCCGCGCGTGGTGCTAGCCCAGCTTCCCGGGTTTCTCACCGAGCGATTCGACGTGCAGTTTCGCTGGAGTATCGCAGTGACGTCTATCGATCTCTCGACGTTCGACGCCGTCATCGCGTGCACCGGCCACGACTTCGAAACACTCTATCCGGAAATGTTCCGCGCCAGCGGTATCACCCGCTGCAAACTCCAGATGATGCGCACAGGCCCGCAGCCGGAAGGCTGGCAGTTAGGTCCCGCTTTGGCCGGCGGGTTGACGCTACGTTTCTATGAATCGTTCCAGGTCTGCGAGACGCTGCCCGCGCTGAAGCAGCGCATCGCCGCCGAGACTCCCGAGTACGATCGCTGGGGCATTCACGTGCTCGTTTCGCAAACCGCCGGGGGCGAGTTGACCATCGGCGACTCGCACGAATATGGCGCAGCCATCGATCCGTTCGATCACGCCGAGATCGACGAGCTTATTCTGCGTTATGCGCGCGGATTTCTGCAAGCGCCCGCGCCGGAGATCGCGCAGCACTGGCATGGGGTCTATGCGAAACATTTGAGTCAGCCCTTCGTATCGGTCTCGCCCGCCCCCAATGTGCGCGTGGTTACGGCGACCGGCGGGTCGGGCATGACGCTGTCGTTTGGCCTCGCGGAAGACACCCTAACGGAGATGGGACTCTGATGGGCCGTGTCACCGCCGTCATCCTCGATTGGGCCGGCACCACCGTCGATCATGGCAGCCTGGCGCCGGTCCGCACGCTGCAGAAACTGTTTGCCGGCCGCGGCATGCCAGTCACCGAAGAAGAAGCCCGCCGCGACATGGGCATCCACAAGAAGGACCATATCCGGGCATTGCTGCGCGCGAAGATTGGCGGGCCCCCTGATGAGGGCGAGGTCGAAAGTCTTTTCGCCGCTTTCATTCCGATACAGATGGACTGCCTGGCGGCCTACTCGGCGGTGATTCCCGGCGTTGCCTACGCGGTCGAAGAACTGCGCGTGCGCGGTATCAAAATCGGCAGCACCACCGGATATACGCGGCCCATGCTCGACCTGCTGCTGGGGGCCGCCGCCGCCGAGGGCTACCAAACCGATTGCGCGCTCTGCCCCGAAGACGCCGGCGCCGGCCGCCCCTGGCCCTGGATGTGCTACCTTAACGCGATCTGCCTCCGGACCTACCCGATGCACACCATGGTCAAGATCGGCGACACCATCAGCGACATCGAAGAAGGATCGAACGCGGGCATGTGGACCATTGGGATCGCGCGCACTGGAAACATGATCGGGCTCACGGCTGAGGAACTCGCGGCGCTTCCAGCCGCCGAACAGGCTAGCCGCCTGGATGCCGGCCGCCTCAAGCTGAGCGAAGCCGGCGCGCACTACGTCGCGGAAGCCGTCGCCGATTGTATGCCGCTGATGGACCGGATTGAAGAGCGCCTGGCGAACGGCGAGCGGCCATGAATCGCCACCGTCTGGCCGTCTGGCAAGGGATCACCATCGCGCTGCTCTTCATCGGCTACGCCGGCTATTATCTCTGCCGTTCAGACTTCTCCGTCAGCCTGCCGCTGATCATCGACGAACTGGCCGCGCACGGCATGACTCCCGCCCAGGCCAAGATCCGTCTCGGCGCCGTAACTTCCATCGCTGTGCTGGCCTATGCCATCGGCAAATTCTTTCTGGCCGGCATCGCCGATTTCATGGGCGGCAAGCGGAACTTCCTGATCGGCATGGGCGGGTCGATTCTGTTTACGCTGCTGTTTTCGCTGGCGGGTGGGTTGCCTGTCTTCACGCTGGCCTGGATCGGCAACCGCCTGGTGCAATCCACCGGCTGGGCGGGCATGGTGAAGATTACGTCGCGCTGGTTCTCATATTCCTCGTATGGCGCGGCCATGGGCGCCATCAGCCTGAGTTACCTGTTTGGCGACGCCGCGGCGCGTCAGTTCATGGGCTTCCTGATCGGTCGCGGGTTCGGCTGGCGCGGAGTTTTTCAAGTGGCGGCGGGCACGCTGTTCGTCATCTTCATTGCCAATCTGCTGCTGTTAAAGGAATCGCGCGCGCAGATCGGCTTCGCGGAGCCGGAGGTGAATCCGCTGAACCTGTTCGGCGCGGAGGGTGGCGATCCGAGAGCGTCGAGCCTGCGCGATTTGCTCGCGCCGCTGTTCCGCAGCCCGGCATTCTGGACAGTGTGCGCGCTGTCGCTGGGCACCACGTTGGTGCGCGAGACCTTTAATACTTGGACGCCTACTTACTTTAACCAGGTGGTGGGCTATAGTAAGGCTGAGGCGGCCGGAATGAGCGCGGTTTTCCCGCTGTTCGGCGGCGTTTCCGTGCTCCTCTCGGGTTTTTGGAGCGATCGCCTGGGCCGCGGCGGGCGCTCGGCCATCATGTTCTACAGCCTGCTGCTGAGCTCGTTCGCGCTGTTCGCGCTCGGCTCGTTGCGCGCGGGCGGCGGGCACGCATTGCCCACAGTTCTGGTGGGCTTGGTCGGCTTCCTGGTGATCGGGCCGTATGCCTATCTGGCGGGCGCCATCGCGTTGGATTTCGGCGGCCAGCATGGCAGCGCGACATCCTCCGGGATCATCGATGGCGTCGGCTACCTGGGCGGCATTCTCGCGGGCGAAACCGTGGCGCGCATTTCGGTGAGCTTCGGCTGGACGGGAGCTTTCCTGGCGCTGGCGGGCGTCGCATTGCTTTCGAGCGGGGCGGCCGCGGTGCTGTTTATCGGTCAACGGCGTAAACTTTATGCAGGTTAGCGATCAAATCGTTGAAATCTTCGAAGCCAAGGGCGGTGAAGCGTACTTCGGCGAGCCGGTATCGCAACTGGAACACGCGTTGCAAGCCGCGTACTACGCGGAGCGCGACGACGCACCACCTTGGCTGGTGGCCGCGGCGCTGCTGCACGATATCGGCCACCTGCTACATGACATGCCGGAGCATATCGCGGATTTGGGTATCGACGCGCGGCATGAAGATCTCGGACATGCCTGGCTGGCGCAACATTTCGGTCCCGAGGTGACCGCGCCGGTGCGCATGCATGTGGACGCCAAGCGCTATCTCTGCGCGACTGACGCCGAATACTTGAGCCTTCTTTCGCCCGCCTCCGTGCATAGCCTGCAACTGCAAGGCGGACCTTTCAGCGAAGGGGAAGCGCGTGAATTCGAGCAAAGACCGTTTGCGCGTGAAGCGGTGCGGTTGCGGCGTTGGGACGATCTGGCCAAGGCGCCTGGCATGCGCGTGCCGGGGTTGGAGCATTACCGGGCGGCGATCGAGGCCTCGCAATTGCGGGCGTCGTGAAACTTGCTTCATCCGAGCGACCTGAGAACCGGGCGGAATCACGATACGCGGTTGTCCAACCGTCAAGTCAAGGAACGGGTTTGATTTCGGAGATTCCAGCGCAACCGGTCATCTGCGCGGTCACGAGTTTCCGAAGCCGCTCAAGTTCTGTATGTACGCTGCAAGACTATCGTTCAGCAGGTCTCGATACAATCGCTTGTACCGCCATGGAGCAAAACGGGGGGCTATTGCAAGTTCGATGCGCCCTGCTCAGTTCGATTCGTCAGCCGGCGCCGGAGGGATCCCTCGACCGGCACGCTTGAGTATCCGTTTTGCTATTCCTGCATCACCTCGTTCCGCCCGCTCACGAAAATACTCTTCGGTTCTTATTGCCGACAACTTCTCGGCGACGGCCACGTTAATGAATTGGTTGAGTGCGACCCCCTCCGCTTCGGAAACCCGGCGCATTTCTTCCAGCAGTGAAGTCTTGCAGGCACAAGGCTACGTTACTCCTTCTCATTCGTCGTTGTACCGCCTTCCACGCGTCTCGCGGCCGCATGACGCGAATACCGAAATCGCGAGTTGCCTCGGCGAGGTGCCGTACATTAAAGTGACTAGCCAATCGGCTTGTCCGTTAACCGCTGTTTCAAGCACCATTTCGTCGGCCGGGTCCTTCAATCTCGGGCGCCAGAGAAACCTGAGGCACACGGGGATTATGACCTTCGCCAGCGCTTCGGGGACTGCGTTCACGTCTCCCGAACTAAGACCACATGCATCCAAGTGCTCTGGCCGGGTCAGAACTGCTTCGTACTCCAACATCAACGGCACTGAGGCGAGCACCTCGATTTCATGGTCGAGCAAGCGTCGCGAAAGACTCGCCGGTTGAAACTCGCACCAATACCCGACGAGGTTTAATACGGCGTTCATCGGTTCAACAACGCGCGGATTTGCGTCGATGAAGAGAGGGATCCGATTCTTTTGAAGAATATGATCTGGCGGCCAGCAAGCCATGCCACTGCGCTCACCACCAAGCCGTCTAATATAATCCCGCACGCTGAGCCGGACATACCGCGAATCACGATTTCCAGCTTCCCGATACGGCAATGTGCCGCCCGATCTCCTGTTTCGAAAGTGACTTCGCTTAGCGTTTCACGTCCGGCGGAGGCGCGTACCGCAGCACCGTAGTCAGATCGATCCCGCGAACGATGCCGGCGCTGTCGTAAAACAAACCCCACGAATCGATAGAGGACATATCGGGGAAGATGCAAGCCTCCAGCACCGCGTCTTCGGAGCCTTGGCCGTACCAGCCGCCGCCCGCGGCGTTCACCCCGCCGAACAGGTCCGAGCCGCCAAGTTGCGTGCAATAGTAGGAAGCCGGATTGCCTGGGCCAGACTGGCCCGGCGTAACCTTGGCATAGTAGGCCAGCGCGGCCAGAGTCGGGGTAGTGGCGTACAACGTCTCCACCAGCACGTGAATGCGCGAGCCATCCGTCGCCGACGTGAACTGGCAGAACTTGCGAATTCCCGTGAGCTGCAGCCAACTCGAGGATGGACCGTTGGTGCCATACATGGGAACGCGGTTGATCACTTTCCCTCCGCTCTGTTCACAATATGCGGCTGGGTCGCCCGTCTCGGGGTCGGCGGCTTTCATGTTTCCCGCCGCAAATAACACGGCCCCGGCGGCTGTCGCTATCAAGAAAGAATGTTTCAAATCGCCCTCCTTTAGGGTTCACTTAGTTTATCAGATGGGAGCGCCCGGTCTGGGAGGCGGCCCTACGCCCAGCCGCGCGGCGGTTTCCACCAGACACTCCCATGTGCCTTCGCCCAGTGGAATCCCGTGCTGGCGGCGCTCGGCCTCGGCGCGCCATTCCGGATCGCCCGCCACCATCACCTCGGAATAGCCTTTGGCGGGCGCGGCGGACTTTACCGTATTCACCAGCCACTCGACGCGCCGGGGGAACTCTTCCGCGGGCATGAAACGGCCGGCATCGATGGCCACGAAAGTCTGGCTTGCGCGCGTGGGCTTGCCCTGGATGCGTATGCCCCCCACATCGACGCTCATGGCTCCGCCGCTCAGCGCACCGCATAGAATCTCGACCATCATCGCCAGTCCGCTGCCCTTGTAACCGCCGAGCGGCATGGGCATGCCCCGGATCGCCGCACCGGTATCGGTGGTCGGCACGCCTTCGGAATCCACGGCCCACCCCGCTGGAATGGTTTCCTCGCCATTCATCAGGGCCTTAAAGATGCGGTTGTTCGCGACGGTGGTGGTGGCCATATCCAGCAGCCAGGGGCCCGGCACGGACATGCAGATGGGGTTGGTGCCGAGCCGCGGCTCCTTGCCCTGCCAGGGAGCCACGATGGGCGAGGCATTGCACATGACGATGCCGACCAGTCCGGCCGCGGAGATCTTCTGGCCCCAATAGGCCGCAGCCCCGAAATGGTTGGATTCGCGCGCGGCAACTACTGAGATGCCGTGCTTGTGCGCCAGGCGCACGGCATGTCCGCAGCAAACGCTCGCGATCTGCTGTCCTGCTCCGTTTGCGCCGTCATACAACAGGCATGCCCCGGATTCCAACGCGATGCGGCCTTCGGCGCCGGCGTCCATGTCGCCGCGCTCGACTTGTTCCACGTAATAGGGCAGCAACTGCACGCCGTGCGAATCCACGCCGCGCAGGTTGGCGGCCACCAGCGACTCCGCGACCAGGCGCGCGGTGGACCGCGGGAAGGTGGCCGCTGCGAGCAGTCCGGCCGCCCAGGAAGTGAGATCTTCGGCTGAGATAATAGGCAAGATACTAGAATAAACCTGTGCCCGCATTCACATTTGAGGCAGCCCGGCGTTGCGTGTTGGACACGGTCCGCACCGCGCGTGTGGCGCCGCCGCCGGAGAGCGTGGTGCTGGAAGCCGCCGCGGGGCGTGTGCTGGCCGAGCCCATCGCGGCAGACCGCGACTATCCCGCCCTGGCCCGTTCGGTGCGCGACGGGTACGCGGTGCGCACCATCGATCTGCCTGGCGAACTGGAGGTCATCGGCGAAGTGCGCGCCGGCGAAAGCTTCAGCGGAGAGGTCGGCGCGCGCCAGGCCGTCGAAATCATGACCGGCGCTCCGGTGCCGCGCGGCGCGGATGCGGTGGTCATGCTCGAACACGTGCGCCGCGCAGGCACGCGCGTGATTGCCGGACAAGCCGCCGCATCCGGCCAATTCATCAATCCGCAAGCGTGCGAGGCTCGCGCCGGCGAGATCCTCCTCGATCCCGGCAAGCGCCTGGATTTCACCGATATCGCCATGCTCGCGGCCGCCGGCAAGCAGAGCGTGCCGGTGTATGCCGCGCCGCGCGTCGCCATCGTCGCTACGGGCGATGAGATCGTGCCGGTCGTCGAAACGCCGCGCGACTTCCAGATCCGCAACTCCAATGTGTACTCGCTTGCCGCGCAGGTGGCGCGCGCCGGCGGCGTGCCGGAGATTCTGCCGGTGGCGCGCGACGAGATCGCGCACACGCGGGAACTGATCGAGCGCGGCCTGGGCGCCGATCTGCTGCTGCTCTCCGGCGGCGTCTCGGCGGGTAAGTACGATATCGTCGAGCGCGTGCTGGAGGGCCTGGGCGCGGAGTTCTTTTTCGACCGTGTCCTCATTCAGCCCGGCCAGCCCCTGGTATTCGGCAAGGCGCGCGGCAAGTTCTTCTTCGGGCTGCCGGGCAATCCGTCGTCCACCATGGTAACGTTCGAGATCTTCGCCCGTGCGGCGCTGGAACTGCTGGGCGGGCAGGAGGAGGTCGCGCTGCACATGCCGTTTGCCCGGATCACACAGGAATTCCATCACCGGGTGGGGCTGACCCGCTTCCTGCCCGCGCGTCTGAGTCCCGACGGCGCAGAAGTCACGCCCATCGCCTGGCGCGGCTCGAGCGATGTGCCCGCCATGACGCGCGCCAACGCATTCATGGTGGTGGATGCCGACCGCCCTGCCTGGCAGGCCGGCGACTGGATCCGCATACTGCTCAAATGAAGAAGCTCAAATGAAGAAGCTCTCGCATTTCGATTCCGCCGGCAGCCCGCGCATGGTGGACGTTTCGGCCAAGCCGGAAACCCGCCGCACCGCGCGCGCGCACGCTTTTGTGCGCATGCGGCGCGAGGTGCTGCGCAGCCTGCCCGAAAATCCCAAAGGCAATCCCCTGGAGATCGCGCGCATAGCGGGCATCGCCGCCGCCAAGAAGACCGCGGACCTGATTCCGCTATGCCATCCGCTGATGCTGTCCCACGCCGATGTGGAGGTGCGCGTGGAAAAAAACGGCGTGCGCATCACTGCCAGCGCGGCCACTACCGCGCAAACCGGCGTCGAAATGGAGGCGCTTACGGCTGCGGCGGTCGCCGCACTGACCGTGTACGATATGACTAAATCGCTCGATAAATCGATCGAAATTCAGGATTTGTATCTGTTGAAGAAAACCGGCGGCAAGAGCGGAGATTATCGGCGGAGGGGAGAGAAGCGTGGTTGCGGGGATATGCATTGATCGTCTATACTGATATGCATGAGGACAACGCTCAATTTAGATGATGAGCTTATTCGCGAAGCCCGAGCGTACACGGGGATCGAGGAGAAGACGGCCCTGATTCATGAAGCCCTGCGTCACCTGATTGCCAGAGAGGCCGGGAAACGGCTGGCAGCCCTCGGGGGAACAATGCCCGATTTTGAGCTCCCGCGGCGCAGGCGCAGCGCCGCCGGTGCCGGAGGATGATCCTGGTCGACTCCTCCGTGTGGATCGACCACTTTCGGCACGCGGAGCCGCGCCTGAACGCGCTGCTGGTACACGAACTCGTTTCGCTCCATCCATTCGTCCTGGGTGAATTGGTCTGCGGGAACCTGCACAAGCGCGCCGAAACGCTTGCTTACTTTGAAAAGCTGCCGGTCGCAGCCGTTGCCTCCGAGCCGGAAGTCCATCACCTGTTGGAATCCAGGCGCTTTTGGGGTACCGGTCTTGGTTGGGTCGATATGCACCTCCTCGCGTCGGCACTGATAAAGGAGTCGAAGCTCTGGACGGCCGATCGGGTCTTGGCTGTTGCCGCCTCCAGCTTAGGGATTGGCTTCGCGTAGCAGACGATAGAGACAATATAAAGGTATGGATGAACGGTCCGCGCTCGATAACTGAGCCGGCGTACCCTGCCCGCGCTGCCGGAAGATCGCCAGCACGCGATCGTTGTCGCGCACCGCCTCCAGATCCAGCAGGGGCGGAAAAGCCGTGCACGCGCAACGCTACGGCACCGAATAGCGCGCCTTCGATGCAATGCGCCAGCCGGTCCCGCAGAACCCGGCGCGGCGAGCGACACGTGCGCCTTGGAGTTCCTTGTTGTAGCCGATCTCGCTATCGAGGAAGAATTGGATCCTCTGGGGCGTCTTCAGACGACGCAGGATGGCGAGCTCGTCCCGGCCGAAGCCGTGCCGCGCATCGATCACCCGCGCAACAGTGCCCGCTTGGCTGCCCGACGTGCCTTCAGACGGGCGTTGGCCTTCTGCTGCTTCTCATAGGCCACCACCTCCTGGCACGCGTCGCAGCGCTTCCGGATGCGCGATTTCGTCGTAAACGTCGCCCCACAACGCCTGCAGGACTTCGTGATCGTTTCATCGAACGGAAGAATGCCCGGTTTTTGGGGCAAAAGGTAAGAATAATGGAATTCGCAGTGACTCATAAGCAAGCAACCTAATCCCAGTGCCGCACTGGGCGAAATCACGCACCTTTACGCAGGCCAAGGCCTGCTCTCGTTCACGCCGCATTCAAGCCGCAACTTTTCACCGGCCCACACACCGCGGGCCGCCCCGCTCTCGGGACCGATTTAGTTGTACCGCAAGGAATTGTTTCTCCGTTTTGTGGGAGCCTCTCCCCACGAATTCCTCGACCGAAACGGCAACGATCGGAACCCACTTGTACAAGCTCCCAACGGACTCACGATTGTACAGCTTCCCATGAACTCTTGCAACCAAAAAAAATTACCGGCGTATTCACGCCGCGGAAGCCGGCGCAAACGGCTCCGCCGAATCGGTGAGCTCCCATGACAGGTGATTGATATAAAATAGCAGAACCGGCTCGGAATAAACGCCCCGAAATTTCTCGAACACCCGTTCCGCCCAACCTTCCGTCAAATAGCTCTTCGCGTTCAGGTCCTTGTTGAAGAACCCGCCCTCGTGCGGCATCCCCAGGAAATCGAGGACCGCCACAATCATGTCCAGGTGTGATACTAACACAGTCTGGGCCAGATCTTTGGCGAACTGTTCGTCGTGCCCGCTGAGGCGCGCCCAGAATGCCGGAATATGCTTGTGCAACGACTCCGTGTTGAGCTTGGTCAGATGCGCGCTGGCCTTAAACGCATCGTAGAGCTGGTAGGTCTTCAGCTTGCCGATCGAGATGCCTCGAATCAGTTGTCCAAAGCCGCTCTCCCCGAGCGACAGGTACACTTCCGAAAGCTGCATTAAGGTCTAGGTTATCACATGCGGTAGAATGGATGGGTTTGGCCATCATGAGGAACGCAAGCAACGTAATCATTCTGGGCGCGCAATGGGGCGATGAAGGCAAGGGAAAGGTGGTCGACCTTTTCTCCGAACGATTCGACGTCGTGGCCCGCTACCAGGGCGGGCATAACGCCGGGCACACCGTGCGCATCGGCGACCTGAAGTTCGTGCTGAAGCTGATCCCCAGCGGAATTCTGCGGCCCGGCAAGAAGGCGGTGATCGGCAACGGCCTGGTGGTCGATCCGGCCGCCCTGCTGGACGAGATCCAAATGCTGGAAGCCGCGGGCTTGCAGGTTGAGGGCAATCTGTTCATC
>Ga0182018_10001877_pt1 | contig 22604 bp, 19 predicted proteins | sample 812P2MmetaG_FD_120490 | JGI IMG/M metagenome (GOLD analysis project Ga0182018, IMG submission 120490) | Permafrost microbial communities from Stordalen Mire, Sweden - 812P2M metaG | ecosystem: Environmental > Terrestrial > Soil > Wetlands > Permafrost | place: Sweden: Stordalen | collected...
CCAGCGCCATCCGAATTCCAATTTCCTGCACTCGCTGACTTACCGAAAACGAAATCACGGCGTAGATCCCCAGGGAAGCGAGTAGCAAGGCGAAAGCCGCGAATCCGGCAAGCAACAGCACCAGGAAGCGCCGCGGTGAAACCGCTCTGTCCACCAGATCCTGGAACGTCACAAACTCGCGGACCGGCAGATTGGGGTCGATGGGCCGGAGAGCCGTTCGAATCCCTGCCGCCAGACGGTCCGGCGGAAGCGCGGTTCGCACCACCAGTTGCATGGCTGCGTAGTCTCCGGTTTGCCGCATCGGCAGATACATTTCCGGCCCGCCCACCGTTTCTAGAGCTGCATGACGGACGTCGGCGACCACGCCGACGACCCTCCGTCCCCCATCCGTCGCGACCATCTGTCCCAGTGGGTTCTGGCCGGGCCACAACGTCCGAGCCAGTGTCTCATTGATCACCACGACACGTTCGCTGGATGCGCGATCCCTCTCTGTGAATGTTCTTCCCGACCGCAACGGGATTCCTGCCGCCTCGAAATACCCGTCGCTCACAACGCGAATGAATGGCTCCGGCGGCGGGTGGCTCTTCCCGTAAACCTGTCCTACGGCGGAGACAGCCCACGACCGGTCGTCGCGCAGCGGCAGGACGTCGGTAATCCCGGCCGCCACAATGCCAGGGATAGAGCGGGCGCGGGTCAGCACATCGTCGATAAAAGAGTTCTGCTGCGCGAAACTGGAGATTCCGAAACTCGGGTCAATCCGCAGCGCGGCTGCTCGCTCCGGTTGAAATCCCGGGTTCACGTCGAGGACGCGGAGAAAGCTCCGAATCAGCAGCCCCGCGCCGACCAGCAGTATGCAGGCGAAGGCCAGTTCCGAAACCACCAGCCCATCGCGCACCCAGGCATGCCGCTTGCCGCCACTCGATCCGCGGCCGCCATCTTGCATGCCTTCACGAAGAGAGAGCGCCGTGACCCGTAGCGCCGGCAGCAGTCCAAAGAGCACGCCGGACGCGAGCGCCGCCAGCAAAGTGAAGAGGAGCGCGCTCCCATCGATCCGAACGCTTGCTAGCAAAGGAAGGTTGAATGCCTGGAGATGTGCCAGTTCACGCGTGCCGGCCACTGCGAGGGCCAGTCCCAACACCGCACCGCAACAGGAGAGCGCCACGCTCTCCGTAAGCATCTGTCGCAGCAGCCGGAAACGTCCAGCTCCTAACGCGGCCCGCAACGCCATTTCTTTTTGCCGCGTGGCTGACCTCGCCAATTGCAGACTCGAAAGATTCGCGCACACAATCAACATCACTACACCCACGGCGCAGGCCAGCACGAACAGAGCCGGCCTCACTCCTCCGCTGACACGTTGCGCCAGCGGGGACAGCATGGGAACGACTGGGTTCCGCTCCGGATGCTGGCTCACCAGTTGTTTCCCCAGCAACGTAAGCTCAGCCTGCGCGCTCTGCACCGTCGCGCCTGGCTTCAGTCTTCCGACGATCTTCATCGTGTTTCCCATGGGTTTTTGGGGGTCATTCAGCGGCCAGGGAACAAAGATATCGATCGGCGTGCCTGGAGCAAAGACGCTCGCGAAATCGAAGGGTGCAGGCAGCACGCCCACCACCGTCACGGGCTGGTTGTTCAACAACAGCTTCCGGCCCACCGTGTTGGGGTCTGAAGCAAACCGCCGCCGCCAAAAACTGTAGCTCATGAGCATGGCCGGCGGAGCGTAATACTTCCCATGACACTCCTCGGTGGTGAACGATCTTCCGATCGCCGGCTGTACACCCAGCAGTGCGAAGAAGTTCTCAGTCACGGGAACGCTGGTGAGACGCTCGGATTCGCCGATTCCCGTCAGTTGGCTGTCGCCCGCGCGGTAGTACGCGTTCCAACCCGCCAGATCGGAGAACGATCGGTTCAACTCCCGGAGGTCCGAATAGTGTTCGGTTTGGGTGGACCCGAATTCGTTGAAGTTGGAAATCCATACCAACCGTCCCGGATCGCGGAACGGGAGCGGGCGCAGCAGCAGCGCATTGACCACACTGAAGACGGTGGAACCGGCTCCGATGCCGAGGCCGGCGATGAGGATGGTAAACGCCGTAAATCCGGCATCGCGCCGCATGCCGCGGAATGCCTGGCGCAGGTCCTGCACGAGATCGCTCATCCAGCGCGCGATCCAGGTGGATCGGGACTCTTCCGACTTTTGTGTCATATTGCCAAACTTTCTGTGAGCCGCAGCACGAGCGTCCGGCTCGAACATGCCTTGCGCAGCCAACTCCTGAGTCATGGACTCGATATGGAATTCCATCTCTTCCCACAGCAGGCGCTGCCTTTCACTGCGATGCAGCCAATACCGTAAACGGCGTCGAAAACGCTTCCAACGTGAACCGGCTCGCATGCATTTCTCCATTTGACTAAGCAAACCCCATAATGCGGGCCACTGCGCCTGTGACCTGGCGGTAACGGGCCGAATCCTCGGCGAGGTGTTTGCGGCCGTCCGGAGTCAGCTTATAGAAACGAGCGCGCCGGTTGTTGGCGGAGAGGCCCCACTCGCCCTCGATCCAGCCATTCAGCTCAAGCCGCTGGAGAGCGGGGTAAAGAGAGCCTTCTTCGACGCGCAGCAGATCGCCGGACAATTGCTGAATCAGTTGCGCGATCGCATACCCATGCAAATGGCCGCTCATCAATATCTTGAGAACCAGCATGTCCAGCGTGCCAGGCAAAAGGTCGGCCTTCGGTCTCTCGGTTCCCATAGACGTTCTGATTATCGGACGATAGAGTTTCGGTTCGGTTAGGCGGGAAATGGACAATTTTTTAATCAGGCAGACTATAGGAACGAATGACGAGCCGCCGTTCATGAAGAACGCCGAACCGCCACCGTTAGCGAATCGTCAGGACCGGCCACTTCCCCGGAATGAACATGCGGCCGACAGTCATCAACGGCTGCGTGTCAACTTACATTTTTGCGGTAAGAGCGAGAGACACTAATACGGCGAGGATGACAAGAACCGGCTGGAGTTGAGCCGCAGGAAGCCTGTATCGGGACATTTCGAGCATTTACTCTATTAACTAAAGATATTAGGATTTTCCTACCTCCAGTACCTCCATAGGGAACATAGTACTTTCCATACCGGCTGATTCAGGGAATACTGGACTTACCAAGATTGACCACCGAGAAAACAACCTCCGTAGGCTTTCGGGCTGAGGAGCAGGCCGTGATCGTGGGGTCACGAAACAAAGGCAATCAAGGATATCACTTGAAATTCCCGATTAGGAGCGAAAAACATGACATTCTTACGCGGATTTTGGAACGACGAACAGGGACAGGACCTTATCGAATACACCCTGCTCATGGCATTCGTGGCGCTGGCTTCGGCGGCCCTCTTCCTGGGCGCCGGCGGCAGCATCAAGGGCATCTGGGTCACAACCAACAACCAGTTGTCGCAAGCGAACACGATGGCAAGCTAGGCTGGTGGGACGGGGCCACGCCGGCCGGCTGGAAAGCTCCGGTGTGCCCCGTCCCATCGCCATCGGTATCGAGATTGGGCTGTCGCGGAGAAGTGCGGTATTCGCAGACGGCCAGACAGGTGCTCTTTCGCAACGGCGCCCGCCAAGAGGTTGCCACTAACGTCCGTCAATGGCTCGCGCGATCCGACGCCCTTGTTCAGGAAGAGTGGGACAAGCTCTCGAATCCCGGTTCCCCTACAAGATCGTGGTGCGGCACGTCTTGACGCTTGGCAACCTTCCGAAACTCGCCGCGTTCGACCGCCGTCTTTTCCAGCGCGTCAGCCGCCCCCGTTAATCTTCTATTCATCTGCCGAATTCTATACTGAATTCGCACCGATGCCGCATTTCTTGCCGATCGCGGGCGCTGCCCTCGCGCTCCTCCCCTGCGCCGCCTGGGCCCAAGCCCCTCCGGACACCGCCGCGCCCCTGCGCCTAGCCCTCCAGGACGCTATGACGCGCGCGCAAAAATACAGCCAACAGACCTTCAACGCCAATATCGAAGCGCTGCTCGCGCGTGAGGACACCAAACAGGCCAAGGCTGCGCTGTTGCCCACGGTCAACGGCTTCAGCCAGTACATCTACACCCAAGCCAATGGCGCGCCTAGCGGCACCTTCGTTCCCAACGACGGCGTCCATGTCTATAACGACTACGTCACCGCTCACGCCGATCTCTACGCCCCCGCCAAACGCGCCGACTACCACCGCGCCATGGCCGCTGAGGCCGCCGCGCACGCCCGCGCCGATCTCGCCGCCCGCGGCCTCATCGGCACCGTGATGCAGGACTTTTACGGCATGGCCGCCGCCGCCCGCAAGGTGCACAACGCCGACCTTTCCGTCGCCGACGCGCAGGCGTTCCTCGATATCACCGAGAAGCAGGAGAAAGGCGGCGAGGTCGCCCATTCCGATACCGTAAAGGCGCACCTCCAACTCAACGACCGCAAGCGCGACCGGCAGGAAGCGCAACTCGCTCTCGATAAAGCCCGCATCGGCTTCGCCGTCCTCCTGTTCCCCGATTACCAGACCAATTTCGCCGTCGACGACGACCTCGATACCCTCTCCACGCTGCCGGTCTATGGCGAGATCCAGGCGCTCGCCGGCATGAACAGTCCCGATATCCGCGCCGCCCAGGCCGCCGTCACCGAGCAAACGTTCGAGCTGCGCTCTGCCAGAGCGGACCGCCTGCCGAATGTTTCCGCCGACTACTTTTTCGGCATCGAAGCCAACCAGTTTGCTATCCACGATGAGCAGGGCCGCAACAATCTCGGATCTTCCGCTCAGGTGCAATTGAACGTGCCCATATGGACGTGGGGCGCGGCGCGCAGCAAAGTGCGGCAAGCCGAATTCAAGCTACAAAAGGCGAAGAACGATCTCACTTACACGCAGCGCAACCTGCTCTCCGAGCTCGAATCTTTCTACCGTGAGGCCGCGGTAGCGCGCGACCAGTTGACCAACCTGCGCGAGTCGGTGAATCTGGCGAGCGAGAGTCTCCACCTCACCACCCTGCGCTACCAGGCGGGCGAGGTTTCGGTATTGGAAGTGGTGGACGCGCAGACCAGCGCGCGCGACGCGCGCAATGCCATGGACGACGGCCTGGCGCGGTATCGCGTGGCAATCGGCAACCTCCAGACACTCACGGGAGCGTTTTAGGCGATGAAGAATAGATGGCTGTTGGTAGTGCTGGCCGCCAGCGTGATCGCGAGCGGCTGTCGACGGAGCGAGACCGCGGAAAGCGAAGCGCCGGCGCCCGTCCAGGTCACCGGCGTCACCCAGGAGCCGATCCGCCGCATCGTGGCCAGCGATGGCGTGCTCTTCCCGCTCGGCCAGAGCAGCGTGATGCCCACCATCAGCAAGCCCGTTACAAAGTTCTACGTCAATCGCGGCGACCATGTGAAAGACGGCCAGCTGCTGGCCACGCTGGAGAGCCGCGATCTGAAGGCCGCCGTCGACAATCTCAAAGCGCAGGTCAACCAGGCCAGTCTGAACCTGCACAGCACCGAGCTCGCGACCGTGCCTGAAGCCGGGGTAAAGGCGCAGGCCGATGTGCAGTCGGACACCCAGCAGCTCGACGCCGCCAAGAGGCTGCTCGATAGCCAGCAGAAGCTCTTCGAAGAGGGCGCGCTCGCCGGGCGCAGAGTGGACGAAGCACGCGTGGCCTACGCATCCGCCAAGGCGCAGCTCGATGGCGCAACCGAGCACTTGCGAACTCTCAATTCGGTGAGCAAGGGCGACCAGATCGCTACCGCGCAGGCGCAATTGCAATCCGCGCGGGCGCAACTCGCCGCGGCGGAGGCACAGCTCAGCTACTCGGAAATCCACAGCCCGCGATCGGGCGTAGTGGCCGACCGGCCGGTCTATGAAGGCGAAATGGCGGCCGCCGGTACTCCGCTGCTCACCGTGATGGACATCTCGAAGGTGGTGGCGCGGGTCAACATTCCGCAGAACCGGATCGCCGGCATCAAGGCAGGCCAACCGGCCGAAGTGAGTCCTTCCGACGGGGGCGACATGGTGGAAGGCAAAGTCACAGTGGTGAGCCCCGCCACCGATCCGGCAAGTACCACGGCGCAGGTTTGGGTGGAATGCAACAATCCCGGCGAGAAGCTCAAGCCGGGCGCGAGCGTGCACGTCAAGATCGTCACCGAGCTGGTGAAGAATGCCACCACCGTACCTTCGTCCGCCATTCTGCCCGGCGAAGAAGGCGGCACCGCGGTGCTGGTGATCGACTCCGATTCCATCGCCCACCGGCATGTGGTCACTACGGGAATTCGTGAAGGCGACAAGGTTCAGATTCTGAACGGCGCGCGTCCCGGCGACGAAGTGGTGGTGGTGGGCGGGCTTGGAGTGGATGACAAGCAGAAGGTGCGCAAGGTCGACACCACCGTGCAGGAATCGGACGACGATGACAACGCGCCTGACGCTCCCAAAGACACGCCACCAGCTCAGAAGAAAGACGAGGCCAAGCCGAAAGCGAAATGAGCGACCTTTCGACCTCCCAGCCGGCCCCCATTGAGCCCGACGCCCAGCACTGGACTGCACGCTACGGCAAGCCCATCATCTTCACGATCGTCACGCTGATTGCCGTTGGGATCTATCTGGCGCTCACCATCCCGGTGGCAGTCTTCCCCGACACGAATTTTCCGCGCATCGTGATCGGCGCCGACAACGGCGTATTCCCCATCGACCAGATGCTGGTCACCGTCACCAAGCCTCTCGAGGAGGCGGTCAACATCGTGCCTGGGCTCGACCATCTCTATTCCATCACCAGCCGCGGCACCGCTGAAATCGATCTCTTCTTCAACTGGAATGCCGACATGAACCGCACGCTCGAGCTGGTCAATGCCGCTCTGGCGCGTGTGCAATCTTCGCTGCCCCCGACGTGCAAGCTTACGGCCAACCGCCTGACGTTCGCCGCGTTTCCGATTATGGGCTACAGCCTCACGTCGGATACGGTCCCGCAGACCCAGCTCTGGGAAATGGCCACCTACGATATCAAACCGCGCCTCAACCGGCAGACCGGCGTGTCGCAGATCGTGATTCAGGGCGGGCAGGTGCCGGAGTTCGAAGTGCAACCAGACCCGGCGAAGCTGGTGCAGTCGGACGTCACCATTCCCAATATTCTCGACGCCATCGGCCGTAGCAACATGATCGATTCGCCCGGGCTCTTTCAGCAGAACCATCAACTGGTATTGAGCCTGGTGAGCGGCCAAACTAAGACACCCGCCGAGATCGGCAATATCGTGGTCCGAACCACGCCGGCCGGCGCACCCATTCGCATCGCCGATATCGGACAGGTGCGCCCGTCGGTGATGCCGGTGTACACCACTGTAACGGCCAACGCCAAGCCGGCTGTGCTGTTGAATATCATGCGCCAGCCGGACAGCAACACGGTGGAGGTGGCGGACGCGGTGAAGAAAGAAATCGCGCAGCTCCGCAAAGACCTCCCGAAGTCGGTCGAGTTTCGCCCGTTCTACGACCAATCGCTGCTGGTCACGGAGTCCATCAAGAGCGTGCGCGACGCTATTCTGCTGGGGCTGATTCTGGCGTCGCTGATCATGGTGCTGTTCCTGCGCGATTGGGGCACGTCGCTGGTCGCGGGTCTGGTAATTCCCGCTACCATCGCGGTTACCTTCATCGCCCTGCGCATACTGGGCGAGAGCTTCAACCTGATGACACTCGGGGGACTCGCCGCGGCGGTAGGGCTGGTCATCGATGACGCCATCGTAGTGGTGGAAAACATCGTGATGCACCGCGATAGCGGGCAATCGCGCGCGGAGGCGATCCGCAGCGCCATCCGCGAAATCCGTGTTCCCCTGGTCGGTTCTACCATCACTCCCATCGTGGTGTTCCTGCCGCTGGCCACGCTCACCGGCGTTTACGGCGTCTTTTTCCGCGCGCTGGCAATCACCGTGGGAATGGCACTGCTCACCTCGCTGGCGCTCGCGCTCACCTGGACTCCCACGCTCAGCCACTATTTCATTCGCCAGCGCAAAGGCCATGCAACAGGCGAAGAGCATTCCGTTCCTCCGTTCATCATGCGGCGCTACGAGCGCGTCCTGAAAATGACGCTGGAACACAAGTTCGTGCTGGCGATATTCTCGGTGGTACTGATTGGCGTTGCCTACATCTGCTTCACTCACGGCGGCACGGACTTGCTGCCCGCGATGGACGAAGGCGGATTCATTGTCGACTACATCATGCCCGCGGGCTCTTCGCTCGAAGAGACCAATCGCGTGATCACGCACGTGGAGAAGATCCTGAAAGCCACGCCCGAAGTGGAAAACACGTCGCGCCGCACCGGTCTGCAGCTCGGCCTGGCGCAGGTGACCGAGGCCAACACCGGCGACATCTCCGTAAAGCTGAAGGATAATCGCAAGCGCACCGTGGACGAGGTGATCGCCGATGTTCGCTCCAAAATTGGCAAAGCCGAACCGGTGCTCGACGTGGAATTCCCACAGCTTCTGCAGGACATGATCGGCGACCTCACCAGCGCGCCCGAGCCGGTGGTGATCAAGCTATTCGCGCAGGATCCCGACATCCTGAACAAGTGGGCGGTCTCCGTGGGAGATACCATCAAAAAAATTCCCGGCGTGGTGGACGTGTTGAACGGCGTGGAGAACACCATTAGCGGTCCGGCGATCACGTTTAACGTGGACCAGGTGGTGACTGCCCGCGCCGGCTTTTCGCCGCAGGAAGTGGAACTCGACACCAGCGCCATGCTGCAGGGCGAACCGGCAATTACCCCCGTGGTGGTCAATGACCGTTCATACACCATTCGCGTGCGATTTCCCGAGGACGTGCGTAAGACACTCGACACCATCCGGCAAACTATGCTGATCAGCGGCACGGGCAAGACGGCGACCATCGGCACGCTGGCCGACATGCAGGAGACCCCGGGCGAGACGGAAATCCGCCGCGATAACCTGCAGCGCAATGTGCAGGTGACGGCCCGCTTCGAAAATCTGAATCTGGGTGACGGCATGAAGAAGGTGCAAGGCGCGATTGCCGATCTGCATTTGCCGCCCAGCATTCGAGTGGAATACGGTGGGCAGTACGCCGAGCAGCGGGCGTCGTTCAAAGGGCTGTTCTTCGTGCTGATTCTGGCCATCGTGCTGGTATTCGCCGTTCTGCTCTTCGAATTCGGCAACTTCGCCGCGCCTGTCGCGGTGATCTCGTCGGCGCTACTCTCCACTTGCGGCGTATTTGTGGCGCTGGTGCTGACGGGGATTACGTTCAATCTCTCGTCCTTCATGGGGCTCATCATGGTGATCGGCATTGTGGCGAAGAATGGTATTCTGCTGCTCGATGCCGACCAGAAGTTTCGTGCCGGCGGGATGCCGGCGGAGGAAAGCATGATTCGCGCCGGCGAGCGCCGGCTGCGTCCCATTATGATGACTGCGCTGGCCACGGTGGCCGGCATGGTTCCGCTGGCGCTCGCGTGGGGCGCCGGCTCACAAATGCTGCAACCCTTGGCCATCGCGGTAATCGGCGGCATTCTCGCCTCGATGGTTCTTTCGCTGGTGGTGACTCCGGCCGTTCACTACTACTTGGGAGGCCGGGAGTAAGGAAATGCGTGCGATGAGGTGGCGCGGAACGAGCTGGGGTCGAACCCTGGCGGGAACTCTCTGGCGGCAGAAAGCAAGTTCGTTATCGGGACCGCTCCCTCACGGTCGCGGCTCGGTATGGGCGGAACGCGTTTCCGAGTCGCGCGCGTGAGCAAGCGGATTCAGTTTCGACTCAAGTTGGCGAGGTTTGTGGAAGGTCAAACAAAGGAGCGGCACATATGAAGAAAGTTCTTGCAGTAGTTCTGGCAATCGGCGCGGCATGGGCCGCCGAAGGCTACAAGGTAATCACGAAGATCAAGATTGGCGGTGAGGGCAGCTGGGACTACACCGCCTTCGACGCGGTTAACCGCCGCTTGTACGTCTCTCACAGCACCAGCGTCGAAGTTGTGGATCCCGACTCCGGCAAAGTCGTGGGGAACATTCCGCAGCTCCACGGCGTCCATGGAATCGCCATCGCGAACGACTTGAATCGCGGATTTGTCACCAACGGCAACAACACCGCTCACAGCGTGACGATTTTCGATTTGAAGACCCTCGAGAAGGTTGGCGAACCGGCCGCCGGCAATCGGCCCGACGCCGTCTGCTACGAGCCGAAGACCAAGCGCGTGTTCGCCATCAACCACGGAGGCACGGACGCGACCGTGATCGACGCGAAAACCGGCGAGGTGATCAAGACCTTCCCCACCGGCCCAACCGGCGAATTCTGCCAGACCGACGGCAACGGTACGATCTTCGTGAACCTGGAAGATCCTTCGGAGCTGCTGCAGATCGACGCCGTCAAGATGGAAGTCACCAAGCGCCTGCCGCTCGCCCCGGGCGAAGGGCCGTCCGGCCTGGCGATCGACGTCAAGAACAAGAAGCTGTTCTCGGTTTGCGGCAACAAGATGATGATCGTGGTGGACATCCCGAGTTGGAAGATCGTCGCCACTCCGGCCATCGGCGGCGGACCGGACGCCGCGGGCTTCGATTCCACCCTCGGGCTGGCGTTCAGTTCCAACGGGGATGGGACGCTGACCATCGTCAAGCCGGTAAACGGCAAGTATGAAGCGGTCGATACCGTTACTACCGAGCGCGGGGCGCGCACGATGACGGTCGACGAGAAGATGCACAAGATTTATCTGCTGGCAGCGGAGTATGGCACATTGGCGGCGGGTCAGAAGGGTCGTCCGCCGGTGATGCCCGATAGTTTCCATGTCCTGGTGGTTGGTAAGTAGAGGAGAAAGTTATGAAAAACGTGCTGTTCGTTCTCAGCCTGGCGGCTCTCGCAGTTGCGAGCCTCGCCGTGGCGCAGGATTCCGGGCCCAATAAAGTGCTCCAGAAAGCTCGCGTGGGCGGCGAGGGGCGCTTCGACTACGTCTTCGCCGATTCCGATGGACGCAAGTTATATGTGCCGCGCACGAGCGTCTCGCCGCGCGTTTCGGTCTACGATTTGGACTCTCTAAAGCTACTGGCCGAGATCCCGAATGTCAACGCACGCGGAGTAGCGGTGGACCCGAAGAGCGGCCACGGCTTCGCCAGCAGCAATCCGGTGGCGATGTTCGATACCAAGACTTCGGCGCCGATCAAGACCATCGAGGTGCAGGGCGGACCGGACGGCATTCTCTTCGATCCGTTCAATGAACGCGTGTGGATATTCAGCCACCGCGCGCCCAACGCTACGATCATCGATACCAAGGACGGGTCGGTGGTGGGCACGCTCGATTTGGGCGGCGCACCGGAGCAGGCGGTGACGGATGGCAAGGGTCACATGTGGGTCGATCTGGAAGATAAGGACTCCGTCGCCGCGGTGGATACCAAGGAGCTGAAAGTCACTGCCACGTACGGGCTCGAGGGCAAAGGCGGCGGACCGGGCGGACTGGCGTTCGATGCGAAGAATCGCATTCTGTTCGCCACGTGCCACAATCCGGCGACGATGGTGATTCTGAATGCCGACACGGGCAAGGTGATCGACGCGCTTCCGATCGGCATGGGCACGGATGGCGCGACGTTCAATCCGAAGACGATGGAGGCATTCAGCTCCAACGGCGACGGTACGCTGACGGTGATCAAGGATGATGGCGGGACGAAATTCTCGGTGGAGCAGAACGTGGCGACCATGCGCGGCGCGAAGACGCTGACACTCGACAGCAAGACGAATCGCGTGCTGATGATCGCGGCCGAGACGCAGCCTGCTCCTCCGCCTCCGCCCGATGCAGCGCCTAAGGGAGACCAGAAGGGCGGCGGCCGCGGCCGCGGCGGAATCATGGTGCCGGACTCGTTCACGATTGTGGTGGTGGGGGCGAAGTAGGGTCAGAGGTGGGGCATGCTTCAGCTGCTTCAGCTTGCCCAGGCGAGCAGAGCTCGCCGCACACTGGACAAGCTAAAGCATGTCCCACTAAGTTCTTTCGTTTCCGTCGGCGAAAGTGGAATTGACGGATCATTTTGCGCCGGCGAGGTCTTCCAGGCGCAATTTGCCCGTGTAAATTGCCATGCCCAGGGCGGCATGGACGTTCATTTCCTGCAAGGCGCGGACTTCTTCGAGCGTCGTGATGCCGCCGGCGGCGGTGAGTTCGAGGGACGTGGCGGCGCGGAGGCGGCGGAACCAGTCGAGGTCGGTGCCCTGCATCATGCCTTCCTTGTCGACATAGGTGCAGAGGAAGCCGGAGCAGTAGGGCTCGAGATCGTGTAGGACAGCCTCGGCGGTCAGGTTGGTCGATTCGCGCCAGCCCTTGACGACAATTCGGCCGTCTTTGGAGTCGACCGCGATGATGGTGCGTTCGCGGTCGAGCTGCGCGAGGAATTCGGCGTGGATGCCAGTCGCGGTGAAGGCGGCGGTGCCGACGATCACACGGTGGGCGCCTTGCTCGAGCAGTTCCTGCGCGCGCGCGGCGGTGCGCACGCCCCCGCCAACCCGCGCTTTGCACTTCGACGCGATCAGACGCACTAAATCGCCGTTGGAGCCGCGGCCGATGGCGGCGTCGAGATCGATCACTTGAATCTCGGGGAAGGCGGCGAATTTGCGAAGCATCTCTTCAGGCGAATCGCCTTCGAGCGCCTTCTCGCGGCCTTGCACAAGCTGGACGACTTTGCCATCCATCAGATCGATGCAGGGGATGATCATTTCGTCACCCGCACCGGGATGCCGCGGCGGTCAAGCTCTTCCTTGAGCTGATTCACGGTGTACGTGCCGTAGTGGAAGATGGATGCCGCGAGGGCCGCGTCGGCGAGCCCGTCGGTGAGGACGCGGACGAAATGCTCGGGCTCCCCTGCCCCGCCGCTGGCGATCACCGGCACGTGCGTGGCACGCGAGACGGCGGCGGTGAGCGCGCAATCGAAGCCGTCCTGGACGCCATCGGTATCCATGGAAGTGAGCAGAATTTCGCCCGCGCCAAGTTCTTCGCCGCGTGCGGCCCAGGCGACGGCATCGATGCCTTCGTCGTCACGGCCGCCACGCGTGAAGACGTGCCACGCGCCAGGAGCGTGGCGGCGGGCGTCGATGGCGAGTACGACGGCCTGCGCGCCGAATTCCTCGGAGAGTTCGCCGATGAGCTCGGGTCGGCGGACGGCGGCGGTGTTGACGGACACCTTGTCGGCGCCGGAGAGCAGGATGCGGCGGGCGTCGGCAATGGAGCGGATGCCTCCGCCGACCGCCAAGGGGATGAAAACTTTGCGCGCGGTGCGGGCGACCACGTCGGCCATGATGTCGCGGGCATCGCTGGAGGCGGTGATGTCGAGGAAGACGAGCTCGTCGGCGCCGTCGTGATTGTAGCGGTCGGCCAGCTCGACGGGGTCGCCAGCGTCGCGCAGGTTGACGAAGTGGACGCCTTTGACGACGCGGCCGCCGGTGACGTCGAGACAGGGGATGATGCGTTTGGCTAGCATGTGACGAAGCTCTTGAGGACTTCCTGTCCCGCGGCGGCGGATTTCTCGGGGTGGTATTGCGTGCCGAAGACGTTGCCGTGCCGCAGAGAGGCGATGAAGCGCACGCCGTAAGTGCAGACTTCGGCGGCGAGGTGCGGGACTTCGGGAACGTAGTAGCTGTGGGCGAAGTAGTAGTAGGGCGATTGGCCGAGCTTTGCTTGATGCAGGGGTTCGCACCGGTCCCAGCCCATGTGGGGGACGCGGATGCCTTCCGAGAAGCGGCGGACGGTGCCGGGGAACAGGCCCAGGCCGCGGACTTGGGGGGCTTCTTCGCTGGACTCGAATAGCGCCTGCATGCCGAGGCAGATTCCGAAGAATGGAACGGCAGCGTGGATGCGCTCCAGGAGGGTTTCGCGGACTTCCAGTGCGTCTAAGGCTCGCATCATTTGGCCGAAATGGCCTACGCCGGGGAGGATGATTTTGTCAGCCTGGAGAAGGCCTTGGGAATCGCGGACTAGGGTGTACTCGCAGGCGATGGCGTCGAGACCGTTCTGGACGGAGCGGAGGTTGCCGGCGCCGTAATCGAAGATGGCGATCATAGGAATGCTCTCGCAGAGGCGCAGAGGACACGGAGAAGAAAAGTCATATAGGAGGTCGGCCTTTCTTTGCGGCTTTGCGGCTTTGCGGGAGAACTAAAAGAATCTTCCCGCAAAGACGCAAAGGCGCAAAGGAGAACAGCAAAAACTTCATAAGAGGCCCTTCGTCGAAGGGAGTTGGTCTTTCAGACGGGCGTCTTTGGAGCAGGCGTATTTCATGGCTCTGGCGAAGCATTTGAAGATTGCCTCGAGTTTGTGGTGGTTGGAGCGGCCGTAGAGGACCTTGGCGTGAAGGTTGGCGCCGGCGTGGTTGACGAAGCCTCCGAAGAAGTCTTCGACGAGTTCGGTTTGCAGGTCGCCGACTTGGCGGACCTTCACCTTGTCCTTATATACCAGGGCTGGGCGGCCTCCGAGATCGAGGGCGACGACGGCGAGGGTTTCGTCCATGGGGAGGACGAAGTAGCCGGCGCGATTGATGCCTTTACGGTCGCCGAGAGCTTTCGAGAAAAGTTGGCCGAGGACGATGCCGGTATCTTCGACGGTGTGGTGCTGGTCGACATCGAGATCGCCGTCGGCGTTGAGCGTAAGGTCGAAGCCTCCGTGCTTGGTGAAGAGCTCGAGCATGTGATCGAAGAAGCGGATGCCGGTGGAGATGTCGTACGTGCCGCGGCCTTCGATGCGGAGGGTGGCGGAGATTTGCGTCTCTTTAGTGTCGCGTTGGATGGTGGCGGTTCTCATTGGGCGAAGACCTCTTCGAGATAATTGATGTCGTCGACGATGGCGTGGGCTTGCTCTTCCTGGAAGAGGAAGACGAGGTCGAGATAGGTCGGGTTGGACGGTGCGGCGATGCCGATGAAGGGAACTTTAGCGGCTCGCGCCGAGTGGGCATCGTCGATGGAGTCGCCCACGTAGATGAGCTTGGCGTCGGGGTTCGCGGCGGCTATGCGGAGGAGGCCATCGGGCGCTGGCTTCTTCTGGGCGACGTCTTCCATGGCGACGATGGGGTCGAAGGTGAGGTTGGGGGCGAAGCGCTGCAGGGTGATGTCGGCCTCTTCGCGCGGGCGGCCGGTGAAGACGGCCAGGCGAAATTGTTCGGCGAGCTTTTCGAGGACGCCAGGACGGGCGATCCACTTCTCGCGGAGGATGAGTCCGCCCGTGCCATTCGTGCCCAGGAATAGCTCCTGGAAGTGTGCCTTCATTTCTTCGAAGGGGACGTCGAAGCCGACTCCATTGATGATGTAGTGCGACAGTTGCCAGTCGTCATTGAAGCCGCCCTGGTTCTTGAACTGCTGGATCTGGTCGTTGGTGGGCCGGGCTCCGGTGAAATGCTCGACGGTGGCGGCGATGGTTTCGCGATAGCTCTCGGTGACGTCTACCAGGACGCCGTCCATGTCGAAGATGAGGATGGGGCGATTCATAGTTCACCGCAGAGGCGCAGAGACGCTGAGAAAACAAATGCAAAGTCAAAACCGGAGAGCGCTGAGGGCGCTGAGGGGTGGACGAGTGCGGCTGTCATTGTTCAGCCCATATTTCTTCTAGCGCCGTCAGGAGCCGGCGGGTTTGCTCTCTGGTGCCTACGGTGAAGCGGACGCAGCCGGGAGCTTCGTAACTGCGGTCGCGGACCAGGATGGCCTGGCCTCGGAGGGCGTCGCGGACTTCGATGGCTCGCTTGCCGAGTTGGGCTAGGACGAAGTTGGCCGAGCTGGGGACGTAGGGGATGGGGCGATTCATAGTTCACCGCAGAAGCGCAGAGACGCTGAGAAAACAAATGCAAAGTCAAAACCGGAGAGCGCCGAGGTGGCTGAGGACGCAGAGGGGCGGAGGAATGCGGCTGTCATGATCCGCACCATATTTCCTCCAGAGCGGTGAGGAGGCGGCGGGTTTGCTCTCTGGTGCCTACGGTGAAGCGGACGCAGCCGGGGGCTTCGTAACTGCGGTCGCGGACCAGGATGGCCTGCCCTCGGAGGGCGTCGCGGATTTCGATGGCTCGCTTGCCGAGTTGGGCTAGGACGAAGTTCGCGGAGCTGGGAACGTAGGGGATGGCGAGCTTTTCGAGTCCTACGCAAAGCAGTTCGCGGGCGGCGAGGACTTCGGCGACATAGGTCTGCACGTAAGCGGTGTCTTTGACGGCGGCTTTCGCGGCGAGGACCGCCATGGCGTTCACGCTGTAGGGCGATTGCGCTTTGTGGAGGTAGGCGATGTTGGCCTCGTGCGAGAAGAGGCAGCCGAGTCGCATGGCGGCCATGCCGAAAACCTTGGAAAACGTGCGGCAGACGAAGAGGTTGGGGACGCGCTCGATCTCGGTGAGGGCGGTGACGCCGGAAAACTCGTAGTAAGCCTCATCGACGAGGACTGCGGCTTTGCGGGCGCGATGCAGAATGCGCTCGATGCCGAGGAGCGAGAGGCCGGTGCCCGTGGGATTGTTGGGGTTCGAAATGAGGACGGCGCGCGTTTCGGGCGTGATGGCGTCGAGCACTTCCTGCAGCGGGAATTCCATTTCGGGCTGCGGGTAGGCGACCTCCTTGATCTTCGCGCCGGCCACTTCAGCGTAGAAGCGGTACATGGCGTAGGCCGGCTTGAGGACGAGGACTTCCTGGCCGTCGTCGATGTAGGTGTTGATGAAGACCTGTATGGCCTCATCGGTGCCGTTGGTGAAGACGAACTGCTCGGGCTTGACGTGGAAATAGGCGGCGATGGCCTGTTTGGCGTCGGTGTATTCGGGGTAGACGGCGAGGGCGTCGGCGGTGACGCAGGTGCGGATGGCGTCGATAACGCGCGGGGAACAGCCGACGGTGTTCTCGTTGAAATCGAGACGGAGCTTGCCGGCGCGTCCTCCGGTGGGCGGCGAATAGGGCGCCATTTGCTGAACGGCGGGCCGGGGTTTGATGGCCCCCTTCGGCAGTCTCACGCGGACCTCACTTCCACCGAACGGGCGTGGGCTTCGAGCCCTTCGGCGCGGGCGAGAGTCGTGATGGCGGGCGCGAGACGCGCGAGCGCGGTTTTGCTCAGTTCCTGTACGGAGATCACTTTCACAAAATCGGTGACAGACAAGCCGCCGCGAATGCGCGCGGCGCCGCTGGTGGGGAGGACGTGATTGGGTCCGGACGCGTAGTCGCCGGCGGCTTCGGGACTGTACGGGCCGACGAAGACACTGCCCGCGTGGCGGATACCGGGTAGCAGCGATGCGTCGGGAATGCTGAGATGCTCGGGGGCGAAGCGATTGGAGATTTCGACGGCTTCGTGGAGGGAACGCACCAGAACGACGGCGGAATTGCGCCCGATGGACTTGCGCGCGACGGCGGCGGTGGGGAGATCGGCGAGTTGGCGATCGACCTCTTTGACGACGGCGGCGGCGAGACGCTTCGAAGTGGTGAGCAGGACCGCGGAGGCGTCGACATCGTGCTCGGCTTGGGCGAGCATGTCGGCGGCGAGATGGCGCGGGTCGCCGTCGGCGGAGATGATGAGGATTTCGGTGGGCCCGGCGACGAAATCGATGCCGACCTCGCCGGCGAGCAGTTTCTTCGCTGCGGCGACGTAGATGTTGCCGGGTCCGACGATGCGGTCGGCGCGCGGCACGGTGCGGGTGCCATAGGCGAAGGCTGCGATGGCTTGCGCGCCGCCCATTTGGAAGACGTGTTCGACGCCGAGCAGGCCGGCCGTGCCGAAGACTTCGGTGACCGGCCGCGGAGAGGCGACGCAGATGGTACGCACGCCGGCGACCTGCGCGGGGACGACGGTCATCAGGATGGTCGAAGGCAGCGGATATCGGCCCGAGGGGATGTAAGCGGCGACGGTGTCGAGCGGGCGGACGATTTGTCCCAGTCGAAGACCCGCCGATTGGTGTGTCCATTCGCGCGGCATCTGGCGGGTGGCGTAGGCGCGGATGTTGGTGGCGGCGACTTCCACGGCGCGGGCGAATTTGGGCGTGAGCGCTTTGCGGGCGGCGGCCAGTTCGCGCAAAGGTACGGCCACGCTGCGGCGCGTGAGCTTGTCGAACTGGCGGGCGTATTCGAGGAGGGCGCGGTCGCCGCGCTTGCGGACGGCGTCGAGGATGGGCCGGACGACGGCTTCGGCCTCGGTGAAGCGCGCCGCCTTGCGCGCCAGCAGGCGGCCGATTTGTCGGGATTCGAGAATGCGCATCACAGTACGATTTTATTCAGCGGATATTCCACGATGCCTTCGCCTCCAGCCTGTTTGAGGCGCGGGATGATGTCGCGGACCGTGGTCTCGTCGAGGATGGTGTTGACGGCGAGCCAGTCTTCATCGCTGAGATGCGAGATGGTGGGCCGTTTCAATGCCGGCAGAACGGCCAGGACGCCGCGGAGGTTGTCCTTATGGACGTTGAGCATGAGCCCGACCTTGCCGAGCGCGTTAATGGCGCCTTCAAGCAGCATCTTGATATCTTCGAGCTTCTGGCGCTTCTCGGGCTCTTCCCACGATGCTTTGTTGGCGATCAACTGAGTGTTCGATTCGAGCACCGTGTCGATGATCATGAGCTTGTTGGCGCGGAGGGACGAGCCGGTCTCGGTGACTTCGACGATGGCGTCGGCGAGGACGGGCGGCTTGACCTCGGTGGCGCCCCAACTGAATTCGACCTTGGCCTTCACGCCATGGTCGGCGAGGTAGCGCTTGGTGGTGGCGACGAGCTCGGTGGCGATTACCTTGCCCTGCAGGTCTTCGACGCGGCGGAAGGGCGATGCTTCGGGGACGGCGAGCACCCAGCGAACTTTGCCGAAGCTTTGCTTGGCGTAGACGAGATCGGCGACGGCGACGACATCGGCTTCGTTTTCCTGGATCCAGTCGCGGCCGGTGAGTCCGGCATCGAGGATGCCGTCTTCGACGTAGCGCGCCATTTCCTGCGCGCGGATGAGCATGCATTCGATGGTGGGGTCGTCGATGGCGGGGAAATAGGAGCGGCTGGAGGTGGTGATGGCGAAGCCGGCGCGGCGGAAGAGGTCGATGGTGGCGTTCTCGAGGCTGCCTTTGGGAATGCCGAGCTTGAGTTTCATACCGCTCCCTCGCGGTCACGGCTCCGATACACCGCGGCGGGGTCGTAGGTGCGCTCGTCGGTGACGGTCCACTGGCCGTTTTCCAGGCGCCGGAAGAAGCAGCTTTGGTAGCCCTCATGGCAGACGCCGGGGCCGAGGGCTTCGACCCTGACGAGGACTGCGTCGAGGTCGCAATCGGCGGCGATTTCCTTGACGACGAGGCGGTGGCCGGAGCTTTCGCCTTTCAGCCAGAGCTTGCGCCGGGACCGGCTATAGAAGGTGGCGAAACCCGTCTCGACGGTGCGGCGGAAAGCCTCCTCATTCATGTAGCCGACCATGAGAACACGGCCGGTGGCATGGTCTTGAATGACGGCGGTGACGAGGCCGTCGGATTTTTGAAAATCGAGATTCATTGCGAGTACAAAATAAAAAAGCCCGCCGTTCGTGCTGGCGGGCGTCCTTTCGTTCGATTTACTGAGAAATCAGCAGACCACCCGTCGCGTGTGGGCATGGCGATGATGACGATGCCGGGCGATGGGGTTGGCGGTCATGAAAATAAAGTGTATCAGGTTGCGGGGGCGGAGTCGAATGGGGGTCGGTTCCCGGGCTCGCTTGGGAATGCATAAAACATGTGGATTGTTATGGATATGGCAAGTATGGGTTGCTCTGACATTTTCGGGCCGGGAGCCTGTTTTTTCTCACGCAGAGGCGCAGGGGGCACAGAGAAAAATCCGGTTGGCGAATCGAAGTAAGATATCGTTGGCGTGACTTAGAAGGCGAGTTATACTAATGCCGTGCAGATGCCTGTTAGTGTCCGGGGATTTGCTGTCACGCTGATTCTCTCCTGTGCACTTATCGCACAGTCGAATGGCGATAGATATTCGCTGAGCGGTACGGTGGTCAATTTGGAGACCGGCGAACCGATTCGGAACGCCATGGTGACGGTCTCCAAGACGCCGACTCCTCAGGAAATCAACGAGTTTCAGGAAGGGGTGAAAGCGGGGCCGCGTCTTCCGTTCCTAAGTAAGAGCGTGCTTTCGGGAGTCAGCGGCGAATATCAGTTCACTGGCTTGCCAGCAGGCCACTACGTGGTGAACGCCCAGAAGCCGGGATTTGCAGCCCGATTCAACGTAGAGGGCTTGCAACGGGTGCAAATCGACCTCTCGGCGTCGGCCGGTAACATCGTTGTAAAGCTCTCTCCTCTGGGAGTGATAGAGGGAACCGTCACGGATCAGAACGGCGAGCCGGTGGACAGTGTCAAGATCGAGGCTTACACCGCGCGGATCGAGGCTGGGGTGCGGTCGATCACCTCGAATCACAGTGCGGTCTGCAACGATCGCGGAGGCTTCCGGATTTGGGGGCTGGAGCCCGGGCAATATTATCTGAAAGCGGCCGGAAGGAATGGCGGTACCTATTTTTTCCTCGGCCAAGGCACGCCGCGGCCGAGTTCGTGGCTGAGTTTCGTTCCGGTATACGCGGGGGGTGGACGCACTTTCGACAGTACCACTCCCATCGCGATTGCCGCCGGCACCCAGGCGCGCGCGGATTTCAGGATCAATTTAGTCCCGTCGGCCACGATTCGCGGCGTACTGGAGAATTACACTCTTCATCAGAGAGTTACCTTCTCGTTGCGGCAAGATGGCGAAGAGCTAGCGGACGACAGCCGTGTCAATTTGAGCGGGACGGCCGGGAGGTTTGAAATCACCGCCGTTCCTCCGGGCGACTATATTCTGACGGCGGTGGAAGGGCAGATGGCGCGGGGCGAAATACCTGTACATGTTTCCGAGAGCGGCATTAATGGTCTCTCGATGCCGTTATGGCCAGCGGTGACGGTGACGGGAGTGGTGCACAATATCGGCCCAGCTCCTGAACAATCTAAGAAAGCTGCGGCGAATGATGACGATGCTCCTGAGTTTGCCGACGTCAAACCAGGCTGCCAGGTCTTTTTGAAAGCTGATACCGGCCACGCTGCCTTCGTTTCGATGTTTGCACCCCAGGCGGAGACCTTCAGCATCCCTAACGTGTTTGCCGGTGGAAAGAAGGTGACGAGCGTGGCATGGACGGCGCACACCGATGACCTGGGGAATTATCGTGTGGGGCCGGTGGCGGCCGGCACCTACTATCTGGTTGCGACCGCGGAGCCGTGGTACATGCAAGGGCAATTCGGAACGATGCGGGCAGGTGAGCCGGGATTGAACATGGCATATCCGACGACTTATTACCCCGCGACGACAGACGCAGGGCAAGCCGGACGGTTGAAGGTGGAATCGGGCGGGGAGACGCAGGCGAACCTGGCGATGCCGTCCGTGCAGGCCGTCACAGTGCATGCGGATTGCGCAGCGGAGAATTGTAATGGATCGATGAGTTTCTATTCGGTGGGGGTGGGCGGACTGGAAGCCTTGGCCGGGACAAGGTTCTTTAGAAACAGTGTCCCCATCGAGGGAATCGCGCCCGGGCGTTATGTGGTGCGAGTCACCGGACAGGGCGGGTCGATGCGCAAAGTAGTGGATCTGGCCGGCGGCGAAGCGACGGTGAGCGTGATCTTCCAGCCCTCGCCCAAGATCACGGGCGTGGTGACGTACAAGAACGGGATCAAGCCGCACGGCACACCATACGTCACCATGGTGAACGAGACCACGAACACTGCCGTGGGCCTTCCGATCAACAGCGACGGCATTTTTGAATATGCGTACCCGCCGATCGCCCGGTTCCGTCCGGTGATCGGAGGTGTCGCCGGTTTCTTCATCTCGCAAATGTCGGCCTCGGGAGCGGAGATCCGCGACGGGGCGTTCGAGTTGATGGAGGGTTCGCCAGTTGAGTTGAAGATCGAGGCGAGCGATGAGTCCGGCAGGCTGAAGGGGCTGGTTATGAACGGCGACAAGCCCGCGCCCGGGGTTTTGGTGGTGCTCGCGCCGCGCGAGCGGGCGACGGCCGCGATCCCGCCCCGGGGATTTCAGACCGATAGCGATGGCAGCTACGATTTCACCAATGTTCCGGCAGGCGACTACCTGCTGTTTACCGCGGACCGTATGGATCTGGAATACGCCAACGCGAAGGCAGTCGAGCCTTATCTGGCGTCGGCGACACCGGTGCGGATCGAATCGCACCAGGTGGTGACGGAAAAGTTGAGTCTGCCGGGCAAATAGAGTCACTCGAAGATCGGCGTCAGTCTTGCGAGAACCTCGTCCATAATTGCGTCGGGCACGTTTTCCAGTTTTCTGCCGTTGCGCGCGGCGAGATCGAGGGCTCGGGGCTGGTCGCAGCGGACGATGCCGGTAGTCTTCGTTCCGGCTCCCGAAAGACCCACGGAAAACCCGGCCATTCGCGCAGAGTTTCCCCCGGATGTTATCGGAAGGACCACAGGCACTTTCGTCAGCCGGTTGAACGGCTCCGGCGAGACGATGAGAACGGGACGGCGCCCTTTTTGCTCGTGGCCTTGAGCAGGATCGAGGTCCACGAGCCAGATCTCGCCGCGTTCCATCAGGTCAACTCACGGCCGACGGGCTTGGAATCGAGCCACTCGCGGTCCCTTTGGTTGCGCCGGGCTTTTGGATGGCACTGAGCGAGCAAATCATCCAAAGTGTAGCGTGGGCGGCGCTGCGGATGTACGATGAGGCGACCGCTCTTTA
>Ga0182018_10001879_pt1 | contig 22560 bp, 15 predicted proteins | sample 812P2MmetaG_FD_120490 | JGI IMG/M metagenome (GOLD analysis project Ga0182018, IMG submission 120490) | Permafrost microbial communities from Stordalen Mire, Sweden - 812P2M metaG | ecosystem: Environmental > Terrestrial > Soil > Wetlands > Permafrost | place: Sweden: Stordalen | collected...
CTTCGGCCGCCGAGGAAGCGAACGTGATCGTGCTCAACACGTGCACCGTTCGCGATAACGCGGAGCGCCGCGCCTACGGCCGTATGAACCATCTCAACGCGCTCAAACGCGTGGATCCCAGTTTGCGTCTGGTCGTGACGGGCTGTTTGGCCGAACAGGATCGCGACCGCATGAAGAAGCTCGCACCGCACGTTGACGCGATCTTCGGCACGCGAGAGCTCGCGGAGCTTGGCGAGCAGCTCGCTGCGTGGCAGCCCAACTTCGACGACGTCGACTTTAGCGACGATCGCGCCCTCCTTACGTCGCTCGGGGGCACCGGCGACGCGGTAAGCGACGCATTTTCGCACCTGCGCGCCTTCGTTACGGTGCAACGCGGTTGTTCGTACTACTGCACGTTCTGCATCGTGCCCTACGTTCGGGGCCGCTTCGATCACCGGCCTCCCAAGGCGATCCTCGACGAGACTCGAGAACGGATCGCGCAGGGCGCGCGCGAAATCGTTTTGGTCGGCCAAACGGTCAACGCGTGGAACGATCCGGCAAGCGGCGAGGATTTTGGCGATCTCTGCCGGTCGATCGCAGCCCTGCCCGGCCTCGAGCGGCTCGGCTTCATCTCCCCGCATCCCAAGGATTTCACGGAGAAGATTCTCGACGATCTCTGCAGTCTCGAGCAGCTCAATCCGCGCATTCACCTTCCCCTGCAATCCGGCAGCGACGCGCTTCTGCGGCGCATGAATCGAAAATACACGCTGGCGCAGTTCGATGCGATCGTGCAATCCATCCGGCGCCGTCTGCCGGACTGCGCGATCACGACCGATTTAATCGTCGGCTTTCCAGGCGAAACGGCGAGCGACTTCCAAGCGACGCTCGATTACGTGCGTTCGGGCGTTTTCGCCAACGCCTTTAGCTTTATCTATTCGATTCGGCGTGGGACGCCGGCCGCGCGCTGGGCGCAAGTTCCCAGAGCGGTTGCGCTCGAGCGCTTTGCGGAGCTTCTCGAAGCGCAGAACGCGGTAACGCGTGCCTATCACGACCGCCATATCGGACGAACCGTGCGCGTTTTGATCGGTGGCGATTCGAAGAAAGACGCAAGCCGGTTGACCTCGAAGGCGCTCGACAACGTGACCGTCGTCGCGCCAAAACCGGCGGATTATCCGTACCCGCAGACGCCTTGGCTCGACGTTGCGATCGAAACTGCGCACGTTTGGGGCTGCACCGGCACGGTGGTCGGGCGGGCCGCGCGTTTTGCCGATGCGGGAATGCCGGTTATGCGGCCCATGCTCGATCTGATCGCTTCGGCATAACACGTGCGTCACTGCGGCTTCGCGCTCGCTTCGATCCTGGCGCTCTTGCGCGCGGGGCACTAACGCTGGCTAAGTACTCGCCGATGCTCGAGCAGTACTTTGGGATGAAGACGAAGCATCCCGAAGCGATTCTGCTCTCGCGCGTCGGCGATTTTTACGAAGCGTATGGCGACGATGCCGAAACCATCGCGCGAGCGCTGCAGATCGCGTTGACGAGCAAAGAGGCCGGTGCCGGTCAGCGCGTGGCAATGGCCGGCGTTCCTCACCACGCGCTCGCGGGCTACCTCGCGCGGCTCGTCAAGCAGCGCTTCATCGTCGCGCTCGCCGAACAACTGGAAGTTCCGCAACCGAACCGGCTGGTGCGGCGGGATGTCGTGCGTCTGGTAACGCCGGGAACGCTGATCGAGGACCACTTACTCGACGGCAAAGAGAACAACTATCTGGCCGCGATGGCGACAGCCGGCGAAACTTTCGCAATCGCCTACGCCGACGTGTCGACGTGTTACTGCGCCGCCACCGCAATCGCCGGCGATAATGCGTACGACGAGCTGCTCGCGGAGCTGGCGCGCATAGCACCGTCGGAGATCGTTGCCGACGTTCCCTCCGAGATGCGCGATGCCGTCGCGATGGCCGTCGAGGCGGCCGGCGCGCGTTTGGCTACACCTGCGTTGGGATTGGTCGAAGCGCGCGATCGAGCGAACCTCGACGGTTTTTCGATGGAGGAGTCGCTGGCGATTCATCGGGCAGTCGACGCGCTCGGCGCGTTCGTCAAGCGAACCGGAGTCACCAATGGCGAACGCGGTCTTGGCGAACCGGAGCTCTATCGGCGTCAAGAGTTTCTCGTCCTCGATCCAGCGACGCGCAAACACCTCGAGTTGACCCGCGCGCACGGTCTCAATCCCAAAGCGACGCTGCTCGCGACACTCGACCTGTGCGCGACCCCGATGGGATCGCGCATGCTCAACCGCTGGATTCTCGCACCCCTGATCGAACCCGACGCAATCGAGCGACGTCAAGATGCGGTTGCCGCCTTGGTGGCCGAGCACGAGCGCCGTCAATCGCTGCGCGAGGTTCTCAAGGGCATCTTCGATCTCGAGCGGATCGCGCAGAAGGTCCGGTTTCGGCGTGCGACGCCGCGCGATTTGGGCTCGCTGCGGCGTACGCTGGCGATGTTCGGACCGTTGAGAGAAGCCGCGGTGCCGGCCATCGCGCCGTTGCTCCGGAACGTCGGAGATTTTGACTCGATGCGCGACGATCTCAACGCAACGCTCGTGGACGACCCGCCCGCGCAAATTAGCGACGGCGGAGTCATTCGCCCCGAGTCCGATCCAGAGCTGGCCGAGTGCGTCGCGCTGCGCACGGACGCCCGTTCGAGACTCTCGGCCCTCGAGCAGCGCGAACGCGAGCGTACGGGAATCAAGGCGCTCAAAGTAAAGTACGCGAGCACCTTCGGCTATGCAATCGAGATCGGTAAGAGTTACACGGGCTCCGTTCCCGAGGATTACGTCCGTAAGCAAACGCTGACGACGGGGGAACGGTACGTTACGCCGGAACTCAAAGATCTCGAACTTGCAATTTCCACGGCGCAAACGCGGCAGGAGCGACTGGAACAGCGGCTCTTTAGCGCGGTGCTCGAGCGCATAGCCGCGCGTGCCGACGAGCTGTCGAGTGCTGCCGGCGCGGTCGCTCAGGTGGACGTGCTCGCGAGCCTTGCGCAGTGTGCCGCCGAACGCGGGTACACGCGTCCGGCATTCGTGGAAGAGAGTATCGTCGCTATCGCAGACGGTCGCCACCCGGTGATGGAAGCGGTGCTGCATGCGAACTTCGTGCCCAACGACCTTCATCTCCGCGCCGCCGAGCATCGCTTCATTTTACTGACCGGACCGAATATGGGCGGCAAATCCACCTACCTGCGACAGGCCGGCTTGTTGACGATCATGGCGCAAATCGGCTCGTTCGTCCCGGCCAAATCGATGAAGCTCGGCGTCATCGATCGGATCTTTACGCGAATCGGTGCGGGCGACGATCTGGCATCGGGCCAGTCGACGTTCTACATGGAGATGGCCGAGGCGGCCAACATTTTGCGCCGCAGCACGCTGCGTTCCTTACTCTTAATCGACGAGGTGGGCCGCGGAACGGGGACGCTCGACGGCCTGGCGATCGCGCAAGCGATCTGCGAATTCTTAGTCGGTCTCGAAGAACAGTCGCCGCTCGTGCTTTTTGCGACGCATTTCCACGAGCTTTGCGCGCTCGCCGAACATTGGGACGTCGTTGCCAACTATCACATCACCGCCGTCGAAAACACCGCTCGCGGCGGAGCTCCGGTCTTCTCTCATCGCGTACAGCCCGGAAGCTCTTCTCGTTCGTTCGGCGTCGAGGTGGCGCGCATGGCGGGATTGCCGGCTGCCGTCATCGAGCGCGCGCAAGAGATTGCCGATGCGCTCTCGGGCGAAGCCGACATCGAAACGCGCGTGCCGCTGCGTAAGAAGATGCCGAAGCGGCCCGAGCCCGAACGGCAGCTTTCGTTTCTGCAGGGCTGAGGGCTTGCCGAGAGGGGTCGCTGGCGGCGCACCGGAAGGGCGTTGGGGCTTGAGATCCTCGAAACGCATTCCGTTCTGCTTGGCAGTCGCGGTAATCGCCGCGGCCGTTGCGGATCCCTTAGTGGAGTTCGCTTCCAACGCCGGGTGGTTTGGCTCCGGAAGCTTCACCGACCGAAGTAATCTCGACGTTTTCCCGGCGCTCGTGGTTGGAGTCGGAGTCCTCGCACTCTATCTGATCGGGAGGGCGGGAGCAATCTTGGCGGGGACCGCGCTACCGCGCCGGATCGTTTCGCTCGTACCGGCGATCTTCGTTCTTCAAGTCGCTGCGCTGTACGTGATGGAGACCGCCGAACAGTTCGTCGTCGGGGGCCACGTGCTCGGCCCGACCGTATGGCTGGGAGCTCCAATCCTCGCCAGTCTGGCGATCCACGCGGCGTTCTGCCTCACGGTCACCTTTTGGATCGCGCGATCGGCCCGAGGCCTCGCCGTGACGACGCTGCGCATCATGCGGCTGATTAAAGCTACTGCAAGTTTCGCAGCGCATGCGTTCGAGATGCTGCTGCCCCGCCGCTGCGACGAACGCTCCTTCCGGCAACTCGTTCCCGTGCTTTGCCGAATCGGAGAACGCGCGCCCCCTCTCCTACGAACGTAGCTCTTACATATTCGAGCCCGGTGTAGACGACACCGCGCCGGCTTTAACAGATTTTGGGAGAGAGGGTACATCGTATGTTTAGAAAGGCATGGGTCCGCGTCGCCGCCGTTGCGGCAGCCGCGGTCGTTTCGATCGCCGTCGCTGTCATCGCCGTTCGCGGCCCAATTCGCCAGCAGATCGTAACCCAAACGGCAAAGCGTTCGTTCGGCCAACTTAAATTGAACCTCTTAATTCTTGGATACCAGGCGGACGAAGCGACGACCGATACGATCATTCTGGCGCATCTCGACGTGGGCCGGCGAACCGTTACGCTCGTGTCGATTCCGCGCGATACCTGGGCGCCCGTCCCCAAGCAGGGTCCCATGAAGATCAATGCCGCGTATGCATTCGGCGGCGCGCATATGACCGCTCGCGTCGCAAGCCGGTTGTTAGGAGGCGCGCCGATCGATGCCATCGTCGCATTGCAGCCCGAAGGCGCCGCCGCGATCGTGGATGCCATGGGCGGGCTCGACGTCAACGTCGACGAGAACATGAACTACGACGATGATAACGGCGACCTCCACATCCACCTTCAAAAAGGAGAGCAGCACCTCAACGGAGCGCAGGTCGCAGGCTACGTGCGATTCCGGCACGATCCCGCCTCAGACTTCGGACGCGTCAAGCGGCAACAAGCGGTGCTCAAGCTCCTGATCGATCAGCTGAGCGAACCGCAGAACTGGACAAAGCTGCCGAACATCATGCAGCTCGCACGAAAAGACATCCACACGACGCTCAACAATCAGCAGCTCGTCTCCCTGTTGACGATCTACCGCAACGTCCCCGACGAAAATATTCGATCCTTCACGCTTCCAAGCAAGGCTGGGTGGGTCGGGGATGCCTCGGTGGTCTTTGCCGACCAGCGCTGGGCTAAACTGATCGGCGCCGTCCTCTTCGGTAAAGGCGATCCACCGCAAGACGAAGTCTTGGTCGCCAACGCGACCGGCAATGCGGCGTTCGACCGAACGCTGATTGGTGCGCTGCGCGGCGCGGGCTGGAACGTACCGACCTTCGTCGACGAGAAGACGAAACCCGCGAGCCTCGTGATCGGTGCGACGCCGGCGGCTGCGAGTCTGGCGCACGTGTTTGCGACGACGATTCGCCCCGGAGCTAAGACGGCTCTGGTTATCGGCGCCGATCTTGCTCCCGACACCGAGTGATTGTTGTAATCCTGAGCCCGTCGGTTGTAATCCTGAGCCTGTCGGTTGTAATCCTGAGCCTGTCGGTTGTAATCCTGAGCCTGTGTCGGTTGTCATCCTGAGCCTGTCGAAGGATGTTAAAGCCACTCAGGTTCGAGAGCCGGCCTTATTGCCATGTCATGGTTCGACAGGCTCACCATGACATCGGGGCCTTATTGCCATGTCATGGTTCGACAGGCTCACCATGACACCGGGGCCTTATTGCCATGTCATGATTCGACAGGCTCACCATGACACCGGGGCCTTATTGCCATGTCATGGTTCGACAGGCTCACCATGACATCGGGGGCGAGGACGATGCGCTCCGCCAAAAATGGCGCTCGACGACACCTAGCTGCCGAGCGCGGGGAAGACGATCTGCACCGTCGAGACTAATGTGAGCGCGCCAACGATAATGACGGTGGCCCAAGCGATGACGTTAAAGAGCGGCGAATTGGTCCAGCGCCCCATCAAGCGCTTGTTATTAATCAGCAGTAGCATCAGAACGAGCACGATCGGCAGCAGCACGCCATTGAGCACCTGGGAGTAGAAGATGATTCCCAACAGCGGCGCACCGGGAATGATTACGGTCCCGGCGCCGATGACGATGAGCGCAAGATAGAACCCGTAGAATACCGGAGCTTCGAAGAAACGATTGTCGAGGCCGCGCTCGAAGCCGAAGGCTTCACAGACGTAATAAGCAGTCGAAAGCGGCAGGATCGAGGCCGTGAAGACGGCCGCATTGAGCAGCCCCAAGGCAAAGAGCAAGGCGGCGAATTTTCCGGCGAGCGGTGCGAGCGCGACCGCGACGTCGCCGACGTCTTTCACGACGATCGGATGAACGGCATGGATATTATGAATGTAGATGGTTGCCGCACACGAGACGATGATAAAGTACGCAATTACATCGGTCCATATGCCGCCCGCCACGACGTCGAGGCGTGAATAGCCGTAGTCCCCTTCGCGAATGCCTTTTTCGACGACTGCGGCCTGGATGTAGAACTGCATCCAGGGCGAGATGGTCGTTCCGATGACGGCGATAACCATCAAGACGTAGGCCTTCGAAGCTTGAATATGCGGTACGATGCTCTGGTGCAGGACGTCGTGCCAAGCGGGATGGACGACGAACGCGCTGACGATGTAGGCAACGTAGACGAAGCAGAAAAAGAAGAAGACCCGTTCGAGCAGCTTTGCGCTCCCGCGCGTTACCGTCATGAAGACGAAGATAGCCGCGGCAGCCACCAGCGCAATCTTGAAGGCCTCGAGGTTGGGCACGTGCAGGTAGCTGCCAAAGATCGGCGCCGACGACGCGACCCCCGCGAACTCCGCGGCGGTATTACCGATGTCGCCGAGGACGAAGAGGAGAAGGCACCAGAAGGTTACCTTCACCCCGAAGTTCTCGCGGATCAGATCGGCCAGGCCTTTGCCCGTGACCGCGCCCATGCGCGCGCACATCTCCTGCACCACGACGAGTGCGACCGTGATGGGCACGAGCAGCCACAGCATCGAGTAGCCAAACTGGGCGCCGGCTTGCGAGTACGTCAGGATTCCGCCGACGTCGTTGTCGGCGTTGGCCGTGATGATGCCCGGCCCCACGATCGAAAGGAACATGAGGACGGAACGAAAGACGTTCGGTCTCACAAAGCGGCCGGCGACTGTTTGCATGCTCATAAGCTGATCTTCTGATCGACGATGAAAGCGGTCCCGCGCATTGTCGGGGGCGGTCCGTAGGGAATTGAAGGCAGGCCTGTCAGCGCGTACCGCCTTCCTTCGACGAGCAGCGCGGTGTTCGGCCCCGTCGCGAGCTGGACGCCGGCAAAACCGACGCCGTAGATTGCGTCGACGGGCGTGATCGCCCATCTTCCAATCGTCTCGTAGCGACCGTAACCGCCGACTGCGAGCAGCTTGCCGCTAAAGTGATGCGCCCAGCTCACGACGACTTGCGGCGAGCGTGTGTCGACAACATCCAGCGGCTGGCCGGGGTCGGCATCGCGATTGAGATAGTCTTCGACGCCGTCGAAGGCAAAGTCGTCATTGGGAAGATGCCAGGCCACGTAGAGCCCGAGCTGGCGGTCGTGCCCGATCGTGCCGAATCCATTTTGCTGTAAGAGAAAGAAGCCGTCGACGAAGCCCACTTGCGATGCGTTCGCCTCGGTTTCGGGTATGAGCTGCCGCCAGTCGCCGTAGCTCGCGTGCATTTCCAGGTACTTACTGTTGTGATCGTACTTGAAATGAAAGCCGACCCGGTTGACGCCGACGATGCTGTTGTCGACGAGCTGGTAGGTTGATTTCAGCCACACGCCGGGCCAGGACCACGCCACGCTCCAGATGTTCTCGGGAATGCCGTACGGCAAGATCATCGTTGCGTAGGTCGGGTCGAAACGATGGTACTCCAGCGTTGCCAGATCGTCCCCAATGTGGCGCGCCAGACTAAAGTGCTCGTAGTTCCCAAAATGCGACGTGCCGGGTTCGGTCACCAACCCGGCGTCGTACCACGCGCGCCCGAGCTCCGCCAGCGCGTCCCAATGTTTTAACGGATGAAAGAAGGCGCGGGCTCCTGAGATGGTTTGCACTTGATTTGCCAACTCGCTCGTGTAGAGGCGCCCCTGGGTGCCGTAATGGATGTCCTGGTCTACCCCGAAGAAGGTCGTGGTCGAGATGGGGTCGCCGGTCGTCCAGAGATGCGCGACTTGGACGGAAAAGCGTCCGAAGTCTCCACGATCTAAGACGAGCGAGCCCATCGTCAAACGGACGTTCGTGTAGGGGAGTGCCGGCAGCAGCGCGTCGGTTAACTCCAGCGAGAGGCCCCCCTGGTGCCAGTATCCGTCGGCGCCGAGCAACGGCAAAGATGACGGAGCCGCCGTCCAGCCTTTGATCGACGGCATTCCTGGCCCGAGTGTCTCCGCGGTTTGAATGCCCAGACTGGGAACGGCATCGGTTAGCGATGGGGATGCAAAGACGAACCGGTCGCTCTGCATCAAGTCAAAATAGCCGCCCCGGACCTTCCAACTCGAATCCGACGCGCCAACCGATGCACCGAGTAAACTCGCGCTCGCGACGGTCGCATCGTCTTGGCCCGCGTGGGTCGGAAAGAGAATCGCATACGGAACGTTTCGGGAGAGATCGTGATCGTTCAGATTGGGGATCAATGGTTCGCCCCAATAGAGCGCATTGGTCGTGCTGCCGCTCAAGCCGCCGATTCCGAACGTCGCACCGAAATCCAGACCCGTGGCGTGGTAGGTGCCGGAGATCTCGTATTGCGCGATGCCCGCGACTCCCGGCGTCACCGGCGCGCCGGTGAACCAGTCGTACGGCGACATCGGCGAGATCGGCGAGCCGTTCGCAAACCCAGGCCCCTCCGGAGGTGTAATGCCGCGCCCGCCGGTCGCCTGGTCAATAAAAACGTTGGAACCGCTCGCTTTCAGATCAAAACGCGGAGTCGGCGCCGGTGAAGGCGATGGCGATGTGGCGGGCATCGCCGCGATTTGGATCGTCGCAACCAGAATCGCAGCCAGCACGGAAAATCACCTTTGTCCGTCTAATCGACGAGAGAGCGCCAGTAGCTAAAGGTATAGGCGGAATTGCTACCCTGGTTCGCTCGCAACGTATCGTCGTGGAACGCGGTCTTTCCGCGCGCCGCCCGATTGCTTGTAAAATCGACCAGAAATGCCAGAACTCTTTTCATGACACATACCTCCTATTTCGTTATGCTCTGCCGCGCCGATCGAACGGACGCAGCATGAATACGCGGCTCATCGCGAGCCGGTACGATCGACTACTAGGTCCGTCGTCCATGGCCTGACATCACCCCCTTCCGTTGCCAAACAAAAAACTGCCGCTGCTCCTCGCAGGCCGACAGTTTGAGAAATCCGTGCGGCATTGGCCGCGCATTCTCCCTCACTGTCGAGCTTTAGCACTGCACAACGTAGAGGTCCAGGTGGCCTCAGCCGCATTAGATTCCGCCTTGATTCGGCGGGATCTGGTCACCCGTTGGGGTCTCTCGACCTTTCCGGGCAGCGGCATCTCTTCGTGCAGACGCCTCACCTAACGAGGAATCCTCAACTAGGATACTCGGGTGAGAGGCTTTGTCAACCCCGAACGGACGCACTATTCCCTGCTGGGACGCAGGTGGGCCGTTCGCGAATCAAGCAGACGTGGCTGCCATTCGCGAGCTCGATGCGGTAACGATCGGTCAGATTGCTGCCGGAGAGATCATCGAACGTCCCGCTTCGATCGTCAAAGAGCTGGTGGAGAACGCCGTCGACGCGGGGGCGAGTCGCATCGCCGTCAATATCGAACGAGGCGGTCTCGATCTCATCGAAGTTATCGACGACGGAACGGGCATCGCGAGCGCAGACTTAGTATTGGCGATTCGACGCCACGCGACCAGCAAGCTCAACGTCGCGTCCGAGCTGGAATCCATCGCGACGCTGGGCTTTCGCGGCGAAGGTTTGGCATCGATTGCCGCCGTCTCGGATCTCGAAATCGTTTCGCGCGAACCCGGCCTCACGATTGCGGCGCGCGTTAGCGCGCATGGCGAAGAAGTGCGTGCCGTGGAACCGGCGGCGGCGCCGCCCGGGACGCAGGTTCGAGTTCGTTCGCTCTTTGAAAGGCTGCCGGTCAGGCGTGAGTATCTTCGCGCGCCGAGCGCGGAGTTCAATCGCAGTTCCTCGTGGCTCTCGAGCTTCGCACTTGCGTATCCGCAGATCGCCTTCACGCTGCGCCACGACGGCAAAGACGTTTGGGTCATGCCGGCGACCGAACGAGAGCACGAGCGTCTTGCCATGGTTTTCGGAGCGCAGGCCGCGAAAACTCTGCTATTGCTCGATGGAGCGCCGGCCCGGATGCTCGACGGCACGCTGCGCGGCTTCGTCAGCGAACCCGGACACGATCGCCCCGATCGGAGAATGCAGCTGCTTTTCGTCAACGGGCGCCTAGTGCGCGGGGTGCTCCTTGCCGGCGCTTGGGCGAGCGGCTATTCCACGTTTACCATGATGGGGCGCCATCCGTACGGCGTGCTCTTTTTGGATTTGCCGACCAACCACGTCGATTCCAACGTCCATCCGACAAAGTACGACGTTCGCTTGCGCTACGCGTCACAAGTATTCGACGCCGTCCGGCGTAGCATCGCCGCAACCTTGAAAGAGCACGCGCGCGGCCGGTTTGCCGAACAGACCGGCAGTGCGCCGAGCGTGAGCATATCCGCGGGCTCGGCGAGCGCGGCCATCTCGCTCTTTGCTCCGGCGCCGGACGATGGCAATCAGCAGGATGTCGATCGCCTGCGCATTCTCGCGCAGCTCCATCGCACGTTCATCCTCGCTAGCGACGGCGAAACGTTGCTGCTGGTCGATCAACACGCGGCGCACGAGCGCATCGCGTACGAAGCCATCGTCGCGGCCGCCGCGCAGCGGACTCCAAGCGAACCGTTGTTGGTGCCGCAGATCGTCGAGCTGGATGCGGCGCGATGCGCGGCACTCGACCGGGCGCTCGAAGCGCTGCGCGAGGGCGGCCTCGAGATCGAAGCCTTCGGCGAGCGAACCTATCGCATCGTCGCAACCCCCGCAGGTTATGCGTCCCGCAGCTTCGATCTGGGCGGAATGCTCGACGATCTGAGCGAGGATCCAAAGCAACGTGACGTTCGCGAGCGGGTTTGGGCTACGCTTGCGTGCCACAGCGTCACGGTCGCCGGGGAACCCCTCGCACCGCAGGAGATGACCACGCTCGTCGAGCGTTTGCAGCGCTGCGCGAATCCCATGCATTGTCCGCACGGCCGCCCGACGATGGTGCGTTTGAGTCCCGATGAGATCGCGCGCATGTTCAAGCGTGTCTGACGGCATCCTGATTCTAGCGGGCGCGACCGCGAGTGGAAAGACGGATATCGCGCTCGAGCTCGCGACGACGTACGGTGCGGAGATCGTCGGAGCGGATTCTCGACAGATCTATCGGGGGATGCCCATCGGCACGGCGTCGCCCACGACGGAGCAGATGGCGCGTGTGCCGCACCATCTCGTCGCGTTCCTCGATCCGACCCAACGCTACTCGGCGGCACGTTACGTAAGCGACGCGATTGCGGCGATTCGCGATATCGTAAAGCGCGGAAAGCGCGCGATCGTCGTCGGTGGAACCGGTTTTTATATTCGCGCGCTGCTCGGAGGAGTTGACCTCGCGCCGCAGTACGACGAAGCGCTGCGAGAACGGCTCGCGCGGGAGGCGCAGCTTCACCCGGCTGAGTTCCTGTACGAATGGCTCGAAAAGCGCGACGCATCGCGCGCGAGAGCGATTCATCCCGGCGACGGCTATCGGGTGCTCCGCGCGCTCGAGATCGCGCTTGCGCAAACCTCGGCGCCCTCGTTTCCGGAGCCGGCGCGTACGTTGCGCGGCGAGGGACTCGCATGGCTCCTCGTCTTTCTCGACGTGCCACAGGCCGAAATCGACCGGCGCATCGCGGCGCGGACGGAGCGAATGTTGGCTGCCGGACTGCTCGACGAGGCCGAGCGCATCGGCGAAGCTGTCGTCGCCGCCAACGCAGTTGGTTACCCGCAGGCACTTGCTTATCTGCACGGCTGGAGCACGATCGGCGAGTTGCGAGCATTGCTCGAGCGAGCGACGCGGCGTTACGCTCGGCGCCAGCGCGCGTGGTTTCGGGCCGAAGCCGATGCGATCTGGTGCGCGCCGGAAGCGCTGCATGAGAAGGTACGGGAAAAGCTCGGCTGGTCTGCGAAGCGCGTTTGAAGTGAAGATAACCAAGATGCACGGCGCGCGAAACGATTTCGTTATCGTCGATCGGCGTAGTGACGGGCCTGCCGACCTCGTACGCTTCGCGAAATGGGCTTGCGATCGCCGAGCGGGCATCGGTGCCGATGGCATTATCGCGATCGAGTCGTCGAGTGTCGCCGACGCACGCATGCGAACGATCAATGCCGACGGAAGCGAAGCCGAGATGTGCGGCAACGGCGTCCGCTGCGCGGCACGCTGGCTCGACGAAGCGGGAGAAGGAGCGGGCGTCACATTCGAAACGCAGGCTGGCTTAATTTCAACCGAAATCGTGTCGCGCGGAGCCGAATATGCGGTTCGCGTAGCGATGGGCCGCCCAATTATTACCTCAGACATCCTTCGACAGGCTCAGGATGACACCGGAAGTCCAAATTCCTTAGTGCCTGCGCGAAGCGCAGCCCTGAGCGAGCGCAGCGAGTCGAAGGGTCAGGATGACAATGCAGCCTGGTTCGTCGATCTTGGAAATCCGCACGTCGTGCTCGTCCGGTCGAGCGTTGAGGGCGTGGATCTCGAAAGAATTGCCGAGGAGTATCAAGCGGACTCGCGATTTCCAGACGGCACGAACGTGCACGTCGTTGCGGTGGAGGGTCAGCGAGCGATTCGCGTTGCGCATTGGGAACGCGGGGTTGGCTTGACGATGGCATGCGGTACCGGGGCCGTTGCATGCGCTTCCGTGGCGATCGCGAGCGGGACGGCTACTTCGCCGCTTGAGGTTTTCGTGCCAGGCGGACGGCTGGTGGTCGAATGGGACGGCACCGGCAATGCCTATCTCACCGGGCCGGCCGTGCGCGTTTTCGATACGGAAGTCGACCTCGACGATGACCTTGCGCCGTGAACTCTCCAACGTCGCGCTCGCATCGTGCGATGCGGGGGGCCGGATCTCGTACGATCCAAGCGTCGTGCCGCTGGCCGACGCCGGCATCGTTCGCGAGGCGCTCCGCGACGAGCTAATTCCGGCGCCGCAAAGCACGCTGGAGATGCTGCTTCCCGGCCGCAGTCCGCTGACGACGATCGGGCCCATCTCCGGCCGCAATGCGCTCGCGGTCGCTCTGCCGGCCGGCTACACGCGCCTGCTCGTGCCCGCCTATGCAACGCAGCGCAAAGCGCCGGCGTTGCCGCTCTTCGGTTACACGTTCGCCTGTGCCATGGACGACCGTTTGCACGTGGCTGCGATGAAAACCGACGAGAGTGACGATTGGAAACCTCGCCGCTTTAAACGCGGCGAACTGGAACGGCTGATCGAGGGGCGTCTCGCGAGCGGGCCTCGCAACGGCGTGCTCGAGCAAGTCGCGCTTTGCTCGCGAGAGTACGGCTGCTTTACTGCGCAGAACGTCTTCCTCGAGCGAGGCGAGGCCGCGTTGCCGGTTTCGCCAAAATGCAATGCGCGCTGCATTGGCTGCATCTCCGAGCAAGAGGCGGAGACCGGCGTGCCATCTCCGCAAACGCGCATCGCCGAAGAAGTCGCGGCCGAGGAGCTCGCGGACGTGGCGATTCATCATTTGGAACGCGTGAAAGACGGAATCGTCTCCTTCGGCCAAGGATGCGAAGGTGAGCCGCTCCTGCGCTCGATCGCCATCGCCCGCGCCATCGAGCGCATTCGCGCGCGGTGCGAAAACGGAACGATTAACTTGAACACGAACGGCAGTCAGCCGGCGTCACTGGCGCGCTGCATCGATGCCGGATTGCAGGCGGTTCGGATTAGCCTCAACTCATTTCGTGGGAAAGTCTACGCCGCTTATTACCGTCCGCAGGGATACGGACTCGACGACGTGTTCGACTCGATCCGATTGGCCGTGGAACGGGGGCTCGCCGTTAGCCTGAACCTGTTGACGCACCCCGGCGTCACGGACGACGAAGAAGAGGTTGCCGCCACGGACGCGTTCTTGCGCGCGACGCCGGTCGCGATGGTCCAGACCCGCACGCTCAACATCGATCCGACGCTCTACTTCGAAGCCGTCGGCCGGCCGCGTGCGCCGTTGGGCATGCGCCGCGCAATCGAGGCGATTCAAGCGGTCACGCGTGTCGGAAATTTCACTCACACGCACTAGCGGCTAGGTCGTCCGATTACTCCATCGGTCTCCGGGCGCCATGACGTAGGTTTCAAAGACGTAGCGCCACGGAATCGTGAACGGGAAGATTACCCAAACCAACGCGCAGGCTTTGATGGTCTCCCAGGTATCGGGATCGACTTGATGCGCCGTCCATAGCGGCAGGGCGAAGAAGAGCAGCCAGATCGTCTTCCAGGCCAACTCGAAGAAGAGCACCGGCAACATCTTGAGGGGATAGCGAAGGCCCATCAGCATGAGCGGCGCCATCGCCGCCAACAGGCTGCGCGCGACGCCGTGCATTAGGGCCAGCTTGTCGTGGTGAATCACGCCGGGCCAGATGCTCGTCACCAAGAAGGCCAAGATCAGCGCGTACGTTCCGCGCAACAGATATAACTGGAGCGTCGAGAGTCCAGACGTCCCCGGCACCGCCGGAGCTAAGATTGCGGTCATGGCCAAACTCCTCGAAGTAACGTTAAGCTAGATACCGTGCGATGTGGGTTCGATGTTTCGGCGTCAAGAAACCCTAGCTGGTGAAGCTGTGGCAGATCCTCGCCGTCGTCGGGCTCGGCCTTCTCTACGGACTGGTCGAACCTGGACGACTGGCGTTCGCGCTCGGCCACGCCACGCTCTACGTTTTTCTCCCCCCGCTGCTCTTTGAGGCGGCGTGGAACCTGAACTTTCGGGCGATGCGGCGGCAATGGATCGTAATCGCCACACTCGCCGGACCAGGCGTACTGCTTACGGCGGCAATCGTCGCGGGAGCGCTCTCGATCGTTCGCGTGCCGTTCGGACCCGCGCTCTTGGCCGGTGCCATTCTCAGCGCCACCGACCCGATCGCTGTGGTAGCGGTCTTTCGCCGGTTGAAAGTTCCACGCACGCTGGCCACGATCGTCGAATGCGAGTCGCTCTTCAACGATGCGGTCGCGGTAGCGCTCTATCGGGGCGTGCTGGTTGCCATCGGACTTGGCGCAGCCGGCGGCGGCGCGATTGCGATGGTGACGCTCGATACCCTGGCCGGGGCCGCTGGGGGCGTGGCTCTCGGGGTTGCAATCGCTTTCGTAACGGCCCGCGTACTGCGCGGTCGCCGGCGCGTCAGGTTCCAAATCGCCGCAACGATTCTGTGCGCGTACGGCGCCTATTTCTTGGGTGACTACCTCAAACTCTCCGGCATCTTCGCGACGATCGCGTACGGCATCGCGTTGCGGTACTACGAGCGTTCGTGGATCACGCTGAGCATCGCCGAAGACGTGAACCGCTTCTGGGACGTCGCCGCATTGCTCGCCAACGGGCTCGTCTTTTTCATGGTCGGCGCGGGATTGCAGATCGCGCGCGTCGCCTACGAGCCCGTATTTGCCGTTGCCTGCATCGCCGGGGTCGCCGTCGCCCGATTTGTCGTCGCCGGGATGCTCTTGCCGTTTCCGTACCCGCGCGATTGGCTCGATGTTGTGCGCGTCGCCGGAATGCGCGGAGCACTTTCGCTTGCACTCGCGCTCGCGCTGCCGGCTTTAACTCCCTACCGCGAAGCGATCATCGACGGCACGTTTGCCGTCGCGCTAGCGACTCTCGCCGCGAGCAGCTTGACCCTCGTACCGGTCGTGCGGCGAGCGGCGTTGCGTCAGACGCCCAGCGGATAGGCCTCCTCACCGTGGAGTGCGACATCGAGGCCGCGTTCTTCGGCGGCTTCGTCGACTTTGACGGGCGTTACAAGGTTGATCAGCGCGAGCATCGCGTAGGTGAAGGCGAAGGCCCAGGCGCTGCAGACCGTCGCTGCGACGAACTGCTTGCCTAAAAACGCGGGGTTGCCGCGCAGCAGACCGTCGGCTCCGTTGGGGTTCCAGAGCGTCGACGCAAAGACGCCGAGCAAACAGATCCCCAAGAATCCCCCGACTCCGTGGACGCCCCACACGTCGAGCGCGTCGTCCCAACCGAGTTGATTCTTCATCGTGACGGCGAAATAACAGACGACGCCCGCCGCAAGCCCGATGATCACCGCCGTCATGGGCGAGACGTAGCCGGCCGCCGGGGTTATCGTCGCGAGCCCCGCAACCGCACCGGTAAGAAGGCCGACGAACTTGGGCTGTCGCCCGCGAGCCCACTCGACGAAGAGCCACGCGACGGCGGCGAACGATGCGGCGATGTCGGTGTTGAGAAATGCCGAGGCGGTTACCGCGTCGACGCGCAACTCCGACCCGGCGTTGAAGCCGTACCACCCGAACCACAGCAGCCCGGTGCCCAGCGCGATGAGCGGAACGTTATGCGGCTTGTTGTCGATGATGTGGCGTCGTCCGACGTAGAGCACCGATGCCAAAGCCGCAAAGCCGGCCGAGGCGTGGACCACGATACCGCCGGCGAAATCGAGACATCCCCATTTTGCCAAGATGCCGTCCGGACTCCAGAGCATATGCACGAACGGGAAGTAGACGAAGATCAGCCACGCCGTGAGAAATAAGAAGTAGGCCTTGAAGGTCACTCGATTGGCAAACGCGCCGGTGATCAACGCGGGCGTGATGATGGCAAACATCATCTGATAGGCGATATGCACGACGAGCGGGATGTTCGCGGTGCTGGCAAACATCGTTTGCAGCGTTACGCCGTGGAGGAACGCATACGTCGCCGGATTACCGATGATGCCGTGCCAGTCTGCGCCGAAACTCTCCGAATAGCCGAAGGCGAACCACAAGACCGTCGTCCATCCCAGCGACATGAAGCTTTGCATCATGATGGTCAGCACGTTCTTGCGCTGCACCAGCCCGCCATAAAAGAAAGCGAGCCCGGGCGTCATCAGCATGACGAGGCTCGCGCAGAGCAGCATGAAGCCCGTGTTTCCGATATTTATGGGCGTCGCTGCGGTTGCCATCGGCATTCCCTCCGTTCGGATCCGAGGAAAAAGGCGTTTGGCAGGCGGTTAGGCAGGCCCGCTGATTTTTCCCGCCGGCAAAAGCTAGGCGTTCGCGCGGCGAGCGTTCCATCTCCAAAGCGCCACGAATCCCCATGCGAGCTCCACGACGCCGAAAGGCCACGTTCCGGCAAGCCATCCATATGCCGACGCGGCGAAACACGCAATCGCGAAGAGAAGCGTGAACGCTGTGCCGCGCGGTTCCAAGGCATAGAAAATCATCATCAGCGTTACCGATCCGGCTCCGAATGCTGTCAGCACATGACAAGCTTTTGGAGGTCGCGACGATCACCCCTTCGGTCGGAACGGATCTTCGGCTACGGCAATCCGTAAGACGGCCTCACCCCCTTTCAGAACATAAACGAAGCGCCCGCACCGACGTAGTTCTGCTTCTGGCCATCGATCACAGTCGGCGAGAATCCGTACTCGGTGTCGAACTGCACGTGAGGTCCGAAGTCGCGCTGATAGATGAAGTCGATGAGGCTTTTCGAACCGAGGTTCGGTCCGGCTGCAGAGAAATAGGCGTATTCGGCCGAGATCTGCGACGGGCCACCGGGGAGCCCGGCGGTGAGTTCCAGGCTCGGAATAGCGGCAAAGTATGACTGCGCAACTCCGCCCGAGTTGAAACCGCTCAATGCATTAAGGCTGACCGCTCCAGCCAAGCTGAACTCCGAATTGATCGTGTAGCCCCAGTTAAAGCTACCGGAAAACTGCGCGTTGCCCCCCGTAAAGGCCTGACTTCCCGTCGGATACGTAACGACAGCGCTGAGTCCCCAGTCGGCGTTCGAGCTGTAGCCGCCTTCGTACTTTACGCCGAGATTGAAGTCGCTCGCTCCGGTCACGGTCGGCATACCGACCGACGACTTTTCATAACTCGGGAGGCCGAACTCGATATCGAAGTGAGGATCAGCGGTACCCACACGGATAAGTGATTGCGGGTAGTTGACACCGCTGCCGCCGCCCGCGCCGGTCGTCGTCGTGTTCGTGTAACCGTTTTCGATGTCGAAGTGGCCGGTCCGTACCGTGCAAACGCCGGTAGTCACCGTCGGCCGGTTGACGATCGACAGGATTGATCCGCAGGGATCGCTCGGAGCGCTCGGCGTCGCTGAGGGTGACGGCGAGGGAGAAGTCGAGGGTGCCGGCGACGTCTGCCCTAGGGCGACGCCGCTCATCGCGGCGACGCTCCAGGCGAGGCAAGCCGTCGCGATGAGTCGTGCATAAACCATAATGTCGCAATTATAGAAGGGGCTCGCCGCCTCCGTAAGCCGCCGTAAGGATCATCCGTTCGGATCGTTCGAGATAGCCAATTGGATGGTCCGATTGGCGGGTGGTGCGATTATCCCCGCTCGGCTATGCTGAGCGCATGTTGCTCGAGATCGGAATCGTCGCGCTATCGATCGTATGTTTTGTGGTGCTCGATCTCTACGTAATCGGATGCGAGAGGGTGTAGCGGGATCGTGCAGTTCGACGACGTTTTGAGCCTCGTCCTCACCCTAGCCGGCCTAGCGTATCTCGTATTCGCTATGTTGCGTCCGGAGAAGTTCTAAAAGCGATGACTGCGATCGGATGGCTGCAGGCCATCGTCTTCTTTCTGCTTGTTCTAGCGGTCACGAAGCCAGTCGGGACTTATATGGCCCGCGTCTTCGCGGGCGAGCGCACGTGGCTGACGCCCATCTTCGTGCCCCTCGAGAGGATTATTTATCGCCTCTGCGGCGTTCGAGTAGACGAGGAGATGGCGTGGTACGTCTACGCGCTCTCGATGCTCGCCTTCTCGCTGGTGGGCCTCGCCTATCTCTACGTGCTGCTGCGTACGCAGAAATGGCTCCCGTTCAACCCGCAGCACATCGACAACATGACCCCGGACTTGGCCTGGAATACGGCGGTAAGCTTCACGACCAACACCAACTGGCAGTTCTACTCCGGCGAAACCGCGATGAGCTACCTCTCGCAGATGGCAGGCTTGGCTTGGCATAACTTCGTCTCGGCGGCGGCCGGCATCGCAATCGCCGTCGCGGTCGTGCGTGGTTTGGTGCGGACGAACGTGAAGACGCTCGGAAACTTCTGGGTCGATTTGACGCGCTGCTCGCTCTACGTGCTGCTGCCAATCTCGATCGTCGTCGGTATCTTGTTCGTCTCTCAAGGAATCCCTCAGAACCTCCACGCGTATCAAGCGGTGAAGTCGGTCGAGGGTTTCTCGCAATCCATCACCGGCGGCCCCATGGCCTCGCAAGAGGTCATCAAGGAACTTGGTACCAACGGCGGCGGATTCGTCAACGCAAACTCGGCCTCGCCTAATGAGAACCCGACGCCGTTCACCAACCTCATCGAGCTGTTGCTCATCTTCTCGCTCGGCGCCGGCCTGACGTACATGTACGGCAAGATGGTAAAAGATACGCGCCAGGGATGGGCAATCTTCACCGCGATGGCGATCCTATTTTTCGCCGGATTTACGCTGGCGTATTGGGCCGAAGCCGGCGGAAACCCGATCGTGCATCACCTTGGCGTAGCGGGCGGCAATATGGAAGGAAAAGAGTGCCGCTTCGGTGTTTCGGCTTCGGCGCTTTTCGCGACGGTCACGACCGATACATCGTGCGGCGCGGTCAACTCGATGCACGACTCGTTCATGCCGCTGGGAGGCCTCGTTCCGCTAGTTGACATGCAGTTGGGCGAGATCGTCTTCGGCGGCGTCGGCAGCGGCTTGTACGGTATGATCGTCTTCGTCGTCTTGACGGTCTTCATCGCCGGCCTCATGGTCGGCCGCACGCCAGAGTATCTCGGAAAGAAGATCGAGCGCCGAGAGGTACAGTTTGCGATCTTAGCGGCCCTCGTCACCCCAGTTCTCTGTTTGGTGCCGACGGCAATCGCCGCCGTGACTCCCGCTGGGCTAGCCACGCTGAACAACGGCGGACCGCACGGCTTTTCCGAGATCCTTTACGCGTTCACCTCGACCAACGCCAACAACGGATCGGCCTTCGCAGGCCTAGGCCCAAACCTTTTCTACAATCTGATGACGGGCGTGAACATGCTGTTCGGGCGTTTTGCAGTCGCGGTGCCGGCGCTCGCACTTGCCGGCGCGCTGGCCGGAAAGAAAGCGGTGCCGGAAGGCTCCGGCACGTTCACCACCCATTCGCCGATCTTCATTGCACTGCTCATCGGCGTCATCGTAATCGTCGGAGCGCTCACCTTTCTGCCCGCCGATTCGCTTGGCCCGATTGTGGAACATCTGCTCGTACTCCAAGGAAAGACGTTCTGATGCTTAGCCAGAGGCGCTTGGAGCGCCGCCCGAAGGCTCGATCGCTCTTCGATCGCGCGATCATTACGCGAGCCGTGGGCGATTCGTTCAAGAAGCTGGACCCGCGCTGGCAGGCCCGCAATCCGGTGATGTTCGTCGTCGAGGTCGGTGCGGCGGCGACCTCAATTTTCTTCGTGCGCGATCTCGTGAGACATACCGGGATGTCCGGTTTCGACTTCGCGATCGCGGCGTGGCTGTGGTTCACGGTTCTCTTCGCGAACTTCGCCGAGGCCGTCGCGGAAGGGCGCGGCAAAGCCCAGGCCGAGGCGCTGCGCAAGACGAAGTCCGATACCTACGCGCGCTCGTTGCGCGATGACGGGACCGAGGAGAGAGTCACGAGCACCTCGCTGCGAAAAGGCGACCGTTTCGTCGTCGAAGCCGGTGAAATCGTCCCGGCGGACGGCGAAGTGCTCGAAGGCGCCGCAACGGTCGACGAGTCGGCGATCACCGGAGAATCGGCCCCGGTCATTCGCGAGTCGGGCGGCGATCGCAGTGCGGTAACCGGCGGAACGCGTGTGCTCTCCGATCGCATCGTCGTTCGGGTGACGGCCAATCCCGGTGAAAGCTTCCTCGACCGCATGATTAGTTTAGTGGAAGGGGCTCAGCGCCAGAAGACGCCCAACGAGATCGCGCTTTCGATTTTGCTGGCCGGACTTACGATCATTTTCCTGATCGCGGTGGCGACGCTCGCGCCGTTTTCGGCCTACGCCGGCAAGCTTCAAAGCGTCACGGTCCTCATCGCCTTACTCGTCTGCCTCATTCCGACGACGATCGGCGGATTGCTGTCGGCGATCGGCATCGCCGGCATGGACCGCGTCATGCAGCGCAACGTCCTGGCGATGAGCGGGCGCGCGGTCGAAGCGGCGGGCGACGTCGACACCTTGCTGCTCGATAAGACCGGCACGATTACGCTGGGCAATCGCCAGGCCGTCGAAATCATTACCGCGGCCGGCATCGATGCAAAGGATGCGGCGCGCATCGCTTACCTCTCGTCGTTAGCCGACGAGACGCCCGAGGGCCGTTCGATCGTCGCCCTCGCGCAGCAGGCCGGCGCGCGCGATGGGGATGCCCCGGCGAACTCGACCTTCGTTCCCTTCAGCGCCTACACGCGCATGAGCGGTCTCGATCTCGCCGACGGGTCAAAAATCCGAAAGGGCGCGCCGGACTCGGTATTGGCCTGGATTCGCGAACAAGGCGGAACTCCGTCCGCCGATCTTTCACCGCAGGTCGAGCGTATTGCGCGCAGCGGCGGCACGCCGCTCCTGCTCGCCCACAACACGCTCGTGATCGGCGTTATCTATCTCAAGGACATCCTCAAGCCCAACATGGCCGAGCGCTTCGCCCGGTTGCGCGCGATGGGGATTCGCACGGTGATGATTACCGGGGACAACCCGTTGACCGCCGCGACGATCGCCAAAGAGGCCGGCGTGGACGATTTTCTCGCCGAGGCGACGCCCGAGACGAAGATGGACTTGATCAAACGCGAGCAGGTCTCCGGGCGGCTCGTCGCAATGACCGGCGACGGCACGAACGATGCGCCGGCCCTCGCCCAGTCCGACGTCGGGGTTGCGATGAACTCGGGCACGCAGGCGGCCAAAGAGGCCGCGAATATGGTCGATCTCGATTCGGATCCGACCAAACTCATCGAAATCGTCGAGATTGGCAAACAGCTGTTGATGACGCGCGGCGCCTTAACGACGTTTTCGATTGCCAACGACGTCGCGAAGTATTTTGCGATTCTGCCGGCAATGTTCTGGACCGCCTATCCGGCGATGGGGATTCTCAACGTCATGCGCTTGTCGACGCCCCAGAGCGCGATTCTTTCCGCCGTGATCTTTAACGC
>Ga0182018_10001880_pt1 | contig 22553 bp, 21 predicted proteins | sample 812P2MmetaG_FD_120490 | JGI IMG/M metagenome (GOLD analysis project Ga0182018, IMG submission 120490) | Permafrost microbial communities from Stordalen Mire, Sweden - 812P2M metaG | ecosystem: Environmental > Terrestrial > Soil > Wetlands > Permafrost | place: Sweden: Stordalen | collected...
TCCATTTAAGTACATGGCCGAATGGATCGCGGCGGTGAAGATGTCGAAACTAAAGATGTTTGTGGCGCCGGGTGAGCGGCCGGATGCCGGGCATCGCGAAGGGCAGCGTCAGCAGTCCCGGAATGCCAGTAACGCAGAATCCGATAAACCGCAGTAGTCCGCTGGACGCTGCATGAACACGGTTCATTTCAGCCGATGCTGGCCTTGGCCCGGACGACGGCTGCAGCTTGGGTTTGGCGCGGCAATGAAAAACGAATCTTGAAGATGTCAGTCACATTGCGCAAATTGCCCGCCACCAACTGAAGCCGGCTGTCTGCATCGTCGTGCCACCGAATCGGAACCTCTTTAATGCGATAACCCAGCCGCTGCGCGAGAGCCAATATCTCCACGTCGTACATGTAGCCGTCTATCCGCTGCCGCGAAAACAGATCCTGGGCAATTGCGCGATGGAAAAACTTGAAGCCGCATTGGGTGTCCGCAATGCCAGGCATTCCCACCACTGCATGCAGGAAAAAGGAGAACCCTCGGGATCCCACGCGCCGGTACCACGGCTGTTTGCGCTCTACACGAGAGCCCTCCAGCCCTCGGGAACCTATCGCCAGGTCAAATCCTTCATGGAGCCAGCGCTCCAACTTATCAAATTCAGCGATCGGCACTTTATTGTCAGCGTCGGCGAAGCCGACAATATCGCCCGTCGCGATCTTCACCGCTTCTCGAATACCCCTGCCCTTACCCCGCCTGGTCGGCTCGCCTATGACCTGAACGAACGGATGTCCCTCGGCAAAACTCCGGGCAATTTCTCTTGTGCCGTCATCGCCATCGGCGCTGACAATAATCTGGCAGGTCAAACTACGCCGGCGAAAATATGTGACTGCCTCGCCGAGAGTCGCGTTGATCGTTGCGGCCTCATTATAAGCAGGCAGAATCAAGGTGACATTAAAGTCGGAAGTCATAAAAGCTCAGCGAAGGCTTAATTCTATCATCAGGCGAGCCTCCACGGCGTACCCGGGATAGGCTCCTGGCCCCTGTTTGCCTGATCCCGCTACCGTGGCGAATGTGCAGGCAGGCGACAAACTGGTCGGTGCACGGAGGCGGCGAGTCTTTGCTTTTCTGGGCTGGAAAAAAACGCCACTCCGCGGTGCTGGCCTCAATGAGGTCCAATGGCGCTTCGATTTTCAGGGCACTACGGCACCTTCCCAATCTTGAACTAGCGGCGATTGCATCAAAAGTACACCGTTTAAGCGATCAGCGGGACAATCCGACCACCGCCACGCCGGCACAGATGATCGCAATTCCGACCCAGCGCATCGGTGATATGTGCTCGCCAAAAGCCAGCCAAGACAGCAGCGGCACCAGCGAGTACGAGAGGGCCAATATCGGATATGCGTAACTCAAATCGAGTTTCGAAATCACGACTAACCAGATGACAAAACCCACAGCATAAAGAGCGACGGCCAAGAGAAAGGTCGGATTGAGGACGAGTTGCCGAACGATTCGCCAGGGAGAAGCCGCCTGTGCGAGAGCAATCGGACCAACACCACGCATGACATGTTTAAGCAGGAGTTGGCCAGCCGTTCCTATTAGGGGGGCTGAAAGTGCCAGGAGGATTGTATTCATCTTGTTGCCTTCGCGTCTGCCTCGCGGCCGGGGGCGGATTTGGGCCGAAGATTCATGGCGATACAGAGATTGCAGAATTCGAATGGAACCGGAATGGGAAAGTAAGCCCTGCTCTCGATCAAGAAGTAGGGGTCTATTTCCTGCATGATTTCCCAAGGCAGGTTGATGTGTTCACGTTCGATAAACCAGCGATACGACTGCTTATAACGCTTCTCGAAGACCCGTTGCGCCGAAATTCGGCGGCAGAAACCATAAGCCGGGCTGCCCTCGCACGGAATCACTATTTGAAACGTGCCTCGTTCCTTGTCGCAGAGGCGGTACGCTTCCCGTATCGCTGCGGGAAGGTCTGGCAAGTGCTCCAGGACGTGAACGGCGACGATGCGATCGAAGTAGTTCGACGGGAAACTGAGTTCTTCCTGACAGTTTCCGACAACGGTCTGTATCTGCGGGAATCGCCGCTGGATCTCGGCCGCCATGTTTCCGCGTAACTCAAGCGCCCAGTACGCGGCTGCCTGCGCCGCTGTTAAATGTTCAAACCTGAAATGCTCGCCCAATCCGGCTCCGATTTCCAGGGTTCGGCGAAACCCCGGCGGAGCATGCTTTACCACCCACCCGTGGTTGAATCTTTCGACCGCAGAGTACCGAGGAAGCTTTTCGTGCCAGAGCTTCATGAAGTCATCGCTAATGTCCTGCCGCTCTTTGGTCAGCGGTGAAATGCGCTTAGGCCACTTGCTCGTAGTGTCCGCTGGGATCATGATTGTCAATTCTAACAGGTGTATCGCAGTCCTCTGACCTGGTGAATCAGGAGTGGGAGCGGGCACCCGAGACTCTAGAGCGGCCTGGATTTCCGGTGGTGCGGTCTGAATCGCGCAGACGTGGGCGGCGGAAAAAATCGTGCCTGCCCTGCCTTCAGGACTCGTTAAGACCCCATTTATACGGTCGCGACCGGATAGTCGGTTATCCGCATCTTTGCGTCGATGGCTTTGGTAATAAGGCTCCACGGTAGAGCAGCTTCCCAGGCGTGCCGGTCCTTGACTCCGAGACGTTTCAGAACCTTGTAGCGGATGATATTGGAGTAACCTGGTAAGCTACGCACTACTTTGGTCCGAAACCCGGACTGCGTAAGACCCCGGTCCATCGCCGCAGGAGAAAAGTAGCTGACATGAATCTCGGGATAGACGTACTCCCAGTTGAGAAAGCGATTCCAGTGCGGCGCCGCATTCCCGGTTGTATAAAACAATATCCCGCCCGGCCTCAGTAGACGTCTGAGGAGTCCGAAAATCTGCATGGGGCTCTCGATGTGCTCGAAGACCTCGATTGCCGTAATGATGTCGAAAGGATCTTGTTGAGCGAGAAGTTCGGAATGCCGGATAATAGGAAACTCCAACCGGGACGCTTCCGGACCCAACCAGCCCTCTTCGAAGCCGCGGTACTGAGCCTTGACTCGGCTCTCACAGTACTTCAGCAGACCGCCCTGTCCGCATCCGAAGTCCAGCCATCTTGTGTCCGATCCGACGTCGGTCAGAGCCTGGATATTGGCCAAAATACCCTCCCACTCGTAGTTGCGGATGGTCGTCGACGGGTGCTGCGATTCGTAGACGTAGGCGATGTATGGATCCGCGCCGAGGCCGCGATAGTAGTCTTCCGAATAAATGCTCTCGTAATCGGTCCAGGGATCTGAGACGAAGGCGAACTGACAACTCAGGCAACGACAAAGGTGAAAGTCCCGGCTGGTCAGCTGCCCCTTTTTGACTCCAAGCGGCACGGTAGTTGATCCGCACAGTTTACAGGGAATTGGATCAATTTCAGGACCGCCGCGGCCGGGGTATTCGGGTGTTTCGCGTCGCAAAGGGCATTATACATGACGAGTCGCCCTGCCGCATTTTTGTCGCGCCCAGGCAAATCGGGCGCAAGCATTGCGTGCTTGTAGCCGTAAGCTAACACTGGGGCGATAGCGGGAACTGTCGCACTCTGCCAACCGTCGATAGCTCCGTCACGGTTTCGCTGCTGTGTCGCCCGATTTGATGCGAATGCCGCGAAAAAAGAAAGAGAGCGGTCGTGTATCCCCGTTCTTGGAGATTTCCTGTCCGGTGAATGAATGACTGCTCAAGAGTGACACCTTCAGCCTTGTCTGCTTCCGGAATTGAGGAGGCACTGGAAGAATCCCGCTGAACTTTCCCTTGGCCGCCACCGTGACCTCACCGACAGCCAGCCCATTCACACTGACGCCGATATGGAGTGGTACCGAAAACGGCGCCCAAACAGGAATCTCGCCCTTGATTTCAAGCTTTGTGGGGTCGCCGCGGCATCCGAGCCAGAGTTCGGCTTTCGGGCCGACCCACGTGTCGGAATAGATACCGCTCATTGAGTCCAGGCTTTTCGGCAGACTTTGAACAGTGATTTCGGTCGGATTTCCGTCGTCGATCGCCTGCTGCACAGCCTGTTCCCCGGTAACCCGAACCTTTGCTACAGCGATATTCAGAAGCCGCGTATCGGTAGGAATGAGTGACGGCTTTTCGGCTATACGAAGGGTAATCCTGTTGACCGTCCGGTCCACTGAGAAAAAAGGCGTGGCGACAATACTTGTTCCGTCCGTGACCTGATCGTAAACTCCCGTGCCGTTGACCAGTACCTCCACGTGGCGCGCGGCCCCTTTAACGCCCGGACCGGGTGAACACTGAAATGCGATCCGGTATCGCCGCTCGGACGGACGAATGAGCAGGATTTCCCCATCGGTGTTGAGCCAGCGCCACGGATAAGCTCCGTTATTCAGTTGATACCAGTTTGAGCCAAGTGCCACATAGTTGCGAAAAGGGTAAAGCTCAAAACGGGAACTCTTCCATACCGCAGCCTCTCGGGTGTGCCGATCGATAATATCGCCGTGGGATGGCGATTCGGTCAAGACGTACCGGTCGGAGTAGTCGTGCGTAAAATCGACCGCGCCACCCCGGGTCCACGGCTCAAAAAAGAGGAGCGGCTCCATCAGTGAGATTCTCAAATCGCGAAGCCCATAAGCCGCCCACATCTCAACTACGCCGTCGTGACTGTCAACCATCACCGCGTCTGTCGGGGTGACCACGTGGCGCAGTTCCTCGAGTTCGTCGAAAGAGGTATCTGCCGATAGCCCAACTGCATTCACAATGCCATGCTGCTGGCTGGACAGGCTGACGGCGCCATACCATACGCCGGAAAGTAAGTTACAGCCCGCGATCGCAAGCAGGGTGGCCGCGCTAGCCCACTTGGCTATCGGCCCCCATGAACGTCGGTCGCCCGTCCACAAAGCGAAGCTCGACGATATCAACGCCGTGATGACCAGGAACTCGCCATACATGATGGACTTAAAGAATCCGTAGCTATAATGCAACCGAAACGCCATGTAAGCGGCTAGCATAAACATGGCAGCGAGCGCTCCCAAGAGGGGCGGCCGTGCGTTATCCTTGGATCGGTTGAATGCGAACAGCCCCAGCGATACCACACAAAGCGCGCCGACCCCGTAGGACGAAATTCGATATGCCTGAAACAACAGGCCGCCAGCCGCGGTATCCGCCGGAAATGGAAGGAGACCGAAAGCAACCGGGAGTATCGATTTCGTAAATGCAAAAGCATACGAGTCACCACCCGAGAAAGCGCCTGCCTGCCGTAGGAGCATCAGAACTCCGTAGTAGCCAAACACCGGGTTGATCGCCAGTATGGCCGCCACGACAACGATGCCTGAAACGGCTGCATTACGGAGGACCGGCCCGATACCGAGCCGCCAAGCCAATAGAAAGATGGCGCCCACCACTGCGGGCCCAAGCAATCCGTACATCTCGGGATACACCGAGAGCAGTGCGCCGCAAAGCACCCCGGCGGCGATAGCTGTCTTGATGCACACTTTGCGTAGACACGCTAGGATGCAGCCGAGGGCGGCCGGCAGAACCGCAGCGCCTCCCAGATTGCCTAAGAGTTCCTGAAAGGCCTGCAGGGCTAGCAGAGAGCTAGTTGCCGTAAGGCCGGCTGCGAGTAGGGCAACGCGACGGTCCGCATCCAATCCCAACACGACGAACATGTACACCGACAGCGGAATCAGGAAGACCATAGAGCAGACCGCGATCCAGTATCCCTGCTTCGTGTTCGTTCCGAATACGGCGCTGACCCAAGCGAGATAGGCATCAACACCGGTACGCCCGTGGCTCTCAAAATCCTGACTAACGAAATAATTCGCCGGATGAAAACCGTCCAATACGATCTTCTCCGACCGCGGATGGTTCAGAAACCTATCGGCAACGAACTGGTAGTTGTTGGCATCCGGATTTGCATAGGCCATGTATGTGCGGTATCCGGAATAAATCCCCGGCCAGCCACATAACAGGACGGCCAGCGCACCGGTTCCCAGGATTGCAGTCCGGACGCGGCCCTTCGTCGCTGCCGCGACGGATTGCTGGCGCCCGCTCCACCAACGATCTGCGGCGGCCAGACCGACGATTGCCCCGACCAGAAACGGCGCCATCTGCTTCACGGTCATCCCGAGCAGATAGAGCGTTTGCACAGCTATCACCAGCAGGCCAAAACCCAATACCGGGCTAGCGGCGGTTCGCAAGTACCTTCCATCGTCCGGAAAGAGCGCGCGGCTCGGGACAGCGCCGGCGCCGAATAACAGCGCCACGGTAATCAATATGAAAGCTACGGTCAACATGAACGCCTCAGCCCTTCAGTCAGTAGTCAGTAACATACCACGGCAAGCCGCCCGGCAACTTTGTGCAGCGATATGCCGCTCTCGAATACCACTCCGCCAGGAATTCCGGCTCGAAACCGTGGCTCTTTAGCCAGCCCTCCAAACAGGGCCGCGTTGGCGCCCACCAATTTGTAGGATCGTTGTTCAATTCATTGGAGGGGTAAAACCGTGCAGACATTCCCGCCATATCCGTGCTGATCTGCGATTCGAGATACATCACGCTTTTGCACACACCATAGATGCGCTGGAGCGCCAGCAGCGGACTCCGGAGGTGGTAAATCACGCCGAGAAAGAGGACGATATCGAACTCTCCGACGATGGCCGGGTCCAGGTCATATACCGACCCCACTCGATGTTCCACTTTGGATTTTAGGACATCGCGTGCGATATTGAATCCGCTCTCATCCGGCGGCAAGTGATCGTAGGCCAGTACGAATGCCGCGCCGCGCCGCTCGGCTTCGAAGCTGAAATAGCCATCGTACGCTCCGATATCGAGAACGCTCTTCCCTGTGAGGTCGGCAGGGAATTGGATCAACGCGGCCTTGTGTGGCGTGTCATCCACTCCCGGGGTGAAGACGCCGGGGGCGAGTTCTATCCGGTGGAACCACTTTTGCTTGAGGACCGAGTCAGGCAGACGGAAATTACTCATATCATCCTTCACCTCTGGCTAGTCCAAATCACTCCCAGGCGATCGATTTCAGCATATATGCGAGCCGCCGCGGGTCGGGTGAGATGCCGGTCCGGCTGGGTACGATGCTTTTCGAAGCGCGCAGGACAATGCTAAAAAATTCCATACCGGCCGCAGACTCCGCCGGGACCGAGAACGTAAATTCACCGAAGGGGACATTGAAACTGGCAAGCTGTTTCCCTTGGCAGAGAATGTCGAGCCGCTGGCCCTGGAGGGAGGGGCCCAAATTCGGAAGCGAGCCCTGGATACGCAGAGTTTTCCCTCCCGCAGGAAGCATGTAATGCACCTTCGTCGCCGCCCAACCATCGGTATAACAGCCTTGTGCCTCACGCAGGGTCTTGTCAATGATATATCGCGTTCCACAGAAGAAATAGTGGCGAAAGACTTTGGAGGGCCGCTCCAGAAACGACGGGGTCAACCGCTCGATCCAGTCGGTCCAGATTCTGCCATATGTGTCGAGGCCGTAAGTTACATAGCCCGGTGGATAACGCACACCGCCGTGTCGTCTCATAATGGCAGCCAGTTCACGGAAGCGCCGCCCGCCACCCGAAAAACTCTTCGCCGCGGCATACTCTCGCAGGCAGCCCATGTATTCCGGAATGTACTCGATCGGGTACCTTTTGCCAATCCGCACATAAAGATCCCAGTCCATGCCCCAGTGCAGGTTCTCGTCTACATAACCAACCTCATCGAGGACGCTCTTTCGGAAATATGAGGTTTGCTGAAGGATATAGTCGGAAAGATAGATCAGCTTCCAAAGGTTGAACGGAACGGTAGCGGGAAAACGGCTGGTGATATTGCCGTCTTCGCCGATAAGATAACCTTCGCCATAGACCGCGCCTGCAAGGGGATTTTTCTCGAGCGCCGTTACCGCGTGGCGGACGGCCCCGGGGAGAATGTAGTCGTCGGAATTCAACCAGGAGACGATCTCGCCCTTGGCCATACGGAAGCCTTTGTTGATGGCGTGCGACTGGCCGCGGTCTTTCTCCGATATCCAGGTCAGACGGCTTGCATAGTCGTTCACAACGGCGGCGGTCTCATCGGTGGATCCGCCGTCCATGATAATGTACTCCAGGTTCGGGTAGTCCTGCGAAAGGACGCTCTCGATGGTCGCGCGGATGAATCGCCCCTGGTTGTATGAAGGGGTGACCACGGTTACTAGGGGCGATTTCATTGGGCTTACGTGTGCACCCTTCTGGGCGTCAAGCCATCTACGGGCGGAAGGCACCAGTGGGCGCCCTTAACCACAAACTGGACGAACCGCGCGGCGACGCCCGCCCGATGTTTCACGCCCACCCTTGCAGGCCGCTAAGAATCTGCCACGCTCGAGCGCGTAGTCCTTGCGGGATTCAGAAGCAATCCGTTACGGGAACCCGCCGCAAATTGGCTCTCTATCGAAATCCGCCGGCCATCGTTCGATTTATCAACGGCCTCCCTTGCAGCCGCATCGACTCCTCAGATTCAAGGATTCTAACAGCCCATCTCTTGCGGGCGCAACTCGCGTTTCGTGCCTCTATTCCCCTGCGCGCCAAGGCGCCTGAGGTATGGGGCGGAATTTTACGACAGACGGTCCGCATCAGGATTGGACTCGGGATACCCGGCTGCCGCCAAGACATATCGAAAGCTCGCGCTCGAGTGAAACTCGGCCGCCAGGTCTGGAGGTAAGACCTTTCTCTGCGGAGCCGATATCGTCTCGCCAAGGCGCGTAAAGTCACCGGTTACGCAGTCGAATTCGTGAAACCGGTGGATAAATGAAGGATCGAACGGGAGCTCCAGATCGTCGCAGATCGCCCGCAGTTCTCCGTGCGGATTCTGCACGAAAGTCTCGTATTTATACACTCGCTGGGTGCCGAATTCCTGCAGGAATGCAGCATAAGCATCACAGAAAGCAGAAGGAGCCAGAACGTCGCGCACCTGTTTGTGCTTACATAAACTGACCCATTGATCGATCGGATGCCGGACAAAAGCGATTGATGAGGTCGGAACCGCGTGCGGCAATGCGGTGCGGAGAAGCAGCCGCCTGGGGGGAGTGGCAGTGTACGGTACGCCTACAAAGTCCACATAGCTGTAGTCACGAAGAACCAAACGTCGAGCGGTAGCGGTGGCGCGCTGGTAAAAAACGCTCACCAGTTGGCGAAAATTCTCAATGTCGCATAGATCCTTTTTCGAGAATTCCGCCGCTTCGGCGGCATCGAGGAGATGGAGCCACGCGCAGTCCTGGTACAACGGATCGAATGCCGGGAACAACCCGACGGAGGCGGGATTGATTTCGCTTAGCAAGGCCACGCCTGGCAAGACGCCCAAACATCGACTCAAGAGGGTACCGCCGCACCCTCCCAACGTGTGGATGATGCCGATCATGCGATAAGCAGGCCCCTTGCGACGGCGCGTTGTGAGCGGGGACTACGTATAGAAACGTACGAAGCACCCATAAGAACCCCTAGTATCTCCTGAGCCGCCAAGCGCACCCTCTCAACCGTGGCTTCTCGCGAGGGCATGCGCGGGCGGTTAACGGAGGAGCGATACAAAAGCGCATTAAGGAGAGATGATCGGACACAAGCCGTAAGTCCACTCCAGAAGAGTTCCCTTGATATTCCTAGCGTAATTGTCTAAGTGCATAAGATAGCACGCGTAGCCCTTCAAAGTCACCTGCGGTTAACCCCGCGGCTCGCTGCCGCCAGAGAGGTGGTCGGCCGCATAACGGACAAGGCCGATCCGTGAAGGGAGTTGAGCATCGCACCCCGACCAGCCTTCGGATGGCCCATGCAATACTAGAAATCATGCTGCATGGAATTCCGGCCTGGGCCGCCGACCTGGCATGGGTGTCTGAGGGCGATCAGACACTGCCTTCGACAATAGACGGAATCAATGTGGTTTTGAACCGGGCAAGGCTAGCGGCGTACCTCTCCGATTTCGGCGACGACAAGGATGTACGAGACCTTCTCCTGCTCGACCTACTGGCGAATGCCGCGGCATTACCGCTCAGCTCGACGGGTGCTCCCGAGTTAGTGCCAAGCCTGGCCCTAAGGCCATTTCGGCTCTGGGAATACATGTGGTTATTCAAGGCTCTCGGCTTGGGGAAGGGGCGAGCAAAGATTCTTGACCTGGGCGGCCCTGCCACGCATCTCACGATTCTGGCGGCGCTTGCAGGCTGCAGCGTGACCAGTATCGATATCAACGCGGATTTTGTGCGGTCTGCGCAAGCATGCGCCGAAGTCCTAGGCCTTCCGTCCTTCGAGAGCCGCGTCGGCGATATGCGACATTTGTCGGATTTTGACGATGAATCGTTCGATGTTGTCGTCTCCTGCTCGGTTCTGGAACATCTGACCGCGAGAGACCAGGAGTCCGCCTTGGAAGAAATGGCTCGCGTGTTGAGGCGCGGGGGTGTGATCGGATTGACTTTCGATTATGGTCCTCCGGCGCCAGGAGCCAACGAATACCTGCCGCCTCCGCACGACCCGCCGGGCAGCGCCGCGGAAGCAACGCGCCGATATGTAAGAGGAGGACTCGAGTTGGTAGGGAATCCCTTTGTCGAAGATCCCACCCCCGGTGCGTTGTTTATCAATGAGCACGTTCGCTATACGGTGGCGTCGCTTTTCTTAGCGAAGGCGCCCATTCCTGACATCCCGTTCCCCCGCTGCGAGTGCCAAGGATCGAGTTTGGGTTCTCTGGTTATTTCGAAGCTGCCCTTCAGAATGCACGAAAGTGTTGCCCGCAACATGGCATTGCTGGAGAGCGCAGGAAGCCCCTCCGAAGGAGAGTCCTATCACGGGTCTGGCGCGGCGCCGTACCACGGGAATGGTCTTGGCGAAGCCCGCATCATGGAGCTCGAACGCATGGCGGAAGAGCGCCTCGCCAGTCTCAATACCGTGCACGAGCATATGGAGGCGTTACGCGGCGAAGCGGACGCACGGGAGCGCGGTCTGCATGAATTGACATCCGTAATCGCCGCGCGGGATGCTCGCATCGCCGGCCTGGAACAGATGGCGGAAGAGCGTCTCTCCAAGCTCAACACCGTGCACGAGCATATGGAAGCGTTACGCGCCGAAGCGGACGCGCGGGAGCGTGGTCTGCATGAATTGGCGGCCGTAATCGCCGCGCGGGATGCTCGCATCGTCGACTTGGAACAGATGGCGGAAGCACGCCTCTCCAAGCTCAATACCGTGCACGAGCATATGGAGGCGCTACGCGGCGAAGCGGACGCGCAGGAGCGCGACCTCAACGAATTGGCATCCGCGATCGCCGCGCGGGACGCCAGTGTCGCCGAACTCGAGCGCTTGGCGGAAGAGCGGCTCGCCCAAATTAGTGAAATCCAGCACACACTTACGGAAGCTATTGCAAAGCAAGAAGTTCTGTCTACTCAAATCCTTGCCCTAAAGTGCGAAAGTTTGCTAGAATATCTAACTCGACGACTCCATAAGGCGTAAGAAATGCGTGTCGCCATCAATCTCCGCCTGTACGAGAAAGGTAAGATTGGCGGCATGGAGAACTACGTTCGCCATATCGTAAGCGGCATCGGTCAAGATCTGCGCATCGCCCGCGACGGCTGGACTGTGTTCGCTCTCCATTCTCAGATCGAGCACGTCCGCGAATTCACTCCGGGCGCGAATCTCATCGGAGTTACACACGAGACTTCCGAAGCGATTATCCATCGCGAGTTGGACCAGGGCGCTTACGATTTGTTCTTCTGCCCTCTTCTTGCTCTGGATCCGTTGCACGTCTACGTTCCCTCGGCGATTACCATACCGGACCTACAGCACGAATACTTCCCCGAATTTTTCGACAAAAGCACTCTGGAATGGCGGAGACGGACCTTTCAGTCCTCCGTATTTTACGCAGACACCGTTTTCACTATTTCGGAACACTCCAAGTCGACTATTGTGGACAAATTCCGAGTCGATCCCGCAAAGGTCGTCGTCGTTGGGCTGGATGTGGATCCCGAATTCCGCTGTCCCCCGACCATAGAAGCGCAGCAGGCCTTTCGCGACCTTGGGATTCCGGAACCGTACATCTACTTCCCCGCTAATTTCTGGCGGCACAAGAACCATTCGACTCTTTTGCGCGCGCTGAGACTGCTCGTAGAGAGCGGGTATCCGGATTTGACTCTGGTCCTGACTGGCGCACCGTCGACTGGTATGGATCGAGTGCAGGCCGAAGTTGCGAAACTCAAATTGACCCGAAATGTCAGGTTCCTGGGCTATCAGCCGAGACCGATTGTCGCCGAAATTTACCGTCACTCGGCGTGCTTAGTGTTCGTCTCCCTGTTCGAAGGCTTTGGCATCCCAATTTTGGAGGCCTTCCACACTGGAACTCCGGTCGTGACCGCCCGAGGGACAAGTTGCCCCGAAGTCGCGCGCGACGCTGCAATCCTGGTGAACGAAAACGACGCCGCAAGTGTCGCGTCCGGCATTCGCAGGGCCATTACCGAACTCGATCTAAAGGCGGACTTGATCGCCAAGGGTAGACGAAGAGCCTCGGAGTATTGCTGGGGCGACGCGGTTGCGTTGACTCTGCGGACATTTGACACCATGGTCGAGAGGCATCGATCTCAACGTATCGAGGTCTTCGATAGGCCGCTCGTGAGCATCGTGACTCCGACATACAATATGGGCCGCTTCCTGGAGGAGACGATCCAAAGTGTCCTTTCGCAAGACTATCCAAGGATCGAATATATCGTCATGGATGGCGGATCCACGGACGGTACATTGGATATATTGCGGAAGTACCAAGGACGAATTCAGTATCGATCGGAACCGGATCGCGGCCAGGCGCACGCCATCAACAAAGGGTTCGCCCTGTCCACCGGTGAGATTTTCGCATTTCTAAATGCCGACGACACTTACCTGCCGGGGGCGGTCAGCACGGCAGTTAAACAATTGCTTGCCCACAGGAGCGTCGGCATCGTCTACGGAGATGCATATCACGTCGCGGAAGATGGCTCGATGATTGGGCCATATCCGACAAGACCGTACGATTACGACTTCTTAAATCGGAACTGCTTTATCTGCCAACCTGCCGCGTTTATGTGGCGCACTGCGTTTGAGAGTGCCGGCTGGATGAACCAGGACCTCCAGATCGCGCTCGATTACGATCTTTGGATTCGCATCGCCAACCTTCGCCCGCTGATGAAAATAGAGGGCTACTTGGCGACTTCCCGCATGTACCGCGATAACAAGACAGTCAGTCGTCGACGGCAGGTGTACCAGGAGATCATTCGCGTCGTCAAGACGCACTACGGATTCGTTCCGTACGACTGGGTGTACGGCTACGCGGCTTACCTAATCGACCGCAAGGACCAGATCTTCGACATAAGCCGTCCCTCCGCTGCCAAGCAAGTCCTTGCGCTCATTTTGGGGTCCTTGCTAAACGCGAGGCAATTGCGGCGATACGCCGCAGAATGGTGGGTTCGCGCGGGCATGGGGGGCAGATTCACGGGAAGATGGGACGACGGCTGGATCTCTAGAGAATACCAGGCCGATTTGGAAGCAGGGATCGATTGCGAACAGATCGTCGTTTCGGGACGGCATCTTGCTCCAATTCCCGGGGGGTTGACTTTGTCGCTTCGTGTGAACGGGACACTACTGGAGAAAGCAAAGCTAATGGAGCCTGGACCGTTTCACCTGACGTTTAAGTGCCCTTCTGAGGCGCGCGGCAGGTTGAATCGTTTGACGATTGAATGCGATAAGATTTTTCGCCCGATTAACAGTGGCGACCACCGACAGCTGTCCTGCCTCATCGATTCCATCACTGCGGAACGGGCGATGATTCAAGTCAGCTGAAGTCGATCAGGGCAAACGGCCTTAGCGAGATGGCAGGGACCGTTAACGTGGCGCCCCTGCGCGTCCCGCATACGCCTCGGTAACTTCAAAGACCGAGCCGGTCATAATCAATTCCCCGTGATCGAGCCAGATCGCCCGGTCGCACAATTGCTGCACCATACCCGCAGCGTGCGAAACGCAAAGTAGCGTCTTGCCCGCCCTTCGGAACTCGCGGATTTTATCGATGCACTTCGCCTGGAATGCCTGGTCTCCTACCGCCAGTACCTCATCTACCAGAAGAACCTCAGGGTCCAGATGGACGGCCACCGCAAATGCCAATCGCATGATCATACCGGTGGAATAGGTCCGCAAGGGCTCCGCCATGAAGTCCCCGATCCCGGCAAAATCCGTTATCTGGTCGAAGACTTCGTTGGTTCTCTTGCGGGTCAGACCAATCAGCGCAGCATTCAGCCTGACATTTTCCGCGCCTGTGAGGTCGCCATGGAATCCCGCGCCGAGTTCCAGCAATGCCGCCACACGGCCGTTGACCGTAACTTTGCCCTCATCCGGTTGGGCCAAGCCGGCCACCAATCCCAGCAGTGTGCTTTTGCCCGCTCCGTTTGGCCCCACGACAGCCAGGCTCTCTCCTGTCTCCAAGTGAAAGGTAACGTTCTTCAGCGCATAGAACCGCTGACGTTCTACCGGGTTCAACCACCGCTGAATGCGATGGCGCAGCAATATCTGCCCCGCGATGCGTGAGAAGGTCTTGGAGACGTTTTGGAACTCGATAGCCCGCATTTCCCTACAGGTGATCGTAAAAATGTTGCTTCAACTGCCGGAACACTACCCAGCCTGCCGCAAACATAAACACTGAACTGAACGTCAGCTTCGTCATAGTTCCAAGCGCCGGGGCCTTGGCCTCCAGCAGGATACTCCGCATGCACAGCACCAGGGCCGCAACTGGATTGAACTGATAAAGATCGCGGTACTGAGGCGGAATAACGGAGAAGGAATAGAATATCGGGACCATCCAGAAGAGCACTGTATTCGCGGACTCCACGATATATCGCATATCCCGGATATATACGTTGAGTGACGAAGTAATCATCGACAGCCCGCAGACAAACAGAATTTCCATAATCCAGAGGACCGGCAGCCATGCCCAGTAGCGATTCGGCATCTTTCCAAATAAAATCGCCATCACGAACAGGAGACCCATCTGGATGAATAAGTGCAAGCAGTTGGAAAGGACGGATGCGATGGGAATAATCTCACGGGGGACCGCAACTCGTTTGATCAACTGCGCACTATCCACCACAGACGTGGTCCCGCAAGACCAGGCAACGCTGAAAAAACTGTATGGCACGATGCCGCAGAGGATAAAGAGCCCGAAGTCCGGGACCTTGCTGGGAAAGATCCTGGTGAATACGAACGTGAGTACGCCCATCATTACCAGGGGATTCAAGAGCGACCACAGCACGCCCAGCGACATGTTCCGGTAACGGATCTTAAAGTCCTTCTGCACCAAACTGGAGATTGCGAAAAGTTTGTCGCCATTCCACATAGTAGGTCGCCCTGACAGGCACTCGACACACAAGGAACCGGAGCAAATGAACCAAGAGAAAGCGGATTTCTAGTATACCACGCCAATCCAAGTCCACATTCGCCAGCCCGATATCGCCGGAAGCCCCTCTCACTTCAATTGTGTTGAAATAGAATTTCTCATGAAAATGAAGAACATGGGTGCGGTCTTTGCCCTGATGACGGCTTTCCCGTTGTCCGCGGCGGAACCTCCGGTACCTCTCTCAGCCCAGAAAATCCTGGGGGTTTTCCGTGAACTACGCGAAGCGGAAGCGCAGTCCCCCACCGCACGCCGCCATGTATCGGTAACCCTCACGGACGGCGAGATCAACGACTACATGCGCTACGCTCTGCGCACTACTCCGCGCCCCGGCCTGGAGTCGGTCACCGTCAAACTCCTCCCGCACAATTACGTTTCTACGTTCACGGTGGTCGATTTCGACGCAGTCGAGCGGTGGAAGCCGGGCACCATTCCAACCTTGCTGAAGCCTTTCCTCCGTGGCAAGCAATCGATCTCGGTGGATTACCAGTTCACGGCCGCCAACTCGAAGATCTCGTTTGCGGTGGAAAAGGCGTACTACGACAAACTACGCCTGCCCGCATTCTTTGTAGCGATGATGATTCAGATTGTCGCCGCTCGCCAGCCTGAGCATTACGATACCAGTAAGCCGCTTCGACTGCCGTTCAGCCTGCGCCAGGTCTGGACCGAAAGCCAACTCGTCAAGTGCACCAACTGAAAGGATCCGGCAGGCCGTATCTGCCTGAGGAATTCGATGGAACATGTGGACCGGCACTCCTGAACGGGAGGGCTTAGCGTGGATCCTGCGCGGCCAATGCCGGCGGTAACCATAGTGACTCCCTCGTTCAACCAGGCAGAATTCATTCGCGCCACCATCGAAAGTGTGCTGGCCCAAGACTATCCGCACGTCGAATATATTGTGATGGACGGCGGGTCGACCGATCGGACATCCGCCGTGGTGTCCGAATACGCCAGCCGGCTCACGTGGATCAGCGAGAAGGATCGCGGGCAGGCGCACGCCATCAACAAAGGCTTTACAAGGGCCAAGGGCGAAATCGTAGCCTGGTTGAACTCGGATGACGTCCTGCTACCGGGGGCGGTCACGAAGGCGGTGAACGCGTTCGCCAGCGCGCCGAAACAGGTAGGCGGAATCTACGGCGAAGGATACCTGATGGATCGCGAAGGCGGAATCTCGCGACGGTTTCCAGCCACCGAGCCGTTCAATTTGTGGAAGCTGGTTTATCTATCCGACTACATCCTACAGCAATCCGCGTTCTTCCGCCGCGCTGCAGTGGAAGATGTTGGCTGGCTGGATGAGAGTCTTCACTACGCGCTGGATTGGGACTTGCTAATCCGCTTGGGAAAGCGGTTTGGCTTACATTATGTCCCGGAATATTTCGGCGCTCTCCGGGAGTACCCGGAGGCCAAGAGCTTCGCTGGGGGGCGGCAACGCATCGAGGAGATCAGGAGCATGCTGGAGCGTCACACGGGGCTCAAACGGGCGCCGGGGTATTGGATTTACAGCCTCCATTCGCGCCGCAGCGGGTGGCAAGAGGCTGGAAAAAGGCGCTCCGGATGGCTCAGATGGGCCGCCAAGCTTCGCTACTTCCTTCTTTATTTCGCGACAACGGGTCCCCTCCTGCTAATTCAAGAGCGGAGTCAGGGCAGGTACACGGATGGCTGGGCAGCGGACCGGCTGAGATGGATGCTGCCCGAAGGTTCAGGGGACGTCATCGTGCGCGGCCGCGTGCCCGCGGGTTCCGGGCTGGCGGGCCAGATGCTGACGGTTCGCTCCGGGGGCAGCGAGTTGGGGCGCTGGCCGGTGGGTCCCGGGCCCTTCGAATTGCGCTTTGCGGCTCCGGCCGATAAGAAAGGTCCGTTGCTTCTTGAAATCCGCGCTTCGCACTACATACGGTCTCACTTCAGCGCCGCAATGAGCTTTCGATCCATGGCGTGGATAGTGGAAACAATCCAGTGGGCCGCCAGAGATAGCGCAGTTTGAGCGCGTGTCATGCAGCGGCATGTTAAAATGCCAGCGTTCCATATACGTATTCCGATGAAAAAAGCGCTCGTTACGGGACTTACCGGCCAAGACGGTTCCTACCTGGCCGAATTACTCCTGTCCAAAGGTTACGAAGTTCACGGCCTGAAGCGGCGATCTTCCTCCTTCAACACGGACCGCGTCGACCACATTTACCGTGACGTTCACGAATCCGGACCGCGGCTATTTCTACACTACGCCGATCTTTCGGATGCCATTTCGCTTGCCGGACTGTTGGCCGATATCCGCCCGGATGAAGTCTACAACCTGGGAGCGCAGAGCCACGTCAAGGTCAGCTTCGAAGTGCCGGAATACACCGGGGACGTGGTGGCGCTGGGCACGCTGCGGCTCTTGGAGGCTATCCGGCGCGCCGGCCTAAAGTGCCGGTTTTATCAAGCGAGTTCCAGTGAAATGTTCGGCGGCACGCCGCCGCCGCAGAACGAATCGAGCCCTTTCCACCCACGCAGTCCCTACGCCTGCGCCAAAGCCTTTGCCCATTACAGCACCGTCAACTACCGCGAAAGCTATGGCCTGTTCGCCTCGTGCGGCATCTTGTTCAACCATGAATCGCCGCGTCGCGGGGAAACCTTCGTGACGCGCAAGGTCACGCGCGCCGTGGCCCATATCAAGCATGGCTTGCAAGAAAAACTCTTCCTGGGGAATCTCGACGCACAGCGTGATTGGGGCTACGCTCCGGACTACGTAAAGGCCATGTGGCTCATGCTCCAGCAGGACGAACCGGACGATTATGTCATCGGCACGGGCGAAATGCGTAGTGTCCGCGAATTCGTGGAGCGGGCTTTCGCCGCGGCCGGCCTGGACTGGCAGGAGTACGTGTGCATCGATCAGCGGTACTACCGACCCGCGGAGGTAGATGCACTGCAAGCAGATTTCTCCAAGGCCAGACGGGCTCTCGGTTGGGAGCCTACCGTAACTTTTGAAGAACTGGTTCGGATGATGGTAGACGCCGATCTGAAGGCAGTCAAGAGCGCGCTGGAAGGTGGGCGGGACGCGGTTCGTGCCAATCCGGAAGGCGCGTGATGTTAGATCTTAGCGCAAAGCGAATTCTCCTGACCGGTGGCGGCGGCTTCCTCGGGTCGCACTTGAGACGGACGCTGACGCAGGCTGGGGCCAACCATGTATTCGCCCCTCGCCGCGTGGAGTTCGACCTCACGCGACTCCCCGATGTGGAACGGCTCTTCGAAAGCGTACAGCCTGAGATTCTGATTCACGCGGCTGCGGTGGTGGGCGGCATCGGGGCGAACATGGCCGAGCCGGGGCGTTTTTTTTACGAAAACGCAGTGATGGGTATACATCTGCTCGAAGCTGCGCGGAAGTACTCCGTCGAAAAAACGGTAGTGCTGGGCACGATCTGCGCTTACCCTAAATTCACTCCAGTACCTTTTTCCGAAGATGAGCTTTGGAACGGCTACCCGGAGGAAACTAACGCACCTTACGGAATCGCCAAGAAGGCGCTGCTGGTGCAGTGCCAGGCGTACCGCCAGCAGTACGGCATGAACGCCATCTTTCTGCTGCCGGTGAATCTTTATGGCCCTGGCGATAACTTCGACCCGAGGAGTTCCCATGTGATTCCCGCGCTGATTCGGAAATGCCTGGAAGCGCGGGCCAATGGAGACCGGGAGATCGTGCTTTGGGGTGATGGCACTCCTACGCGCGAATTCCTCTACGTCACCGACGCGACCAGAGGAATTCTGCTCGCCACCCAGAAATACGATCGCCCTGAACCGGTAAATCTGGGAAGCGGCCACGAGATTTCTATCCGGGATTTGGCTGAACGGATCGCGCGTCTGAGCGGCTTTACAGGAGCCGTGCGTTGGGATGTATCCAAGCCGAACGGCCAACCGCGACGCTGTTTGGACATCAGTCGTGCGGCCGCAGAATTTGGTTTTCGGTCCGCGACGACGCTGGAGGAGGGACTGGAGGAGACGATCCACTGGTATTCGGCGTCGCTCAAACTCGGCACTGCGCCAGACACAACCAGCTTCGCATCCGGGCAATTCCCCTCGGAATGATCCTGCCAGTCAAAACCTCGTGCCGGCATACTTCTCGCGTCCGGGACCACTCCCTGACTCTGCCGTGGTTTTCCTGGTTTCGGCGCTGGCGGGATTTCTGGGTGAGCTGACCGGACTGGGCGGAGGCGTGGCGGTCACTCCGGTTTTGACGCTGCTGCTCGGCGTGGACATTCACTGCGCCAATGGGGCGTGGCTGGCATCGGCGATTGCGACGTCATCCGGCGCGGCGGCATACGTCAAGGAAGGATTCTCCAACGTGCGCGCGGGCATGCTACTGGAGATCGCGGCTACGGCGGGAGCGGTGCTGAGAGCGTTCGGCGTTGGGGCTGTCGAGCCGCACGAAATCGCCTGTCTCCCGAAGATCCGTCCGAACGACAGCCACTACGCCGCTGAGACCCGAGAACCTCAACGCCTCCGTGGCCTCCGCCACCTCCGTGCGCTCCGGTTTTGCCTTCGACCTTGTTTTCTCTGTGTCTCGGTGTCTCCGGTGGTGAACTACTCCACCGGATTACTCAGCACACCGATGCCTTCGATTTCCACCTCGACGGTATCGCCGGGGGACAGCTTGCGGGTGCTGCCAGGCGTACCCGTATAAATAATGTCTCCCGGGAGGAGCGTTACCCAGCCGCTGACCCAGCTGACTATGGCGGGGCAATCGAAGATCAGGTCGGAGGTGTACTGCTTCTGCACCGATTCGCCGTTCAGGCGAGTCTCGAGCAGCAGGTTGCCGTAATCGATGCCGGTAACGATGGCGGGGCCGAGTGGCGCGAAGGTATCGCATCCCTTGGCGCGCCACCATTGCAGATCTTTGCCGGGTCCGTGCTGCCAGTTACGCTCGCTCACATCGTTACCGCAGGTGACGCCGAAAATGGCGTCGCGAGCTTCGCCGGGAGTGGCATTGCGCACCGGCTTGCCGATGACGGCGACCAGTTCGCCTTCGTAATGCAGGTCGGTCGCGTCGCGCGGTGTGACAATCGGACCGCCAGGATCCTGCAGCGACGTCACGGCCTTATAAAAGATTTCGGGACGGGTGGGCTGCGGGCGTCCGCCGAGGTGGCTTTTGTAGTTCCGGCCGACGGCCAGTATCTTGCCGGGCTGGCAGGGCGCGAGCAAATTCACGTCGGAGAGCTGCATGGCGGCGCCAGTCGGGGTGCGGCTGCCGAACAGATCGCCCGAGAAAGGGTGGACGGTTTCGCCGTCCAGAATGGCGTATCCCGTGCCGGACGCGGAACGATAACGAATGTATTTGGTCACGCTCCGCTATTGTAGCGCCGGTGCGAGCGGTGCGACGATTACGATCGAGCCCGTGGGCGCATCGACTCCGGCCTCATTCTCCAAAGTGACGGCGATGGCGGCGGTGGTATTCGCGTCGATGGGGCCATGTATCATCTGCATGACCGTGCCATCGCTCTGCGATTGGAACATACCGGCGCGGAGGGGGCTGGCGCCCTTGGCTTTGGGAATGTACCAGAGCTCATAGGCCTTCCCGGAGGGCGCTTGCGGAAGATTGGAAGCGATCAGCAGGGCGCCCTTCGACGGATTGAAGTAGAGCTTGCCCTTGGGCACGGGCTTCTTCTCACCGAATGAGGTGACCGTGGTGTCGGCGCCGTTCATCAGTTGCATCTCCTCATTCAGGCGCGTCAATTCGATGATCTGGGCGCGCGATTGCTCGGTCAGTCTGACCACCTGGCGGGAGAAATCCCACTCGCGGCCCCCGAAGTAGATAGCGGCGGCGAGGAACATGAGGGTCGAGCCCGCAAGTAATGGCGTCCACCCGAAGGCGCGCTGTTCCACGCCGACCGACGCCAGGATACGGCGCCGCAACTTGGGGGAAGGCGCCGCGGCCGCGGAGGACCCGCCCAGAAGTGCGACTAACTCGCGCGCGCGTTTCATTTCAGGCATACAGACCTCGCATCCGCGGTCGAGATGCGCGCGGATTTCGTCCCGCTCGGGATTTTCCGCCAGGCCGAGCGCGTACAACTCGTAGTGATCCCGCAATTCCGGACAGTTCATGCCGACACCGCCTGAGCGCCGAGCTCATCGCGCAGAGTTTTGAGGGCCGCACGGACCCAAGTCTTGACGGTGCCGAGCGGCTGTCCCATGCGCTCGGCCATTTCGGTCTGCGAAAGACCCTCGAAGTAAGCCAGTTCGATGACCTGGCGTTGGTGAGACGAAAGTTTTTCGACGGCGGCCTTTACGATTCGGGCCTTGTCGGAGGCCAGGATGCCCGGTTCCATGTCGGTGTACAGCGAAGGATGGTTGGTCTCCTCGAATTCGATGTTGTTGCGCTCGCGGCCGCCGGCGGAGCGGATGTAATCGATGGCGCGATTGCGGGCGACCGCGAGAAGCCAGGGCCCAATGGCGCCTTTCTGCGCATCGAACCCCTGTACGCGGTTCCACACGCGGAGAAAAGTCTCTTGCACGAGGTCTTCGGCAATGCCGGTATCGCGCACCACGCGGAGAATGAGGCCGTACGCGAGCCGTCCGTAGCGATCGTAGAGCTCGGCGAGCGCTTGCGGTTCGCGGCGTTGAAGGCGAACGATGAGTGCCGCGTCCGCTTCGGTTGCGCGCAACGCCAGCAGGATGGGTAGCAGAAACATTCGGGAACTTTCTATCGCGCCGGCCGCCTTCGCGGCCGGCATCGGCGCGTCCTAATTGTATATACGAGAGCGAAGAGGGCGCAAGATTTCGCGCCTCGAAAGAAATTTCGCGGCGCAGAGGCTCGCTCGCCGCTCGATGAATCACGAATCGACGCGAGAAATGCATTTTTCTCTTGACTTTCTTCTCGAACAACCTTATATATGAATCACATTGCGATTTTTTTAAGTCGCAAAATTTGATGTTAGGGAGAATAAATCGATGAAGAGCGCAACCAAGAAAGTCGCCCCGAAGAAAAAGCCTGCTACGAAGAAAAAGAAGTAGTCAGGGTGCGCCCTGAACAAGGGCTCAAAACACAGGTTCCACTTCAAGGCCCCGATTTTCGGGGCCTTTTTCATTGTTTCAGGCTTTTCCCTCCCGGTTCGATCCCACCCCACAATATTCACCCACCAAGACACTGTTCACCGCAGAGACGCGGAGACGCTGAGAAAAACAAAAGGCAAA
>Ga0182018_10001881_pt1 | contig 22544 bp, 23 predicted proteins | sample 812P2MmetaG_FD_120490 | JGI IMG/M metagenome (GOLD analysis project Ga0182018, IMG submission 120490) | Permafrost microbial communities from Stordalen Mire, Sweden - 812P2M metaG | ecosystem: Environmental > Terrestrial > Soil > Wetlands > Permafrost | place: Sweden: Stordalen | collected...
ACCAAAGGCGACACAGGTCTCCCTAGGCAATGCTCCTGTGAAACGTGAACCAACCTGCTCTGCTCTGAGATGGTAATCATTGTATTCAGGAATCCCGGCCCTTCAGGGCCGGGAGGATGTCAATTCCGTAACACGTCAGTGGTTTCCGTCCCGCATTTGAGCACCCTTGAGATGCCCTGCCTTGCGTCTTGATTATGGCACGGGGCCCGAAGTCGAAGGGTAAATTTCGCTTTTCGACACGGATCGCAATCGGGTCCGCGTTGAAGAATGAATCAGCGTGCGAAGAAACGGATTGTGCGCTCGTTCAGGGGCGCGTCGATCACTTGCGCGGGTGGCCCGCGCTCGATTACACGGCCGGCGTCCATGAAGACCACTTCGTGGGCCACGGCCCGTGCGAATCCAATCTCGTGGGTGACGACGACCATGGTCCTTCCTTCGGACGCCAGCGAGCGCATGACCGCCAGCACCTCGCCGGTCAGCTCGGGGTCAAGCGCCGAGGTCGGCTCGTCGAAAAGGAGCGCCGTGGGCTCCATCGCCAGGGCGCGCGCGATCGCCGCGCGCTGCTGTTGTCCTCCCGAAAGCTGCGCCGGATGGGAATCGGCCTTGTCGGCCAGGCCCACCCGGTTGAGGAGGCCGTGCGCCAGGTCGCGCGCGGACTCGCGGGACAATCGGCCCGCGACGCGCGGGGCGAGGGCGACATTCTCCCAGAGGAGCAGGTGGGGAAACAGGTTGAACTGCTGGAACACCATCCCGACGCGGGAGCGAAGCGCATCCAGCTCCCGGTCGCGGGCGCGGACGAGCTTACCTTCGAAGAGCACGTCCCCGGCCTCGGGCACCTCGAGGAAATTGAGGCAGCGCAGGAACGTGGACTTGCCCGAGCCGCTCGGCCCGAGGACCGCCGTGACCTGGCCCGCGCGGATCTCGAGCGACAGGCCGTCCACTGCGGTCACGGCGCCGAACCGCTTCACGATTCCCCTCGCCTCGAGGACCGTCCGGGTGCCGGGCTCGCCTTGGGGTTTATGCGGCATGGCGGCGGAAACGGTGCTCCAGCGCCTTGACGCCAAGGGCGAGGAGAAGGGTCAGGGCGAGGTAGAAGAGGGCGAGGAGTGTCAGGCTCTCTGTATAGCGGAATGTGGCGCTGGCATAGAGCCGGGCTTCCTGCGTGAGGTCCCTGACCCCGAGAACGGAGACGAGCGACGAATCCTTGAGGAGCGAGATCAGGTCGTTTCCGAGGGTCGGCAGAATCCGACGGAAGGTCTGGGGAAGGAGGACGTGCCGTAGCGCCTGGCGCTGCGAAAGGCCGAGTGCCCGGGCGGCCTCCGCCTGGCCGCGGGCGAGCGAGGTCAGGCCCCCGCGGATCGTCTCGGCTTCAAACGCGCCGTAGGCGCAGACTAGCGCCGTGACGACGCGCGCCCCCATCGGCACGTCGGACGCGCGCAGGTCGCCAAGGGCCCCTGATCCGCCGACGATCCAGTGGAGGGCGTCGACCCCGAGCGGCACGAGGACAAAGGCGACCAGGAAGATCTGCACGAGGATCGGCACCCCGCGCGCGACCTGGACATAGAGGGTCGCGAGGTTCCGGCGAATCGGGTGCACCGAAACGAGACCGAGCGCGGTCACCAGGCCGAGGCCTATCGCGAGCGGGAACGCGACGGCGGTGACGGCCAGCGTGACGCCGAGTCCCGAAAGGATCTGGCTGAAGATCTCCGCATACACGGTGGAGGTCGTCGCACGCCAGGCAAAGACCGTGGCCGCGAGGGCGAGAGCGAGGAGCCACCAGGGCGCCTTCGAGAGGCGGCCGACCCGCCCGCTCGAGAGATGTCCATCCGGTCCGATCATGCGGAATACCCGCTCATGGCTTGGCCGTCGCAGTCACGTTGAGATGGGGTGAAAACCAACGGGCATTCAGGCGACCGAGCGCGCCGTCGGCGCGCATCGCATCCAACGCGGCGTCGACGGCCGGGCGCAGCGTCGAACCCTGGGTGAAGATCATTGCCAGGTCCTGTCCGGCGAGCGCCCCGTCGAGAAGCCTGACGCGGTCCGCGTTGGCGCCCACGTACCCCTGTCCGGCCACGTCGTCGATGATGACCGCGTCCAGGTCGCCGCTGATGAGCGCCTGCACCAAGTCGCCGAAGCCGTCGTACGCGACGATGCGCGACGGGCCGACCAGCTCCTCGGCCCTCGTGTAGTTGGTGTTGCCCTTCTGGGCGCCGAGCCGGGTATCCGCGCCCCGGGCGAACTCTTCGAGCGAGCGGAAGCGGCCCTCGTCCCGGCGCACGAGTAGGCGCTGGTGCACCTGCGCATAGGGCTTTGAGAAATCCACCACCCGGGCGCGCTCGGGGGTGACCGTGATCCCGTTGGCGGCGAGATCGAATTGCCCGGTGGCCACGCTCTGGACCATGCTGTCCCAGGAGATCTCCCGGAACTCGGGCCGGAAATTCAGGCGACGGGCGATTTCGCGCAGGGCGTCGTAGTCCCATCCGGCCGCCAGGCCCGTGCCCGGCAGGACGTAGTCGAATGGCGGATAGTCGTCCTCGACCGCGACCACCACCCGGCGCCCGCCAAGGTCGGGCAATGCGCCTGCGCCGGGCGGGAGCGCGGAGAGGCCGGCCCCGCCGAGAAGCGCAAGGATCGCGGTGATCTGGCGGGCCGCATTCACGCCTGCGCCGGGCCGTCCGATCGGATCGCTATTTCCACGGGGGCCCGCCGCCGGACATAGTAGAGGCACATCCCTCCCTGGTAGATGACAGTCAAGGCGGCGACGGCGAGGTAGCCGGTGCGGGCCAGCTGCTGGAGATCAATCGGCATCTGGTCCATATCCATGCCCGCCTGCTTGAACGAGCTTGTGACCTCCGCCAGCATGGGATCCCTCGCGAGGTTCAGGATCCTGAAGCAGACGTAGAAGAGGATCACGGTCATGAGGTAGAGCTGGCTGGCGATCAGCCACTGCATCCCCGGCTTGCGGGCCTTCAGGAGTTTCACCCCCCGCAGCTCGACCGCGCCGGCTGCCGTGATCAGGATTCCCCAAATCGTTCCGCTCACGTCGAGTTCCGCCGCGGAGACGAGGGCGAACAGCCCCGCCAGGATGAGCACGGACATCCCGTCAAAGCGCGCCACCTTGAGGACGCGGAGCAGGATCTCGGAGGGTAGCTTGGGGGGCGGCATGAAAGGAACGGGCCTGTGTCATTCCCCCCGGTTGAGCGGGAATCTCAAGCTTCTTCGCCCATATCAGGGCGCCTGCGGGATTCACGGTATTTTTGGAGATTGCGGTTACGCGTGTTCCGGGGACAATCGGGGTCAGCAAACCCCATTACCCCATGGATACCCCAGTTGCGGCGCTCATCGAGCGCAAAGGGTCAGTCGTATACGCCGTGGCATCGACGTTCACCATCGCCGAGGCCGTTGCTGAAATGAACAAGAACCGGATCGGCTGCGTCATCGTGCTCGAGGGAGCGCGGCTCGCGGGCATCTTCACCGAGCGGGACGTCCTGCGCCGTGTCGTCGGCGCCGGCGTCGATCCGAAAACCGTCTGCGTGGCCGATGTGATGACGAAGCACGTCAACACGATCAGCCCGGAGACCACCGTCGAGCAGACGATGGCGCTTTTCGCCGAGAAGCGATGCCGGCACATCCCTGTTGTGGAGCACGGGGAATTGAAGGGCTTGATCTCGATCGGCGACATTTCCCGGTGGGTCGCCGACACGAGCCGGGCGGAGGCGGATCACCTGAAGAATTACATCGCGGGCGGATTCATCGCCTGATTTCCCGGGGGCAGGGCCGGGTTGAATTTTCCGTCGCGCCGCATTTGACCTCGGCGCGGAGCGGGGCACGTTTGAGCCCCCGACCCTTCCATGAAAATCCTGACCACCGCCCTTACACTCGCCGTCGCCTCCTCCTCCGCCCGCGCCTCGATCGTCACCCGCCCGGTCACGTATGAAAACAACGGGGTCACGCTCGAGGGCTACCTCGCCTACGACGCTGCGAAAACGAAGGAGGGTAAGCTGCCCGGCGTGCTGGTCATCCACGAGTGGTGGGGCCTGAACGCCTTCGCAAAGCACCGCGCCGAGCAGCTCGCGGAGCTCGGCTACGTCGCCTTTGCGGCCGACATGTACGGCAAGGGCAAGGTGACGACTGACAAAAGCAAGGCCGGGGAATGGTCCGGCGAACTCCACGGCAAGCCGCTCATGGCCGAGCGCGCCCAGGCGGGCCTGGACCAGCTTCTCGGCACGGGCCTTGTCGATCCCGCGCGCGTGGCGGCGATCGGCTACTGCTTCGGTGGCACCGCGGTGCTGGAGCTCGCATATTCGGGGGCCCCGCTTGCCGGGATCGTGAGCTTCCACGGCGGACTGGTCGCCGCCTCTCCCGAGGCCGCGGCGAGGAACAAGGCGAAGTTTCTCATCTGTCACGGGGCCATGGACCCGACGATGAAGCGCGAGGTGGTCGAGGGTTTCCTGAAGTCCCTGGACGACGGGAAGGTCGACTACCGGTTTGTGCAGTATGCGGGCGCCGTGCACGCCTTCACGAATCCGGACTCGGACGCGAACGCCGTCGCCAACGGCCTTCAGGGGATGATTGCCTACAGCCCGTCGGCGGATCGCCGCTCCTGGGAGGACATGAACGCGTTCTTCGCGGAAATTTTCGCGCCCGCGAAAAGCTGATTTAAGAAAGGCCGGAAGCGGCCGGCCCCGCGCCGCTCTCAAAGATGCCGGCGGGGGCTGCCGAGCGTCGTCTGGTACCGCCCGCGCACCCTTCGAACGGTGATGCGCGAGCCGAACGCCCCGCTGAGCCCGCGGGTCGTGATGGTCTTCAGCCTGGTTCCCGACCGGTGCACCCTTCCTTCGCGAAGGAGCAGGGCGTGGGTAAACGCCGGCATGATCTCCTCGGCATGATGCGTGACGAGGACAAGCGCGGGCCCGCTCCGGCGCCGGGCGGCCCGTTCCACGAACACGAGGAATTCCTCCCGGGCGACCGGATCGAGGCCGGCGCACGGCTCGTCGAGGATCAGGAGCTCGGGCCGGGCCATGAGCGCCCTCGCGATCAGGATCCTCTGGCGCTCCCCCTGCGACAGATAGGTCCATTCCCGTTTCGCGAGGAGGCTGCCCCCCACGAACCGGAGCAGCCTTCCCGCTTCGGCCTTTTCCGCGCGGCTCGGATGCGCCCAGAGATCGAGCTGGGCGTACCGGCCGCTCACGACCGTCTCCAGCGCCGGCTCCGCGGGCGGAATCGAGGCTTGGAGAGCGCTCATCACGATCCCGATCTTGAGCCTCAGCTCGCGCCAGTCGGCCTCCCCGTATTTCCGCCCGAGGAGCGTGATTTCGCCCGACGACGGGGAAAGGTAGCCGGCGATCGCCTTCAGGAGCGACGTCTTGCCGCACCCGTTGGGTCCCAGGATGACCCAATGCTCCCCCCGGCGCACGCTCCAGTCGATTCCGCGCAGGATTTCCGTGGAGCCGCGCTCCACCCGCAGGCCCGAGACCTTGAGAATATCCGCCATGTGCGCCAGGATGGGGCAGGCCTCTGCCAAGTTCAACCGGGTCTTGAACGAATGCCGCCGGCTCCCAAAACTATTCCCTGCCTCCGCCGATCCGCTCCGCCCCGACTCCATTGACGCTCGTCGACACCCACACCCATCTCGACTCCGTCGCCAAGGGCGGCGGACTGCCCGGACTGGTGCGGCGCGCGCGCGAGGCCGGTGTCGAATGGATGATCGCCGTCGGGACGGCGCCGGATGACTGGGAGCTCTACGGGGATCTCGCCCGGGAGAACGCGGGGTCTATCCGCCATACGATCGGCCTTCATCCGTGCTCCGTCGACGAGGGCTGGGAATCGGCGGTCTCCAGCATGGCGCGCTGCTGGGAGGACCGGGGGGACAACGCTCCCGTCGCCCTCGGGGAGTGCGGGCTCGACCGCTTCCACCTGCCGAAGGAGCCCGCGGAGGCGGCGCGCGTCTTCGGGCTGCAGAAGGCGGCCTTCGAGGCCCAGCTTTCCCTTGCGCGGCGACTGGACTGTGCCGTCGTCATCCATTCGCGCGGCGCGTTCCGCGAGTGCGTGGAGACGATCGACTCGAGCGGCGTCGACTGGAACCGCGTCGTGTTCCATTGTTTTTCGGAGGGCGAGGCCGAAATCCTCGAACTCGCGCGCCGCGGCGGGCGCGGTTCCTTCACGGGCATCCTCACCTACAAGAACGCGGAGGCGGTGCGCTCGGCGGCCCGGGCGCAGGGACTGGGCCGGCTCATGATCGAGACGGACGCCCCGTTTCTTGCGCCCGCGCCCCATCGCGGGAAGCCCAACGAGCCGGCCTACCTCCGGCACACGGCGGAGCACGCTGCGACCCTGTTTGGCGTGACGCTGGACGAGCTGGCGGCCGCCACCACCCGGACGGCGCGGGCCTTCTACGGGTTCTGAAATCCCGGCGAAGGAGATCAGGCCTCGTCGAACTTGCGCGCGAAAAGCTGCTCCAGCTCCGCGAGCATCTGAGGCGCATCGTCGCCGTTGGCCAGGAACTTCACCTTCGAGCCCTTGCCCGCGGCCAGCATCATGAGACCCATGATGCTCTTTCCGTTGACCTGCTCCTCGTCCTTTTCGACGAACACCTCGGCTTTGAACTTATTGGTGATCCGGACGATCATCGCGGCCGGGCGCGCGTGAATACCCAGCTTGTTTTGAACAACAAGCTCCTTGACCACGTGAGGGCCTACGGGGGTTGTTTCGGTTGGATTCATGTTCGCTTGATGATCGATAAAGAGGCCTTGGGGACGGCTTACCCTCCCCAGCTAGGCCCGGCTTGCAACTCAAAAACCAGATGGCAGCATCGCTTTGAATGGCCAGCGTTGCAATTATCGTACCATGCCGGCTGGAATCCAAGCGGTTCCCAATGAAGCTCTTACACAATATAAAGGGCAAGCCGCTCCTTCTTTGGGTGGCTGAGCGGATTGTGGCCGTTGCGCCCCAGTTTGACCTGTGGTTTGCCGTCGACGATGCCGCTCTCCGGGACTGCCTTGCCCCTGGGGGGTATCGGACCGTGATGACGCGGATCGACCACGCCAGCGGGACGGACCGCATTGCGGAAGCCAACCGGGCGATCAAGGCCGACCGGGTCATCAACGTCCAGGCGGACGAGCCCCTGGTGTCGGCGGGGCAAATCCGGCTCCTCGCCGACCTGATCGGCGGACCGGCCGACATGGCGACCCTCGCCACCCGATTCACGACGGCGGCTGACTTCCGCAACCCCAACCAAGTCAAGGTGGTATGCGATCTCAAGGGTCGCGCCAGGTATTTTTCCCGGGCCCCGATTCCCTTTTCCCGCGACGCCCACGGCGGGGTCGACGATGCCTGGGTGGCCGCAAATCCCTGTTACCGCCACCTTGGCCTCTACGCCTACAAGTCCGCGCTCCTTGAGGACTTTGCCCGGCTGCCGACGGGGCGCCTGGAGGAGATCGAGCGGCTGGAGCAGCTTCGCGTGATTGAGAACGGGCGCGAGATCGCGGTCGGGCTGACGGAGGATCCGACGATCGGTGTCGACACCCCCGAGGATGCGGAAAAATTCGGGGAGCACCTCGGGCGCGCCGCCCGCTGACGGGCCGGCCGGTCCCCCCTAGATCTTGCCGGCCTTGCGGGATTCCACGAGCCGGTAGAAATCCAGGAAAAGCGGATCCGCGTCGCTGGGACCGGGCGCGGCCTCCGGGTGGTACTGGACGCAGAACACCGGAAGCTCCTTGTGGCGGAGCCCCTCGACCGTGTTGTCGTTCAGGTTGTACTCGGTGATGACGGCCCCGCGGCCCACGACGCTCGCCGGATCGGTGGCAAAGCCGTGGTTCTGCGCGGTGATGGAAACCCGGCCGGTCTCGACGTTCTTGACCGGCTGGTTGCCCCCGCGGTGCCCGAACTTGAGCTTGAAGGTCGTTCCCCCGAGTGCATGCGTGATCATCTGGTGACCGAGGCAGATCCCGAAGATGGGATAGTTCGGCAGGAGGGCGGTGACGGTTTCGTGGATGTACGGGAGCGCCGCAGGATCGCCGGGGCCGTTCGACAGGAAAACGCAGTCCGGGCGATGCTCCTCGAGCTGCGCGGCGGTCGCCGCGGCGGGAAAGACATGAACCTCGAACCCGTGCCGGACGAGCTTGCGGTAGATGCTGCGCTTGGCGCCGTAGTCGAACGCGGCCACCCGGAATTTCCGGGTGGGCGGGCTCCCGGCCCCGAACTTCGTGCCGACCGGGACATACGGCGCGTTGAAGTTGGCCGCGTCGTCGTCCCGCCAGACGTAGGGCTCGGTGCACGTGACATCCTTAACATAGTCCGCCCCCGCCATGTCCTTCCAGGCTCTCGCGCGACGCACCGCCTCCTCATCCGAGAGGGGGAGCGTGCTGAGGCAGCATTTCATGGCCCCCTCCACACGGAGCTTCTTGGTGAGCGCGCGCGTGTCCACTTCGCTGATCCCCGGAATCCCGTTCGCCCTTAGGTAGTCGTCCAGGCCCAGCCGGGAACGCCAGTTGCTCACGACGGGCGACAGCTCGCAGACGACGAACCCGCTCGCCTTGGGCACGGCCGCCTCGGCGTCCTCGTCGTTGATCCCATAGTTGCCGATCTGGGCCGCGGTCATCGTGACGATCTGGCCGAAATAGGAGGGGTCCGTCAGAATCTCCTGGTAGCCGGTCATCGAGGTGTTGAAGACGCACTCCCCGGCGATCGTGGCGTCGGCCCCGAAGGCCCGCCCCCGGAACACGCTTCCATCCTCCAGGGCCAGTACTGCGGGCTTCGTGATCGGCATCAACCGTCGAACAAAATCCCCGAATCAAAAACTAACAAGGAAAATGCCGTTTTGGGGAATGGAACCCCCCATTTGACAACGATGGTTAGGTCCCTAACCGTTAAGCCTCCCCCGATGCCCTACATCGAAGACCGCTCCACCTGGCTTGAAGGCCAGGGCCTTTGGCAGCACGTCCCGGAGTCCGATTGGCGCGATTGGACCTGGCAGCTCAAGAACCGGATCACGTCCAAGGAGCAGCTGGAGAAGTACATGACGCTTACGGACGACGAAAAGGCGGGCTGCGAGTTTGCCAACCAGAAGCTCGCCCTGGCGATCACCCCCTATTTTTTCAACCTGATCGACCGCGACGACCCCGACTGCCCGATCCGCAAGCAGGTGATCCCGCGCGGCGCCGAGATGGTCGTGAGCGCGGAGGAGGGCCTGGACTCGCTGGGGGAGGACGCGCATTCGCCGGTGCCCGGCCTCGTCCACCGCTACCCGGACCGCGTGCTTTTCCTCGTGACGGACCGGTGCGCGGCCTACTGCCGGTACTGCACGCGCAGCCGGCTCGTTTCCAACGCGCAGGACTACAATTTCCATCCCGAGTACGAGCAGGGACTGCGCTACATCGAGGCGCACCCCGAGATTAGGGACGTCCTGCTTTCGGGCGGCGACCCCCTGCTGCTTTCCGACAAGAAGCTCGAGCACCTGATCAGCCGCCTGCGCGAGATCAAGCACGTCGAATTCATCCGGATCGGCTCGAGAATCCCGGTGTTCCTGCCGCAGAGGATCACCCCGGCACTCTGCGAGATCTTCAAGAAATACGGCCCCATCTGGATGAGCATCCACGTGAACCATCCCAAGGAATGCACGGCCGAGCTCCGCGCCGCCTGTGAGCGCCTGTCGTTTGCCGGGGTTCCCCTGGGGAACCAGAGCGTGCTCCTGAAGGGCGTGAACGACGATGCGGATGTGATGAAGGCCTTGGTGCATCGCCTGTTGCGGATGCGCGTGCGGCCGTATTACCTCTACCAGATGGACCTCATCACCGGAGGCAGCCATTTCAAGGTCGATGTCCGCAAGGGAATCGAGATCATCCGCGCCCTGCGGGGCAACACGACGGGATACGCGGTTCCCCAGTATACGATCGATGCGCCCGGCGGCGGCGGCAAGGTGCCGATCAACCCGGATTACCTGGAATCGATCACCGATGACGAGGTGGTTTTCCGCAACTACGAGGGAAAACAGTTCCGCTACCCGCTCAAAAGCACCCCCCTGCAGCCGGCCGAAGGCGTCACGCCGTTCACGGAACTGCCCATTGTCGTTTATTAGGGCCTGATTATCAGCTATTTAATTAGCTGAACAAAAACGTCCAAAATTCCCGTGAGATTTTGAATGTTTTTCGGGAAGCCGCGTCTTACTCCGTGTAGTCAGCACTGTTCGAAAGAACGGTGAATGTTTGTAGTTCTTACGGTTTGCTTGGTGTTAGGTCACACGGGCCGCTTCGAAAGGAGCGGCTCTTGTGTTTTCGGGGCCCGAGGACCGGCCGACGCGCCTAAAACCAGGCCGGGTCGCCCTTCTTGTAGGGGACATCGCCGTGGAAGGCGCCGGGCACCTCGATATAGCGCACGGCCTGGGTGCAGCCGATCTCGGACGAAAAATAGCCCAGCACGGTCAATTCCTTCATCATCCGGAAATAGTGCACGGGGTCGTCCTTGGGGTTCTTGGAAAACCGGGTCCGCTGCTCGGCATCCAGCGCATTGGCGAGGTCGGTGCGCTGGCCCGGGGTGCACTGCAGAAACGCATGGCCGAACCGTGCGTTCGCGGCCGCATCGATCTTGACGAGGCCATCCCGGAACACGGCGTGCTGCTGGTCGTTGTAACAGTCGGTCACCATCATCGCCATGAAGGCGCCGATCTGGACGGCCTTGGCGCCCGGGATCTGGGTTTCAGGGATGATCGTGTCGCCAATCCCGTCGAGGAGAGTCAGCTCGTCGGGCGAAAATCCGGGCGCGGACTTCGTGTCGGCGAGCGTCTGGCCTCTCAGCAGCACCTCCGAGCCGACCATTGCGCCGCCCATGAGGAGCGCGATCCGCCAGACCGCCTCCCTGCGGTTCATCTTGAGGGGGGCCCGGCCGACTCCGGAGGCATCTTGAGTATCCGAAAGTTTCATACGTCACCCCTCTTCAGCGCGTCGACGGCGAAATGGGCCGCGCGCGCCGTCATCGCCATATAGGTCAGCGAGGGGTTCACGCACGAGGTCGAGGTCATGCAGGAGCCGTCCGTCACGAACACGTTCTTCGCATCCCAGACCTGGTTGTGCTTGTTGAGGACGGAGGTCTTCGGGTCGAGGCCCATGCGCGCCGTGCCCATCTCATGGATTCCCTGGCCCAACGAGTACGCGGAATCGTAGGTCTTGACGTTCTTCACGCCGGAGGCCTCGAGCATCTCCGCAGCGTCGTTGGCCATGTCGACGCGCATCTTCCTTTCGTTTTCGCCTAGGTCGCAGTCCATCGCGAGGACCGGCAGGCCCCATTTGTCCCGGACGTTCTTGTCCAGGCTGACCCGATTGTTGTGGTTCGGGAGCACCTCGCCGAAAGCCGTCATTCCGATCGTCCACTCGCCGGGCTCGGTCAGCGCGTCCTTCATGGGCGCGCCTATTCCCATCTCGGCGACCTCCCGCTGCCATCCCCTGCGGTCGGCGCTGCCCTGATAGCCGAAGCCGCGCGTGTAGCTGCGCTTGTCACCGAAGATATTCCGAAACCGTGGGATGTAGAATCCATTGGCGCGGCGGCCGTAGATGTAGCGGTCCTCGAATCCCTCCACATCGCCCGACGCTCCGACCCGGAAATGGTGGTCCATCACATTGTGGCCGAGTTCGCCGCTGCTGCTGCCGAGGCCGTCCGGCCAAATCTCCGTGGCGGAGTTCATGAGCACCCAGGCCGAGTTGAGGGTGGAGGCGCAGAGGAAGACGATCTTCGACTTGAACTCCTGGACCTCGCGCGTCTCGGCATCGAGGACCTCGACCCCGGACACCTTCTGGGTGTTCTTGTCGTAGACCAGCCTGGTCACGATGGAGAACGGACGCAGGGTCAGGTTGCCCGTCTTGACGGCCGCGGGGAGGGTGGAGGACTGCGTGCTGAAGTACGCTCCGAACGGGCACCCGAGGTCGCACTTGTTCCGGTACTGACAGTTGTTCCGCCCATTGTGGGCCTCGGTGAGATTCGCCACGCGCCCGATGATCATGCGCCGGGAATCGGCGTAGTGGGCCTTGATCCGCGCCGCGACCGCCTTCTCGACGCAGTTCAGCTCCATCGGGGGCAGGAATTTGCCGTCGGGGAGCTGCGCCAGGCCCTCCAGGGATCCGCTGATCCCGGCGAAGGACTCGACGTGGTCGTACCACGGGGCCATGTCCTCGTACCGGAGGGGCCAGTCGATGGCGATTCCCTCCTTTGCGTTGGCCTCGTAGTCGAAGGGGTTCCAGCGGTAGCTCTGCCGTCCCCACATGAGGGAGCGTCCGCCCACGTGGTAGCCTCGGAACCAGCTGAAGGGCCTCACCTCGACGTAGGGGCAGGCCTTCTCGTCCGTCCAGTAGTTGGCGTTGGCCTCGTGCATGAAGCCGTCTCGGGTCATGGTCGCGTGCTCCTCGCGGATCTGGTTGGTGATCCGGTCCCTGTGCGGAAGTTCCCACGGCGCCTTGAGGGCGTTCACGTATCCCGTGATATGCTCAATGTTCTCGCCGCGCTCCAGCATGAGCACTTTGAGGCCCTGTTCCGTCAGCTCCTTGGCGGCCCATCCGCCGCTAATGCCGGAGCCGACCACTATCGCATCGTACGTCTGTTCAGCCATGACCTAAGTTTGGGTTTCTCGTGGGGGGTAAGGGCGGAAGAGTCAACCCGGTGGCGCAAGGATTCAAGTTATTCCATGCGACCCGAACCGCCTCCCTTCGTTAAATCGGCTTCCTTAGCGGACTCGGACATGTTTAATTTTTCTTCCCATGAACTCCACCCCCCTCAAATTTCTCTGCGCGAGCGTCCTTATCTCGGCCTGCGCCCTGCCTCAGATGGGCAATGGGCTCGGCATTTTTTCCAGCCAGGGCGATGTCGGCGCAGTGAGCCGGCCGGGAACCGGCGTCTACGACGCAGCCGAGGGGACCTACTCGATCGGGGCCAGCGGGGCGAACATGTGGTTCAAGGAGGACGCCATGCACTATGTCTGGAAGCAGGCGTCGGGCGACCTGTCGCTGGCGGCCGACATCCATTTTGTGGGAACGAGCACGCAGACGCACCGAAAGGCCTGCCTCGTCATCCGGCAGAACCTCGATCCCGGCTCGGCCTACGTCGACGTCGCCGTGCACGGGAATGGCCTGACGGCGCTGCAGTTCCGCGATTCCCAGGGCGGCGTGACGAAGGAGATCCAGTCCGACATTTCCGCGCCGGAGCGCGTCCGCTTGGACAAGATCGGCGATGTCGTCTACTTATCGGTGGCGGGCACAGGCGGGAATCCGCAACCCTCGGGCGCCAGCTTCCAGCTCCATTTCACCGAGCCTTTTTACGTCGGGCTGGCGGTCTCCGCGCACGACAACGCCGCATTTGAGACCGCGGTGTTCTCCAAGGTCGAGCTTGGGGACGCATCGGCCGCGGCGGCCGTGCCGCAGAACGGCGTGACGATCGTCACGCTTCCCTCGGGGGACCGGCGAGTCTCGAGGGTGGGAGACGATAATATTGTTCCCGTCTCGAAGGTGGGAGACGCCAATTTGCCGAAACCCTGAGGCCGCCAACGGCGGCGGCGGAATGGAACGGCGGATCCCCGGGGAAGCGGGGCCGCGTTTCCTTTTGCGCGCCGTCGGGCGTCCCTATCGAATCTAGCGGATGATCTCGTTACTCGAAGGCAGGGGGTCGGGAGCCAAGAAGGCCGCCGCGCGGGTCCTGTGCCTGCGGATGGTCATCGCCGGGACCCAGCCCAAGGTGTGGCGCAGGCTTCTTGTCCGCGAAACGATGTGGCTTTCCAGGCTCCACGACTCGATCCAGATCGCGTTCGACTGGTTCGACTACCAGGCGCACGTGTTTGCGCTCGACGACCTCAAGTTCGGCAATCCGCTCAAGCGAGACGACCAGATCGTCGAGGACGACCGCGACGTCACCCTGGCCGACCTCAACCTGGCCCACCGGGACCGGATGACCTACGACTACCAGTTTGGCGAGGGATGGCGCGTGGACATCCGCGTCGAGAAAACGTCCCTCGCCGCAAAGGGCGCAACCTACCCGACGTGCCTCGGCGGGGAGAGGGCCGGGCCGCCGGAGGATTGCGGCGGCATCGAGGCCTATCACGACATGCTGGCCTGCCTCAAGGAACCGGCCTCGGACCTGGGCAAGGAATGGCTCGGCTGGCTTGGGCCCGAATTCGACCCGGGCGTATGCGACCTCGACAAGGTGAACGGGGCGCTCCGCAAGCTTGGGAAGTGATTACGGAGCCTGGGTGCCCGCCAGCTTTTCGCGCAGGTGGGTGACCCGGAGCTTGGACTCCCCGTTCCGGACGGCCATCGCGTAGGCCGCGGGCTCCCCCACGATGAACACCTTCCTGCGTCCGCGGGTGATGGCCGTGTAGAGCAGGTTGCGCTGCAGCATCATGAAGTGCGCCTTGAGAAGCGGCACGATGACGACCGGGTACTCGCTCCCCTGCGATTTATGGATGCTGATCGCGTAGGCGAGCGCGAGGTCACCCATCTCGCCCCGGGAGAAGACATGCGACTCGCCGTCGAAGCTGGCCTTGATCTGGCCCGCGTCCGAGTCGGTTGCGGTCACGGCGCCGATGTCGCCGTTGAAGAGGTTCTTGTCGTAGTTATTCCTGAGCTGGATCACCTTGTCGCCCGGCCGGAACTCGCCCGCGAGGGTGCGGATCCCGCGGGCCGAGCCGTTCAGGGCCCCCTGGAGCTGGAGGTTCAGGTTGGCGACCCCGGCGACTCCTTTGTGCATCGGGGCCATGACCTGCACGTCCGCGATGGGATCGCAGCCGTCGTAGGACCTGGGGATAAACTCGGTGCAGATCTGGATCACCTTGCGGACGCAGTCCTCGGCCGAATCGGCCGTGACGAACGTCAGGTCGCTCGAAGCCGGGACATCCCCGACACTGGTCGCGACGAAGGGGAGGGTGGCGTCGCCGGAGTTGATCGCGTGGGCGGTGGTCACGATGCCGCTCTGGCCCTTCTGGCGGAAGATGACCGAGAGCCGCGTGACCGGCGCGCGGGAGGCCGTGATCAGGTCCTGGAGCACGTTTCCTGCGCCGACACTCGGCAGCTGGTCGGTGTCCCCGACCAGGAGGACGTGCGCCCTCGAGGGCACGGCCTGGAGAAGCGCGGAGGCGAGACGCGTGTCCAGCATCGAGACCTCGTCCACGATGAGGAAGTCCGTCGCCAGGGGGTGGGATTCGTTTGCCGTGAATCCGGCGGCCGGGTCGTATTTGAGGAGGCGGTGGATCGTGGAGGCGTAGCCGCCCGTCGTCTCGGCCAGGCGCTGCGCCGCCCGGCCCGTCGGCGCGGCGAGGTGCACCCGCACGGCCTTCGCCTTCAGGATGCTGACGAGCGAGCGGAGCGTGGAGGTCTTTCCCGTGCCAGGGCCGCCCGTCAGGATCGACAGCTTGTTGCCCAGGGCATTGCGGACGGCAGCCTGCTGCAGCTCGTGGAACTGAAAACCCGCCTTGCGCTGCGCCCATTCCACGGCCGCATCGATCTTTATGGCGGGCAGCCCGCTCGCCACACGCGAAAGCCTCGAGACGGCCTCGGCTATCTTGCGCTCCGCCCGGTCGCTCGCGGGAAGCTGGAGGAGGCCCGATCCCGGGAGCGGCGTCCCCGCCGACTCGGGCAGATGCCGGACAATCTGTTTCGAGGCCACGAGGGCCTCGATCCGGGCCGCGACCAGCTCCGACGAGGTCTCGAGCATTTCTGTCGCATAGTCCCGGAGCCTCTCCTCGCCAAACGCCGTGTGCCCCTCCTCCTGGAGCGTTTCCATCGCGTAGAGGATTCCCGCATCGAGCCTCGGCGGGGCGTCGTTCGCGAACCCGAGGTTGATGGCGATGCGGTCGGCGGTCTTGAAGCCGATCCCCTCAATCTCCCGGGCCACCCGGTACGGCTCATGGGTGAGCACCGCCTTGGCCTGGGATCCATACTGCTTCACCAGCTTCACGCACTGGCCGGGGCTGACGCCGTAGGTCTGAAGGAAGATGTAAAGCTCCCGTTCAGTGCGCTTGCCGTCCCAGGCCTGCTTGATCGCCGTCGCCCGCTTGCGCCCGATCCCCGGCACGTCGCGCAGCCTTCCCGACTCCACGCTCAGGACCCGAAACGTGTCGGTGCCGAACACGTCGACGATCTTGTTCGCGTACACCCGGCCGATCCCGGGAACGAGCCCGCTGCCGAGATACTTGCGGATGCCGTACACGCTCGCGGGGAGCTCGCTCCGGAAGGAGGCGATCTTGAACTGGGCGCCGTGCTGCGAGTGGCTGGTCCATTCCCCGGACAGGTGGAGCGTCTCGCCGCACTCCACCCCGGGAAGCGCGCCCACGATCGTCACCGGTTCCGGCTTGGCGGATCCCTCCGTGGCGTCCGGCCGAAACTCCGCGATCGTGTAATGGTTCTCCTCGTTCAGGAAGATGATGCGCTCGACGACTCCGGCGAGCGAGGACGGTGGGGGGGATGCGGGCACGTGCGGGATTTCTCCCGAGCGATGGTGGAGAACCTCCTCGAAATCAATGGCGCATCTTCTCCGGCGTTGATCCGGGAGGGGGATTCAGCCCATCCTGTGGGCCATGACCCGCATCGCGTGCGCGCTGATCGCCCTGCTCGGCTTGGCCCTCCCCGGGCGGGCGGCCGAGGCCGCGGGCCCGGACGAGCCGGTGATCCGGCAGTTGAACGACGACTACGTGCGCGCGTTCCTCGCCTGCGACGTGAGCCGCTTCCGGGCGCTCCTGGCGGAGGATTTCCGGGGCGTCCTCGCGGACGGCCGGGTCATCGACAAGACTGAATTTCTCAGGGAGGCGTCCGATCCCCCGGACGCCCTGGACCTCCGGCTGCACGATGTCACGATCCAGATCTATACCGACACAGCGCTCGTCAACGCCCTGGTCACCTACAAGAGGGCCATCGGGACGGCCGTCCGCACCCGCTACTCCAGCCTCTATGTGCGGCGCGGGGGCCAGTGGGCGGTGGTCTGGGTCCAGTGGACGCGCGCCGTTTCCCCGTAAATAGATCTGGCGCTCGAAGCCGCCGGTGAATGAGATTTCCGTCGATGCCCGCGAGCCAAGAGCCCCCAAGCGCCCGCGCCTCGGCCCGCACCGAGAACGCGGTGCTCGAGGTCGTCCTGGAGGGACCCTGGAGGCTGCACCGGCCGACGCCCCGCTGGGGCTCGGTCGTTGCGGGAGGCAAGCCCCCGGCGGTGCGGCTGCGCGCGAACGGGGTTTCCGACTGGGACACGTCCCTGGTCGTCTTTGTCGGCGAGGCCCTCGCCTGGTGCCGCGACGTGGGGGTGCCCTGCGACGTCTCGCCGCTGCCGACGAAAATGACCCGCCTCGCGGGCCAGTTCGAGGCCTCCATGCGCGAGGAAGGGCGTTCGGAGCATTCGCAGAGCTTGGTGGTCGAGGTGGGCCTCTCGACGCGCCAAGCCTGGAAGCAGGTGCGCGAGCTCCTGAGTTTCGTCGGGGACTGCTCGATGGACTCGATCGAGTTCATCACGGGACAAATCGGGTTCCGCTGGAGCGATTGCCTCGCCGAGATGCAGAAATGCGGGGCGATGGCGCTCCCGATCGTCGCCCTGATCAGCTTCCTGGTCGGCGTGACGCTCGCCTATTCGGGGTCGATTGTCCTTAAGCGGTTTGGCGCAAACATCTGGGTCGCCGACCTGATCGGTGTCGCGATGACCCGGGAGATGGGCGCCCTGATGGCGGCGGTCGTCCTTTGCGGCCGCACGGGGGCGGCGTTCGCCGCGGAGATCGGGAGCATGAAGGCCAACGAGGAGATCGACGCCTTGGAGACGCTCGGGATCTCGCCGGTCCGGTTTCTCGTCATGCCCCGGGTCTTCGCGCTCGGCGTGATGATGCCGCTCCTCGCGATGTATGCCAACTGCCTCGGTATCCTGGGCGGCATGGCGGTGGGATACGCGACCCTGGATATTCCGCCCGCGGCGTATTGGGTCGAGATGATGACGATCGTCGACCTCCCGGACGTCGCGGTCGGCATCATCAAGGCCGTCGCATTCGGGCTCATCGTGGGCTTCTCGGGTTGCCTCCGGGGCCTGCAATCCGACCGCAATGCCTCCGGCGTGGGTAACGCCGCGACGTCCGCGGTCGTTACGGGAATCCTCCTCATCGTGGTCGCGGACGCGATCTTCGCCGTCCTGTTCCACGCCGTCGGACTTTGACCATGGACGCCACCGCCGCCATCGAGGTGACCGGACTCGAATGCAACTACGAGGAACAGACCGTCCTTCGGGGGGTCTCGTTCCGGGTGAGTCCGGCCGAGATCTTCTTTGTCATCGGGGCGTCCGGCTGCGGCAAGACGACGCTCCTGCGCCACATGGTGGGACTCATCAAGCCGGTGCGCGGGGAGATCCGGTTCAACGGACAGCCGTTCACGAATGCCGACTCCCGAAGTCGCCGGGAGCTCCTGAGGACGTTCGGGATGCTCTTCCAGAGCGGGGCCCTTTGGAGCTCGCTGACACTGAGGGAAAACATCGCGCTTCCGCTCGAGGAGTACACCCGGCTGCCGAAGGATGAAATCCGCCGGATCGCGGCATTCAAGCTCGCGCAGGTGGGCCTTTCGGGCTTCGAGGAGCACTACCCGTCTGAAATCAGCGGGGGTATGCGGAAACGAGCCGGCCTCGCCCGTGCGCTCGCGCTCGACCCCGCGATCGTGTTCTTTGACGAGCCCTCGGCCGGGCTCGATCCGCCGACGGCGCGAAACCTCGACCAGCTCATCGTCCAGATCAGGGACACGTTTGGCACGACGATCGTCATCGTCTCCCACGACCTTGATTCGATCCTGGGGATCGCCGACCGGGCCATCATGCTCGACAGCGCGACCCGCGGAATCATCGCGGAGGGTTTGCCAAGGGAACTCGCCGCCCATTCCGCCAATCCAAAGGTGGTAGAATTTTTGACATGCCGGTCCATTCGGGCAGGCTAACCCCTAGATCGGCCAAAAATCCCCGGAATTGAAGACCAAGATCAGTCCAGCCGTCGTCGGCATGTTTGTCCTGGGCGCATTTGCGCTCGGAATCATCGCGCTCCTGGCTCTCGGCAGCTTCAGCCTCTTTTCCAAGCCCGAGCGTTTCATGGTGTATTTTGACGAGCCGATCAGCGGCCTCGACGACGGATCGCCCGTCAAGCTGCGCGGCGTGCGGGTGGGCCGCGTGACCGGCATCTCAATCCGCTACAACCGGGCCAACAGCAAGTCGGTTGCCGCGGTCCTGTGCGAGATCAACCAGGGCTCGATCACCGACGAGAACGGCGCCAATCTCGACGTCTCCGATCCGGCGGCCCTCCAGGCGCTGGTCGACCGCGGCCTGCGGGCGCAGCTCGAGGTCGGCGGGCTTGCGACGGGACTTCTGTTTGTGGAGCTCGATTTCAAGGACCCGATCAAGTATCCGAGCGACGTGATGGCGACGGACGCCAAGTATGTGGTGATTCCCTCCGCGCCGTCGGCGATCTCCGAGTTCCAGGCGAGCGCCACGGCGCTCCTGGCCCACATGCAGCAAGTGGACTTCAAGGGACTGTCCGAGGAACTCAAGAAGCTCGTCGTCGAAACGAGGCTCAGGATCGAAGGAGTTGATTTCAAGGGACTTGCGTCCCAATGGAAGAAGACCGGCGAATCGGTCGACGCGCTCGCCCGCTCGCCCGAGATTCTGCAGGCTCTCGACAATGTGAATCGGACGCTCGAGGACCTTCGCAAGGCGATTGCGCGTCTGGACACGCAGGTCGACACCAATGGGAAGGACCTGCAGGCGACCCTCCTCCAGGCCAAGGCGGCACTGGCCTCGTTCGACGAGGCTGCGACGTCGGCCAAGGGATTCATCAACGCCCAGCAGGGCCTGGGCGCGGACGCCAGCCACACCCTGGAGAAGGTTGCCGACGCTGCGGAGTCGATCCAGCGCCTGGCCGATTTTATTGAGCGAAATCCGAATGCCATCATCTCCGGGCGGAAGGAACCCAAGTGAGCCTCCCATGAATCCTCCAAAAAATCCCCGAGTCCCATCGCTGCTTCGCTGCTCGACCCTGGTCCTTCTCGGACTGTTCGGCGGCTGCAACGTCGTGCCTCCCGCCCAGGACGATCCGACGCAATATTTTGTATTGTCCGACGCCGTCTCGCCGGACGCCGTGGTCGCGCCGGCCGCCCAGGGCGGCCTGAGGATCGGCCTCCGGACCGTGCGCGTGGAAAGCTATCTGAAGAACCGCCCGATGGTCGTTCGAACCGCCGCGAACGCGGTCACGTTTGAGGACTACCGCCGATGGGCCGAGCCGGTCGACGCGGCAATCGGGCGGGTTTTGCGGACCCGGCTGGTCGTGGCGCCGGGCGTGGCGCAGGTCTACACGGAGCCCTTTCCGTTCGACCAGGCCCGCGATTTCGATGTCTCGATCGACGTGATCCGGTTCGAGGGGGCCCTGGCGGCGCCGGGGAAGTACGTCGCGAGCGAGCAGGCGATGATCGAGATCTCGACGCCTGGTGCAAATTCGCGGGTGGTGGCGCGAAAACTGTTCGTGGCGCCCGAGCAGGCCTGGGATGGCAAGGATTTTGACCAGCTCGCCGCCCTCCTGACTGGAGACGTCGCGGACTTGGGACAGGAGATCCTTAGCTCCCTTCCCGCGAAGCCGTAGCCTACTTCAGCGCAGCTGCGATCCGCTCCAGAGCCTGTTCCACGTTGGCGCGGCTGTTGAACGCGCTGATCCGGATGTGGCCCTCGCCGCACTTCCCGAAACCCGCGCCTGGGGTGCAGACGACCTGGGCCCGCTCGAGGAGGAGGTCGAAGAATTCCCACGAGTCGCGGCCGATGTTGACCCAGATGTAGGGCGCATTGTCGCCGCCGACGCACGGGAAGCCGAGGCGGCCCATCGCGCTTCGGATGAGTTCCGCATTCCCGAGGTAGAAATCGGTGAGCGCCCGGGTCTGGATGCGGCCCTCCTTGGTGTAGACCGCCGCGGCGGCCCTCTGGATAGGGTAGGAGACGCCGTTGAACTTCGTCGTGTGCCGGCGGTTCCACAGGGCATAAAGCGGGTGCGGCCGTCCTTCCCGGTCCCAGGCCACCACCGTCTTTGGGACGACCGTGTAGGCGCAGCGGGTGCCCGTGAATCCGGCCGTCTTCGAAAAGCTGCGGAATTCAATCGCGACGTCGCGCGCGCCCTCGATCTCGTAGATCGAGTGCGGGATCGCCGGGTCGCGGATGTAGGACTCGTAGGCCGAGTCGAAGAGCAGCACGGCCCGGTTCCGCTTTGCGTAGTCCACCCACGCCGCGAGCTGCTGCCGGGTCGCGACCGCGCCCGTCGGGTTGTTCGGGAAGCAGAGGTAGACCAGATCGGCCGGGGCCTGCGGAACCGCGGGCACGTAGCTGTTGGCCGCGGTCGACTCGAGATAAAGGATGCCCTCGTACCGGCCGTCGACGCAGGCCCCGGTCCGCCCGGCCATCACATTGGTGTCCACGTAAACCGGATACACGGGGTCGGGGATGGCGAGCCGGATGTCGGTCGCGAAGATTTCCTGGATGTTGCCGCTGTCGCACTTCGACCCGTCCGAGACGAAGACCTCGTCGGGCCCGATCGCGCAGCCCCGGTCCGCGTAGTCGCGCTGAGCGACCAGCTCGCGCAGGAATGCGTAGCCCTGCTCGGGCCCATAGCCCTTGAACGTGGCGCGCTGCGCCATCTCGTCGGTCGCGGCATGGAGCGCCTCGACGCAGGCGGCGGGAAGGGGCTCGGTCACGTCGCCGATCCCAAGCCGGATCACGGGCCGGTCCGGATGGGCCGCAGTGTACGCGTTCACCCGCCGCGCGATGTCGGCGAAAAGGTACGAGGCCGCCAGCTTTGTGTAGTTTTCGTTGATACGGATCATGGGCGGCGTAGTAAAGAGGGCGTGAAGTGGGTCGTTCCGGGTCGAAAACCTTGAACAAACCCCCCGGGAGGGTTTTGTTCAAGCCCTCGTTAACCCTATGGAGACAATTGAGTCGGTGTCGAATATGCGCCAGCTCGCCGTCCGGCTCAGGTCCGGCCGGAAGGGGCTGTCGCTGGTCGCCACCATGGGGGCTCTCCACGCGGGCCATGAGGCGCTGATCCGCGCCGCGGTCGCGGCGGGCGGCCCGGTCGTGGTCTCGATCTTCGTGAACCCGCTCGCGTTTGGCGGAAATGAGAACTTTCCGGGCTACCCGCGCACCCGCGAGGAGGATCTCGCCCTGTGCGAGAGCCTTGGGGTGGCGGCGGTGTTCATCCCCTCGGTCGAGGAAATCTACCCCCAGGGGTTCTCGACCTACGTGACCGAGGAGACCGTGAGCAAGCGGCTGTGCGGGATCTCGAGGCCCTCCCATTTTCGCGCGATCGCGACCTTCTTCACAAAGCTCCTCAACATCATCGGACCCACCCGCCTCTTTCTCGGGCAAAAGGACGTCCAGCAGGCCGCCGTGCTGCGCAAGATGGCGGCGGACCTGAACTACGGGGTCGAGATCGTTCTGGTGCCGATCGTTCGCGAGGCCGACGGCCTCGCGGCGACGGTCCGCAGCCGGGACCTGACGGCGAACCTCAGGCACGAGGCGCTGGCCATCGGCAACGCGCTGAA
>Ga0182018_10001882_pt1 | contig 22540 bp, 16 predicted proteins | sample 812P2MmetaG_FD_120490 | JGI IMG/M metagenome (GOLD analysis project Ga0182018, IMG submission 120490) | Permafrost microbial communities from Stordalen Mire, Sweden - 812P2M metaG | ecosystem: Environmental > Terrestrial > Soil > Wetlands > Permafrost | place: Sweden: Stordalen | collected...
GACGCCCTGAGACACAACGACGTTGCTTGCATTCTGGCCGAACCGGCCATGACCAACGTCGGGATCATCCTGCCGGAAGACGGCTACTGGCAGGCCGCGCAAGCGCTCGCCCGGCGCTACGGCGCGTTGCTCATCGCCGACGAAACCCACACCCTCTGCGCTGGCCCGGGCGGATGCACACGCGAGTGGAAACTTGCGCCCGACTTTTTCGTCTTCGGAAAAGCCATCGGCAGTGGCATACCGGGCGCCACATACGGTTGCACGGAAGAAGTCGCCCAACGCATCTCTGGGCGGATTCATCTGGAAGACTGCGACGTTGGGGGCATCGGCGGGACGCTAGCTGGTAACGCTCTATCGGTCGCCGCCATGCACGCGACGCTGGAGCATGTCCTCACGCCCGCCGCATTCGAACATATGATCGCGTTAGCCAAGCGCTTCAGTGACGGAGTCGCGGCTGAAATTCACGCTGCTCATCTTCCATGGAATGTAACTCGGCTGGGAGCGCGCGCCGAGTACACGTTCACGCCGCACGCGCCTCGCAACGGCAGCGAGTCGTATGCTGCTTCTGATTTCGAGTTGGAACGTCTCCTCCACCTCTACGCGCTAAACCGCGGCGTGCTCCTGACGCCGTTTCATAGCATGGCCCTCATGTGTCCGGCCACAACCGAATCTGACGTTGACATCCACACGAGGATCTTCTCCGCCGCGATTCGAGAACTCATAGCCTGAGGTTAGGGTTCAGGCTGGGCGCGTGGGGAACTTCGCTTGCGCCAGCCATTTGCTGAGCATTTCGAAGGAGGATGGGGCAACGGCGTCGAACATGATGCCCGCGCGGTCTGCCCGGGAATGCACCACGATCGCGCGCGCCAGGAAGGTTTCCCTCGGATTCGTGCCGATTTTCAGGCTTATTGTAGCGCCGTCGCGCGGGGCATCCCTTACGCTCAGGGAGCACCCGTGGAGTCCCAGATCGGCCAGCCATGACTGAATTCGCGCGCCCGAAGTATCGTCTACCAGTTCGGCGGGGGCAATGAACTGGAACCTGGGCGTGCGGCGACGTTCGTTTTCCATTGGGCTTCCAATGGGCCTGGGCAGTTCTATCCTAGCGCATTGTCGGCTTTATCGCGAAAGCTCCGTAGACCTGTCACGGGTACCTTGATTACCCTATTGCGCGGTGCCCCAAGTTCTTTACGATTTACCTGGGAGGAAAGCGCATGGCTACGTCGGTTTGGAAAGGCACGCTAAGCTTCGGTTTGCTGGCGATTCCGGTGAAACTCTATACCGCCGCGCGCAGCCATCGGATGAATCTCCATCAACTTCACACGGTGTGCCACACACGCTTGAAGCAGCCGCTGTTCTGCCCGCAGTGTAACCGTCAGGTGGAGCGATCCGAAGTTGTGCGCGGCTACGAATACGAAAAAGGGCAGTACGTGATCGTCAGCGAGGAAGACATCAAGAAGATCACGCCACGCTCCAGCACGGTGATGGAAATCGTCGCGTTCGTGAAGCAGGAGCAGATCGATCCGATTTATTTTGACGCCTCGTACTTTATGATGCCCGACAAGGAGAGCGAAAAGCCTTATGCGCTTTTGCTAAAAACACTGGAAGACAGCAATCGCGTCGGCATAGCCACCGTTACCATGCACCAGCGCGAGTACACCGTATTTATTCGCCCGCGCAAGAACGGCTTGACGATTCACACCATGTATTACACGAACGAAATACGCGAAGTCGCGGGCTATGGAAAAGCCGAGAAGGACGTAAAGCTTAAGCCCGCGGAAATCAAACTGGCGGAGCAATTGGTGGACAGCCTGTCGCAGGATTTTAAGCCAGCGCAGTTCCACGACAAATTCCAGGAAAATCTGAAAGCGCTCATTGAGGCCAAGCAGAAAGGCAAGACGATTATCGCCGAACACAAGGCTGGGCCAGCTCGCGTAATCGACATGATGGAAGCGCTGAAGAAGAGCCTGGCAAACGCCGAGGGGCGGCAGAAGCCGAAAAAGCCTGCGAAGCTTCGGCCGACTGGTTCCGAGCACCACCATCGCCGACGTCTTGCCAGTTAGCGCCGTCTGAATTATTTTCCAAACGTGCGGACTGCCGGGATAGCCAGCGGAATTTGCTCGCCCTCCAAGGCGGGGGCCGGAGAGCCGCCGGTGAGAACGTTCTCGAGCGTGTTCTGGGCTTTCTCGAAACGCCGATCGGCCTCGCTATAACTCTGCTGGGCGTTCTTCAAGTGGGTTCCGAGCTTTTCGAACACTTCGGCAAACGTGCCGAGATTCTTTTGCACGCCATTCAGATTCGCCAGCAGGTGCTTGGCATTCTCCTCGATCTGCATGCCCTGCAACCCCATGGCGATCACGCAGAGGTGGGCATAGAGCGTGTTTGGCGATACAGCGATGACCTTGCGATTCCGGCAATACTCGTCGATCTGCTGCCCCCGGCCATCGAGAGTATTCAGCATTTCGCAATAGACATTTTCCGAAGGCACGAACATCAGCGCCACATCCAACGTTCCTTCGCCTGGCACGATATATTTCTTCGCGATTGCGTCGGCGTGGCCTTTCACCGCATTGGCAAACGTGCGGCGGGCTTCGTCCCCTTCGGCGGCGATCCGGCGGAACGCCTCCAGCGGAAATTTCGAATCGATCGCCATCAGCTTTTCATCACGCAGAAAAATCACAGCATCCGCCGACTCACCGCTGCTAAACCGGTATTGCATCGCGAACTGCGAAGAGGGAAGCGAATCCTCCAGCATCCGTTGCAGCGTCACTTCGCCCAGCAACCCGCGCGTTTTCGCGCCGCCCAGCACCGCCTCCAGGGATTGCGTCGCCTGCGACAATCCGCGGCTCTGCTCCTGCACTTCTCCGATCTGCTTCTGAATCAGCCCGATCTGTTCGCGTGTGTTTTTTAACTCGGTGGCAATCGCCGTTTGTCCCTGCGAGGCGATATGCGCCGAATTGGTGACACCGTCGCGCAACGCGCTGGTCACGCTCTCGAGCCTTTGAGCGACCGTCTGGCCGATGGTCTGAATCTGGCCGGTACTCTGGGCATGCGATGTCGCGATGGTTTGCAAATCTCGGCGTAGTTCGCCCAGCTGATTCTCTAGCACCTCACCTTTTTTTTCACTCCGGGTATTCTGCAGTACCAGCCAGATCACCAGCGCCGCCAGCAAGATCGCGATACCAATCAATGCAACGTTCATAGTTCCTTTCGACCGAGTGATTCCCGCCAGCCGATTCTGGTCCCCTTCGATTTCCTTGCGAAAGGGCAAACGATAAGACTACTTTACGCGTACCGGTCCTTTTCTGAAAATCCCGTCGTTGTGAAAAAGAGGGCCGCGCGGAAGCGCAGCCCTCGCAACAACTCTCGATTTGTTCGAACGCCGAACGACGTCCCATCCTACCAGATGACTTTCAGGGCAAACTGAAATTGCCGCGCATCGTACGCCGCGGTTGGCTGTCCAGCGCTGCACGTGGAACCCGATCCGGGGTCGCAAAGTTGATTCACCGCCGATACGTTCAAACGGTTCGTCAAATTAAACCCATCGGCAATGGCTTCGACCTTAAAGCGCTCGCCCAACGGAAACTGGCGCGACAACCGCAAGTCGAACTCGAAAAATCCCGGGGTCGTAAATGTGTTCCGGCCCAAATTGCCATCGCATCCATAGGGAGGGCTCACGCCCGGCACCGAGAACGGTGTGCCACTGTTGGTTAGACACGTGCTGGGCAGTTCGAACGTGACCCCCGGCAAGAACGCCGAGCTGGCCGTCGGGCCTGTTGTGCCCACAGATGGCCGCCCGTTCGATGCCCCCAAGTCCAAGCGGTAATCTGTCCCGGTAATCACTGTGAAGGGACGCCCCGATGACAATTCGATGATCGGAGACAATGTGAAGTCCGCGACCGCCCGCCTCCAAGCGGCATCGCCGCTATGTGCACCTCGCGTTTGAAACACGCCGCTGGTGACCCACCGGTGCCGTTGATCGAAATCCGAATTCCCGCGCTCGTAATAAGGGAAGCGGCTGTCCTGCGGCTCGAGCGGCGACTGCAAATCCGTAGAATCGTCGATGGTATGCGACCACGTGTAGCTCGACAGCAACTCAAACCCATGCCCAAACCGTTTCTGCACGTTCACGGTCAGCCCATGATAGATCGAGCTTCCATCGGACAGCTGCGCATCCACGCTGTTGAACGGTATCGGAACTCCGTATCCCACCGGGTATCCCGCAAGGCCCGCCAACTGCACTTGCGTTGCGTAGCCACCGGGTACCTCGCTTGCAAACGACGGATTCGGCCCGGACCGACGAAAGAAGTTAAAGAACGCCGGAGTGCTCACATATTGTCCGTTCAACGCCGCCAGCGGTCCCGGGCACTCACCGAGCTGCCCCAAGACGCTCGGCGCGATGACGCCAATGCCACACGTCGTCGCCGTTGGCGCTACGTTCGCAGCGGGCGCAACCACGGTCACCGGGCTGGAGAATCCCAGCCCCGCCGCATCCGCATTCGCCAGGTTCTGCGTCAGCAGTTGCGGGTTCGTCGAATTAATATCCACCGGCCGATACAAGTGGAGCCCACGCGTGTATTGATATCCCACGCTGATCTTCCACGATGCCGTGATCTCGCGCTCAATCGTTAAGTTCGCCTGCTGCGCGTACCCGAACTGAAAATTCTTGGCCACCGGCAAGACGAACGGCAAAATCGCGAGTGGAAATCCGGCCGTCAGATAATTTTGGTTTGCGAACAGGGAGTTCGTTTCAAAAGGATTAAATCGCTGCTGATTGGGCAAGTACCCCATACTCGGCAGCGCGTTCAACGCTCCTTGAAAAATTGTCGAACCATTCAGGTTCGTCGGCGAATCCAGTGCCCCGCAAACGTCGGCGCCCGGAACCAGCCCGCACGCCGATGGCGTCCCTCCCGCGGTAATCAGCTGCACCGACCTTCCGCCATCGGCGGTCGCCGAATCAAACGCAATGGCGAGCAGCGGATGATCGTAGAACAGCCCGTAGCCCGTGCGGATCACCGTTTTTCCATCGCCTTTGGGATCCCACGCGATTCCCAAACGCGGCGCAACGTTATTATTGTCTCGAGGTATTCCCTCCACGACGCCCAGCGCCTGCTCTGCGGCGGCGTTGACTGCGGTCGCCGGCGCAAACAGCGGGGTGATCTCGATGTCGTATCTCAGCCCGTAATTCAGGGTCAGCTTCCGGTTCACTCTCCAGGTGTCCTGGCCGAAAAATCCGATCGGAATATTGTCGAACGGTTCATTCGACTGACCGATTCCCTGGATGTACGTCGTAGGAATTCCCAGTCCGTACGATTGCAATCCGGTAGCTCCAAACAATTGCACGGTTTGCCCGCTGGGCAGCGTCACCGAATCCGGCAATCCGAAGTTCGACACCGCCAGCCCGCCAAAATTTACGTCGCCGCCATAATCCAGCTCAAAAATCTGTTGCTTCGACGACCGTAATTGGATCAGGTTGAAATCGCCGCCAAACTTGAACGTATGAGTTCCATGCACCAAGGTCGCATTGTCGGCGAACTCAAATCTGCGCTCGATGCGATCCACCGTCGAGTACGGCTCCCGCCCGAAATACGCGTAGCCCGGGATGTTCACTCCGATATCGCTGCCGCCCGGTAGCTCCGAGTAGCCGAAATGTAGTCCGCGACGCGCAATCTGCGCGCGGAATTGATTCACCGCGGTGTCACTCAAGATGGTGTCATGCTGAAAAACTCCAGAGATGTCGCGCGATTGATTGACACCAGCTCGCGATCCTGCGTTCTGTCCAAATACCTGGTTTTGTGCGGTCGATTCGATGCCCGTCACCAGCGACGGCGACACGCCCACGCGCAGAAAGGAACTGTTCTGGTTGTTCCACTTCTGGTCCAATCTCCCCGACCACAAGCTCGTTTTTTCGGTCACCGGAAAATTTCCGCGCAGCGAATTCAGCCCGACGTACGACGTCGGCAGCGGCGCGATTCCCGCTGGTACCACGGACCCGCCTGATCCGACCGCAGCAAATCCGTTGCACACCACCGCATTCACCGTTTGGCCCAACGGGCACGAAACCGGCACCGGGAATTGCGCACCCGGCCCCGGACTTAACGTCCCTCCCGATAGCGACGCAGCCACCGCTCCAAAATCCAGCTTGTTCAGCGCGACGCTCGATGCCGATCCCAGCAAGGCCCCATATTCCACCGCTAAATTTTGATAGGCTGGAACTCCGCTCGCCAGCAGCGCTTGCACCGAGCTCGCCTGCGACGGCGTCAGCTGCACCGGCAACGGACCGCCGGGCGTCGGCAATGTCACCGGGGTCAGTCCCCACGGTCCGGCGCCATTCTGCGATTCTCCGATGCTGGAAAATCCAGTCTCTTCCCGCAGCGTATCCTCGTACGAAAAAAAGTAAAACGTTTTGTCTTTCACGATCGGCCCACCGATCGTCGCGCCCGCTTGCACTCGCGTGAACGCCTGCTTGATCGGATCCAGTTCGCCAGTCGTGGGATCGACTTGCCCGGAAAATGCATTGCGCGCCTGAAACGCCTTGTTCCGCAAATAGCCGAACACATCGCCGTGCGTTTGATTGCCGCCGCTCTTGGTCACGATGTTGATTACGCCGCCGGTCGCGCGCCCATATTCGGCGTTGTAATCGCCCAGAATCAGCTGAAACTCCTGCACCGCTTCTTGCGACACGGTGGCGCGTATTCCGTTGATGGAGTTGTCCACGGCGTCGGCTCCGTCCACGCTCACCTCGTTCGAACGCGCCCGCTGTCCGCCGACGCTCAGCCCACTGGTGGGCGCTGGGCCGATCGTGGGCGCGACGTCGCGCGTCGTCTGTGAATCTGTCAGCGCGAAGTTGATGTAGTTCCGCCCGTTGATGGGTAGGTTATCGATCCTGCGCTGGTCGACCACCTGCGACACTTCCGACCTGGAAGTATCGACGTTCGCCGTCTCCGACGTCACCGTTACCGTCTGCGACGTCCCCCGCAGTTGCAAACGCGGATTGAACGCGACAACCTCTCCGACCGTCACCACCACGGAGTCATTCTCGAAAATGGCGAAGTTCGCTCCGCCATCCACACTCACTTTGTATTCGCCGGGAGGGAGTCCCACCAGGCTGTATCGGCCGTTGTCGTCCACTACCGCAGTGCGTTCGGCGCCGTTAAGCGCATTCGTCGCGGTTACCTTCGCGCCACGTACGGGCAGCCCTTGCGGATCGCTGACCGTCCCGATCAGCGTCGAGGTATTTACTTGTGCCGCCGCCGCAACCGCAAAGCCCAGCGCCAGCAAACACACGACCACGCATGCGCACACACCCGGGCTGCGTACCATATGAACCTCCTTGGTGGATCTCATTCGGCCGGTGCAATCGCTACCCCTAGCGACGACGGAAAAATCCCGTCAAAGCACGGCTCACGAAAATGATCATTGGGCTTGTACTGTACTCGTCGGTCTATTTCAATCATTATTTTTATTTATTGGTTGCGCCCAATGTTGCACGCCTCAGCCACGCGCGCGTCGCCTCGATTACGAAATGAATTCCGGGGGAATGAATCAGCGTATCGGCGAACTACTTACAGCGTGTGCGAATGATCGGTAATGAAACAGCGCTCGACCGCCCAGTAATCTATGCGCCCAGCCGGCCATTGCGGGCGAGTTGATTGACGAGCACACCCGCGCGGGATAGACTCGCCCCGACTTGACGCCGTCCGGGACCCGGGCAAAATCGATCTATTGAAAAATTCAGGAGGAAACATGAGAAAAGTTCTATGGGCCACTCTGCTTGTCGTGATCTCTCTCTCGGCCGTCCCCTGCCGCGCGCAAAGCCCGAACTATGATGTTGGGCAAGTGTGGCGCGTCACCTACTACCATATCAAGCCAGGTCAGGGAGAAGCGTTCTGGAAAGACATTCGAGAGAACATGAAACCCGTGTATGAATCGCTGAAGAAGGAAGGCATGATCAGCGATTACAAAGTCTGGACAAACGTGACGACGGATGGCCCGAACGACTGGGACGTTGCCGTGGGGTTGATGGTCGCGAACTACGCCGCCATCGATCAGCTTGACGCCAAAGCGGCGACCAGTGTTGCCAAACATTACGGCTCGCGAGACGCAATGATCGAAGCCGGAAAGAAACGCAATGAGATACGCGAAGTGGTGGCGAGCAAATTGGCCCGCGAAGTGATGCCAAGATAGGCGTATCGTCATCGTTTGAAATGGCCGCCGTAGGTGAAGGCGGCCATTTCGATTCAGCTAGCGACCCGGGAGTTTGCAAATGTGATGAAGCTCGCTGTAGCCTTCGTCTGGGTATCTCCGCTCGTTCGGTGGCTGACCCTGACCGCATTTCGCAGAGTCTTGCTAGGCTTGTGAATGGTTGGCGGTTGGCTTGGTTGATGTCGCGAGGCCAAAAACATGACGCCAGCGCATAAAGACCTTCTCGATGAACTTCAAAAATATGCCCTGAGCGCTCCTACCGCCCAAGGCCTGATGAAGCGGGTCGCCGAGCGTCTTCATGAGAAGATGACGCGCTACAACTGGGCAGGTTTTTATCTGGTTGATCCAGCGGACCCCGGCTACTTGATCGTCGGACCTTACGTCGGCAGCTTTACGCCCAACGTTCGCATTCCGCTGAATACCGGACTGTGCGGCGCCGCGGCCAGTAGCGGTAAAGTCGTCGTCGTGCAGGATGTCACGAAAGATCCGCGCTATCTTGCGGGATCTTCTTTGGTGAAGTCGGAAATTGTTGTTCCCATTCACGCGAACAAGAAGCTGGCGGGAGAGCTCGATATCGAAAGCTATTTTGCGGACACGTTCACCAGATCGGAACAGGAGTTTATCGAAGCTTGCGCCAACGTGGTCGCAAAATACTTGGGCAAAGCATAGGGCAATCGGAATCGACGACTCAGTGTCGCGTAATCCGACGCGGATTACGCAAAGGGAGGTTTGGAGATTGCAATTTAGGCGGGACTAGAGCTGTAGGTGGCGCTGAACTAATTTTCTCAGCTTCTCCCGGTCTTCGTCCCTCATGTGCACGAATTCCACGCCGTTGCCTTCCGGCCCAATATTTCGCACCACTGCCGTGAAATGAAGTTTGCGAAGTCCCGTGCGAATCTCCAGTTTGATCGAATCGCCCACCGTCAATTTCTTCGGCGATTCCAGATAAGCCCCGCCGAGGCTGATCGTTTTCACTCGTGCCATGCCCATCTGCGCCCCATCGATTTGCGCTCGCAGCGGAGACTCCAGCGGCACGCGGGCGTAACGCCGCGGCACCACGAAGTTGACGCTCGACTGTGCTGCTGCGTCAAACGCCGCGCGCACTCGTGCCGACGACGGGCGGTCTTCCATCATCGCGAGCGCGTCTTCCGCGGCTGCGCGCAACCCCGAAGGCTCCACATAGGTCATGCCGTCACGTTTCTCGGCAAGCGTCCGCAGTAGTTCCGCCGCTTCGTGCGCGCGCATGCGTCCGAGGGCTTCGACCGCCTTGATGCGCACAAATTGGTCGCGCAGGACTTCCTGTTCGCCGGCCGCAATTTCCATCAGCTGCGGTACGCAGGTGGTCTCTTGCGCCAGGCCGATTTGGTCGATCATCATCGGCACCACCAGAGGATGCGCGTCCGCCAGCATCGCAGAAAACACAAATGCCGCGCTCTGCGCCGACGCGGAATTAGCAGGCCGCGCCAGTTCGCTAACCGCCAGATCTTGCAGACTCCACTCCCAGCTCGCTAGCGCTCGCGTCAACCCGCGCAACAATCGATCGGCGTCGGTTGATCCAAGCAGCTTGATCGCCGCGCTGACGCGCTGCCGCCGCGAATCGTACAACCGTGCTTCCAGCATGTTCAGCACCGGCACACCGATAGTCCGCAACAGCCGCGACATCCCGGGCAAGAGTTCCGCGCCGTTCGGTTCGCTGAGCAGCAACGTCATACGCTCCAGCAGTCGTTCCGGATCGCGCTGCAACAGGCGCGGCAAAGCCGGATCGAGCGCGCGGTTGGCGAACGCCGCGTCCACGAGCAGCAGCCACCGATCCTGCGCCACCAATCGCCGTGCCAGCGCCGCCATATGATCGTGATCGCGATCCTTGGGCGCTCTTTCCAGGCCGTTGAGAATTCCCTCGAATCCCGCATAGTCGCCGCGATTCACCGCGATGCGCCCCAGCGTCTCCAGAAACGCCGCCAGCAGCGCAGCCGTCTCCGGTACCGTCTCTTTCTCCAGCGCCTTCAGCGTCCCGCCGCTCAAATCCTCAGGCAATTGATTCGGCCAGAGCGACTCGATCACCGCCGTCAATTCATTCAGCCCGGCCGCTACCGAGCGCCGCGCTCCGGCGTCGTCGTTCTCGATGCGCCGCGCATAATTTAAGAGAATGCTGCGCGCTTCACGGCGTGGCGCGTCCGCTCCCGCTTCCGCCAGCTGCGCCAGCGTCTGCCGAAGCGCTACGATCGGCACACACCACACGTCCGGCCCGCGCAACACCGTCGATTTCTCTCGCGGCGGCAATTCCAGCCAGAATTTTTCGACCAATTTTTCGCGATACGTTTCCGTCGACCACGTCATGGCAAACGATGAAAGATGTGCCGAAGCGTGCGGCCCGGCATATTTACCCGCGTTGACCAGTACTCCGCCCAGCCGGTGCAACATCGGCCGTACTCCCACCGCGGTCAGCGCGCCCGCGGTAAATTCCGGCCCAAGAAATTCGAAGATCAGGCTTTCTGATAAACGCAGCAGGTACGGCTGCGGCTGTTCGCCCTCGCGCGGCGCGTACTGCGAAACGCAGCTCAGCAGCAGCCGCACCGTATCGCGGCTGACTTCTTCCATGGCTCCGTGGATTGCCCGCGCTGCTTCTTCGGGTGAAAGCCCGCGCGCCGACTCCAGCGGCGGCGTTAGCCGTGACAGCAAGCTCAGCGCGGCGACCAGATCGTCGATCTCTGGCGGCTGAATTGGGCTATCGCTGGTCTCCGGCGGCGAGCTTCCGCCATAGGCCACCAATGCGGCGATCAGGCTCGCCAGCACCGAGTCCACCCTGCGTTCTGTTTGTGTATTGACCGAAATACCTTCCACCCGGTTCTCCGCGAGCAGTGCCGGCCACCGCGCTGCGGCTCCTCGTTTCACGCTCTGTTCCGATGTTAGCAGCGTTGCCTTCACAAGTTGCGCCAGAGTGTCGAGTTCGCCTACGTGAAATTCTCGCGCGAAAGCGAGCGCATGGATTCCAACTCGCTGTAGTTCCTTCGCCAGCGCGTACAATTCACCTTTCGCGTCAGGTAGGAGCGAATCGCTGACCTCTGGCGCTACCAACCCGCCGCGTTCCACTCGAATTTCGAGCCCCTTCAAACGCGAGGCCACGCCGCGAAGCGATTCGTAAGCGTCATCCAGGGCTTGTAACGTATGGGGGTGGTTGCGTTCGTAAAGGCGCGTTGATCGCAGCAGCAAATGGAGTCTGCGCAGCGCGCGCTCGGTTTCCTCGGTCCTGGTATCGGTCATCGCCGGTTCTTTTCGTGTCCGCGCTATCGTCGCGGGCACGGTCGCAAGGTCGCCGCCAGTGCCCGAATCGGCTGGAGCTCGCTGCCCGAGTCGATGCTTATCGATAGACGTTGGTACGCGAAGGGACAAATTCATCCTCACTTGGTTGGCGTTCTGCCTGCTCTCTGCGGCGAACCACGCCTCTGCAGGAAACACGCTACGAACTGGGAGAGCCTGCCTAATACTGCCAGCACGCCTCCTTCCCAGAATTTGATCACCTAAGTGGCCTGTTTCCACAAACTTTGCGATGTAGTCCTAGGACTATCCTCTGGGGAAGGTTACAAAATGTAACAAGCCGGGTAGCGCTTCTGAAGGACTCAAGTCGATAATCCCAATTTACCACCCGGAAAAGGCAAGCTCGACATCTGCGCGTTAAGTCTTTTAGAATGAGTGCCTGCAAACGTGTTTCAAAACAAAGGACTTTAACCTGTCCGGAATGAGCACTTATGAACTTTTTTTATTTACTGGCGCTTAAGCGATTCGTAGATCGTTACCGTGCCACCGTCGCTTACCTCTATCTTCCTTCGCACATCCTTGAAACCGTCCATCTTGAGCGTAATGGTGTGCAGTCCAATGGACATTTCCACTCGCGAAGGAGTCACGTTGCCCGTCGCGTTTCCGTCCACCAAGATTTCCGCGCCTCTTGGAAACGAGTCCGCTTGTGCCCAGGCAATGCGGGAGTTCGATTTAGCGGTGAGCTTCAGCGCCAGTTGCGTCTGGACGTTATCTTTCACTTGCACCGTTCCTGAGTACGGGTCGTAGCCCTGCAGCCGCAATGTGAGTTTATAGTCTCCCGCTGCGAGCGGCAGTGTCACCGGCGTCTGCCCGGATTGCTTCGCGCCATTGATGAACACATCCGCGCCCGCTGGATCGCTGCTGAGGAACAGACCCTTCGCCAGTGACTCCAGAGTCAATTTCTGATCGGAGACCTTGTTGGCTTCAATCTGCAAGGCGGTCTGAATGTCGCGGTAGCCGTCCTTCTTCACTTCCACGCTATAATGCGCCGGAATGAGATTGTTGAAGCTGCACGGCGTCTGGCAGTCTTTGAGGGTATGGCCTCGTGGTCCGCGCAACACCGCCGTCGCCCCCACTACGTCGGTCACCAGGTGAATCGCTCCGAGTCCGTGCCACGGCACTGGGTGCGAGCCTTCGTCCGCGGTTTCCCCAGCGGCGGCGGGTGTGTCGTCGTATTCGATGTGATCTACCACATGAACATCCGCAGGTGCGTCGCGCAATAATTTGAGTAGCTCGCCGTGTTCGCTCGGACGCAGCTTACCTTCGAGAATTAGCGTGTTTCCGACACCTTGAACTTTGGCTTTGCCGGTCATTCCGCGTTCCGCGATCACGTCTTCGATGTGCTGCTTGAATTGCGTGGCTTTCGAGCTCTGTACCGGTTCGAGCTTCTTTGGCGGTGTTTTTTCCACGTCGGCATCCGAAGGTTTGGACGGGGCTGCCGCTGTTTGCGGCGTTCCTAGTTGCCCCGCTGCGTCGGCTCCTGAAGGTGTTGTTTCGCTAGTCGCAACTGGCGTCTCGTTCGACGACGGGGCTAGTGCATCATGATGTTGCCGGGCATCGTCGAAAACCGGCCGCAGCTTGTAGGCACCGTATGCAATTACGCCGAGGAGCAATAGCGCCCCGAAAATCGTGCCGACGATGCCGCTCTTCTTTGGCTCTGCGTAGGCGGGAACGGCGCCCGTGCGCCGCAAGGGCGGCGTCTGCATCGGATTTCCTGAGCCTATGGCTGCCAATCGGCCTGCGGGCGTGCCCTGCAGATTGCCGGTGTGTGCGCCGCGAAGTCCCCCTGGATTCATCGCCACCGTTACGCCGGGCGATACCTGCTGCCCCGTACCCATCACTACGGTGGATCTTGGATTACCTTCGCCGCCTGCCACCGTGCGATAGTTGCGCAAATCTTCCAACATTTCGCGGCAGCTCTGATAGCGATCTTCCGGTTCTTTGGCCAGCGCCTTCATCACTGTCGCGCTGATGCCGGGATGAATCGAAGGATTGATTTGCCGCGGCGGCACCGGCTCTTCGTTCACAATCTTATAAATCACGGTGGTGATGCTTTGGCCGGGAAACGGCTTCTCTCCAGTAATCATTTCGTAGAGCATCACGCCCAGGGAGAAAATATCGCTGCGACCATCGACCGCTCGCCCTTTCACCTGCTCCGGTGACATGTAACTCGGTGTGCCCATGACGTGGGCGGTCTGTTGCACCGTTCCAAATTGCAGAATCTTGGCGGTGCCGAAGTCGGTGACTTTAACGGTGTCGTCGCCGGTGAGCATGATGTTCGCCGGTTTGATGTCCCGATGCACTACGTTGCGCTCGTGCGCGAATTGCAGCGCGCTGCACGTCTGTTCCATGATGCGCAGCACGCGCGGCAGCGGGAAGGCATGTCCGGCATCAAGAAGTGCCTGCACGCTCTTTCCTTCCACCAACTCCATCGTGATGTAATACAGGCCTTCTTCTTCGCCGGCGTCGAACACTACAACGATATTGGGGTGCGTCAGCAATCCCGCCGCGCGCGCTTCGGTCTGAAATCTCGACAGCAATTCCGGACGGCTCAGCCCCGTGCCTTCTTCACTCAACTTGATGGTTTTCACCGCGACGGCACGCCCGATCACCGGATCGGTGGCCTTGTAGACCACACCCATAGCGCCCCGGCCGAGTTCGCCGACAATTTCGTACCGTCCGGCTTTCATGATCGCCGTCATAACGGATCGAGCTGAACGAAAGCTCCGCCTACCCTTCCTCCGGTCTCTCGACTTCCTTGGGTCTAACGTGGCCGATCAACCGGTTTTCGGAGAAAACACGGCCGCTGACACCCATTCGCCCTATTGGCACAGTACTCAGCAAGTTTTCAGCGGGTCAACCTGACTAGGGTACTAGTGTTTCGCACTCGCTATCAGCGGTGCAGGCACGCGAGAGGCAGCGGCGACCTTATTTGGAGAACGCCAATCTCCCGATTGTCCTGCGGAGCGCCGTTCAGGAGACTGGCGTTCCCGGGGCTCCGTTATCGATGCAAGTTGCAGAATAAAAGACAGTTACTCCGCTTCATGTGAAGCGGTTGCCTTATGGGCGTGGCATCCCTTCGCCTGGCGACATGGTGCGCTCCGGCGTCGGCACGTTGGTTTCGCGGATTGGGCGGTCGACTTCGCCAGGTCGCGCGGGGGCTTCAAGGCCGTCGGTAAGCAAGTAGCCCTGGAGGGCAATGCCGTTGGTCCAGACACCTTCCAAAGCGGCGATGTATTCGATCTGGAGTTCGTAGAGTTTTCGCTGGCTCTCGAGCACACGAGGATACGACGCTAGCATGAGACCGTACTTTTCGCTCATCAGGCCGTAGGCTTTCTTCGCCCGAGGCAGAATTTCATCGCGAAACTCCACCGCCATCAAGCGCGCGTTTGCGTACTGATCGACCGCGGACGCGGCGCGATCGCGCAGCGTGAGCGCGATACGCTTCTTTTCCTGCTCGGCACGATCGATGTTCGCGCGCGCGGCAGTGACGTCGCCTTGACTGTGATTGAAAATGGGAATCTGCACGGTGAGCTCGGCGATGCCTTCCCAGCCCTTGGCGTACGGCAACCCGTTCAGGAGTTCGTTGTTGTATTCCAAGCCACCGCGAACCTGCAGGTCGGGAACCGGTTCGCGCCGGGCTCTTGCGAGCAATGATTGTGCGTGGTCGGCGGCGGTTTCGGCAATGCGCACCGCGGGACTTTCTTTTGTGATGGCCTGCACGGCTTCTTCTTCGTTCAGTTCCGGCCATCCATGTTCGAGATCGCCCGCGACGGTTGCCGTCGGCATATCGGGTTGACCGATGACCGCACCGAGGGACCGCCATTCTTCGCGCAGCGTGTTTTCTTGCATCCTGGCAGCGATGCGCATGCGTTGCGATTCGACTTCCGCGTCGAGCACTTCGGTTTCATCCGCCTGACCGGTGTTCAGGAGGCGCCGCTGTGTTTCGGCGTTGTCTTGCGCGATCTTCGCCAGATCGCGGCGGGCGTCGAGCATTTCCTGGGCGGCGAGTACGCGCAGGAACGCCATTTTCACTGCACTTTCGACACGTATGCGCTGCTCGCCCGCTTCGATGGTGGCGAGTTTCGCTTCCTTGCCGAAGACGTCCCGGCTCAGGCCGAGTTTTCCGGCGGTTACGATCGTTTGCTCTACGAAAAATCCTTCTTTACCCCCGCCGACCGAGCCGCCGCGAATTTCGTCGCCGGTGTAGCCAACGGAGGGATTCGGGTAGAGGCCGGCTTGCTGCTGGCGGGCTTTGGCGGCGCGGATTTCTGCTTCCGCCTGACGTAGGGTGGGGTTCATTTGGCGCGCGATGTTTTCCACTTGCTCGAGGGTAACGAGCGGGCTTTGGGCGGCGGCTTGCGCGCGTCCTAATTGCGGATAGTGAGCTTCGACGGGCTTGATGTCGCCGTGATGGTGGTGCTCGGTATGTTCCTGCGAGGGCGGCATCTGCATTTCCTGGGCGGACAGATTTGTGGCGAGCAGGAAAAGAAGCGGTGACGGCAAGAATGCTTTCGTGCGCATGAGGATACGTCGACGGACTGAAACGGTCGCGCTGGAGCGCGCCCCTACAAAAGACGGGTGGTCAGGAATTGTGGTCATGTTCATGGGTTCCCTCGAGAGCCGGAGAATTTTTTCTGCGGAGGAATTCGTCGTATTGATCGTCGGGGAGGACGCGGATCAGGGTCATCATGCCCATCATTTCGGCGCTCCAGTTTGCTGGGAGGCCATGGGTTTCGGGTTTTTCGACGGCTTGGTCCATGCCCATTTCCATGAAGGCATCTTGCGGGAAGCCTTTCACGGAATCGGCGTTGTCCGCGATCGGGGAGTGGTGCATGTGCTCGAAGCCGACGGTATTGGCCAGGGTTTGCATCTGGCTGAGCGCTTTCGGATCGGTTTGGTCGGCGGTTGTGATTTGCCGATCGCGCAGCAGGTCCATCATATTGTTCATCATGTGGTGGGGAAGGTGGCAGTGAACCATCCACGAGCCGGGATACTTGGCGTCGAATTCGATCACGCGCGCTTGCGCGACGCCGACGAGGACGGTGTTCATCGGATACCAGCTTGATTCTGGAGCGCGGCCGCCTTCGGTGCCGGTTTGCACGAATTGATTTCCGTGCAGGTGAATAGGGTGGTGGTCCATGCCGAGATTCACGATACGCAGACGCACGCGGCTGCCGAGGCGAGCAATCATCGGCGTAATTGCGGGAGCAGAGACGCCATTGAAGGTAAGCCAGTTGAATTCCATTCCGGCGCTATTCGGCACAGAGTTGCTGGGCAGCACGGCCCATTCCTGCAAGACCATGGCGTAATCGTGATCGACGCGCGGCTGGTACGGTTTTTCCGGATGGGCGATGAACAATCCGATTTGCCCCATCATTTCCTGCATAGCGCTGTGCGCGTGGTAGAAAAACGTGCCTTCCTGATGGACGGTGAACTCGTAGGTGTATTTTTCGCCGGGTGGAATCGGTTTCTGGCTGATCCAGGGGACTCCGTCTTGCGCGATGGGAATTTCCAGGCCGTGCCAATGGACGGTGGTGGATTCGGGGAGGCGGTTTTCGAAGATCACGCGGACGCGGTCCCCTTGCCGAATTTGGATCGTGGGGCCGGGACAGGTTCCGTTGTAGCCCCAGGCGTCAATGGTTTTGAACGGCGCGATTTTGCGCCTCACGACCTCGGACCTGAGCTGGAAGACTTTTACCGCGCCGTCCGGTTCGTAGGGGAGATCGGCGACATCGGGCGTGATCACGGCGGGGCCGGCGGACTCGTCGTGGACGTGATGCGCGGAATGATTCGCGTCTTGAGAGTGACCTGGCGGCGTCGGCGATGCTTGCGCGGCGAGGCGCGTGCTTACTCCCAGGATTCCGGCGCTGAATGCTGCTGCGTTTTTGAAGAAATTTCTTCGGGTGCTCATTGGGCCTCCGTGGTGCTTTGCGGTTAGAGAATTTCGTTTCGTTGGTCACGGGTAGTGGCGCGCTCGTGTGGTATCTAAACCCCGCCCTCCGAACAGGGCGGCTACAGAATTCGATATGGAAATCGAGCTACCGGGTAGAAGTTATTCAGATGCGGAGAACGGACGTGGTAGGGCCGCGAAGACTTGCTTGCGGGGGATCATCACCGTTGTTGCGCCAGCGTGCCGAGTGGCCGACGAGATCAAGAACGCTAGATTTCGTTTGCTGAATTCCAGACGGAACCGTGGAGGCCGACACACTTAGTAGCGACGACGGCTTCGGTTCGGCACTGATGACTGCAGGCAACTCGTGCCGGTTGCACGACTTCGCAGACGCCAGATCCGTGCCCGACCCAGCGCGGTTCGAAACGGCGGCGTGATGACAGCTCTCCGCAGAATCAGGGATGGCCGCACCGTTCTCGCATCCGGTCGAAGCCGCGCAGATGCGTCCGCAGAAAGGAACGATCAGCATCGCCAGCGTCGTGAGGATCGCGATGCAGGCAATCCCAGCGCAACGATTTCTGTGCGTGGAGTCTTTCATAACGACTTCTACGCTACGCCACGGCGCTAGCGTCGTCAATCCGGGCTAAGAAAGAGAGTGCGATTTGAATACCTTCGTAAAACCGCCGTTCCTCCCCGGCTCGACCGGGAAGGAGCGGCAGCCGGTCCGCTCTGACGGATCGGCGTTGCTGAGATGGGGCGCAGCAGTGCCTGCCCGCCGCAGGCCGGCTGTGCTCCTACCAGGTTGCGGCGAAGGTTGCTGTGGATTTTCTCGTCGGCCGGTTGCTGTTGGACTACCGGCTGGCCTGGTTCTGGTCGATTTGCAAGAAGAAACGCTTCCCGCTGGGATAAATTGCGATAAGTAATTTAGAGCCATCTGGCGCAGTACTGGTGCTATACGCGTCCTGCGAGTTGGTATTGGGCTGCTCGGTCACGTGAGCAGGGAAGGTGGCTACAGTCTGCTTGCCCTGGAGAAGGGTGACTTGAACGGTCGGGCCGCTGCCACTCCATTCCACAGTGTATTTGCCGGTGAGGGCCTTGCCTTCGACGATGACCTTGTCATTCAGCTGAACTGAGCTCTTATTGGTTTCCCCTGCGATTGCTGCGGAAGAAAACAAAAGCGTTGCACCAAAAAGAAAACTTAGCATTTTCGAGATTTTCATAAACAGCTCCTTTAAAGTTTCCGCGGCCCACAGCGTGCAGGACACTTCACGCGCCGCCCGCGGGATAATTTTCACTCGTCTTGTTAGATAATTAGACGTAGCAGAGGGAACCGCGTCACATGAAACGCCGAAAAATGTGCGGGGAAATAGTGAATTGTAAGAAGCAACTATTTTGATCTTACGCAGAGCAGACAAATTACACTAATGAATAGCATTCGCCGCGCAGACAAATATTCACGATCGATCAGCAGCCTGTAAGGCACAGAGCTACCCGTGACCATGGGGATCTTTTCCGGCGACGACCTTGCAGGCGAAGGAGCGATAGACGAAGGCGAAGTAACGGGTGGCGAGGATCATGCCGACGATCGACCGGATCAAGCCGACCTTCAAGCCGCAGTCGGAGGCTTTCGCTCCGTCGATGGTCAGCGAATAAATCGGATTACGCGCGGGAAGAACCATCGGGAAGAAGGAAATACGCCTTCCATTGCGGGCGCTCGTCCGATGACTCCGCCGGCGGCTTTCTAAAATGCCGCACAGTTGGTGCCGAACGTTTAGAAGCCTAATGGAATCAATAAGTTGTTTGCTGTCAATGTGCTCAATCCACTGAATACGCTAGATTCGCATTCCTGGACGCCAGTTTTAGTACAAATTTCGCCCCGTGGCGTCTCATCGAACCTCGCGGATGACCCGTTCCGCGTCGATCTTCAAGGCTATGAGGTCGTACGCGATGTGAACCTTCCGCCCTGCAACGCCACGATAGCTGTAATCCTGGCTTCGACCTCACGACCGTCGTACAGTCGAACCAATACAGTCGAACCGATACTGATTTGCTTACGCATTCATTTTGGGATTGGGATTAGATTCGGAAGACAACCTGTCCAGCACCGCTGGCAACACATCGTCAGTCAAACGATCGAGAAAGTGCGGCATCGTTCCAAATTTCTTCCTGCACGTCGGACAACCGGTCACCACTACGCCTTGACCACCTTGAGCGATGGACGGGGGTTCATCAACGAATGTGGAGAAGTCGTGTCGGTGAAGTTCGGTGCGGAGTTCCCGGTACAACTCAGATTTGAGCATAGCCTCTCCTGGTGGAGAGGAAACGGGAGGGTCCTTCTCATCGCTTAACAACATCCGGTCTCGCCGCGACGGTAACATCAACGTGCTCACCCTTCTTGAGCTTTACCTCGTCGCCGTGTTCGTCAGTTAGTGAATTTTCAATACGGAGGTCTCGATATCCGTGATCACCTTCGATAGCAATCTGCGCCTTCTCCGGCTGGCTTGGAGTTGGAGATGGAATGACCTTGTCAACGGTGCCGGAGATGACCGTCCTTGGCTGTTCGGAAATTCTCGCCGTATCTGAGTCGAGTTCCGCTATTCGTACGGACTTCGAGATGCGCGGGCGTGCTATTTCTTTCCGAACGCTGGCACGCGTTACATAGTCGGATTCTTTCTTATGTTTCATGCACCCATCTCCGTAATATTCGCGACGGAGAGCTGCCTCGCTGCTCAAACAGGTTGCGACAGCCCGTCCGCCGTTCCAAAGTCGAAGCGGTCCTTACGCTCTCCGAACGAGCCAAACTATCAAACAGATAATCAATATGGTGCCAAGCAATCCGTATCCAAACATGTTTTCTCCGATCTGCAATTCCTTCTTTAAGGGGCGGGGCAGGGTTCAACTGTGGATTGGTTAACGGATCAGGGTCTGTGCCGTTTCGCACACAACAGCCTCTTTCAAGTCATTTTGATAGAAAAGTCAGGTGCAAGTGGGATGATTGTCAATGGAACTTGGCGGCAAGGGCAGCCTCCAAGCAGCCAAACTCCAAAGGTCCGCTCGGACTACCGTGTGCAGTCACTCCGCAAGGGACATCATCTACCCTAAGCGGCTAGGACCATCAGGGCGAATGACGTTGTCCGCATGGCGGGATTATACCGGGTAAAGACTACGTGGCAGACGCGGTCTGCGACAAACGATCCAGCACCGCTGGCAGCACGTCATCCGTGAGATGGTGCCGAAAATATTCTCATCGTTGACGACCATCCACGCGCATGTCGATGACGTGAGTGATGCCATAATAGCCTTCGTCTCGGAGTATGTCAGAACATCAGTGCGGCGGGACATCCGATGAAAACCTTATGGATTGCGGCACTGTGCATTTTGTCCGCGATGCGAACTCCCGGTCAGACAACGACCACAACCGACCAGGGAGGCACCAACACGATGATCCCCACAGTTCCAAGCAGACTTCCGGATTCGTTGAAAACCCCGCAGACTTTCCGTAGTGACGGGACCCAATTCACCTATCCCGGTTCCTACACGTTATCCACGGGAACGGGCCAGGTTCCTACCAACACCTGTCAATCTGCGTTCGCGTGTGTTGTCTATCCCCGAGACCGCTATGCAGGAACCAATTTTTTAGGCGCATCGTTTGAAGAGCGTGTGATTGACGACGCCACGACAAAGAGCGCGTGTTTATCTCCCTCGATCCACGCAGCCATTCCAAACTTCCACGTTGCCAGAGACAGGATTGTAAATGGTGTCCGGTTCCTGCAAGGAACCAGCGTGGATTCCGCCGCGGGCCTCGACATAAACACCGACTTCTACCGCGCCTTCCACCGAGGTAGATGCTACGAGCTGAGTATCAACCTCGCAACCAATTCGTTCGGGTCTTTTGACCCAGGCACAGTGAGGGAGTTCACGTCCAAAGACGACCAGCGTGTGCGAAGGGAGCTTACGACGATCCTGGATTCCTTCAGGTTTGTGTCATCCCGGCGCTAGCTCAGACCTGGGCGATGGACGGCGGCTCGTCAACGAATGTGGAAAAGTCGTGTCGGTGAAGTTCGCTGCGAAGTGCGCGGTACAACTCGGACTTTTTCATGGTCTCCCCTTAGGGAGGAGAGGAAGCGGGAAGGCAGGATACCAGATTCGGAGACCTTGCGCGATTTGCGCCGATCTGTATTATTGAGTCGGGACACCCGCCCTTGGAGTCAGATGGAACCCGGTCTCAGCAAGTACTTCGCAGAACTGACCCGCTTGGTGCATGGAGTGTCGAAGGATGCTTCTTGAGATTCCGCACTTTTCTGCAAGTCCTAAGTTGTCTGGTTGCTCTTAATGCGGTCGCACAGAATCCTCCCGGTTTTACCTTTCTGGAGGCTAAAGGCCCTTACGCAGTCGGCCTTAGGGTTGTGGAGCAGTATGACTACTCGCGTTCCTTCCAGCCATCTATCGAAAATTCAGGCGACGCTGAGCACGCACGCCCACTTCAAACGCTTATCTGGTATCCGGCAGACCGAAACAATGAAAGGCCGATGATCTATAGCGATTACGTCTCACTCGAAAAAACCGAGACGAGCTTTGGGCATCCCCAGGTTATTACCGGTATGGAGGCGCGCCATCTTGCTTCGATGCTGCCGTCCACTCTTTCCCAGACCATGTGGGCGATTCGAGATGCACGCCCGGTGACGCAAAGGTTTCCACTAGTTGTTTATGCCCCCAGCTTCTCATTAGTCTCCTGGGAGAATGCCGACCTCTGCGAATACCTCGCAAGTTATGGCTATGTCGTCGTAGCAGCTCCTGCAATGGGCGTGGGCCGTGAGTCGACTCATGACGTGAGTGGAACGAATGCCCAAGCTCGGGATATCTCATTTCTGATCGAATATGCGCGTTCTCTGACAGACGTTGACCTGACAAAGACCGCGGTAGTGGGTTATAGCTGGGGAGGCATTGCGAATCTCTTCGCGGCGGCAAGGGATAGTCGCATAGACGCCCTCGTTGCTCTGGACGGTAGTATTGATTTCGATACTCTGATTTGGCCCCATTCGATACTTTGATTTGGCCCCACCTTACTGAAAACCATATACCGTGTACTCCGCTTTGGGCTCAGTGGCCCCAAGGGAGGCCGGGTGGACA
>Ga0182018_10001883_pt1 | contig 22530 bp, 23 predicted proteins | sample 812P2MmetaG_FD_120490 | JGI IMG/M metagenome (GOLD analysis project Ga0182018, IMG submission 120490) | Permafrost microbial communities from Stordalen Mire, Sweden - 812P2M metaG | ecosystem: Environmental > Terrestrial > Soil > Wetlands > Permafrost | place: Sweden: Stordalen | collected...
CGTCGCGGTCCACGCGCCCACGGCCGCGTCAAGCGCGTCCTGATGCAGCAGCCGATCCTCCAGCGTGGCGAAGCGCTTGTCATCGATACCGGCGAACTTCGCCACGGTGCGCCATTGATGATCGGTGAAACAAGCGATCGCCACCCAGCGATCCTTGCCGGCACACTGATACGCGCCATGCGGTGCCGCCGGCTTATACGGCGAGCGATTGCCGTAACGCCGCCACACCCGTTCGTTCGCCCACCAATCAAGCACCGTCGTGCCGGTCAGGAACAAACCGGACTCGCATTGCGAGGCATCGATCCACTGTCCCTCACCGGTCTTTTCCCGATGGTAAATCGCGCCCAACAGCGCCAGAGCGTATCCATACGCGCCCATCCAATCGAGGTACGAATACCCCCAGCCCACCGGCATCGCCGGTTCCGGCAGGCCCGACATGTCCGCCTGACCGCCGAACGCCGCCGCGACCGGTCCGACCGTGCGCATCCGTCCATATTTGCCGTGCGCGCCCATGCCCGATTGCTGAATGTAAATGATGTCGGGCCGGATCGATTTCATCACGTCGTAACCCAGGCCAAGCCGCTGCAGCACGCCCGGCGAAAACCCCTCCGCCACGACATCGCAAATCCGCACCAGGTCCTTGGCGATCTGCAAGCCTTTCGGATGCCGAATGTTCAGTGAGATGCCGCGCTTGCCGGCATTCTTGTTGTTGAACTGCCCGCCCATGTTGAGGTCTTTGACGCCGGGCAGCGGGCCGGTCGCTTTGTCGCGCGCCTCCCGCCCGCCGATCGGCGCCATCGCCGCCAACCGCGTATCGGGATTGTCTTTCCATTCCACCTTGTAACTTTCCGCGCCCAGAGCCGACAGAAACCGCGTGCCGCCGGCGGAGGCCAGGAACCACGCGAAATCAAGGATCTTCACGCCCTGCAACGGAAACGGTTTGCCGTGCAGCGCGGATTTGTTTTCGTGCTCAAACGGCTTCGGTTGCGCCGGCACAAACGGCCGCCGCGCCGGCGCCGCCAGCACCGTTTCGGTATCTTCACCAACCAGCGGCGCCCGCCTGCCGACTTTCCAACTCGTCTTGGTCGCCAGCCACTTGCTGGTTGGGTAGCGGAACGACCGCCCCAGTTCCGGATGCGGAACATCGGCGAAGCTGCGCCTGGTCAGCCAGTGTTCATCCAACGAACTCTCATGCGGCTTGCGGATTGGCGCCCACAACAACCCGGCCTCCTGCGCTTCCAGCCACGGCATGTCTTCATACGTCCAGGCGCGTACGAAACGTTGCACCACGTCCAGCATATGCGCCCGCGCCTCGTCCGACGGGGTCGATCCCGGCACCGCGCGCGCTTTCAGGTCGACATCCGGTCCCGGCGGTTGCAAATCCGCCTGCATGCCGTATTTCTCCAGCAACGGAACAAGGTTTTTCAGATCGCGCGCCCCCATCCCGTGCGAGATGAACCACCGCCCATCCTTGGTGTGCACGATGCTCGGCGAGGCATTCGGCGTTTCCAGCGCGTGCCGGCAGGTCAGCCGCCACAGCGGCACGCGGCGCATCACCCAGTGCATGATGTCGAGTTCGGGGTTTTTCGACACCGCCTCATGGATCGCCACCGAAACGTCCTGGCCGAGACCGGTGCGATGCCGGTTGATCAGCGCGGCGATGATGCCGGTGGCGAGTTGCTCGCCCGCGATGTGATAAGCGTGCCAAACCTGCGGCGCGATCGGCGGCGTGTCGTATTCCAGGTTCGGATCGGGATCGTAACCGCAATTCATCATCACCCCGCCAAGCGCGAGGTGAATCAGGTCCGAGCCATGAAAGTCCTTCCACGGCCCGTCATCGCCGAACGGCGTCATGCGCGCGATGATCAGCTTCGGAAAACGCTTTTCCAGCGCCGCGCGATCCAGGCCGAGCACCGCGTTGACCGCGCCGCAACTGGAATCCAGCAGCACATCGGCGCCTTCCAGCAATTGCAGCAGACGCTCGCGGCCCGGCTGTTCTCGCAAGTCCAGCTCAACGGATTTTTTGTTGCGATTGTAGTGCCAAAAGAACAGCGACCGATCCGGACCCGGTTTGTCGTCCAAATACGGTCCGATCCGCCGCGTGGCGTTCCCCTCCGGCGGTTCGATTTTGATCACTTCCGCACCGAGGCCCGCCATCAGCAACCCGGTATATTCCGCGCGCTCGTCCGCGATCTCGATAACCCGCACCCCGTCCAGCATGCCTGGGCCCGCATTCCCCATCGTCGAACCCGGTCCGGTGGCGATCTCGCTCGCGTCGATCATTGATTTAAGCTCCCGCCGGCCGCGTGCGAGCCAGCATTTCCAACAGGATCGGATTGACCAGTTCCGGCGATTCGTACGCCGCCCAATGGCCGGTCTTCGGAATCAAACGGATGTCCGCGTCAGGCTTCCGCGCTTTCAATGTCGCGACCCGCTCCGGGCCTTTCGGATTGGCTGGCGCGTCAAGCTCGCCCCACATGCCGTTCAGCGGCGACTGCAAATTGTCGATCGCGGTCAGGATCGCGCCACTGCGCGAAATCGCCGGCGTCTTCAACCGCGAGCGCACCGTGTTCCAGTCCTGAATCGAGATCGCCAGATCGTCGATCTTCGCCGGATCGGCGATCATCAAACGCCCAAGATTGATCTTATGCGTATCGTGCCGCTCCTGCCCCTCCAGATGCCGCACTTTCTCCAGCCGTACCGACGATCCCACCGCACCGACGCCCGATGATCCAATGATCGTGACGGAACGAACGCGCTTGCCGCGCAGCACACCAACACAGGCCGCCATGGTTCCACCAAACGAAAACCCAACGACATCGAAACCAGTTGAGGCACCGATCACCCGGTCAATGCCGTCGGCGACGATCTCCGCGACGGGCCCGGCGTTATCGCCATCCGGCGGAAAATCCGACTCGCCGAGGCCAGGCAGATCGGGAACCAGGACACGGTAGGTTTCGACCAACGCGGGAATGGTGCGCACCCAATGCCGCCACGATCCCGCACCGCCATGGAACAACACCACGACAGGCGCGCGCCCGTTCGACTTATCCCATAAATGCCAGACCATTCTGCCGTCGCCGCACGGCGTTTCATACCGTGTGGACTGGCTTTGCAATCCATCCAGCACCGCCTGTGGATCAGTCGTCATGGAGTCGTTCATCGGTTCCTCGTCCGTCACGGGCGCCACAGTCTACAAACACCTGCCGCCATCACCAAATCAGCCAAGAGGACGCAGCTCGCTCACCTTCAGGATTATCCCATTCCCACCGGGGATACGCTCGATCCGCATCGACCAATGCCGTTCCGATTCCGTGATCTCCTCATCGACCGCGGCGGATTTCGGGAACAGGCAGATCCCGTCCTCGGCCAGCAACGGATGCGCGAACCGCAGCAGCACCGGCAGCGGCGCCAGCGCCCGGCTGACCACCAGAGGCGCCGGCGGCACCTTCGCCCGCTCGATCTTCATCGCGTGCACCCGCGCCGGAGCGCCGGTCACCATCACCGCCTCACGCAGAAACGCGGCTTTACGTTGGTCCTGCTCGATCAGATCGACTTCAGTCCCGAACGCGATCGCCAGGATCAGTCCAGGAAATCCGGCACCCGACCCAAGATCGATCGCGCGCGGCGGCAGCGGTCCGGCGGCGAAACCCAGTCGCAGACTGTCTTCAATATGCCGCGGCCACAACAACGGCAGATCGGCGGCGCTGATCAGGTTGATGGTCGCGTTCCACTTGCGCAACAACGCCTCGTACGCGTCCAGCGCGGCGAGGGAAGCTGGCGCAAGCTGTTGGCGAACCGTGACCATCCCGCCATGATAGCGCCCTCGACCGCAGCCCGGAACCGCATGACCATCGTTTTCATCGGCGACATCCACCAGCACTGGCGTCACGTCGACGCCGGCCTCGCCGCGCTGCCGGCGCCGCCGCGCGCGGCCATCCTGCTCGGCGACATTCAATGCGACCGGCCGCTCGACCACCTGGCGGCGCCGTTGCTCAGCCGAGGCATCGAAGTGCACTGGATCCATGGCAATCACGACAACGACGGCGGGCCGGAGATGTGGGCCAACCTGGTGGCACCGGATCGCAATCCGCTGACCGCGCCCGGCGCGCTCCACGCCAGGGTCACCACGATCCAAGGCATCCGCGTCGCCGGACTGGGCGGAACGTTCCGGCCGCGGGTCTGGTTGCCGCCGTCGCCACCGAAGCTAACGCATCGCCACCAGTTGACCGACGATCTCGCCCGCCTCGGCCCGGCCTATGGTCCGGCACAGCGTGCGGCGCTGGCGCACTCGCTGACCACCGCCGCGATCTGGCATGAGGACGTCGAAACGCTCGCGTCACAAAAGGCCGACATTCTGGTCACGCATGAGGCGCCCAGCAGCCATCCGGCCGGCAACGCCGTGATGGAGGACCTGGCGAGGCGGATGGGCGCGCGCATGATCGTGCACGGCCATCACCATGTCGTATCGCATGCTCGCGCGCATGACGGGTTGACAGTGCTTGGGGTCGCCTCGGCCTGGGGTGCGGCGATCGACGGAACGGTGCTGTGGGAGGGGGTAAAGCCTCGACCCCTCCCCGCGCCCACCGCCGGTTGGACGCTTCAGTCGATCGCGGCGTGAACCAGGTTGGCGACCCGATCCAGCCGTGACGAATGCCAGGGATCCGGCTGCACGTAATTGGTCAGATACGTGAACGACACGCCGCTGGTCGGGTCGGTCCAGGAGTAAGAAGTTCCGGCCCCGCCATGACCGAACGTCACCGGCGCGCCTATTGTGCCGAGTCCGCGAATGCGTTCGCTTTCGCCGCGCACGTGCGGGCCGAGGCCGCGATGCATCGGGATCATGTCCATCTGATGATCGCCCATCTCCCCGGTATGGCTGCGCGACACGTAAGAAATCAGCCGCGGCGAGAACAGCCGCACGTCGTTCAGCCGCCCGCCGTGGCCGAGCATCTGGTAGAACGCCGCCATACCGCGCGCTGTCGCGAACCCGCCGCCACTCGGCATGCCCGCCGCCCGGAACGCCGCCGAATTATCCCGCGGCTCCTTGTCGTACGTATCGGCGCAACGAGTTTGCTGTGCTTCCGGCACGCCTACGAAAATGTCGTTGCCCAGTCCCAACGGTTCCAGCACGCGGGTGCGGATCACGTCGCGGTAGTCTTGCCCGGTCACCGCCTCGATCACCATCGCCTGCACCAGATGCGCGGCACGAGCGTGGTATTGCAACCGTGTCCCCGGCGTCCAGTCGAGCGAGAAGTCGCAGACCTCGGCTCGCATTTTCTTATGGTCGGTCCAGGTCGCCTTGGTCACGTCGCCGCTGGGGAAGCCACCGCGGTGGGACATCACCTGTTCCAGCGTGATATCGGCTTTGCCTCGCGCGGCGAACTCCGGCAGGAATTCGGTGACCTTGTCCATGAAGGACAGCTTGCCTTCCTCGACCAGGGTCCATACCGCGGACGAAGTCAGCACTTTGGTCTGGCTGAACAGCAGAAACAGCGTCTCATTGGTCGCCGGGACGGTGCCGCCGTCGGTCTTCGCGTTGCCGTAGGTGCGGAACAGCGCCAGCTTGCCGTGACGCGCCAGAGCGATCTGCGCGCCGGGATAACGGCCGTCGTCGATGTGCGAGCGGATCAGTGCATCCAGATGATCCAGCGGCTTGCTGGCGAAGCCAAGACTTTTCAAATCACCGGTCGGCAGTGGATAGGTCCCGGACATGATCGCGTCTCCCGTGGGTTGTGGCTGGACGGGATGCTACGCCGGGTGCCACGAATTGAAAATGCGCCCTCAGCCGGCCGTCCGAACCGGCATTGAAGGCAAGGTGAAAGGACTCGTGAACCAATCATTCACGCCAGGCCAGGTCATGACGAGAGGCGAATGATGAGAGCCGGTTTGGCGCCGCGTCTCCATTTGATCTCGGCCGTGATAGCGGCCGGGCTTACCCACGCCGCCGGCCTGGCTTGTGGCGAAGCGCGCGCTCAGGACCTCCCCTCCGTTCAATACCCGCGGCGGCCCGAACTTATATTGGGCGATCGCCCGCTTCCACCGCCCCATGGCGGCACGTAAGCCCAGGCGGATCGTTTGCCTCTGGCGAGGTTCGGTAGCTTGCGCTCGCCGGCATCGGTCGATCCCGCCATAATATTTTTCGTCAACGAAACCAATGCGCATCTTCAGGTGTTTTGGATCGATTTTGAGGGCCGTTCGCGGCCGTATGGCCCGTTGGAGCCGCGGCAGCGGCGCGGCTTCAATGTCAATATCGGACGACTGTGGTTCGTGGGGTGGAACGCCGCGCATCCGGTGGCGATTTTCCGGGTGAACCAGGCCCGATGCGAAGCGATCGTGCGATAACCTGGGCTGTCCGCGCCGAACCCATCGCCGGGACGCCAACGGGCGGGCGAATCACGCGCGGCTTCGCCAAATGGCCGGGTCACGGCTCGAGTGAAAACAGGCGATGACGTAGGTGGCATCAGACAGTGGCCTGAAGTACAAACTGTAGGGAAATCGGCGCAGCCTGGCCCGCCGCACATCGCTTAGCACGACGGGAAAGCGAAGTGGACGCGCGGCGATACGACCGATCTGAATGTCAACCTCGTCGCGGAATCTTCGCCCCAGCCCCGAAGCCGCGCGTTCGTACCAATCCTGGGCCTCGATCAGTTCAACCCGCGCCGCGGGTGTGAATAAGATCGGAAGGGTCAAGCGGTTCGCGCGGCGAGCTCGGCTTTCAATTCCTCCCAGGTCGTGGCCTGAGACTTATCCTTGTCAAAACTGGCCAGGCGACGCTCCAGTTCTTGGCGCTGCGCGGACGAGGTCGGCGTTTCCGCGTCGCCGAGACTGTCCCAGAGTTCGCCTATGAGGGCGAGACGCTCCAGTGGGCTCAGGCGGGAAATTTCGCCGCTGGTGAGGGTTGGCATGGCAGCAGGATAAGCGCGGCCGATGATGGCTTCAAGGGAATTTCGACGGTGGACCGGCGCGTCGCACTGGATCAGCCCGGCGCGAGCAACTCATCCAGATCGACGGGGCAGGTTTCCGGCAGCGGGAGTGGCTGCACGCCGTCGCTGGTTTCGGGGCAGGCAGCGCAGCGCGCTCGCGTAAATGTCCGCGAGATCGACAGGTCCGCCTGCCGCTCGGACCAAAGCAGAATATCGTCGTCGTGAAGGTCGCTCACTGGATGATTCAGGATTATGTTTCCGCAAGATACGTGTGTGTGAGGACTTTGCGTGCCGCTTCGGCAAAGCTTTTCCCAACAGGCATTTGATCGATGTCCTCTCGGAGGCCATCAGCCTCCGACGGAGTTCCCAGGGACACTCGCCAATTGGTTGTGAATTTCATAATCGTCATATGCCCATCAGACTTTTCATTTGCCAACTGGATCAGGCTATCCATCAGCGCAACGTCATCGTCAGTCATCGTGTACCTCGGTTGATTACGGGCCTTAGATGGGATGCCGTTACGCGAGAGCAATACTGCTCATTCAAGATGAAATTGGTGTTTTCTGGCTGGTTAAACGTTCCGTACGAAAATGTGACTCGTTCAGGTCCATGTCGCGAAGAATTCGATCTCCCCCTTCCCCCCGCCCCCCATCCCCGGCACAAAGCCCCCACCACCCCAAGGCACCCATCCATGGCCGAAATCCGCACCGCCTACCTCATGACCCTCACCCTCTCCGTCGCCGGCATGCAGCCGATCGGCGCCACGCCCAGTGGCGACCGCCGGGTCGGCCTCGTCGCCGGCGGCACATTCGAGGGGCCGAAACTCAAGGGCACCGTCCTCCCCGGCGGTGCCGACTGGATCATCGGCCGCCCTGACGGATCGACCACGCTGGACGTTCGCCTCGTGCTGCAAACCCACGACGGTGCCGCGATCGGCATGATCTATCGCGGCATGCGTCACGGTCCCGCCGCGGCGATGAACAAGATCAACGCCGGCCACCACGTCGATCCGGCGGAGTATTATTTCCGCACCTCGATCGCGTTTGAAACCGCCGCGCCGCAATACGACTGGCTCAACAGGATCATCGCCATCGGCACCGGCGACCGCCGGCCCGAAGGCCCCGTCTACGACATTTTCGAGGTGCTCTGACATGACATCCCCTCGGGCAACCATCGGCTTCATCGGCCTCGGCAACATGGGCGCGCCGATGGCCGCCAACCTCGTCAAGGCCGGCCATACCGTCACCGGCTTTGACATCAACCCCGCCGCGCTCGCCGCCCTCGCCGCCGCCGGAGGCAAGGCCGCCACCAGCGCCGCCGACGCCGCGAAGGGTGCGGCCGTTGTCATCACCATGCTCCCCGCCGGCGAGCACGTGCGCGATGTCTGGCTGCACCAGGGCGGCCTGATCGATGCGGTCAAGGACACCAAACCCCTGCTGATCGATTGTTCCACCATCGACGTGGACAGCGCCCGCGCCGTCACGGCCGCCGCCGAGGAAGCCGGTCTGGCCATGCTCGACGCCCCGGTCTCCGGCGGAACGATCGGCGCGCAAAACGGTACCCTCACCTTCATGGTCGGCGGGTCCGAAGCCGCTTTCGCCGCCGGCAAGCCAATCCTGGAAGCCATGGGCAAGAACATCTTCCACGCCGGAGGACCCGGCGCCGGTCAGGCGGTGAAGATCTGCAACAACATGATGCTCGCCATCAACATGGTCGGCGTCTCCGAAGGTCTTCTGCTTGCCCAAAAGCTAGGCCTCGACTGGAACAAACTTGTCGAAATCTGTTCCACCGCCACCTCCAACTCCTGGGCCTTGTCGTCCTACTGCCCGGCGCCCGGGCCTGTACCAGCCGCGCCGTCGAACCGGGATTACGCGCCGGGCTTTATGACCCAACTCATGGTCAAGGACGTCCGCCTGTCGCAGGCGGCGGCCGAGGCGACCGGCTCGCCAACACCGCTCGCCGCGATGGCTCTGACGTTCTATGAAAAGGCGATGGAGGCGGGCGACGCGGCAAAGGACTTTTCGGTCGTGTTCCGTTGGCTGGCCGGACAGAAACGGGTATAGTGCGGTAGGTCGCACGGCAGGCTGGGTGCATGTTTTCTCTGACAAACCTGCCAGATATTGACTTCGACGATCCAGGGACTCTCCAGGGCCAGACTCCGGCGGATGTCGAGGCGGCAATACCCCAAGGCTGGATTGCTTCGCCAGCTAACAGCGGCCTCGGCAAGCGCTACGCCAATCCGAGCAGGCGGGGCGAGCAAATCCGCATTATGACCGGGAATCCCGGCGACCCTGAGCCCGTGAAGCGCGGCCCATATGTTCGGATCAGCAAATCGGGTAAGGTTTCGGACCCGATCCCCTTGGCCGGAAATCCCACACTGCGAACGGGGACACCATGACACCTGAAGCAATCCGATTCCGGATCATGTCCCAGGCAACCGAAGACCTCACGGGCCTATGGGAACTTGCCGCCGCGCCGCGAGCGCCTGATCTTGAAGAATTGATCGGCGTACTTTCGGGGCTCATCCAGGAGCGGCTCGTAACCGTTTATCGGGGAACGCTGTTCACTTCCGAGGAAACGGCCTTGGCCGGGGCGGCTGCCAGGAAGGAAATTCGAAACAAGAGTTTCTGGGATTGGTCGGCCCCGGAACGTGGGACTCATTTGCGCGTGTTCGCGACGCCAAAGGGCCGAGATTGGTATTTCGCGCAACGAAAGCCTTCGGCTGACGCCGGAATGGTGTCCCGATGATGCGGAATGCCTTGCTTGCAAGCGACGGCGACCGCTGCCATGGATCCCCATGGTGAGCACGGGAATGCAACCAGCGCAATGACTAACGGCCGGAACCGGCCCCAGACCAAAGGTAACACCATGGCGGCGGAAGCATTCAAAGCGGCGCGAGACTTCCTGTTCACGCACCAGCACGACTACCAGGCGGCGCATGCCGGTTTCCATTGGCCCGATCTGAATGAATTCAACTACGCGCTGGATTGGTTCGACGCCGAACTGGCGCGCGGCGACGGTGCCAATCGCCTGGCTTTGAAGATCGTCGGCGACGGCGCCGCGACCCGCACCTTCGCGGAACTCTCGGCCGCCTCCAACCAGGTCGCCAACGGGTTGCGCGCTCTGGGCGTCAAACGCGGCGAGCGCATCCTGCTCATGCTCGGCAACGTCGTGCCGTTGTGGGAGGTGATGTTGGCGGCGATGAAGCTCGGCGCCGTCGTCATTCCCGCCTCCACGCTGCTGACGCCGTACGATCTGAAAGACCGTTTCGATCGCGGCCGCGTGCGGCACCTCGTGGCAACCGCCGCCGACGCGCCGAAGTTCGACGGCCTCGACCCAACCGTCACCCGCATCTCTGTCGGCGGCGCGCCCGCCGGCTGGCACGGCTACGACGCGTTGCTCACCGGCGACACTTCATTCACGCCCGAAGGCCAGACGCGCGCCACCGATCCGCTGCTGTTGTATTTCACTTCCGGCACGACCTCGCGCCCAAAACTGGTAGAGCACAGCCATCAAAGCTACCCCGCCGGCCATCTGATCACGATGTACTGGATCGGTTTGCGGCCAGGCGATATGCATTTGAACATTTCGTCGCCAGGTTGGGCCAAGCACGCCTATAGTTGCTTCTTCGCGCCGTGGAACGCCGGCGCCACCGTGTTCATCGTCAACCAACCGCGGTTCAACGCCCGCGCCATGCTGGAAGCCATCACCGGCAACGCCGTCACCACGATCTGCGCGCCGCCAACCGTCTGGCGCATGTTCGTCCAGGAAGACATGGCGTCGTACAAGACCGCGCTGCGCGAAGTGCTGTCCGCGGGCGAACCGCTTAATCCCGAAATCATTGAGCATGTACAAAAAGTCTGGAACAAAACCCCACGCGAGGGTTACGGCCAGACCGAGACCACCTTGCAAATCGGTTGCTTTCCGGGCCGCCTGGTGAAGCCCGGCTCGATGGGCGAAGAAGCCCCCGGCTATCGCATTCGCCTGCTCGATCCCGGCGACAGCGCGGTCGAGGAAGGCGAGGTCTGCATCGACCTCAATCCCGCGCCGACCGGCCTGATGCGCGGCTATCAGAACGACGACGGTTCCTTCGTTCCACTCGGACCCAACGCCTACCGCACCGGCGACGTGGCGACGAAGGACGCCGATGGTTACTACACCTATGTGGGCCGTTCCGATGACGTATTCAAAGCCTCCGACTATCGCATCAGCCCGTTCGAACTGGAAAGCGTGCTGATCGAGCACGCATGGGTGGCCGAAGCCGCGGTCGTTCCGGCACCCGATCCCATGCGCCTCGCGATCCCCAAAGCCTATGTCACTCTGGTCGCCGGAACGCCGCCCGACCGGGCCACCGCTCTGTCGATCTTCCAGCATTTGCGCGACCGCCTCTCGCCGTTCAAACGCGTCCGCCGGCTGGAATTCTCCGACCTGCCGAAAACCATCTCCGGCAAAATCCGCCGTGTGGAACTGCGCCAGACCGAGGAAACCCGTGCATCCGCCGGCACCCGCGAGGCCAGCGAATTCCGCGAAGAGGATTTTCCCGAACTGCGCCAGGCCTGAGGCCCATCCCGTGTCCCGCGCGAGCCTCAGCCTGCTGATCATTCTCTATGCGTCGCTGATGGCTTACGCGAGCACGATCGTCGGCCCGGTCGGCCCGCATTACGTTCCGATCGACTGGAACGAAGCATTCCAGCGGCTGATCCATATGCCCTATGTCGAGCATGACTCCGGTCAGCGCTCCGACTGGATGGGCAATCTGGTGATGACGGTGCCGCTGGGGTTCATGGTGGCCGGGTTGTTTTCGCCTGGCCGCCTGTTGGCGAAGCGGGAGTTGTCCGGACCGGGCGCGTTCTGCGCATTCTTGTTGTGTTTCGCCTTCATCGTGGCGGTGAAATACGCGCAACTGTTCTTCCCGCCGCGAACCGTGACGCTGAATTATGTGGTCGCGCAATGCGCCGGCGCGGCGCTGGGGATCCTGTTGCTTGGCATCATCCGATCGTCGTTCGCCGAGCCTGGCCTGGGCCCAGGACGATTGGAAAGTTTAAGGGTGGCGCTGTGTATTTACTGCGGGCTGCTGATTGTGTTTCTGCTCATGCCGCTCGATTTCGCACTGGACGCCGGCGATCTGACGCGGCAACTGAACAAGCTGCCGGATACATTCACCGACTTCGTTGGCGAGGGCCGGCCGCTGCTGGTGCGGATCACGCTGATCGTCACCACCGCGATGGAAACCGCGCCGATCGGCGCCTTGCTGACGCTGATGAACCGAGGCCGCATCCATGTCGGCCGATCCGTCAGTGCCTCGGCATGGATCGGCTTCTTCATCATGTTCGGCGTTTACGCGGCCACCACTCTGGTAATCAGCGGTTCCGCCTCATTGCCCGCCGTCGTGTTCCGCACCGCGGGCATCGCGCTCGGCGCGTGGTTCATGCACTGGTTGAGCCGGCGTAGCCCGGAACAACTCCGTTACGACCTCGCCGATTTCGTGCCCTGGACGGTGCCGGTCTACCTGCTGATCGTGTTCGCCGCGAACGGCCTGCTGTCACTGGACTGGATGACTCCCGCCGAGGCTTCGAAGGATTTCTACAATCTCGGCCTGCTGCCGCTGTTCAATTACTACATCGTATCAAAGGCGCAGGCGGCGAAAAACATCGCCGGTCACGTGGCGTTGTACGCGCCGATCGGAGTCATGGTCTGGCTGTGCGCCGAGAACGGCGGTGGCCGGGCGAAAGCGTTCATGCGCGCCGCGCTGCTGTCGGCGATCGTCGAACTCGGCCGCTTCCTGCGGCCCGGCCTCGTCCCCGATATCAACGCCGTCCCCCTCGCCGGTATCTCCGCCTGGGCCGCCGCGGGGTTGATGCCCGTACTGTGGCAAATGCTCACGCCAGTGGCGACCGGGCGGACCGTTTCGATCCCGTTGCATCGAGCGCGAGGCCTCGCCAATCCATCCGGGGCCAATCCATCCGGGGCCAATCCATCCGGGGCCAATGCATCCGGCCTCGCCTGGCGGGACCGCGAACTGGACCGCCGCACCCGCCGGCGCGAGCCGCCCATCGGCCAGGCAACCGGCGACGTCGAGGACTACTGACCCGCCGCCTTCAGCCAGGCTGTCAGGTCCTTCCTGATCCAGACGATCAGCGCTGGAGCGGGCACGCCCGTTGGCACCAGAGACACCAGAATATCCGCCAGGACTCTCCCATCAGGCGTGCGGACCAGCGAAGGCGCCGCGCCGGGGAACCAGGAGGACAACGCGCTATCCGGCTCCCCCGCGACGGCCGAGCGTTCCGCGAAACGGGTCACCGCCAAGGCTGGCGCCACGGATTTGCCGTCGTGAAACAGTTCAAGGTCCGAATCGAACCCGCGCGGCTGATGCCCCGCCGAGACATTGTGGAACGCCAGGGTCAGTGCCCGGTCTCCGTCCAGGCTCAGGCCGGGAGCATAGGAGAACCCATAGCCACGATTCGGATCGGGATCGCGCAACGGTACCGGTGGCCGCCATTCTCCCTCGGGCGAACGCCATGCGTAGTAAGCCCGGTCGTGAGCGTAAATCCGGCTGACCGCGGTGCCGTGCCAGGTGACGTGAATGGCGCCGGAGCCATCCTCCAACACCCGCACCCAGTCGCACAGGACATCCTCATTCGGCGTTCGCGGCGGGGCCCACTCCGCCAACCCGTCGACCGGCCCAGGGACACGCTCCCACACGCCGGGAGAGGTCCGGCGCGCCAGGCGAATCGTCCAGAAGCCACCGCCGCCCTGGTCCTCGGAGTACTTCGGCGGACCGCTGACCACGGAACTTGAGGCCGCGAGCGGGCGCCCCTTGCTGTCCAGGGCCAGCGAGACCGTCTTCGCGTGTTCGCCGTTCCCGAACGGAACCGCTTCGGTCTTCCAGGTGCGGCCGCCATCGGTGGAGGCCGTGAAAGCCGCCGCCGGGGTCAGGATGTAGACGCCATTCGCGTCGGCCGCGATGGATGGGCCGGTGTCGCGGCCCGGACTGACGACCTTGGTGTCGACTTCCTCCGACCAGTGCCATGCGTCGCCGTCTCGGGTCAGCGAGCGATACCAGACGGTGCCATTGGCCTGCCACGCGAAGTGAACCGTGTCGCCGAACGCGGTCACGGTTGGCATCGCGTTCCAGGTGCCGGCGTGGGCACCGAGCTGCATCACGTCGGTCTCGAACCGGACCGAGCCGTCCGGCATGACCCGGGCGCGACGGTACTGGGCGCCCTCATGAATTTCGGGACGAAAGGCGTCGTACCAGACCATGTGCACCGATCCGCCCGGGTCGCGCACGATATGGGTGGTGTTGTTGCCCGCCACCGCGTTGCCGCCGCCGCCGACTCCGACCGGAGTCATCCCGTGCGGCAGCACGAACAGGTAGGCACCGCGCCGCGCGGCGGGATGATCGGCCGACTCGGCGTCCCAGGCGGACCAGACGACATACCAGACGCCGATGCCGATCCGGTCGAGCGGCAGACTGACGGTCACCCGGTCGCCATCGGCCTGGACTTTGCCGATCAACTCCCGCATCGGCGCGTCGTCAGAGCCCAGAGTGGTGACGCCGTCGGGGAGCTCGATCGCAAGCGGCTCGGGCAGGGTGATGGCGGGTGCACCGGCCCATGCGTGGAGGCTGAGGAGGACGGTGAAGGCTGCCGCGAGAATGGGGAGAGAATGATTTCGCTGGCCTGTCACGGGGTCCCTCGGTTATCCGGCATCGCAGTCATAACACAATCGGCCGGTGGATGAACGACAGGGCAATCGCGTGGACCGGGAAGCGCGAGGGCTCCGCCCTCGGACCCGCCAGGAGGCTTTGCCTCCTGGACCTCCAGCAAAGGGCGAGGCCCTTTGCAATCTGTCAATGGGTTTTGGGAATGAGAGGGCCGACACGGACCTCGCGAGGTCACGGTCGGCCCTCTCATTCCCAAAACCCAATTAATGGTTCCAAGGGATCTCATCCCTTGGCGGGGTTCCAAGGGACAGAGCCCCTTGGTGGGGTCCGGGGCGAAGCCCCGGCCTTCCTGGTTCAGGCGACAGCCCTGGCATGAACCAGCCTGGGCCTTCCGATCCGTCATTTGGCCCCGATGACGAGCCGGGCGACGAGCCCGCACCCGAGCTGCTTCATGAGCCGATCGGCCATGAGCTTACCGCGCGCGACTTCTTCGGACCAACCTGGATCGACCGCGTGCGTCCCTGGCTGGTGCTGGCGATTCCTTTGGTGCCGATCGCCGCCGCCCTTCTCGCCGGCCTGCCCTTCGGCCGCTGGCGGACGCTGCAGGATGTGCTGGTCAGCACCGACCCCGCCACCTTGGTTCCCGGCATGCGGCTCGATCTGGAGCCGTGGATTACCGTCATCCCACGCTGGCTCGACACCGCCGTCATCGCCGCCGCGATCGGCGTGCTCACCTGGTTCTGGCGCGGCGGCACCCGCGGGTTCGGCTTCTTCGCCGGGCTGGCCGCGTTCTCGCTCTCTCTGCTGATCGAGGGCGCGCGCTGGTTCAAACCAGGCGAGTTGCCGGATTTTCGTGACCCCCTGATCGCCGCCGCCGTCGCCTTCGCGGTCTGGCGGCTGCTGCGCCTGTCGCGCGAGCAGCCGGTCACGCCGTTGCCCCGATACGGTCCGTGCCGGACAAGGCGGCGCATTCTGATCCGCTTCCTGTTCGGCTGGGTCCTGCTCGGCCTCGCGGCCGTCGCGGCATCGGTGGCTCCGGTGATCAATCTTTACGGCTATCCCCCGACTCAGGCCGCCGCGCATATCGCGACCTTGCGTGAAGGCCACATCGGCCTGGCCGGCGTGCTGGCCACGAGCGCCGAGCAAACCTCCGAGCTTGTGGGGCTGACCCGTTGGTTGTGGACCGCGAATGAACTCGCCCACCGCGACGATTTGCCATACCCGTCCTGGGCTGGCGCCGGCGCCGCTCACGACGGTGTGCTGCCGGGCGGTCAATTACGGTCGGTGACCACGGTCGAGGCGTTGCGCCAGGCTGTCGGCGCCGCGATGCCGGGCGACGTTATCCTGTTGCAGCCCGGCACTTATCCGCTGCGCGGCAACTACCTGGCGTTCACCCGGCCCGGGACCGCCGCCGCACCGATCATCGTGCGAGCGCCGCGTCTGGGTCTGGCGATCCTGGAATCGGAGTTGTCGGAAGGCCTCAAAGTTCAGGCGCCACACTGGCGATTTGAGAACCTCGTGCTGCGCGGCGTCTGCACCGACGACTCGGCCTGCGACAACGGGTTCCACATCACCGGCGCGGCGGAGGACACCGTGCTGCACAATTTGCGCGTCGAGGACTTCAACGCGCAGATCAAGATCAATGGCGAGAACGGACAATTTCCGGATGGTGGCCGGATCGAGTTCACCACGCTGATCGATACCCATACGCGGAAGACCGCCAACCCGGTCACGCCGATCGATCTGGTTGGCGCCGATGGCTGGGTGATCCAGGACAATCTGATCGCCGATTTCGTGAAGGCGAGCGGCAACGCCACCTCCTATGGCGCGTTCGCCAAGGGCGCCAGCCACGGGACTGTGTTCACGCGCGACGTGGTGTTGTGCGAGTGGCATTTGCGGGGCGTGGAAGGCGAGACGGTTGGGCTGTCGTTTGGCGGCGGCGGCACGGAATGGGCTCTGCGGCGGGACGGCGGACACACCGGCTATGAGCACTCGGACGGGGTCATGGCGGAGAACCTGATCGCGTTCTGCTCCGACGATGGGATTTACCTCAATCGCGCGGCGAACAGCGCCGTGCGGCACAACACGTTGCTGGCGACCGCCGGAATCGAGGTTCGTTTCGCGGAGTCAACCGCGCGGTTGGACGGCAATCTCGTGGATGGCTCGATCCGCGCGCATGACGATGGGATGTTCTGGGGCGACGGGAACCAGGCTGGAACACTGACCAGCATGTTTCTTGGCCGCAATCCGGTGCGTGCGTTGTTCGTCGACCCGGCGCGGCTGGATCTGCGGTGGCGCGCTCTGCCGGAACTGGTGCGGCCGGATACGGGCGTCGATCTGTGCGGCGCGGAATGGACCCAGCCCGCGCCGGCCGGGGCATTCCAGGACTTTCGCAAATGCGACCTGTCGGTACAGCCGGCGACCGGTAAATAACCACTGAACGGAGGTGGAACATGAGCTACAAGTCCATCAATTTCGCACGGAAGTTCGGACTTTTCGACGAGCAGTGGCAGCCGAAAGTCATCGCGGAAATGAATGACTACCAGTTCAAGGTCGTGAAGCTCCAGGGTGACTTCATTTGGCATGATCACAAGGACACGGACGAGACGTTTATCGTGATTGACGGTGACCTGCGCATCGATTTTCGTGACGGCGCGGTTCATGTATCGGCCGGGGAGATGTTCGTGGTTCCAAAAGGTGTCGAGCACAAGCCTTACGCGGCAAAGGAAGTCCGGATGTTGTTGATCGAGCCGCGCGGTGTGATGAACACGGGCGAAGCAGGCGGGGAGCGGACCGCCCAGGCGGATGTGTGGATCTGACTGAGCTCGGTTTCCTCGGGGGTGGGCTCGCGATGCGCCCAGGAAGGATCCAGGCGCTTTGAGGAAAGGGCGGAGAGTTGGTCTGGCAAAAGCAAGATTTTAGCACGAAGCATGCGGAGAACCACGGGAGGACACGGAGAAAGCACAATAAACGCAGACGCCCTGGCACGGCCCGTCATCACGATGAACTTCGTGGTCACCGTGATTCTCCGCCTGCTCCGTGCTGAATGTCTTTCTGTTGCCTGGACGAACCGGGCGTTACGATTTTCCCCACTGAGCCTGCCCGTCGCTTCATCAGAACGTGAGTTCACGTGCTGGAGCCGATGTGTGCGATAGCAGGGACCAACACTAGGATCAGTCACGGCGATGGTTGATGCAATCTGATCAGACTTCGCTTTGACCCGCGGCCGCCTCGAACGCCCGCATCCCGACCTCGATGACCTCACGCGGCAAATCCTGCGTTATGAACACGATGCGACTGGTCTGAGGATCACCCTCCGGCCAGGCACTGAGCAAGACCGGCGGATGCAACACATGCTGCACGGCGTGGATGGCGACCGGCCGGCTCTGACCCTGTAAATTCAGAATGCCCTTGATCCGCAGCAGATCCTTGCCGCGGGTCTGGATCAGCATCTCCAGCCACATCCCGACGCCTTGCCAGTGCAAGGGACGCTCGAACGTCAGGCAAAACGAGGTGACGCGCTCGTCATGATCGTGGCGATGATGCGCGTGCGCCTCGGCGTGCAGCCAGCCGGCCACATCGGGGATTTTCGTCGCCGGATTGAACAGCCCAGCGTTCAGGATGGCCGCCGGATCGATCGCGCCGTTCACCGCTGTGATCACCGGAGCGCCCGGGTTCACCGCTTCAATACGGTGCAGCAATGACGCCGGGTTGGCGAGGTCGGTCTTGGTCAGCACGATCCGGTCGGCGACCGCGACCTGCCGCATCGCCTCCGGCCGCTCCGCCAGGTTCCGCTCACCAGCCACCGCGTCGATCACCGTCACCACGCCGTCCAACCGGTAGGCACTCGCCACCACCGGATCGGTCATCAGCGTCGCCAGGATCGGTGCCGGCTCGGCGAGGCCGGTCGTTTCGATGACAATCCGGCTGATCTCGTCGCGGCGTGCCCGCGGCAACATCTCCCGCATCACGCGCACCAGATCGCCGCGCACCGTGCAACACAGGCAGCCGGCGTTAAGAAGCACGGTGTTCTCGTCGAGTTTCTCGACCAGCAAATGGTCGATGCCGATCTCGCCGAACTCGTTCACCAGCACCGCCGTCCGAGCCATCGACGGATGGCGCAGCAAATGGTTCAACACCGTGGTCTTGCCCGCGCCGAGAAAGCCGGTCAGCACGGTGACCGGGGTCGTTTCAGCCATAGAGTTTTTCCGGATCGATCAGCGGTGCCGCGATCTCCACCAACGCGCCGTCGCGCACCGCGCGGTAGAAGCAGGCGCGGCGGCCGGTGTGGCAGGCCACGCCCTCCTGATCCACCAGCAACAGGATCGTGTCGCCGTCGCAATCGATGCGCAGTTCCTTCAGGTGCTGGACCTGGTGCGAGGTCTCGCCCTTGCGCCACAGCCGGTTCCTGCTCCGCGACCAGTAGCAGACCCGGCCGGTGGTCAGTGTCTCGGCGAGGGCGTCCCGGTTCATCCACGCCATCATCAGCACCTCGCCGGTGTCGTGCTGTTGGGCCACGGCGGGCACCAGGCCGTTGGCGTCAAAACACAAGGCGCCGAGCACGGCGTCGATGGTGGCGGGATCGATGGTGTTATCCTCGGACATGGGTGCTATTCTGGCCCCACACCATATCGGAGCGCCAGATGGGGTTTTCACCCCGGACCGAAACATTGCTGAGCCACGCGGGCCATATCTGCGAGGCGAAAGGTGCCCGCCTGACCGACCTGCGGCGCGAAGTCCTCGGCCTGATCCTGGATTCCGATGCCCCGACCGGCGCCTACGACCTGCTGGACCGGCTGCGCGCCATCCGCCACGGCGCCGCGCCCCCCACGGTTTACCGGGCGCTGGAGTTCCTGCTGGAACAAGGCCTGATCCACAAACTGGAGAGCCTGTCGTCCTATGTCGGCTGCGTCAGCCACGGCGACGCCGATCACGCGGCGCAGTTCCTGATTTGCCGCACCTGCGGCCAGGTCACCGAACTCGACGATCACGAACTGGCGCACGCTCTCCAGGATGCCGCGAAGCGATTGGGCTTTACGGTGGGCAAGGCGACGATCGAGGCGGAAGGGCGGTGCGCGAGTTGCGCCCACAACGGCCGCATAATGGAGTCCTGAACCCATGCCGGTTATCGCCACCGCCGACGATGCCAGGATCAATCGCCGCCGAGGCTCCGCCGCCGATGGCGTGACCTTCTGGCACACGCTGTATATCGGCACCTCGCGCTACAACATGGCGCCGGGCACGCCCGACCCGGCGATGGGCGAGCTGTTCCCCATGGCGTTCCTGGTCGAACAGGATCCCGGCAGCATCGCCACCGCGCACTACCATCAGGCGGATCAGTTCCAGTTGATCGTGGACGGGCACGCCACGATGGGAACGCATGAGGTCCGGCCGGTCACCGTGCATTTCGCGGGCAAACACACCGCCTATGGACCGATCCGTGCCAGCAACGAGGCGGGCGTCCATTATTTCACACTTCGCAACGGCTTCGATCCGGGCGCGCGGTTCATGATGATGCCGGAAAGCCGCGCCGCCTTGCGCGACGTTCGCGGCCGGAATCATCGCGAGTCCGTCTCTGGCCCGCTCGCCGATGAGACCGGAGCGATCATCGGCCCGGAACCGGATGGAATGGGCGCCTGGCGGTACCGGGCGGCGGCGGGTGAGCGCCTGATCGGCCCTGATCCCGCCTGGGGCCGCGGCCAGTACTGGGTCGTGGTCGATGGCGCGATGACCCGCGAAGGCCAGGACATCCCGCCGTTGTCCTGCGTGTTCGTGTATCCCGAGGACCCGCCGTTCAACGCCTTCGCCGGTCCGGATGGCGCCGACGTCATCGCGATGCAATTCCCCCGTTCCTGAGTTTTCGATGCCAAAACAAATCCGTCTGAACGCCTTCGACATGAATTGCGTCGGCCATCAGTCGCCGGGCCTGTGGACGCATCCGCGCGACCGGGCGGATACTTACAATACGCTGGAATACTGGACCGATCTGGCGAGGACGCTGGAACGCGGCCAGTTCGACGCGATTTTCCTCGCCGACGTACTGGGCATCTACGACGTCTACAAAGCCTCGCCGAGAACCGCGCTGGAAAACGCCGTGCAGGTGCCGGTCAACGATCCGCTGATGGTCATCCCGGCGATGGCCGTCGTCACTCAACACCTTGGCTTCGGCGTCACCTGCGCTTTGTCGTACGAACATCCCTACCCGTTCGCTCGCCGCATGAGCACGCTGGATCATCTGACTCGCGGGCGCATGGGATGGAACATCGTCACCGGTTACCTGGAAAGCGCCGCCCGCGGCATGGGCCGCTCCGAGCAGACCGGCCACGACGAACGTTACGCGATCGCCGAAGACTACATGGTCGCGGTCTACAAACTCTGGGAGGCGAGTTGGGAAGACGGTGCCGTCTTGCGCGATCGTGTCAGCGGCCGCTTCGCCGACCCGGACAAGATCCACCGCGTCACCCATGAAGGTCCGTATTTCAAGCTCGACGCGATCCATCTGTGCGAGCCATCACCGCAACGAACGCCGGTGCTGTATCAGGCCGGAGCCTCCACCCGCGGGCGCCAGTTCGCCGCCGATCACGCCGAGTGCGTGTTCATCAACGGCCCCTCGAAGAAGGTCGTTGGCGGCATCGTCGCCGACATCCGCCGCCGCGCCGCCGCGTCCGGGCGCGATCCGAAAGATCTTGTCATATACACGATGATGACGGTGATCACCGATCAGACGCGTGAGGCGGCGCTGGAAAAGTTCCGCGACTATCAACGCTACGTCAGCCCGGATGGCGCGCTGGCGTTGATGTCGGGTTGGACCGGCGTCGATTTCTCGGCGTTGCCGAAGAACGAACCGGTGCGGTTTCAGGCCGCCAACGCGATGTACTCGGCGCTGGAGTCGTTTACGACAGCCGATCCGGACCGAAGCTGGACGGTGGACGAGATCGCCCGTCACGCCGGCATCGGCGGCCGCGGACCGGTCATTGTCGGATCGTATCAGGATGTCGCCGACGAATTCGAAGACTGGGTGCGCGAAACCGATGTCGACGGCTTCAATCTCGCTTATGCTCTGACGCCGGAAACGTTCGTCGATATCGTCGATCTGGTGGTGCCGGAACTGCGCCGCCGCGGCGTGTACAAAACCGAATACGCGCCGGGAACGTTACGAGAGAAACTCTATGGACCAGGACGCGCTCGGTTGCCCGGCAGTCACCCGGCTTCTCGCGTCCGGTTAAGGGGGTAAACGCCATGAACGCCGACGAACTGCGCGCCAAACAGGCGCCGTTGAAGCAACTGTATCGCGACAACCCCGCGGCGGCGCTGATCCCGGCGCATGCCGAGGGCACGCTCGACCTGAACGACGTCGCCATCAAGGTGCGGTCCTGGCATGGCGACGTCACCGCGGGATTGCACAAAGCCGGAGGCGGCAGCGGCGAACTCGCCTGTTCGGCGGACATGCTGCTGGAGGCGATGGTCGCCTGCGCCGGCGTCACGCTGCGCGCGGTGGCGACGGCGATGGGGGTGACGATACGGTCAGGCAAGGTTTCCGCCGATGGCATCTGGGACGCGCGCGGCACTCTGGCGATCGATCGCGCCGCGCCGGTGGGACTGACCGAGATCACGTTGCGGTTTGATATCGACAGCGATGCCGATCAGGCGAAGCTGGAACGAATGATCCAGACGACGGAACGGTATTGCGTCATTTTGCAGACGTTGAAGAATCCGCCGAAGCTTTCGGTGGCGATTGGGGCGGGGTGAAGGTCAGGGCGCTGCCCTGAAACCCGCCAGGAGGCTTTGCCTCCTGGACCTCCAGCAAAGGGCGAGGCCCCTTGGCGGAGTTCCAAGAGGATCGGGCCGCGAAGAGCGGACCGATGCCTCTTGGTGGGGTCTCGGGGCAAAGCCCCGAGCCTTCACCCATCCCAGGCGTTCATTGGCATGGGCAATCCC
>Ga0182018_10001884_pt1 | contig 22529 bp, 18 predicted proteins | sample 812P2MmetaG_FD_120490 | JGI IMG/M metagenome (GOLD analysis project Ga0182018, IMG submission 120490) | Permafrost microbial communities from Stordalen Mire, Sweden - 812P2M metaG | ecosystem: Environmental > Terrestrial > Soil > Wetlands > Permafrost | place: Sweden: Stordalen | collected...
GACCGAATAGCTGGCGAAAACCCGATCAGCCGTAACGATGGTCATATCCTCGGCGACCGCCTGTCCGATGAGAAACCGATCCATGGGATCCTTGTGTTGAAGTGGCAGCTCGGAAGCGGCCTGTGCGTGACCAACCGTGATCGGTAACGGGATGAATCCGTGCGCGGCGACCGCCGCCGCCACATCGGCCGCTATTCCAGCAAACTCCGGTTGCTTGCCAGAACGGAACTTCGTGATGAGTTCCCATGCCGTGATCGCGCTGACATATTTTTCGTTTTGACTGTCCGCGATGGCGGTCCGCGCCGGTGCCGACAAGGCCGGATCACCACGGTGCCACCAATAAAACGCATGGGTATCAAGCAGGAGCCTCAGAGGCCCCATTCCGCCGCTTCCTCATCCGACATCGGGGCAAAGGCGCTCCAAGGGACCGGGGGACACTCATCCTTTCCCAGCCCGAACACCGGCAGTGGCTTTATCGGCATGAGTTTGACCACCGGCTTGCCATGGATGGCGATAGTCACGGATTCACCCTTCTGGGCCAGCGCAACCAACTTCGAAAGTTGGCTCTTGGCCTCGTGCATATTGACGATATGGTCCATGTGCGGCGCTCCTTAGCTAGATATATAGCTAGGAACGATCTGGCGTCAATCCTCAACGTGAAAAGACCGAACCATCCGGCCGGATGTCCGTCCCCGCTATCGCCACCCCCGCAACCGCTCCGCCGCCGCGTGCATATCCTCCTCCGGCCCGCAGTAACTGAACCGCACGAACCGGTTCCCCCGCGTCCGGTCGAAATCCACCCCCGGCGAACACGCCACCCCCGCCTCATTTAGCATCCGCGCACAAAACGCAACACTATCGTTCGAGCGATCCCCAATATCCGCGAACAAATAAAACGCCCCCTCGGCCGGAGACAACCGCGGAAACCCCGCACCCGGCAACGCCGCCAGCAAATGATCCCGCGACCGTCGATATCGCGCGATATTCGCGCGTAGTTCGTCGTGGCAATCGAACGCCGCCTCCGCCACGACCTGCGAGATATACGGCGCGCTGATGAACAAATTCTGAGTCAGGCATTCGACTGGCCGGATCAGGTCCTCGGGCAGCACCATCCAGCCGACCCGCCAGCCGGTCATGGAAAAATACTTCGAAAAACTGTTCACCACGATCGCGCTCGAGCTCAACGCGGCGGCGGTCGCGATCGGGCTGTCGTAGTTCAGCCCGTGGTAAATCTCGTCGCTGATCAGCCGCACGCCGTTCGCGTCGCACCACAAGGCGATCGCCGCCAGTTCACCCGGATGCAGCATCGTCCCCGCTGGATTGCACGGGCTCGCGACCATCACCCCATCCGGCCTCGGGTCCAATCGTTCCAGCATCGCCACACTGGGCTGGAACCTCGTTTCCGGCCCCGCCTCCAGGATCACCGGCACCATGCCCAGAGCGGTCAGAATGTTGACGTAAGGCGGATAAAACGGCGCCGCCAGCGCGATACGATCACCGGGGTCAAACGCCGCCAGGAACGCCAATGGAAACGCCCCGGACGCTCCAACCGTCACCGCGATCCGCGTCACGGGCACATCCAGCCCGTACCAGTCCCGGATATGGCCAACGATCCGCTCCCGCAGCGAAATCCTTCCGAACGCCTCGGTATAACCCAGCGGATTGCCCGACCGTAGTGCCGCCTGTGCCGCCGCCACCGCTCGGGCCGGCGCGCCGGTGCCAGGCTGGCCCACCTCCATGCGGATCACATGCGGTGCGCCCGCGGGCAGCACCGACTGGCGCGCGTTGGCCGCCGCGATAACGTCCATCACGATAAACGGCGGCGCCGAGGCTCCGCGGCCGACTTTCAGAACCACTGCGGGATCAATTTCCGTTGACGGCCATGCCGGACTCACGCGGATCGACGGCGGCGGCACAACTCGTCTCGGATCCCGGCAAATATCGGCCGCAGGCAATCGCATTCGCGCGGCCGGGATCGGGCACCAACGCGGACATTGGTTGACCCGAGTGGAGGCTGTTCAACAGCGCGACGGCGGTCGCGAGGGCCGCGCCACTCTGGCCGCTGCCGCCCGCCTCGGTGTGGAACGCGCTGTTGTACTGGCTTAACGCCAGCCCCACCGACAACAGCGGTGGCGTCACGGAAGCCGGCGATGCCGCCGCGAGGAAACCTAACCCCGGCACCATCCGTCCGGTGCCGAACAAATTGTTCATGGTCATAGCGCAGACCACCGCGTTGCCGTCGGGATCGAGCGTCGCGAATGTGGTTGATGCTGGAAACAGCGGCACCGCGGCGGGAGCGACCAGTTCGCCGTTCAACACCTGATCGGAATTCGCCCCGCCGAGGTGCCACCGCGCCGCCGCGGCAAGTCCACGCATCAAGGCCGCCTGGCCATCCGACGGCTGGCTTTTCAGCGCCATGAAGCTGGCCGCCGCCGCGACGCCGCCCTCGGTCGGCGGAAACACCACCCTGTCCTCGCCAAACGGTACAGAAACCGGTGTGGCGATCGACGGCAGGCCAGCCCGCAAATCGGCGAGCCCAATCGGCACGCCGGCCACCGGCGATGCCAACGCGATCCGCCGGGCGAGCACACCGAGATACAGATCGCCAACACCGGAGACACGCAGCTGCGCCAATGTCGCGGCCAGTTCGGGTTGCACCAGGCCCTGGCCCTCGGCCAGCGGCGCTCCACTGGGCCCGAAGACCGCGCGCGCCGACGGATCGCCGAACAGCGGGCCCGCGACCAAGGCCAAATCCCGCGTCAGAGCGTGCGACGCCGGCACGCCAAAACGAGCCAATTGTTCGGATTTGATAATCAGCGATTCAAATGGCAGCCGCCCATGCCTCGCGTGCAGCAAAAACAGGCCACGCGCCAGCATTGGTACCGCGGCCGGCCGATCGCCCCCGCCGACGCTCTGCACCGCCGGCGACACAAACAAGATCGCCTCCGGCACTCCCTGAGCGGGTCCTTTGGGGTCCTTGGTATAGGCGATGCAGGCGCCGCCGCCGCCAAGACCGGCGCGCGAAGGCAGCGTGACAGCGAGCGACAAACCGACCGCCACGGCCGCGTCCGCCGCGTCGCCGCCCGCCGATAAGATCTCTTTCCCGGCGAGCGCCGCGCGCGGTTCGTCAGCCACGACATCGCCGATGAATCCCGTCACGTAACCAGGGACACCAGGATGGGGCTTGTTGGCACCGCCGCCAAAAAACAGGTCTCCGAGGGAGCCCATCGTGGAACAAGCCGTGACCGCCAATGCCAAAGCCAATGGGAGCGACCATTTGACGCTGTTCAACAGCGCTCGCACGCTCAGTCTCGACCCGCCCGTTCTATCGGCTTTGTTCCTCGGTTTCGGCGCCATTCCCGTCCCTGGTCTCCATCTGTTGGCCTGGTCACGGGGGACAGGCGCAAGAAACGCGAATTGAACCGATTGAACGCAATGGGCCCTGGCGCACTAACTCACCTTGCCCTTGTTCAACGCGACCGGATTCCCCCCTGCTGGCCCGCGTCCGCTTGCTTCACGACCGTGCCATAAACGGCTTCGTCCGCACCGGCAACCAGTGCTGCTTCGTTGGCGGGAGGCCGCCATGTGAATTGTCCCATGCGCGACTTGCGGCGGCGATCTGCTACACTGGCGGCTGGCGCGGGTTCGCGCGCGATCGACAACGCCGTCAGGAAAGAGATGTGTCCATGAGGTTACTCCCCCGCGCCCTTATGGTGCTTCCACTCGCGGCCCTACTGATGTCTGGCCCGGCGTCCGGCCCGGCGAACGCCGATGAGTTCACGGGCGCCCAGCGTGCCGAGATCGTGAGCATCGTTCGTGACGCGCTGAAGCGTGATCCTTCGATCTTGCGTGACGCGGTCGTCGCCTTGCAGGCCGACGACGGGGACCGGGAGAAATTGGCGTCGCGTGCCGCGGTCGCCGCCGCGCGGGACGTCCTGGTCTCACCGGGCGATCCGGTCGCCGGTAATCCCAAAGGCAGTGTCACGATCGTGGAATTCTTCGATGTCCGCTGCCCCTATTGCCGGAAACTCGAGCCAGAGATGACCGCGTTCCTGAACTCCGACCACGATGTCCGTCTGGTCTATAAGGACCTGCCGATCCTTGGTCCCGCCAGTGTGCTGGGGACCAAAGCGTTGCTCGCCGCTCGCAAACAAGGCGCCTATGAAAAGTTGCGGGACGTAATGATGCGGATGCCGCCCGACATCACCCGGCCGGCGATCGAGACAGAGGCGAAGAAACTGGGCCTCGACTCAGCGCGTTTGCTGCACGACATGGACGATCCGGCGATTCAAACGCAGATCGATGCCAATCTCCATCTCGCGCATCAGCTTGGCATTCAAGGCACACCGGCGATGGTCGTGGGCGACCAAATGCTGCCAGGTGCCATGGATGCCGATGAACTGAAGCACGCTGTCGTCGAAGCCCGCGCCGCGAAAAAATAGCTCAGACGACCACGCCGCGCTCGCGATTGACCTGCTTGCCGCGGCGCTTCTCAGGCATGCGCAACGCCTCGCCGGTCAGCGTTTCGATTTTGCGCGTGAACGCCAGCAAATAATCGTCCATCGACAGATGACGTTCGGCGTAGCGGCGCGCGCCCGCCCGCACTTTTTGGTCCAGCGTCTTGTTCTCCAAAACATCCATCACGCGGTCGGCGAGGCCGCGCGGATCAAAAAACGAGGTCAGCAAGCCATTCCGGCCGTGCGTGATGAATTCGCGCACTGGCTCGGTGTCGCTGCCGATGACGGTGCATCCGGTCGCCAGGGCTTCCCGCAGCGACCACGACGCCACGAACGGATAGGTCAGATACACATGGGCGTCAGACCGGCGCAGCATCGCCAGATAGGCGGCGTAGTCGATGCGGCCCGGGAACACGATCCGCGACGGATCGATCTGGTCCGAAACTTCCCGCATGAATGTCTCGCGCCAGGTCGTTCCAGCGGGCGCGGGCACGCCATAGCTGATGCCATCGCCACCCAACATCACGACTTTCAGGTTCTTTCGGCCGCGTAGCAAATGCGGCAGCGCGCGGACCATCGTATGCAAACCGCGATACGGCTCAAGATCGCGGGACACATAGGTCACCAGCGCATCGTTGCGGCGGATCGTCATCCCGCCGATTTTCAATGTCGCGTGGCGGGCGTTGTCGTCGGGCGAGCAGACATCCAGGTTCACACCTTCCCACAACAGATCGATGCGCGGTCTCGCCCAGTCGGGATAGGTGGATAATTGCCAGTTTGTTGGGGTGACGCCGTGGCCGGGCAGATTCAACGCGATGTGATTGACGGCGTTCTTCGCGCGAACGCGTGGAAAATCAGCCGGATGGATGGGAAATTCCGGATCGAAGATCACGTCGGCGCCATCAGTCTGGTAGTAATATTCCATGTAACCAATCAATGGAACGCCGGGAAATACATCGACCAGATTGAGCATCTCGCCCCAGCCTTGATGGCCGATGATGATGTCTGGCGTGAAGCCAAGCTGTTTCAACGAGTTCGCGGTGTGGGCGACGATCTCGGCACGCCGCGCCGCCGCGTCCAGTTCTCGCGCCGCGATGTGCGTGTCCGCCGACGTTGGGCGCGGTTTCATATAGGGAACTTTGCGCACGCCCTCCATCTGGTTCGCGTTGGCCTCGGTGATGAACACGATCTCGTGCGCCCGCATCGCCACCAGGTGGCGCACGATATGGAGAAACTGGCCCGGAAAATTCTGATGAACGAACAGGAACTTCAACGCGCGATTCCAAATGGAGGCCAGTGATCAGGCATGCGCCAGGTTCTGGCTACCGGCGGCTCGACCGCACCGGAGCTTTCGGCACTGACGCCCGAGGCGCCGCCGTTCGCGCGCCCGCGTTGTCCTGCTCGGCGCGGGGCACCAGTTCGATCAGAAAAGACTCCAAGGCCGCCAGACCTGGCGCCTCGCACGCGGTGCCCTCTTCGACCGGGCCGACCGCGCTGCCGTCGATGAACGTCGCCGAGTAGCGCGCGGTGTACTGCTTCGCCGCGGCGCCCTTCAACCGCACATTCAGGCCCAGAAGCGGCAAGGCCATGCCTCGGCTGCCGCAGAACTTGCCATTATCGACCCAGGGGGAGAGCCAGCCGCGGCCGAGTACGCCCTGATATTCCACGTCGCCGGGTCCGATCAGGCCTTTGTCGGAGATGCCGAAGCCCTCGACCCAGGCGCGGCTGCCGCGCTTGCCAATCCACTCGCCAAATTGCCCGGGAACGTCGCCGGCGGCCTGAATGTGAGCCATCACATCCGCCTCCCGCTCCTTGGCGGTTGGGATCGCCGGCTCCGATCCGGCCACGGCTGGATCGCCCGCCAATCGCAACACCTGCAACCTGGGCGCGCTTTCCGCCGGTTGGCCGGCAGCCTGATAGATCGTGACCAGCACCTGCGCGGGCCCATCCGTCACGCGCACCAAGGCGGCGGTGTTGTCCAGCCAGCCGTCGTCGCGGAACGTGCTGATCGACACCGCCTCCGGTCGACCGACCATGCCGGGGCATCGCGTGATCCGTACGCCGGGAAGCCCCGTCGCCGGGTCCGGCGAACGGCTCCCTGGCGCGGGAAACACACAATAAACGCCAGTCTCCAGCGCCATCAGGTTCGCGGAGACACGGAGTTCGGTGATTCGTCCGGCGGCGGATGCCACGGGAGCCGAAATCCCGGCGCCGACGGCCCCGTCTTTTACAGCGGCCACGTCTTTTTCATCGGCGATGGATTGAACCGCGTCCGCGGCAGCAGGCATGCGAGGGTCTCACTTACTCAGGGTTGCATCGATAGGAAGGCTTGTAAGCCTAAGCGCCTTGGATCGGAAGAAAAGATCGACCCTTCGCTGCATTCATTAGTGCGTCATTGATCGCCGCGGGCGATAAACCAAGCGGCATGAGAAATCCGCGGCCGGTGCGGGCAATGCGCTTGGCTGGCGCACCCATGTCGAACGCCGCGACCCGGAGGCCGGCGCGCCACAACTCGGTCAGCCCGAGGCACCATGTCTCCGGCCATATCGATGGTAAGAAGGCCAACGTCGCGTTCTGCGCCCGGATCAGCGCGACAGCTTCATCCGGCTCATACGGACCGGTCACGAAAGCCCGGCCGGTATCAATCAGAAGCTGATCGTCGATCGTTGTGCCGGCCACGATGAAGCTGAGCTCCAGCGCCCGTTCGCGCGCGTCGCGCGCGCAGGCTAGCAGCACATGAAAACCCTTATGCAATCCGATCGCCCCGGCGACGCAGACTCTCACGGTTCCGGATACCGGCGTGATCGGCGGCGGTTCCACCACGGCGGCATCATCTTCATGCGGGATCACGGTGCGGGAAAGATCGGGAAAATGCCGCGCCATGCGGTTCGCGGCGTCCTCCGACGGAGCGATGATCCGCCTTGCACCGGACAAGATCCCGCGCGACCGGTCCAGCAACGTCACGACCCGAATATCTTCATGCAGGTAGCTGCCCATTTCCGCGACGCAGGCTTCGCAGACATCGGGCGTTGGCTCGCCGCAATACCGATCACCGCGGCCAACCAGAGCAATGCGTGGGCAGAACCACGCGAAATCGTGCGTGTGGACGTCATACGGCACACCGAGCGCGCGAATCACATCAACCACCGACGCATCGTGGTTGAGTAAATGATGCAGCTCGGCCTCGATCGGCTTCGCGCGGCGCAACAATCTGAGCAAAGCCGATTGTTCTGCCGGCAGTTCGAACCGCCGAGCCGGATTTCCGGTGACATCGACAATGACCCCAGACGAGCCGTCTCGTCGTCCCGACGGTCTCAGTACAATAGCATTCCGGCCGAGAGCTTTGTGCGACGCGATGGAGGCCTGGACGCGACGCTCTACGCCGCCGCCATCGTCGTGCGTGACCAGGATGACGGTTTCGGCTCCATCGATGTGCGACAGCCCGCGAGCTGATGGTTTTCCCGTTCTGGCCGGCCCCGAAACCGGCCGATGTCCGCGTCCACCACGGGTGACACCGCTGGCGTCGTCGCGATTCCGTGTAACCGGACTCCCTTCCAGTTCCCTCCCGTCCCGGCCGCGGAGATGAATCGGCACCAGCCCGCGCGGAAGTTCGACCCATCCGATGGCGAATGATCTGGGCAGGGCCAGCGGTGCAAGACCGGGAATGCCTTCCGCCGGACCGGTCGCCGCGATTTCGTAACGGTTCTCGCCAGCCACGGCCGTGAGGCCCGGATTGGCGTCCGGATCACCCGGGCACCAGGCCCAACCCCGTACGCCGCTGTCCGAGGTTTCGACGATTCCCTCAACGCGGCCAATCGACCGTAGCGAAATCGGGCTGCCAATCAGGTGGGATTCCCCCGCGGTCACGGTGACCCGCCGATAGCGAGGCCATCCGGGCGGCAACGTGCTTCCCTCAATACGCTTGCCATCGACCCGCGTTTCGATCGCCCCAGGCCTAAAGGGATGGACGATGACGACACCCTCACCGGTCAGGCCACACCAGCCCGGTGCGCCGATCGCGCTCAGCAGCCGATCGGCGATATCGATGGTTTCGGGCCGCAGCGCGTGCCGGCTCAGGACTTCGGCGAGAGCGGCGCCCGCGGCAGGCAAATCCCCCGCCAGGAACCGCGCGGTGGCCAGCCCGAGCCAGGCATCCCGGACGTCGTGTGTTGCCAGTACGTCGGAGAACAACGCGGCGGCGTGGGAATTATCCTGGCCAATGATGCAAGATGCCAGCAACAGACCGATGGTATCGTCAGCGGGCGCCAATCGGTGCGCACGGTCCAGCCATCGTGAGGCCTCCGCTTTGTCGCCCGCGCCAAGCGCCGACTGGCCCCGCGCGACCGCATCCTCGACGAGGTGTGTCCGCTTTGCTCGTTCGGCGATTTCATTGACCATTGCGATGGGGGAGAGGATCAGACCTCCTCGGCCATCGCTTCGTTCGGCGCGGGCGGAGCGTTGGCGAGGTCGGGCTTCGCGTCCTGCAATCCTTGCGCGACGGCTCGCTCCAGCCACACCCGCGCTTCAACCGGGTTGTGCTCGCCGGCGACGTTGCGCAGCAAGAAGCGGCCCAACATCATTTGCGCGTAGGGGTGGCCGCGTTCGGCGGCGGCGCGGTACCAGACCTGCGCCGCCACACGATCGACGGGGACATCATGCCCGCCGCCAAGCATCGCACCAGTCGCGAACATGGCGCCGACATGGCCAGACTCGGCGGCCTTGCTAAACAGGCTGAGCGCGGCGGGATGATCCTTGGGTCCGCCGGTACCATTCAACAGCATGTCGGCGACCATCACCTGGGCTTCGATCATGCCGACATCGGCGGCCCGAACGATCCAGGCCCGGCCTTCCTCAGGGTTGCGCTCGACACCACGACCTTCGACCAACATACGGCCGTACCAGTACTGGGCGTTGACCACGCCATCAGCGGCACGGCGCAGCCACTGCGCGGCCTTTTGATCGTCTCGCTCGATCCCAACACCTTCGGCGAGGCAGACTCCGAAGTTGAACGCCGCGATCAGGTCGCCGGATTCCGCCGCCTGCTCGAACCATTCTCTTGTGTGGATCGAGTCCTGCGGATCGCCATGTCCGTTCAGCAGGAGATTCCCGAGGTCGACGTGGGACGACGTGTCTCCGGCCTGTGCCGCGATGCGGAAGAGCTTCGCCGCTTCATCCTGATCGCGCGGCACGCCGGCACCAGTCAGATGCAGCATCGCCAACGCGCGGGCGGCGCCTTTATGCCGGCTGTTGACGGCGCGGCGGAACCACGCCGCCGCCTCGGTGTAATTCGGCGGCAACGACCCGCCTTTGGCGTAAATATCACCAACCAGAGCCGCCGCCTCTGGGTCGCCAGCCAGGGCGGCACGGCGCAGCCACGACTCGCCTTCGGTGGGATTGGCATCGACGCCAATGCCCCGCAGCAACGCCAGGCCCCAGCGAGCCTGCGCCGATACATGGCCCTTGGCGGCGGCCTGCGAGAAGTATCGTCCCGCCGCGGCCTGATCCTGGGGAACGCCGACGCCGCGGTCGTGCATCATGCCATAGAGAAACAATGCGGTCGCCAGCCCCTTATCGGCGGCGGCTCGCAAGTGTTCGATCAACTGTGCCTGCTTCGTGGGATCTTCGGCGTCGCGCGCGAGCACAAGAGCGTAGCCAAGCTGCCCCTGCGGACATCCGGCCTCGGCGGATCGTTTGTACCATTCATCGGAGGCGGCCTGATCTTTCAGGTTTTCCGGACCCGAGCCAAGAATGAAGCCCATCACGGCCTCCGCCTCGGCGGAGCCGCCGTTGGCGGCACGCTTTGCCCAGTACATCGCGGTTTCGTAGTCCGGGCCGGCCGCCGCGTGGCCACCAAACAGGATCTCGGCGGCTGGTCTGGACCCGATCTGACCGGGACCCATGCCGTTCAGACACAACGTCGCGAGTAACGCCTGCGCTTCGACATAACCCCGCGTCGCCGCCTTCTCCAGCCACCGCACCCCATTGCCGCGACTGGGCGGGACGCCGGCGCCTTCCAGGTAGCATCGTCCAACGCGGAATTCGGCTTCCGCGACCCCGGCGCGAGCGGCACGCGCCAACAACGGAAAAGCCGCCCGGCGATCGCCCCGGTCGGTCAGCCGCGATGCTCGCCGCAGCGCCGCCGTGGCGGAAACCGGCGACAGAATAATGTCGATCAGGATCATTCCGCCCCCAGAGCGACGGAACTCGCGGGACGGCGGACAACGCGGGCCTCCCGCCCGATCGACGATGCCATCATATGAGTTTCGCTGAATAACGCGATCACGGCTCCCGCATGCCCTCATGCGCCAATGGCAGCGCGCGGCCGAGGAAATACGCCATCACTGTCCGCTTTCCGACCAGGACGTCAGTGGTCACCGGCATACCGGGCGTCAAACGGAAACCTTCCGGTGTGTCGTGCAGTCCAATCTGGTCGAGCGTTATCCGGGTGCGGTACCAAACGCCGTTGGGGGCTCCTCCGGCGCCAATTCCAGGCAGCGGAGCGGAACCGGTCGGGTTGCGCTGCTCATCCTGCGCCGTGAAGCTATCGGGACTGACGATCCGCACCACGCCATGCGCCATACCGTACTGAGTGTATGGGAATGTATCGAACTTGATCGACACCGGGTCGCCGACATGAATGTAACCATCCTCGCTGCCGGGAATATTGGCTTCAACTTCAAGTGGGGCATTCGCCGGCACCAGCGTGATGAACTGCTGCCCGCCGGTCAGGACCGATCCCACTGAAACCTTGCCGATGGTCAGCACCGTCGCGTCCTGATCGGCGCGCAACTCCACCAACTGCCGCTTCAATTGCGCCTTGTTGAAAGACTCCCGCGCATCCGACAATTTCGCCGCCGACTCCGCCAGCTTTTCAGCGACGTCAGCGTGCCAGCTTTGGATATAACCGTTGCGCTCGGCGATCAGTGCGGCGAGGTCGCGTTGCGCGCCGTTGCCGGCCTGTTCAACCGAGTCGAGATTGCGCTGCATTTCGGCCCGGGTATCTTGTGCCGACAACGTATTGATCTTGCTGCCGACGCCCAGTCGATCGAGTTCGTTCCGCATCTTTTCCAAATTGATCGCGACCGCCAGCCGGTCCTTGTAGCCAACAATGTCCGACCGGGCCTTCGCCACCTGAGCCGACAGGCTATCGGCTTTTTGGCGGTAGTTCTCCAGCTTGTAATTGTACTCCGACATACGCTGCGCGTAGATCGCGGCCTCCAGCGCCAGATGCGGATCGGATCCGCTGTAGTTGAACGCGCGATTGTCCATCTCCGCCTGCAACCGCGCCACGGTCGCGGAATAGGCGGCCACCTGGGTCTTCTGCGCTTCAAGATCGGCCGCCGCGAATGTTGGATCGAGGCGCGCCAGAATCTGGCCCGCGTGCACCGTCTCGCCCTCATGCACCTCGATCGAGCGGACAATCGCGGTTTCCAGCGGCTGCACGACGATAGTCGGGGCGCGCGCGATGACCCTGCCTTGCGCGGTCACGACCCGGTCGATTTTGATGACACTCATCGCCACGAAGCACAGCAACACCATCGAACCAACCGTCCAACTGATCCCGCGCGCCACACGCGGCACCGGAGCGTTGACGATCGCGGTGGAAGGAGACTGGTACTCCAGGATCACCGGCATGGTAGGGTCGCGGCGATCCGCGACCGTGGTGCTAATTGCCGTGGTGGAGAGTTGGGGCAAGCGCGGCATGGCGGGGACCTTGTTTATCCATATGACGATTTTGCTGAGCCCAAAGCTGACGATAAACGGTGCACCGCTCCAACAACGTGGCATGCGGTGCGATATCCATCACCTGACCTTTGTCCAGCACCAGTGTCTGGTCGCAATCGACCAGCGATGAAAGCCGGTGGGTCACGATTACCATTGTCCGGCCACGCGCGATGCGCAGCAGGTTGGCGTTGACCAGTGCTTCGCTTTCGGGGTCGAGCGCGCTGGTCGCCTCGTCCAGGATCAGGATCCGCGGATCGGTAATCAAGGCCCGCGCGATGGCGAGGCGCTGTTTCTGGCCGCCGGAAAGGTTCGGCGACCCTTCCTCGATGTAAGTCTCATAGCCATTGGGCATCCGCTCGATGAATTCCTCGGCGCCGGCGAGACGGGCCGCGCGGATCGCGTCTTCCAACGTCAGACCGGGCCGCCCGGCCAGGATGTTGTCGCGTATCGAGCCGCGGAACAGGAAGTTGTCCTGCAGCACGACGCCGAAGCTCGACCGCAAATGCCGCAGGTTGATTTCCCGCAAATCCGCGTTGTCGATCTTTACGAACCCCGAATATTCCCGGTTGATCCCCTGCAATAGCCGCGTGATGGTGGATTTGCCGGAACCCGACCGCCCCACGAGGCCAAGCATGGTCCCCGCCGGGACCGAGAAGTTGATCTTTTCCAACGCCGGAGTCTTGGTGCCCGCATAGGTGAAGGTCACGTCTTCAAAGGCGATCGCACCAGCGAATTTCGGCCGCAGCCCGCCCGACGCGGCATCGACTTCCAGCGGCCGGTTCAGCACGTCGGCGGCCTGCGACATCGCGCCGCCGACCTCTTCCCATTCCTCTATCAGTCGAGCGAGGCCGACCAGCGGCTGACTGACCCGTTGGGACAGCATCATGAACGCGAACAGGCTACCGACCTGGAACCCGGTCTCATCGACAAGCGCCAGATACGCGCCGACCAGGATGATGCCCATCCACATGAATCGCTCGACCGGCGTCACCAGGGTTTGCGGCCAGTTGGCGAGCTTGCCGAACGCCAGCCGCCATTTTCCCGCCTCCGCTACCCGTTCGTCCCATAACGCTTTGCGTTGCGGCTCCAGCGCCAGGGACTTTACGGTCTTGATGCCGAACACGGTCTCGCCCAGCGCCGACTGCTTGTTGGTTTCGGCCAGGATGACCTTGCCAAAGACCACCCGCATCGGCCGCAAGTAGGCCAGGATAATCAACAGAACCACGGTTGAACAAACCAGCACGATCCAGGCGAGGGTACTGTTCAGCCAAAACAGGAAAGGCAGCAGCACCGCCAGCGTGATCAGATCGAGCAGCGTGGTCATCAGCTTGCCGGTGATGAACTGCCGCACCTGGTGGATTTGGCTGACCTTGTACATCGTTTCGCCAGCCGGATGGCGTTCGAAGTAATCCAGCGGCAATCGGATCAGGCGGGCGAAAATATGCAGGTTGAGCTTGGCGTCGGTCCGCACGCCGACCACGGCTATGATCAAACGCCGGGCAAAGCCCAATAACGTTTCATAGGCAACCATGATGCCCAGAATGACGCTCATCAGGAACAGCGTCGAAAAGCTGTGATGGGTGATGACCTTGTCGATGATCGACATGACGATCAGCGGCGGAATGATGGTCAAAAAGCTGAGCGCCAGCGACGCGATGAAGAGGTCGTAGAGCGACTTCCGCTCTTTCATCATCATCCGGAACAGCCAGCTAACGGTGAACGGCGGATCCGCCTCCACACCGCCGCGCTCGGTCCGTATCAGGATCGTCTCACCGCTCCAGACCTCGGCGAGACGCAGTTCATCGACCATGATCGCCGGCTCGGCTTCCGGCGCGCGAGGATCCTTCAGGCCGACGATCTTGGACTCGGGATTAGCCCCGGTCAGCAGGCCGGCGGTTCCGTCGTTGAACAGCAGCACCACGGGACCCGAGCCGGACAGGTGCATCAAATGCCGCCAACGCAGCCGGAGCGCGCGCGACCACATGCCGGCATTCTTGGCCCAATCGGACAGCGCGGCGGCGCCAGGTACCGTTTCCCCTGGTCCATTGCGGAATTCGAGCGGATCGAGTTCCAGCCCAAAGTACCGGGCGGCCATCATCATCGCCAGCAGGCGAGGATGAATCGGCGCACCCCGGGGCCCGGTGGCCGTGGCATCGGTCTCCTGCGACATGCCAGGTCCGCCGGGGTCCGGCACCGGAGCGGGAGCCTGACGCCCGAACCAGGATTGGCCGGGCGTATGTCCGTCAGAAATATCCACGAGCGAACCCTCTAAGAAACCACACTCCGGGTGGGAGGCGACATGTTGATCCGAATGTAACCGCGAAATCCAATCAAATCCCCCCGTCGTGACGGGCGGCCTTCATGATCGCCGCGGACTCGTCCCCCGAGACTGTAACACGAGAAGCCCGCGCGCATCATCACAATGTCCTGGTGACTGTCTCGCGTGGCTTCTTGCCCCGTCGTCCTCGCGGCCCTGTATGCCACTTCATGATCAAAAAAAGCAACGGATCCCTGATTTCCCGTCCATGATCGCCGCGCATGGCTTCCCCGCCGGCCGGGAAATCGGCACCATGCGGGCCTGGCGTGCCTTCCGGCATGAACCAAACCATGAATCCCCATTGGCGGTTGTATGATCGCCGCATAGGATCCGGAGATGATTATCCGCGACGCGACCGAGGCCGATGTGCCCGACATTCAGTCCATTTATGCCCACCACGTGCTGAACGGCACCGGAACCTTTGAGGAAGAACCGCCCCCGGTCGAAGACATGCTCGCCCGCTACCGAACGGTGGTCGAAAGTGGCTGGCGGTGGCTGGTGGCGGCTGACGATTCGGGAGTCCTTGGCTACGGCTACTACTCCCAGTTTCGCCCCAGAACGGCTTATCGCTTCTGCGTCGAAGACAGCGTCTATGTGCGGGAGAACGTGCGCGGCCAGGGCGTCGGCAAGGCGCTGGTACGGGCGTTGATCAATATTTGCACCGAGAACGGGATGCGCCAGATGATCGCCGTGATCGGCGATGCCGAGAACGTCGGCTCCATCGGGGTGCATGCCAGCCTGGGCTTTCAGAAGGTTGGCACGTTGCGCGCGTCGGGGATCAAGTTCGGGCGGTGGCTTGACACGGTGTACATGCAGCGCGCGTTGGGACGCGGCGATCACGACATCCCGGCGTGACGTTTAGTCCGATCGTCATGGCCCTCTCTTGTTCGTCATGGCCCCGCTTGTCCGGGCCACCTGCACCATCCCCGGGCCTCGACAGGTGGCCCGAACAAGCCGGGCCATGACGGAGAGACATTCGGCGTGACGGATCAGGGCAACGCTGACGTCGCGATCTGGCGTGACCGCCGGTTGTGGATGATGGCGGCATATGGCTTCGCCGCCGGCCTGCCGCTGTCGCTGTCCACCTTCACATTACGATATTGGCTGTCGGAGAGCGGGGCCACGCTGTCCGTCATCGGCCTGACCGCCAATATCGGCCTCGCCTACTCTCTGAAGTTCCTGTGGTCGCCGGTCTTTGATGAGATTCGGCCACCCGGTTTGACCAGGCGGTTGGGGCGGCGTCGCGGCTGGCTGGCGATAATCCAGCCGGCGCTCGCGATGGCCGCCGCGCTGCTGGCGTTGACCAATCCGGCCGCTTCGCCGATGACCTCGATCGCCGCGGCGGCGCTGGTCGCGTTCCTCTCGGCGAGCCAGGACATCGCGATCGATGCCTGGCGCATCGAAACGTTCGGCCAGAGGCAACAAGGCGAAGCGCTCGCGGCCTATGTCTGGGGCTACCGGTTCGCGCTGCTTGCCGCGACGACCGGAGTCATCTGGGCTTCGGGGTTGGTCGGCTGGCATCTCGCCCTGCTCGGGGTCGCGCTGCTGTTGCTGGTTGGCCCGGTGGTGACATTGCTGGCGCCGGAACCGAAGGTCGATGCCTCCATCCTGGTGCAGGCCGAAACCGCGGAAGGTGCCACGCTGGCGAACCGGGCAAGGCACGCCGTGATTGATCCGCTGGCGGATTTCCTGACCCGGCCCGGCGCCACGATGATCCTCGCCTTCGTCGCCCTGTTCAAACTGGGCGAGGCGATGGGCGGGATCATGACCGCGCCGTTTTACCGCGAACTCGGCTTCTCCCGCGACGCGATCGCCGGGTCCGGGCCGTTTTCCCTGGTCGCGACGCTGACCGGGATCACCTTCGGCGGCTGGCTGGTGGCGCGGATCGGGGTCGGCCGCGCGTTGCTGTGGACCGGCTCAGCGCAAACCGTGGCGATGGTGATGTACGAGGTACTGGCGCACGCTCCCGGCCAGATCCCGGTCCTGTATCTGACCGTGACGACCGAGGCGTTCGCGCAGGGCATGGCCGACGCGGCGTTCCTGACCTATCTGTCCGGCCTCTGCTCACGCGCCTTCACCGCGACGCATTACGCGTTGCTGTCGTCGATCCCGGCGCTGGCGATCCACACCATCGGCGGCGTGTCCGGGGTACTGGCGGGGGCGGTCGGCTGGGTGTTGTTTTACGCGATCTGCACATTCGCCGCGCTGCCGGCGATGGGGCTGATGGTGCTGCTGCTACGGCGCTATCCGCCTGAACCGGCCGTTCACCTCGGCTGAATTGGCATCCGCGCGATACTCATCCAGGCGATCGGCGCCCCGGCCTTCTCCGCCGCCTGGGCCGGAGGCAAGGACGCGTCCCAATCGGCCGCGATGTAGCGGCGGCCGTTGACGTCCGTCGCTTCATCCGACAGCAGCCAAAGCAGCGGCGCCCCCATGATCTCGGGTTGCAGCATTTTCGCCGGATCGCCGGCCTCCCCCACCAGCGGCGTATTGGTCGTGCCGCCAGGGACCAGGATATTGGAGGTCACGCCAGTGCCGGCCAGATCGGCCGACAGCGAGGCCATCGCCGCTTCCGCCGCCGCCTTGCTGGAGCCGTAAAGCAGGTAACCCTCGCGCACCATCGTGCCGAGGCTGGTGGTGACGGTGATGATGCGCCCCTGCTTCGCGGTCAACATATGCGGCAACACGGCGCGTGCCATGTTGATCGGCGCGGCGGCATTGACGGTGATGAAGCGCGCCCATTGTTCCGGTGTCGTGTCCCAGAAGCGGATCGGGGTCTTCCGTTGGTCCGAACGGATCGACGCCTGACCTATACCGGCGTTGTTCACCAACGCGTCGATCCGGCCGAATTTAATCAGCGCCGAACCGGTGACTTGGGCGAACGAGTCCGGTTGCGCCAGATCGGCGGTCACCGGGTTGACGGCGCCTCGAAGATTCGCCGCCCGTTTCGCCAGTTCAGCCAGCGCCGGCCCGTTGCGATCGACGGCGGTGACGTCGTGGCCCGACGTCAGCAAGGCGATGGTCATCGCGAGCCCCATGCCGCTGGCGGCACCCGTCACGATGACGGCCTTGTTGTCTGACGACATGGCTTGTTTCCTCCCACACTGTCCTGGTGGCAGCGTGTGCGGTCCGGCCGTCACTGTCCAGAGTGCCGTCTGTCTGGCGCGCGTTCGCGAGAACGTTCCGGCGGTGACGTCACTCTCGCGTCGTTTGGTTGGCCGGAGCGCGGAGCGGATTTTCTCATGCATCGCCGCTTACTCGGACGTTAGCGCTCGATATTTCTGAGCCGTGCCAGCGATTCGGCCAGCAGAGACTCGTGTCTCATCAACTCGTCCCTGTGCGCCGACGCCAGGCGAGTCAATAGTCTGGTGCCCTTCGCCGTCAACACCACCAGAACGCTGCGGCGATCTTTCGCCGATTGTGTTCGCCGCGCGAGGCCCGCCTTACAAAGCCGATCGACAAGTTGCACGGCTCCGTGATGCTGCAACAACATCTGATCGGCGAGTTCACGGATCACGATCGCGCCGGCGGGATGTGTTCTGATCGCGAGCATCGCCTGATATTGCCATGGCGTGACGCCCGCCGCACGGGTCACGACTTCACTGAAGGCAAGGAATTTCCGTAAGGCGAATCGAAATCCCGCGAGACCTTCGTACAACGCCAGATCAGACCAGTCGTTGCCGCTCCGGCACATGGCGCCTCCCGTGGGCGTGGGCTCCTGTTCGCGGCCGGGTTATCCGAGCATTCGCGGCACCACAATAGGCCTATTGCCGGCGTCGGACCGATGCGTCGCGCCGCGGCTTGCAATTCGTCCCGCCACATTGAAATATATCATGGCATGATAGATAGAGGGCCGACCACCAGGTGCCGCCCTGAGTTCGCCTCGGCGTTTCGGTTTGAACATCGTGGGAAAGAAGGAAGGCTGTATGCGTGTTATTCCCTCAACAGCCAAAGGCGACCGGGGGCGGGTCCGTTGCTTGCTGCCTGGTCCTGCCGGAGAGGACGAAAGAAGCCCGTGACCTCAACGACCAGCACGCGCGTCGCCAAACGAGGTGAACCACGCGACTGGGGATTGGCACTGCTCACCATCCTCGCGCTCGGTTTAGGGATAGGCACCGGGTTCGGTGCCGTGCTGTTCCGCGATCTGATCGGTCTGCTGCACAACCTGTTTTTTTATGGCGTCGCTGTCGTTCATTACGATGCGAACGTCTTTACCGCGCCGAGCCGATGGGGGCCGTTCGTGGTGCTTGTCCCCGTTGCCGGCGGCCTGATCGTCACTTTCGTGGTCGCGAATTTCGCGCCGGAGGCAAAGGGTCATGGCGTCCCCGAGGTGATGGACGCGATATACTATCGAGAGGGGATAATTCGCCCGATCGTCGTTTTGGTGAAGTCTTTGGCATCCGCCGTCGCGATTGGCAGCGGAGCTTCCGTGGGCCGGGAAGGCCCGATCATTCAAATTGGTTCGGCATTGGCATCGACCGTCGGACAGGTTGTCCGCATTCCGGCCGGCCAACGAATCACCCTCGTCGCCGCCGGCGCGGGAGCGGGCATCGCCGCCACCTTCAATACACCGATTGGTGGCGTGATGTTCGCCATCGAATTGATGCTGCCGGAGGTGAGCGTCGCCACGTTCCTGCCCGTCGCCATCGCGACGGGAGCGGCGACATTCGTGGGACGTTGGTTCTTCGGCCCGGCGCCCGCTTTTTTGGTGCCGCCGATGGAACCCCTGACCGCCGATCCCAGCGCGATCCTTATCCTGGTTCTCTACGCCGGGTTGGGATGCGTGACAGGTGTCGCCGCGGCCGGGTTCGTGCGAGGCCTGCACCTTTTCGAGGACTGGTTCGACAAGATCCCCTGGCAGTACCTCCGGCATGTCCTGGGGATGCTCTGCCTCGGTGTCCTGATGCTCGTGCTGTTTCGCACGCTTGGCCAGTATTACGTCGATGGTGTCGGCTACGCGACGATCGAGAGCATTCTGGTGGGTGACACGCGACTGTTCTGGCTGTTGGGATTGCTGTTCGCCTGCAAACTCATGGCGACCTGCTTAAGTCTCGGCTCGGGATCGTCGGGCGGCATCTTCTCGCCGTCTTTGTTCATGGGCGCGACTCTCGGTGGTTGCTTCGCGGCATCTCTCATCGCTCTGGGCCTGCCGCTTCACATAAGCATCCCCGCCTTCGCCATGGTCGGAATGGGCGCCATGGTCGGCGGCGGCACCGGCGCGGTGATGACCGCCGTCACCATGACGTTCGAGATGACGCTCGACTATGGAATCGTGATGCCGATGATCCTGGCGGTGGCCACAAGCGTCGGCGTTCGGCGGATGTTGTCGCGCGAGAACATCTACACGCTGAAGCTCGCGCGGCGGGGGCGTACCATCCCAAAAGCGCGCCATTCCAACATGTTCCTGGTACGCCACGCGCGGGAGGTCATGGACTCGGACGTGCTTATCCTCCCGGCGGATACCGACTTCGATGGGTTCTTACGTCAGTACGCCGCGGAAGGGCGCCTTCGTCATGTTGTCGTGACCAATGGAAACCGCATCATTGGTGCCATCCGGGTCAATACCGGCATTCGGCGTGGGCTTGAAGGAACGCACACGGGCGTATTGCTGGCCGATGTCGTCAATCGCCATTTCATCATTGTCGATGAGGACGTTGTCGTCTCCGATGTCATTGAACGAATGTGGCGAAAGGAAGCGTTCATGGCCATCGTCGTCCGCGGACGTGAGCGTGGATTGCCTCGGGCCGGCGATGTACTGGGCGTGATCACGAAAGAGCACGTCGCCGACTCGGTCGCGGAGACATTGACGATTTACCCGCACGCATCTGAATACAAGCACGGCCGAAAACGACGGCGATCCAAGGTCTCCGGCGCCAACAACGCTCCCGCTGAATCATTGGAAGTTCGCGGCGCCCGAACTTCGTTCTGAGGAGTGATTGGGGATGTTTACGGAATATCCGCCAGGTTCAGAGGTCGTTCCAGCTCACAACTCGTTTTTGCCACTGTACTTTATCATTTTTGCGTGGGTCGCCGGTTGGACATTTGGTCATAGGTTCACTGAGTGGACTGTTGATCGCCAGAATAACCCTGGAGCCCAATACGGGTCAGATATAAATCTGCTTCAGGTAACGCCGCGCACGATTCGAAGTCGCTTACCCGCTGGGCTCGCTGGTTTCATTGTGCTGGCTTTTGGTGCGATCGCGGCGTGCGGGGTCGATTTGAATATCGCTCCAAAAGGCGGGGTAGTTGTCTACACAGGCATGTTTTTCAACAGCATCATTCAGGTTATCTCCGGATACAAATCCGGTATGATGACCAAAAGTGTGTCGATCTTGCGCCAGCTACACAGAGCGACGATTGAATTCGAGATGAGTAACGAGAATTCGATTGGAACAGTCGTTGGACACGAGCATCCCGATCGCGATTGGCCGCCAGAAAGTGGGCCTTTAAACGCTTTGGCTGAAAATCTACGTCAGGCACGACACGCGTGTTTCGTCGGAGGTTCCACCTTCCTTTGTCTATGGGTGATCTCCGCCTGGCTGATGTCGACCATTGGGCTGTCACGAGGCGCGGAGGGGCTGAATCTCATCGTGCCTTCGACATGGGCGATGGCCTGCCTCTCCTTACCGATCGGCAGGTTTCTCGCCGCATTGCTCGATCCGTGGCGATTCCGTGCGGTCACTTTCTGATTCATGGACCCAGGGAGGCATTTCCGTCTGAATCCAGAATGAAAAACCGTCGGGCAGTTTGGATTGTGAAAGTGCATATATTTCAAATACCACGGAAGTCCGCGCCGATCTCGCGATAGCACCAAATCTTCGGATGCTTCTTGGCAGTCGCCTCAACGCGGGAATCAGAAGCGCTTCGTAATCCCGCCGCGTGACGCGCCCGACAGCGCTGGCCGCGATAACGTTGTCGGGAAACCCTCTCAGGATTTTGATCATGATCAACTCTGGGCTCTTGCACTGACCGATTGGTAAAGACCTGGGCATCGTTCAGTAAGTTAGTTGCGGTTGAGTTCGTGACATCGGGTTGGGGTCTTGGGTATGGTGGCACGGCTGCTCTATTGGCATCGGGCAGCGGAACCAGGAGAAGGGTCAAATGCGGTTCGCACATCTCATTCTCGCCGCTTCCGTGGCCTTGGCATTGTCGCACCTGGTAACGCCGGCCTGGGCCAACGACAATCCAGCCATCTTAGCCCCGGCAGACGGGGCAACCGTATCAAGCCCCGTCACGGTGGTCGTGTCGCCCAGCGCCGGCGCGATGACAACGGCAGTTCAAGGCGGAGGCATGAATATGGAGGCGGGCAGCCACTTGCATCTGCTTGTCGACTCGCCATTGCCAAAACCCGGGAGCGCGGTCCCAATGGATGCGCGGCATATCCACCTGATGCACGGCGAGTCGAAGGTGAATGTGCCGCTTGCGCCGGGCCGTCACACGCTCCAACTGCTGATGGGAGCGCCTGGTCACCTGGTTCCGCCAAATCCACGAGTCTCCGAGATCGTAACGATCAACGTCAGGTGACGGAAATCAACAGCAATACCAAGCCATCTGCCCAAGGGTGGTCCGCACGCTGAACGTTCGCTTCTGAAAGGAAGACCGATGCGCCCGTTGCTCGCAGTCGTCTTGGTGACCCTGCCAGGCGTCAACGGGCACTCGTTCCATGAAGAACTGACCCATAAGGCGGAGGCGCCAGGTGCTACCGCGCTGATGCGCCTGCGGTTGGTGCAAAGCCAGTTCCAATGGAACCAGCGCACCAGCCTGTTGGTGACGGCGATCAAGGAAGCGGGATAGAGGCGGTCAGGGCAGTATCGATCTGGTTGCACCGATTGCCGTGGCCTCGTCATCCCCGGTCTTGACCCGGGGATCAATGCCAGCGTGGTGCCGAGATAGATCCCCGGGTCGAGCCCCATACGCGCTAAAATAGGCGGGGGTGGCCGTTTCTCCGTCGTCATGGCCGCCCGTGTGGCGGCCATCCACGTCTTTGGCGCGACCAACAAAGACGTGGATGGACGGGACAAGCCCGTCCA
>Ga0182018_10001885_pt1 | contig 22520 bp, 21 predicted proteins | sample 812P2MmetaG_FD_120490 | JGI IMG/M metagenome (GOLD analysis project Ga0182018, IMG submission 120490) | Permafrost microbial communities from Stordalen Mire, Sweden - 812P2M metaG | ecosystem: Environmental > Terrestrial > Soil > Wetlands > Permafrost | place: Sweden: Stordalen | collected...
TGACCCGATCGCCCGGCTGGATCGTGCCGGCTGGGATGGTGCAGGCGCCCAGGCTGGTGAGCGTCGTCGAAGATGTGGCGGCGCCCATGCCGGAGCACAAAATCTGAGGCACCGCCGGCCCCGGCGCCATCCCTGCCGGGGTCACGCGGTAAGACGCCAGCAGCGTATCGCCGATCTGCGGAGTCGAAACCGTCAAAAACTGAATGGTATTGCCCGCGAGACTGTAGTCTTGACCTGCCTTCTGCAGCACACCGTTCCGGTAAAGCGCCACGCTGGAGGTGGGTATGGGAACCGAGCTCAGAGTAAAAGAGACGTTGGCGCCATTCACCAGGCCGGCGGGCACTTCCGCATCCGTGAAGTTCGGCCCGGCCGTTCCGGAACCGGCGGTTCCGCAGGGTCCGGACGAACCATCCACGTGTACGCAATCGGAGACGTTGCCCGAGACCGCTCCCAGCGCGCCAGTCGAATCGATCATGGCCGCGTACCCGGCGGCATATGCAGCTCCTTGCACGGGGCGCGCGGCGAGATCCGCCAACAACCCGATCACACCAGACTCCGGTATGGGAGAAGTTCCGGTGATTAGCGGCGATGGCGCCGTACCTCCCGGACCCTGCCAAATGAGCACGGCTTGCACGCGTAGCGGAATCGTGCTCGGCGGAACCGCCCACGTCTCGGTGAACTGATCGTTGCCGGCGCTGGTGAAAGTGACAGTATAGTATCCCGCGGGCGTGGCGTTGGTGGTGGGCACAAGCTGCACCATCAGATTGCCACCGGTGATGTTGACCGTGACCGACTGAGTGGCTATCTGGGATGTGTCGCCCGCCACGAAGGGCGTCCACGTAATGACGGCGAATCCGTTGTAAGGAGTGCCGTTGGCATTATAGATCACGTCCTGGATTGTGGTCAGGATCGGGCCGGCCAGTAGCGGCACCGCCAGGCGGACAGCCAATGCGGCGAATACGAATTTCCGGGCAGACATTTTTGCCTTCCTCCAAAAAAAACCCGGGCCCATAAAGAGCCCGGGGGTCCGAAAAACGCCAACGCAAAACACCTAACGCCCCCAGTGTACCTGCGGGGCCGCGCGCGGAAGCTCCATCAAACATGCACCCTGCGCGCTAAGTTATACTCAACGCTGGCCTTGCGGAAATCGCGAGGTATTTTCTCGACGTGTGACTGAAAAAGGTTTCCTCAGTTTCGGGGCGGCAAGAGCTGAAAAAGCGCGGCCTTCCGGAGTGAGGTAGAGAAAGAAGCTTTACGTCGATTTAACAGCCGGCCGTGCTAGGATACCGGGATGGGAAATTCCTCCCATCTGGTCGATACGTGTGGTCTGCGGAGGGGAACGTGCCGGCAATAGAGATCGATCCAAGTGAAGTCAAGAGGCGCCTGGATGCAGGCGAAAAGGTGCGCATGGTGGACGTGCGCGAACCGTTTGAGCATCAACAAGCGCATATCGCGGGAGCGGAGCTGATTCCCATGCGGAGCGTACCGCAATCGCTGGAGGCGTTGCGCGCCGGCAATGGACAGTTGGTGCTGTTCTGTCACCATGGCATGCGCAGCCTGCAGGTTGCGGAGTGGCTGCGCCGCCAGGGATTGGAGGATAGCATGAGTATGGCGGGCGGCATCGACCGCTGGAGTTTGGAAATCGATCCGGGGGTGCCGCGTTATCAGTGAGGAGGTCAACCTAGCTTGCAGTTGGCCGTCCGCCCAGGAACTGGTGGAGCGCCGCGAAGAACGCCTCCGGCTGTTCCAGCCAGATGAAGTGTCCGGCGTTCGGAATCGCCACCAGACGCGCGTTCGGAAATGAAGCCTGCCACTCGCGCGAGCCCTCTATCGGGTTCCAGTCGTCAGCTCCATGGAGGATGAGCACGGGACCGGCATAGGCGGCCGCCAGAGGCCGCCAATCCCAATCGCCGAACGAAGCCATGAGCGCATTCACGTGCCCGGCGACATGGCGGGGCCGTTCATTCTCGGAGGGAGAGGGTTTCGGAGCGGACCGGGCGAAGGCGCCGCAGGCGGCGAAATAGCCACGCAAGGCGATGGCGTTCCAGACCTTGGTGGCTTCAGCGGGATCCGCGGGCGGCGACTTCATGAATTCCGCGACCGCAGCCATGTCGAGGCGCGACTGCAAGGCCGCGGCCGCCTGGTCCGAATACGGTACGCGGCGGGGCGCGATCGGTCCGCTCAGCACCAAGCGCGGAACCACTTCCGGATGCCGGCCGGCGTAGTGCGCGGCCACCCCGCCGTGATAGGACCAGCCGAACAGGGTCACTTGATCGAGCCCACAGTGCCGGCGCACCAGGTCCAGATCTTCCAACTCTCCTTCGAGCGTGGCCGGGGTGTTATCCGGCAGCGGAACGGAGTTGCCGCGGCCGCGCGGGTCGTAGAACACCACGGTGCGGTCTTCAACCAGATCCTGTAGGTCGTTGGCGAGCCATGCGGCGTTGGGAACCAGGATGCCGCGGCGGCTGTGGCCGAATTTGCGATAGTAGATGCCGGCGTGGACGCCGGCCGCAGGACTGGAGTCCCGCCCCACTGCTACAGGCCTTTTTGGGTCAGGAAGGCGATCAGGTCCACAACCCGGCAGGAATAACCCCACTCGTTGTCGTACCAGGAGATCACCTTCAGCAGGTTACCGTCGAGCACCTTGGTCATCTGTCCGTCCACGATGGAGCTGTTCGAATTGTGCAGCATGTCGGTCGATACGACGGGGTCTTCGGTGTAGGCCAAGATGCCTTTCATGGGGCCATCCGCTGCCGCTTTGAACGCGGCATTGACTTCCTCGGCAGAGGTGGGCCGGCTGGTGAGGGCGACCAGGTCGACCACCGAAACATCCGGCGTGGGCACGCGCATCGAATAGCCGTCCAGCTTGCCCTTCAACTCCGGCATCACCAGGCCGATGGCCTTCGCGGCACCGGTAGTGGTGGGGATCATGTTCAGCGCCGCCGCGCGGGCACGCCGCAGATCCTTGTGCGGGAAGTCCAGCACGTTTTGGTCGTTGGTGTAACTGTGGATGGTGGTCATCGACCCTTTTAATATCCCGACCGTGCCGTGCAGAACCTTCACCACCGGCGCCAGACAGTTGGTAGTGCAAGAAGCATTCGAAATGATGTTGTGTTTCGCGGGATCGTACGTGCCGTCGTTGACGCCCAGCACCAGCGTGACATCTTCGTTCGTCGCGGGCGCGGAGATGATGACTTTTTTCACGCTGCCCCGAATGTGCTTGGCGGCTTCCTTGCCATCCGTGAATCTGCCGGTCGATTCGACCACGATTTGCGCACCCACCGAGTTCCAATCGAGCTGCGCGGGATCCTTGGTGGCGAACACTTTGATGCGCTTGCCGCCTACCACGATGGCATCCTCCTCCTTGTGGATTTCGACTGGCAGCGTACCCAGCACGGAGTCGTATTTCAACAGATGCGCCAGTGTCTTGGTATCCGTCAGGTCGTTTACCGCTACGAATTCGATGTCATTCCGGTGCAGAGCCGCCCGGACCACGTTCCGGCCAATGCGGCCGAACCCATTGATGCCAACCTTTACAGCCATTGCTTCTCCTAAAGTTTGAGTTGTGTGGATTACCCTAGAGGATAGCAGCTATTTGGGGTCGGCTACTTCAGTGCCCAGTCCGGCGTATTCTTCCTTCACCTTGATGACCTTGCTGCCGTTGAAGGTCACAAACACGATCTTTCCGGGCGGTTGACCGAAAACCCAGTCTTCCAGTTCGATGCCGTCCTTCACTTCGCGCGATTTGTGATTGGGACGCCCCAGCGCCAGCAGGACTTGGTCGCGGTCCATGCCCTCGATCACCTTCTTATCCCGGATGGCCGTCTTCACTTCCGGCGGCAGGACCTCGGCATAGATTTCAGTGGCGCTGCGCTTCTCAAAATCCAGCACCGGCGCGAGCATTTTTTTCACCTCCGCCGCCTTCATCGGCTCCAGGGGTTTATGGAACAGGATTTCGATGGTGGTGCCGCCGGGCGCGTTGGAATCGCTGCCCAAGGGATGCATAGGGCCGCCGCCGCCCATGCCGCCGCCAATTTGGGCGCCATCGTACCACTTGCGGCCGCCCTTGAACCCGCCGTTGATCTGCAGCACCAGCTTGTCGGACTCGATGAACACTTTGGTGATCTGCACCAGATCTCCGACGCGCCCCGCCGGACCGTACTCGTGGGAGGCTGCCTCCCACTCCTTCTTATCGATAGATCCCGTCGATTCGAAAGGCAGGGCCTTCCTGGCGCGGGGCAGCAACTGTTTGACCGTGGCGTACTCCGCCACCAGGCCGCGCATCAATTCGATGCGATCCTGCTCGGTGAGCTTGTCGGCGCCGTTCAGCAGCGCAGTCAGTGTCACGAAGATGGCGAAAACGGCTGTCCAGGCACGCATGTCACATCACCCGCGGGCGGGTCGAGCAGAGCGGATGGCTGCCGCCGGATGGGCGCTTTCCATAGATACGCAAACAGCAGAAACAGAACGGCCGAGGTCAGGATACTGGCTTCCGGACCATACTCGCCGCCGCTCCAGAGCGTCCCGGCGGACCACCGCATGGTGAATCCCGTCAATCTCATTGTAAGCCCGCTGACGTTCTCGCCGAAAAGCGGAAGTGTAAAGTTCCAACTGAAATGCAAGCCGATGGGCAGCCATATGTCGTGGCTGCGCAGGAAAGCGTAGCCGAACAGTATGCCGAATCCGGCGGTGTTCGCCAAACCCAGCCAGGTGGCGTTGGGATTGCCGGCGTGCAGTGCGGCGAAGATGATGCCCACCGGAAGGATGGTGGTCCAAGCACCCAACGCGCGCAGCAAGACCTGAAATCCAAATCCGCGAAAGAACAGTTCTTCGCCCGCCGAACCGAACAGCAGCAGCACGGAAACGAAAAAAAACGAAGGCAGGCTGGCCGGAATGCCGGGATCGCGCTGGATACGCGCCGCATGGAAGAGCAGCGGAACGGCCAGCACCAAGGCGGCCGCGCCCATGCCGCCAAGGCAGCCGAATCCGAGGTTCGCCAACGCCGCCTTATCGCCCTGGAGTCCGATGGCGGCCATGCCCCGATGCACATAAATGCGCAAGCACAGACCGTTGCCGACCGCCGCGGCCAGCAGCCCGGTGGTGGTGACGCCCACGATGTATCCGCCGAGCCAATACAGCGGCGGACCTAGTACGAAGACCGTGGCGAAATAGAGGGCAATGTAAACTACGACTTTAGGCGCGAGGTGAAGGGCGTCGGCGCGGCCAGGCATTTAGAGAAAATCGGGCCGTAAGCAGAGCGCCGGCTGGGAGCCGGCGGGGCGGGTCTGGAGACCCGCCGCAGGCGTGGACGCCCGCCCCACAAGAATCGTCGCGGCGCGCGAAGAAACCGATGGATAGTAGTACAAGACCCTTACCTGTCGCCTCCGGCGCCTGCCGCCTGCGTCTTGCGGCTCAGGAAGCATTCCCGGCAGAATACCGGCCGCCCCTGCGTTGGTTTAAAGGGCACCGTGGTCTCGCGGCCGCACTGCGAACAAGTGGTCGTGGTTTCCGCCTTGCCGCCGCCCGCTGGCGCCGCCTGCCGCTTGCTCTTGCATACTTTGCAGCGCTTAGGCTCGTTCTTAAAGTTCTTGTCGTGGAAGAAGTGTTGTTCTCCCGCTGTGAAAACAAATTCGGTCCCGCATTCCGAGCACTTGAGAATCCGATCCTGGAACTCCGCCATAACCCAACCTGGTTTCCTCGAACGGGTTGTGGAGCGGACAGGCAGCCACCTGTCCGCCCGTTATTATTCGATTTCCCGGCGTGACTTCTTCCGGTTCCGCTTGCGGGCCAGTGCCTGCTTGACCCGCTTTTTCTCTCCCGGCTTCAAGTAGAAGGAGTGTCTCTTGACCTCCTTGATAATGTCCTCTTGCTGAACCTTTCGCTTGAAGCGCCGAAGAGCGTTTTCGAGCGTTTCGCCATCCTGTAACTTTACTTCAGCCAATTAAAACGACACCTCCCAACCCGACCAAGATTTCCCGCCTTTCGCAGAGAAGGTACTGATATCATTGAAGTGGTTGGCGGACAAAGTCAAGCCCAAATTGGCGTAGAACCTCCGCCAAGCGGACAACCTCGCGTGCAACCATCTTTTTTCCAATCGTTTAACCGATATGGAGACCGTATTAGCAATTTTATTGGCAGGCGGCGCCGGCGAGCGATTAGCTCCCCTCACCAGGGATACCGCAAAGCCGGCCGTATGCTTCGGCGGCGTTTACCGCCTCATCGACTTCACGTTGTCAAACTGTATTAATTCGGACCTGAGACGAATTTTCATCCTAACACAATACAAATCGCTGGACCTGATCCGGCATATCCGGGACGGCTGGAACATTCTGTCGCCCGAACTCGGCGAGTTCATCGAAACCATCCCGCCCATGAAGCGCCTGCGGGACGACTGGTATCTGGGGACGGCCGACGCGGTCTTCCAAAACAGCCAGAGCATCGCCCTGGAACAGCCCGCCCTGACTGTGATCCTCTCCGCGGACCACATCTGCAAAATGAACTATCGCGAGATGCTGGAGTGGCACCGCCTGCACCACGCCGACATCACCATCGCCACCATCCAGGTGGCGCCGGAGGAAGCCGAACGCTTCGGCATCGCCCGGATCGATCGAGGCCACCGCATCGTGGGCTTCGAGGAAAAGCCGCAACATGGCAACCCCACGCGCTCGGTTTTCGATCCCGAGATGGTGAGCGCCTCGATGGGAATTTATGTCTTCAATACCGAGGTCCTGTTGCGCCTATTGCAGGAAGATGCGCAGAATCCAGCCTCCGCGCACGATTTCGCCAGGGACGTGATTCCAGCCGCGCTCGAAAACGCACGCGTGATCGCCTACGATTTCCGGGACATCAACGGCAAGCAGGCGCGTTATTGGCGGGACGTTGGCACCCTCGACGCTTTTTACGAAGCCAACATGGATCTGGTGGCGGTGACGCCGGAGTTCAATCTCTACGATCGCAACTGGCCCATCCGCACGCGCATGGTGCAGGCGCCGCCCGCCAAATTCGTTTTCGCGCAGGAGGGCCGCCGCATGGGAGTGGCCGTCGATTCCATTGTGGCCGCCGGCTGCATCGTTTCCGGTGGCCGGGTGGTCCGCAGCGTACTGTCGACCGGTGTGCGCATCAATAGTTATTGCGAAGTCGAGTATTCGATTCTGATGCCCAACGTTAAGATTGGGCGCAACAGCCGCATCCGGCGCGCTATCGTCGACAGCGGCGTCGAAATCCCGGAATCGAGCGTGATTGGTTATGACCTAGAGGAAGACCGCGCGCGCGGCTACACCGTCACCGATTCCGGAATTGTGGTAGTGCCGAGCGAGGCATTGCCCGTGGGCGATGAAATTCCCGCGAGCATGGCGGCCGGTTAGCATTCTCGGGATTCGTTCGGGTAAAGCGTTCGGGCGCGCATCTAAGGTTGCGCAGGGATCGCGTTGAGCGACGCCGTAATACTGCCCACCGCTCCGGTCGACGCGTCCCGCACCACCACCCGTATCTCGCTGGCCGCGCCCGTGCGCGGGAGCACCCGGTGGTACATCAGGCCTTCCTGCTGCACGCGGTCGTAATTTTGCTGTTTCAGTTCCATCGACAGTGTGTCGTCCACACCGAAAGTCTGCACGCCGTGCGCATCCTTTTCCACGAATAGAAGGTCCAGCTTCCCGGCCCAACGATCACCTTGTGGATCGAGTACAAACGATTTCGGGTCCACCCGCAAGGTCACGTCGAAGCCTCCGCTGGCCGCGTGGACCGTGGCGCGCAACCCGATGCCGTTACCGTCCATGGGGCTCAAGACGGCGTCCCGCAGCGCCGCCCGCCGCAGCCCTTCGTCTTGCGGCGGAGTGCTCTGGTCCAGATAACCCTTCCGGTATCGCAGATCCACGTGCGGAAAGTCCGTCAGTTTTACTTTCAGGTTGTGAAACGAGTTGTCGAACTTATCGTTTTGCGGATAAAAGCCGAGCGTGTAAGTGACCGCGGAATCCTCGATCGCGGTCCGGATGGCGCCCGCGATGTCGTTCGAATTGATGAACGCGCGCCCTCCCGTGCGGCTCGCGAGTTCTTCCATGGTGGCCTGGTTACGATAGGTGCGGGACGCAGTGCGGGCCGAGGCGGAAGCCACCAGCCCGCGCGCATCCACGGGATAGATAGCCAGGTTTGCGTTGTTCAGCGCGCGTATAGTCTGGTCGGCCTCCGCGGTCCAGGTCTGCGTCTGGCGCGGTGGGCTCGGAATACCACGCGAGCTGGTGCGCGCCATACTCGATGCGCCCCCACCTCCTCCCCCACCACCAAAGCCCGGGAATCCAATCATCAAGGGAAATGCGGACGAAATCCAGATCAGGCTCTTGCGGCCCGGCAGGGGGGCCAGGTTGTCGGCAATGTACTTGATGGCGTGCAGGGTCTGCTGAATCCGGTCGTTGAGATAGTACTGCCGCTCCATGCTGTTGGCGCCACTGCCCTGCCACCCGCCCAGCGCATCGCTCAATTCGCTTGTCCCGGTGACATCCGCCGCAATATCCCCCTGATACTTTGCCAGTCTCTCCACCAAGTCCGAGGAATCCGTGGTGTAGTCGTGCAGCACCCTGAGGCCGCGAGTATCCAGGGTATAGATGGCAATGCGGTCCTCGGGCTGGATCTGTCTCAGAAACTGTACTACCTGCTTGCGCGCATAGGTCTGGTCGGAAAAGCGGGTGTTCACGCCATCCAGCAGAATTGCGGTAACCGCCGCCGGCGTTCCCGAGCGCTGTTCGAGCTGATTGGTAAACGTGCCTTGGGGCAATGGCGCCGCCGACGACGGCAGGATCGCCCGCGTCTCCTCGGAAAACTGCCGGATTTCCTGGCGCTTGCCATTATCGAAGACCTGAAAGTCCTCTTTCTTCAGCCCCGGTACGGGGGTGCCGTGTTTGGTCGCGATCACGTTGATCTGCACCAGGCGCGTGGTGGTCCGGATGATCGGTTCGGGCATCTGCGCGTGTAACGTCCAGGCCGCCAGCACAGGCGTCAGAAACAGCAGTCGCATATTCGCCCCTTTCATTGTTTACAACGGCTCTAAGTATGTTCGGGTTACAGATATCTTCGGTGGATTGCGCGCCCTCCAGACCTTACAGGTGGCTTTCGACGGTGTCCCACAGGCCTGTGTTATCCTCGTCCGAGGAGGAACCGCCGCGTGCGCCACCGCCACTTGATTACTCTCTCCGCTTTCCTGCTCCTCGCCTGCCCGGCGCAGGCGTTAGACGAAAGCAAGCTCGTCCAGCTCATCGGCAATACGCATATTGCGGCGCGTCCGGAGTTCGACCAGGGCGCCGTGCCGGACGATTTCTTCATGGGACACATCCAGCTTCAGCTCAAGCGCAGTCCCGAGCGTGAGCAGGCGCTGGAACAGTTCATCGATCAACTGCACGACCCGAATTCGCCCAGCTTTCACAAATGGCTTACCGCGGAGGAATTCGGCAGGGAGTTTGGCCCGGCGCCGCAGGATATCGACGCCGTGGTCAACTGGCTGCTGACGCATGGATTCCAGATCGGCACGGTGTACAAGAGCGGCATGCTGATCGACTTTGCCGGTACGGCCGCGCAGGTGCGCGACGCTTTTCATACCGAAATCCACCGGTACAACGTGGATGGCGTCGAGTATACCGCCAATGCCAGCGACCCTGAGATCCCCGCCGGTCTGGAGCCGGTGGTCATGGGCCCCGCCTCGCTCTACAGTTTCCGGCGGCATGCCCATTTGAAGAGGGCACACCTTACTGAAACGTTCGATGGCGGGACACAGTACTATCTGACACCTTCGGATTTCGCCACGATCTACAACGTTTCTCCAGTGTGGGCCGCGGGCATCACGGGCAAAGGCCAGAGGGTGGCGGTGCTGGAAGACTCCGACATGCTCATGAGCGACTGGCAAACGTTCGTCTCCGACTTTGGCCTGGCGTCCTATGGCGGAACCTTCACCACGGTGCATCCGAATTGCAGCGATCCGGGGACTAACGGCGACGAGATCGAGGTAGCCGTGGATGCCGAGGGGGTCAGCACATTCGCGCCGGGCGCGGCGGTGCAGGTGGCCGCTTGCCCGTCCACCAGAACTACGGATGGCGACATTACGGCTGCCGCGAACCTGCTGAACATGGCCGACCCGCCGGACATTTTCAGCGACAGTTATGGCGGTTGCGAAGCGCAAACCACCAAGAGCTATCAAGCGCTCATCGACAGCACCTGGCAGCAGGCGGTCGCCGAAGGCGTTTCCGTATTCGTGGCCGCGGGGGACGAAGGGGCCGATGAATGCGGTTATGGGCGCCGCTACGCGACCACCGGAATCAGCGTGGACGGCACAGCTTCGACCCCGTATGACGTGGCTGTAGGCGGCACCGACTTCTCCGACGTGGCGAGCGGCACGGCGAGCGATTATTGGAGCACCAAAAACAGCCCCACGGGCGGTTCCGCCCTATCCTACATTCCGGAGATCCCATGGAATGGAACCTGCGCCAGCAACATACTCGCGGCATACCTGGGATATGCCAGCGGTCTGGCGTTCTGTAACAGCGCGGTGGGCGAAGGCGGGGCTTATCAGCAGGTTTCCGATGCCGGCAGCGGCGGTCCCAGCAGCGTCTATGCCAAACCATCCTGGCAGACCGGCGTTTTGGGCATTCACGGGGACGGCAGGCGCGACATTCCGGACGTTTCGCTGTTCGCCTCCGCTGGAGTATACAACCAATCGATAGTCAGTTGTATGTCGGATGCCACCGAGGGAGGCGTGCCCTGCGACTACGAAAGCGCGAAGGATACATTCTTTAGCAGCGGCGGCGGCACGTCGTGCAGCGCGCCTTCTTTTGCCGGTATTCAGGCGCTCATCGATCAGAAGGCGGCCGCCAGGCAAGGCAATCCCAATCCGGTCCTGTACCAGCTTGCCGCCAGAGAGTACGGCAGCAGCGGCAGTCAAAATAGCGGCAATCTCCACAGTTGCAACGCTAGCAATGGCAATACCGTGGGTAGCTCCTGCATCTTCTATGACATCACCGAGGGAGACAACGACATTCCCTGCCAGGCGGGCACGCCGGATTGCTACAGCGCCACTGGCGACACATATGGCGTGCTTTCCACTTCCACGACCGAGGAGAGTATTGCGTACAGCGCCACCCACGGTTGGGACTTCGCGACCGGCCTAGGCAGCGTAAACGTGACCAACCTGGTGAACGCGTGGCCGGTGGTAGCCTCCGCAAGGTTGGGGCCGTGAAAACGTATCACGGTTTGGCGCCCACGGCGTCGTCGGAATAGCCGGGTGCGATCGATAAGTTATTGTTCACGCGGACTACCTGCTGGACGCCGCGGGCAATCTCAGCCGCCTTAGTCTTTGCCTGCTTACTGCCGACTTCCCCGGTCAGGGTGACGACTCCGTTGACTGAGCTGACGGCAATATAGGTTACGGTCTGCCCATCGGCGCCGCGATCGAATTGACGAACTTGTCTGGCTTCAATTGACCCAAATGCCTTAGTCAACCTGGTTTTCACACCCGTGGTAATGGCGGCATCGTCGATCGATTTCTCAGGGGTCCGGCATCCGCCGAAGAGTGCGACCGCGCAGATCGCGATGGACGAAAAAACAACTCCGGCAGTGCGCATTCCTCCGCCTTTCCGAGTGTCGCTGGTTAGTGTCGCTGGTTAGTGTCGATGTCGCTTTAGTGGAAAAGCCCCAACATGTAGGCTACCAGCAGAATCAATAATACGCCACCCACCCCTATGCCCGCACCGCCCCCGTAACCCCAGCGGCCATAGCCGTAATACCCACCGCCGCCGAAAACCAACAACAAAATAATAATCAGTATCAACATTTTGGATGCTTGTTCCTTTCTGAAGATCGACGCTCGCGCTGAGCCTCGTTTTGCTTATTTTTCAAAGACCTTTTCAATCTGCCCGACTTTTTTTTGCACTTTGCCGGCGACTTTCTCGGATTGGCCTTCGGCCTCTACGTCAGGATCGTTGGCGACCTGGCCTGCCTTCTCTTTTACTTTGCCCTTCACTTCGTGAAACTTGCCTTCAACCTGATCTTTCGTACTGGGGTTCATCTATTTTCTCCTTATTGTCGAAATTGGCGAAGCCTGCCTTGGCTGGCAAGCGGCGGTGTCCCGGTTCACCCGCACCGGAACAGTGCATTTGTAGGCCCAATGGGGCTTGCCGTCCGTATTTGGACTTCGGCGCTTAGCGGCCGTGGCAGGGGCAGGCCCGGGGGGCCGGAAGAGTCTCTGCCGATGTGCAATTCCTGCCGTCCATCAAACAAGAACTGCCGAAGGGCACGGAAAAATGTCAATCTGCCGGCGGCAGGGTGAAATAGAATGTCGAACCCGCGCCAAGCGTCGATTCCAACCACGTTCGACCGCCATGCCACTCGATGGCCTTCCTGCAGAATGCGAGTCCGAGTCCGTTCCCAGGGTGTTCTTTCCCGTGCAGGCGCTTAAACACGCCGAATAGGCGGTCCTGGAATGCCGGGTCTATACCGGGTCCACTGTCTTCGACCGAGAACACCCATTCGCGATCCACCCGCCGGGATGAAATGTGAACGCGCGGAGAAGGCGCACCGCCGTATTCGATGGCATTTCCAATCAGATGGTGCAGGACCTTGGTCAGTATTTCGAAGTCTCCCATCACCGGCGGCAAAGGGTCATGGGTAACGATTGCGCTACGCTCCGCGATCTGCTTGTCCGCCGAGAGGAGCGCTTGGCGAAGGACCGCTTGCATGTCCGTCCGGGAGGGGTGGCGGCCGACAGGCAGCGTGGCCCAGTAGTCCACCATGCCGGCGAGCAGCGATTGCGCTCCGGCCGCCCCCTCCTGGATGCGATCGAGGAATACGCCGGCATCGGCATCCAGGCGGCCGGCATAGGTTTCCGCCATCAGTTGACTGAATGCGACTACGTCCCGGAGAGACTCGCGCAGGTTGTGAGCGGCCATCGAGACAAATTCTTCAAAGTCCGCAGTCGCCCGGTCCAACTGCCCCTGGACCGCGAGGCGCGCCCGAGTTTCCTCGTCGAGCGCCTGGCGTAAGCTCTCGATTTCGTCTGCCCCGCGGTTTTGGCCGGAGTTACCCATTCTCAGTTCGCACGCCGGGCTCCGGGCTCTTAGCGCCGCCGGGAATTGTGAACTTGAACGTGGCGCCGCGCCCCGTCTCGGATTCCACCCAGATTCGTCCACCCTGGCGCTCTACCAGCTTCTTACAAAGCGCCAGACCGATGCCAGTACCGGGAATCTCGCGTCCATGCAAGCGTTTGAACATGCCGAACATCCGCCCGGCGTCTTGCGGATCGACACCGATTCCGTTGTCCCTCACCGCAAACAGCCACCCTTCCGCGTTTCTCGCCGCCGACACGTGGATTCTCGGCGCTTCCTCGCCTCTGTACTTGATCGAATTGGAAACAAGATTCTGGAAAACCTGCATCAGCATAACTTCTTCGGCTATGACGGTGGGCAATGCATCGGAGGTTACGATGGCGCCACTCTGCGCGATGGCCGCATCGAGGTTCAACAGGGCTTTGGCGAGAACGGCGCTGCAATCGATCGCGGCGAGGCTGTCCTGTTTCCGCTCGGTAACCTCCCAATAGGCAAGCAGGGCCTTGAGCAGGGCCTCTATTCTCAGGGCCCCCTCCACTGAATAGGCGATGAATTTGTCCGCTTCTTCGCCCAGCTTACCGGCATACTCCTGGCCCAAGAGCTCGGTAAAGTTCACGACCATCCGCAGGGGTTCCTGCAAGTCGTGCGTGAGCGCATAGGCAAAGTCCCGCAGTTCGGCATTGGTGGTGCGGAGGGCTTCCTCAGCCAGCTTGCGGTCCGTGGCGTCCTCAATCGCCAGAAGGATGGTCCGCGCTTGCGCATTCGGATTGAAGATCTCGCTGGCATTGAGCAGCATCACTTTCCGTCCGACACGTTCAAAGTCGTGGGTCACCTCAAAGTCCCGGAGCGTCGAGTTCGCGGGGAGAATGCTCTCCAGCAGCTCGCGCAGTTTCGGGATATCCCATTGCCCGTCCCCGAGGTCGTAGATAAGACGTTTTTCGGTCTCCTCCGGCGCGGCCTGAAACGTTTCGTAGAACGTCTTGTTCGCTTTCATCACCTGCAGGTTCTGGTTCAGGATCACCAGAGGCTCCCGCACCGTTTCCACAATGGCTTCGGCGAAGTCCAGACCGCGCTTTGCGGCATCGATATCGATCAACATCAGTACGGCGCCGTCGGCTTTGCCGTGCGGTCCCGCGGACGGCAGGATGCGCAGCGAATACCAGCGGCCGTACGAGTCGCGGATGTCGCGCGGCATCCGATCGCCGCCCTCCATTGCATCCGATAGCAACCGCCGCAGGTCCGGTAGCTCCATTCGAGGCTGCAGATCGGTTATGGATCGCCCGACATCGGAGGGGATCAGATTCAACATAGGTTCCATGGCGCGCGTAAAGCGGCGAATGCGCAGATCGCGTCCAACCATGACCAGGGGTATGCTGATGCTTTCGAGAAGATTGGTCAGATCCCGGTTGACCTGGCTCAGTTCCACGTTACCGATCTTCAAGCTTTCGTTGAGCGTGTTCAGTTCTTCATTGGTCGATTCCAGCTCTTCCTGTGCGGTTCGCAATTCCTCGTTGCCCGCCTGCGCCTCTTCGTTCGCCGCTCTCAGCGCTTCCAGCGTGGTTGCCTTGTCGTCGACGATCGTTTGCAGATACTTCTTGGTTGCAGCAAGCTCGAGCCGCAACCGGGCGCTCTCCCCGTTGTCCTGTATCGAGGGCCGGTGCACCGCGCTCGGGCCCCGCTTCGGCTCGGCGTCTTCGAACAGGACCAGGAAATAGCGCTCTTCGGAAGAGGACGAACTCCTGAACGGGGTGACCTGGATGGCGACGTTTCTTAACTGGCCCCCGTCCTCAATCCGGAAGGCGTCTTCTTTGGCCACGGCGTTCGTTTGTGCGGCGGTTCGGAGCGCCTTACCCAGGCCCCCAATCAAGCCTTCGCGCGCCAATTTCATCAGGTTATGGGTCGGCTCGCCCGGCGAAAGCTCGAGGTACGGAGCTGTGTGACCCCGGACCTGAACGATATTCATATCGTTGTCAACGATGGCGCCGGGGGGACCATGTTCGGCCAGCACTAAGCGGTCGGCTTCTCTCTCCACGTCCGGCCCGACCCGGCCTTCGGCAATTCTCGCCCGCTGGTCCACCCGCCCTGCGGCGCGGCGGCCCTCGCTCGGGAGTGGCGCCGGCTTATCCGCGGCCAGCCGCATGCAATAGATCTTGTGGGTCTTCTCCACTTGTTGAAACGACTCGGAAAGCGTGCCGATGCTTTCCGCCGGACCAACTACCAAGAAGCCCGTTGGTTTGAGCGCGTAATGCAGGATCGACAACACCTTGCGTTGTAATACGGCTCCAAGGTAGATCAGCACATTACAGCAACTGATGAGGTCCAGCTTGGAGAAAGGTGGGTCCTGCGCCACGTTGTGCCTGGCGAAAACGCACACATCGCGGATGGCCTTGGCGATCTGGTGCCCACGTTCCGTCGCGGTGAAGAACCGCGCCAATCGCTGCGGCGAGACATGCGCCAACGCGAGACCGGTGTATGTTCCGGCGCGGGCTTTTTGGACCGCCGTTTCGCTGATATCGGTGGCGAAAATCTCGAACGGAAGGCTCAGTTTTGCCTCTTCCAGGAATTCCGTCAAGCAGATGGCAATCGAATAAGCCTCCTCACCCGTGGCGCAACCAGGCACCCAGATCCGCAGAGGATCCTGGCGCGTCCTATTCTTAACCAGCGCGGGGAACACGCGTTTTTTCAGCGCCTCGAAGACCGGCGGTTCCCGAAAGAATGCGGTGACGGTGATAAAGCAGCTCTCGCACAGCGCGTCTGCTTCCTCGCGATTCCGATCGAGGTCCCGGCGGTAGTCTTCCAGCGTTGCGAATCCGCGGAGGTCCATGCGCCGCTTGATGCGCCGCCGGAGGGTGCTGTGTTTGTAATACGTGAAGTCCACCCCGGTGGCGCGGCGCAAGAGCCGGAATATCTTATTCAGTTCCGTTTCCTCCGAGGGCTCAGCCGCCCGCCAAAGCTCGACCGGGACATGAAAATTCCGCGCGATGGCCACCAATTGCCGCGCGATGCCGGCCGGCGGCAGGACAAAGTCCACGACACCGGCGGCGATGGCGCTTCCGGGCATGCCGTCGAACTTTGCGGTTCGCATTTCCTGAGCGAAGGCGATACCGCCCGCAGCCTCGATCGCCTGGAGGCCGAGCGTCCCATCCGATGCGGTTCCCGACAGAACAACGCCGAGCGCCTGGCTGCCGCGGTCTGCCGCAAGGGCCAGAAAAAAAAAGTCGATCGGCATGTTACGGCCACTGTCCGGGCGGGGCGGGGTATGCAGGACTCCATGGGAAACGCCCAAATTGCATCGCGGCGGAATCACGTAGACACGGTTGGCCTCGGCGCGGGTCTCGCCTTTCACTTCAGAGACGGGCATTTTGGTTGCTTTGGAAAGCAACTCCGTCAGATGGCTCTCGTGCGTGGGATCGAGGTGCTGAATCAGCACGAATGCCATGCCGGTATCGTCCGGCAGATGGCTGAGCAACTCCGTGAATGCCTCCAGCCCGCCGGCGGAGGCTCCTATGCCAACAATGGGAGGGAAACTGTCTTCGGCTCTTTCCTCGGCGGCTGGCGGCACGAGGGCCACCCCGGACGCGGCACTTGCGGCTGCCGTGGAGGTCTTCCCAGCCACGGTTAGCCGCTTTGGGCGGGGCGAGTCAGGCGCACGCGGAGAACGCGCGACCCCGCCTGGCTGGCGACTGCCGGTCTTCTTTGCCAAACGTAACCATTACCTTTCTCGCCGGAACGAACAGGCGGCATCACTGGAACGGAGAGCGCGACAAAGAGAGCACGTGCCGTGCCACTCTCGTACGCATATCTGCGCCAGCGCCTGGTGCTGCGGTTGGCGGCCAGCCAACTGATTGAATTGTAACGCCCGTCAGCCGGATGCGGGACCTGCGAGCAGTTCCTTGATGATTTTTCCGATCTGCATGAATTGATCCAGACCGGCAGGCTTGCTGATGAATCGGGAAACGCCGAGGCCCTTCAGCAGAGCCTTGTCTCGACGGGACTGCGAAGAACTCCACACGCACACGGGAACGCCGCCGAGATGTCCGGCGCCGCGGATCTCGCGCAAGATGTCTTCGCCGGTATACTTGGACAGGTTCAGGTCCAGCAGAATCAGGTTTGGAATTACCGCATCTGCATAAGCCCCTTGCCGGCGGATGAAAGCGAGGGCTTCGCCTCCGTTCAGCAGGTGAACCAGTTCGAATCGGATATCCTGTTTCTTCAGAGCCCGATCGAGCAGGAAGACGTCCGAGCCGTTGTCTTCGATGACAAGGATGCGGGCGGCGTGAACAACAGCGTGTTTCAAGCTCACTCCCAACGGCCAATCGTCGTCGGCCGCTTTCATCATTCCACAGTTGATGGCGGCAGCGCTTGCGGCGACACCTGCCTGGCCCTTACGACGAATCGCTTGGGCGCGGCTCCGATATAGAAAAAGGGATAACAGGTCACTATGGTCAGCACGTTCTCATGCGATGGGGCGAGTACCCCGACATTGTCCGGCTCCACCACCGTTAGCGACTCGACCTCGTACTTGAAGTCGCCTGTCAACGTTGAAAACTGAATCTCGTCCTTGATCCTCAAGTCTTTCAGTGGGCGAAAGAATGTGTCCCGGTGTCCGGCGAGCCCCACATTACCGGCCTCGCCCGGCAGCGCTGTGCCGGGAATATGTCCGACCGCGCGCCGGAGAGTGGTTTTGTCGATCCCTTCGGCGACGACCGCGGAAAGCAAAAGACGTGGGATCTCCATGCGGCCGATCAAACCGTTTGTCGCGGCGGCGGGCGCGCGCCTCGGGGAGGGGGAGTACCGCGGTTGAGGCGTGCCGGCGCTGGCCGCACGCTGAACACGCAATTGGCGGTCGAGATCCGCGCTCTCGCGCCTCTGGAAAATCCAGGCATCCACCAGAGCGAATCCGCAGTAGCCCAGAAGCAAGACGGCGCAGGCAAAGAGCCCCCACTGAGTCCACTTCAGAATGCGTCTGATTGGTTCTTTCCCAACTATCAGCCTCATTTGGCGCCCTTCCCGCCAAGCGGTGGCTCGTTGCCGCCTATGTAGCCGGTACGGGTGCGCACGGAGAGTCTGTGGCGGCCCTCGGTATGGGCACGTACCCGAATGGCGCGGTAAGCACCGTCGCGAGCCAGATTGGTGGGAACATATCCAATGGTGTATTGATGGCGAATGTCCCGCGCGATGCGCTCGCAGATGGCCACCACTTCGCCCATCTGGTTGGGGAAAAAAGCTTCTCCGCCCGTGGCCTGTGCCAAGCGCCTGAGCACACCCGGGTTCCGGTCCGGATCGTCTTCGTCGAATACACCTACGGTATAGATGACGGCACTGGATTCCTCGGCCAGTTTCATGACTTGGGCCAAGGTGTGCGCGCTCGCGTTGTCGCCGCCATCGCTGACCACGATGAGCACTTTCTTATCCCGGCTGCCAGCCTGCAATTCCTCCAACGCCTTGGCGATCGCGTCGTACAGGGCCGTCCGGCCTCCGCGAGATCCGGAAGTGATCGCGCTTTCGAGGTCGACGGTATTATTGGTGAATCGGATCCTGTGAGGCAGGCCCAGCCAGACGCTCTCGTTGAAGTTGACGACGAACATTTCGTCGCCTGGGTTGCTGAAACGCACGAAGGTCCGGGCCGCGGCGGACACCTCCGCAACCTTCGGGCGCATGGTTGTGCTCTGGTCGACAACCAAACCTACGGTGACCGGAACATCTTCGTTCGTGAAGAGCCGAATGCTTTGCGGTACACCGCCCTCATAGACCTCGAAATTCGCCTCGCCCAGATTGGAGACAAAGCCACCTTGCCGGTCGGTCACCGTAGCGTGCAACACCACCAAGGCAACGTCCACCGAGATTCGGAAAGGTCCCGAATCGGGATCTTGTGTTGGCGGTGGCGCCTGAGCTCCGGCATAGCCTAGCAGGGCGATCAGGAGAAAAAGTGGGAGAGGGATGGCTTTCGCCATGCCACGCTCTCCCATCCGCGCCAGCCCGGTTCGCATATGCTCGCTTTATGTGATTTCTCTTCGCCACTGCACCGCAAAACGGCAACCGTGTCCGCACGCGTGCGGACACGGCCCGTTAAGAACGCCGCATGGTCGACCCAACCTCTTACTGCATGCGCTTTTGCGCCAGTTACTGCATGCGCCTTTGCGCCAGCCGGAGAGTCCAGGCTCCGCCTAACGCCAGCAATCCGAGCAGCGCAATGAGCGGAAAAGTGCTCGCCGTGGCTGGGAGCGTTTTCTCCGCTACCGGTTCCTCCGCCGGCGCCGCGGCGACCACTTGGGCGAGTTCCACTTCTTCTCCCGTGGGCTGAATCGCCATGACGGGCGCCTGCTGCAGTTGCGCGACCACCGGCTCGTCCGCCGCCTTGATCGGCTCTTCGACTTCCGCCGGGACCTCGGCCGCCGTGAACAGAACGGGGGTATTTTCAGATTTGGCTAGTTCTACTGCTCTTGTTTTCGGATAAACGAATTCTTGGCCATAGTTTTCGCCAGGAAAGAACCACGCCCGGAGTGCCTCCGGCTCACCTGCCGGCCGCTCCCGGAAGGTAACTACCGTCTTGCCGGTGGCCTTGAGGCGATAATTCGGGATGGCCAGGATCGTGGCGTAGATCTTCGTTTCGTCCTTGTTGAAGATCTGGACAATGTGGCGGTCGGACTGCGAGTCCAGCAGTTTGAACACATAGGTCCCGGCTGGCAACACCGCCCAACCCTTGAGATGGACTCCAGGAATCTCCACAGGACCGCTGAAAGTCAGCACGGTTTTCTGGTTCCACTGGCCCGCCTTTGCGCCTGGTAAGAATACCGCGCTCATAAGCGCCAGGCAAAACACGTTCGTTGTTACTGCTCTCAAGATACTCATTATTACTGCTCCTTTAGTTCCAAAACTCTGGTGCGATCGGCTCTTCGCTCTGTCGGGCAGCATGCCTGCAAGACCTCGGCTGGCTGGTCGCACGCCATGGACGAAGCACTCCGAGGTCCATCGCACAGTGATGAGCGAAAGACGCGGTTTCATCTCGTTTCAGGTCCGTACTTGCCGTGGCTTGAGGATGCGACGCAGTTATTGCCGCAGGGGATGCAGGAATTGCCGGGAATCGCGCTACAGGACTTGACGCCAAGCTAGCGGCCCGCTCCCTCGAAAGACACCCTATCGGAGCGCAGCCCATGGACCTTCAGATACTTCTGCGCATGTACTTACTTACAAAACGAAAAGCACTTAGTATTGCAAAATCCCCTCTGCAGCAACAAACGAGAAAAAAGGTAAGTGATCTATAAACAGACAATCGAACACCAGCTCCCGCAAGCAAGTTCTGCTACATCCCACTCTTCTTTCCGCCTGCCGGTTGCAGCAGAGGGCAGGTTTGAAAGGGTTTTTCGCCAATTCAACTAATGGTTAGCAACCCAATGGCCACGCTCCACACCTTAGAGTACGGACGATAAGGACTGGGGCGCCGCGAAATGAAGAAAGACAGGCCGCGGGAAATCGGCGCACCGCCGCTACCAATCCGCACGGCGTCTCGGTCATTGTCCTCACCGATCCGCAGTCCTGAGGGTTGGCCGCCCCCTCCGAGCCTCCGCACAGGCGGCCAAACCTTGGACTGCTATATCGGCCGATCAGTTCATAACGGCCGATGCCGCGAAGACACCGCGCGCGTCCAGACCAAATCCCAGCGTTCCGTTCCGCGCGTTAGTGTGACGATGCCCCTGCCTTGGCATTCAACAAATCCTCTGCGGACTTGCGGCCGATGAGGCCGCGCGTCGCCGGGCGGGAGCGAGGAGACACCAAAGCTGCCAGAGCAATGCCGGCTCCAAGCCCGGTGAAGAAAATAGAAAGTGAAAAAAGCATCTTATCGGTCATCTGAAGCGCCTCGCAGAATGGGACCCATTTCAATTTCATTGCGACTTGCCATCCAACTTGGGGCCAGCGGGTTATACGGCCGCCATCGGCATCGCAACTGCAAATTAGGACATTTTTTAACCTTCGGTAATACAACTTGATCCCGAGCAAGAGTCGTGCCAAACAAGGCATTCCATGCGGATCTTGCCGCCCTCGACTCTAAGCGGGCTACATTAAGTTCCACTAACAAAATCGCCTAAGAGCAAGCCACCTCTGACCCCCGTTTGAGTTCGAGAAGCTCGTGCGGCGAACCTGCCGTGAGCCGGCCCCATCCGGCCCCTCCGCTTAGCCAAATCTGCATTTCAAAAGGCAAATTCTGCATCCGGGGGCCGTGCGCAGTGCCGCATTCTATGCATCGCGGCAGCCCTCTGGGCTTGGCCCGGCTCGTGCACAGACATACACACGACACTTCCAAAAGGAGGAACGCTAAATGGCAAAGAATACATCGGTAATTGGAATCTATGAGGATCGGACAACCGTGTCGGATGTCATCGGCATTCTGCATAAAGCCGGGTATCGGGCGGCGGACATCTCTGTTCTGTCGTCTGACAACCAGGGCTCCAAAGATTTCGCGCACGAGAAACACACCAAGGCGCCGGCCGGATCGGGGATAGGAGCGGCAGTGGGTGCGGTGGTTGGCGCCGTGTTGGCCTGGCTTGTCTCCAGTCAAACTCTGCCCAGCGCGGGCTTAGGGCCGCTCGTCGCGGCGGGACCGTTGCTGGCTGTTTTGGCCGGGGCCGGCGCTGGCGGGACGCTGGGCTGGATTGTGGGATTGCTGGCGGGCCTTAATCTGACCGAATACGTCGCCAAGAGGTATGCGGGCAGAATCAGGCGTGGCGGCATTCTCCTATCTGTTCACTGCGACAGTCCGGAATGGTGTGACCGGGCTAAGAAAACCCTAAAGGACACTGGCGCCCGGGATATCTCCTCCGCCGCGGAGGCTGCCGCCGACTACGGGACGACGGATAGGCCAACGAATAGGCCGCCGTCGGCCGTCGCGAATCGCGGCGCAGTGCCTGCCCAAGAAACGACAGAATACGTTGTTCACGAAACCGAGAAATAGCATAGACCAGGGCCGCGGTGGAGCAAGCGCGCTGAAATAGGGTCAAGGCGGACTGGTCTTCTGCGTGCATGCTCGATAGCGGCCTTAATGGAGAAGATCACTATGGAATTCGTTCGAAGGACCAGTACCGCTGCCTTGTTTCTGCTTTTCGGGACGATAGTCCCTGCGTACGCGCAGCGCCCGCAGGAGAGTGAAAAACAGGAGAAGCCTGAAGCGCAGCAGGTTAAACAGCAACCGCACGCACAACCCGCTCAACAACCCAAGCAGCAGCGGGCCCCACAAGCTAAACCGCAACAACCGAAGCAGGAGCGGGCCCAACAGGCGAAGCCGCAGCAACCGAAGCAGGAGCGGGCCCAACAGGCGAAGCCGCAGCAACCGAAGCAGGAGCGGGCTCAACAGGCTAAGCCACAACAACCGAAGCAGGAACGGGCTCAACAGGCTAAGCCGCAACAACCGAAGCAGGAACGGGCTCAACAGACTAAGCCGCAACA
>Ga0182018_10001886_pt1 | contig 22488 bp, 25 predicted proteins | sample 812P2MmetaG_FD_120490 | JGI IMG/M metagenome (GOLD analysis project Ga0182018, IMG submission 120490) | Permafrost microbial communities from Stordalen Mire, Sweden - 812P2M metaG | ecosystem: Environmental > Terrestrial > Soil > Wetlands > Permafrost | place: Sweden: Stordalen | collected...
AGGTAAACGCGCTTAGGGGAAATAGCTGTAAGTCTCGACTTAGAAAGTACTTAAGGCATGGCGGAGAGGGGGGGATTCGAACCCCCGGTAGGAGTTTTGGCCCCTACAACGGTTTAGCAAACCGCCGCATTCAGCCGCTCTGCCACCTCTCCGCGGCGTGCTTTCAACAGCTTACCACAGTGCCCTAGTTTATTTGGTGCCCAGAGTTTCATGGCATCCAACGTCGTCTCCATCCTCTTCATCGCCGTGAGCACTGCCGGGTCAAAAGCTTTGATGTGCGATTCTTGGTCTCGTGCGCTTTGCATGACGCAGGACACGTTGAACGATCTTCTCGTCCGCACCCAATTCATACATATTCGACGCGATGCCACGCCTGAAGCCATGCCAGCCATGAATCAGGGAGAGCCTGACATGTTCCACGCCACTATTCATACGTCCACCTCGGACCCCGTGCATGTCAAGGACAAGATTCCTTTCAAAGTAACGTATCGGTTTCGGGGCGAAAGCACCGATATCTGGGTCTCTCAAGTGTTTCAGCTAGCCGTCGATTCTTGTCCGAGCCCTTGAGGATAGGTCCAACTGAGTTCACGTGAAGACGCCGAAATAAAACTATGGATCGCCGACAATCTCTCGCAGGAGATCGGCATCGAAATGATTCCTCACAAGAGCAGCGAGCGTATCGAAAACGGTAGCGTCGCTGGCCGCCGCACTCGGCGGCAAAGGGTTCCATCCGCGACGCTGACGCAGCGCATTGAGATAATTCCGCCGGAAATGAGGTGCATCGAAAACGCCATGAATGTAGGTACCCCATACCCTGCCATCTTCGGAAGTGGCACCGTCCGCTCGGCCGACGGCTCGGCCACTCTCTTCCGTGATCTCAAACATCGGCGGCAAAGAGTCTGCGGGTTCGGTCCGCCCCATATGGATTTCGTAGCCGACAACATTGTCGTCGTGGCCCACACTCCGAGCGCGTACACGTGTGGTCTGCTTCGTCGCTTCGAACGTTGTTCTGAGATCGAGTAACCCGAGTCCCTCTGCTCGTTTCACGCCGGACTCCACCCCAAGAGGGTCCAGCAATTCCTTCCCCAACATTTGATAGCCCCCGCATATCCCGGCGACAGGCACTCGATTCTCGTAGCAGCGCGCGACATATTTCGCAAGTCCCGAGGATCGCAGATATCCAAGATCGGCCATCGTGCTTTTCGATCCGGGCAAAATCACCAAGTCGGGCAGCTCTCTTCCGGCGTGCGGAGCCCGTGCGAGGTAGTGCAGCACCACGTCGCTCTCCCGCTCGAGGCTATCGAAATCGGTCGAGTTGGAAATGTGCGGCAACAGAATGACCTCGATGTTGAGCTTCGCAGGGTCAAACGGTTTGGCTCTTTTCCATTTGGATTCGGGAATGGCATCTTCCTCTTCGATTTGCAGGTCGTTCACGAAAGGCAAAACGCCAAGAACCTTTTTCTCCGTTTTCGCCTCCAGCCAACGGATGCCGTCATCGAGCAAAGAGATATCGCCGCGAAATTTATTGATGATGAAAGCTCGTACAAGCGCGCGCTCTTCTGAATCAAGAAGTTCCAGGGTGCCGACCAGCCAGGCAAAAACTCCCCCCAGATTGATGTCACCCACCAGAATCACGGGTGTTCCGTGCATCTTTGCGACGGCCATGTTCACGATATCGAATTTACGCAGATTGATCTCCGCCGGGCTTCCGGCGCCTTCTATGACCACCAAGTCGTATTCGTCGGAGAGCTGTTCAAGCGAGTTCTGAACCACGCTTACAAGCTGCGGCTGGTATCGGTGATATTCGCGCGCGCTCATTACCCCAACAGGCTTGCCAAGAACCACGACCTGCGAAGAACGATCACTGGACGGCTTCAAAAGAACCGGATTCATTTCCACGACAGGCTTGATGCCGCATGCCGCCGCTTGAAAAGCCTGCGCGCGCCCGATCTCCCCGCCATCCAGCGTGACAAACGAATTGTTGGACATGTTCTGCCCTTTGAACGGAGCGACGCGTAGACCTTCTTCGTGGAAATAACGGCACAGAGCCGCGGTGACCACGCTTTTCCCCACGTAGGATCCCGTTCCTTGCACCATAATGCGCCGTGCGCTCATAACTCTCCCGGTGAAACGCCGAAAGACCGTCCGACGGTTCTCAGTTCTTTGATCAATCGCTGATTATCGGCGCGGCTCCGAACGGCGATCCGTATGTACTTGCGGTCGAGGCCTGGGAAGCTGCCCGCATCGCGTACAAGAATGTTGCGCTTTTCAAGGCGGGAACAGAGCTCGTTGCTGTGCAAGCCCTTCGCTTCGATATGCACGAGCAGAAAGTTGGCTGCCGACGCGTATGGCATGAGCCAGCCGAGCGCAGAAAGTTGTTTCGAGAGGAATGCGCGTTCCTCTCGAACAAGCGCACGCGTCTTCCGGCGGTATTCGGAATCTCGGAGCGATGCCGCGGCTGCGGCCGAGGCCAGCGTGTTGACCGACCATGGCTCGATGTGAGCCGACAGCTTCTTAATGGAAGGCCTTTGAGCAACCAACAATCCAATCCGTAGACCTGCGAGCGCCCAGAATTTCGTCAACGATCGCACCACAAACAGATACGGTCGTCGCGAAGCTTCGGCCAGAAAGGAGGGCTCACGCGTAAAATCGATGAACGATTCGTCGAGCAGCAAAGGAATGCGCTTCTTCGAGCAGAGGCGACACAGTTCCAAAAGAACCGAATGGGGAATCGTCTTTCCAGTCGGATTGTTCGGGTTTGCCAGCACGATCAAGTCGGGGCGCTGGTGACGGATGGCGCCGAACAGGCGATCTGGTTCCAGGCAAAAGCACACTTCGGGGGCGAGATAGAGTCGATGGATTTTGCATTTGACCGCTCTCAATGCTGCTTCATATTCCGCGAAACCTGGCTCTAGGATGAGCGCCTTCGTGGGCCGCAAGAACCGGGTAACCAAGTGCAGAAGTTGGGTAGCTCCGTTTCCGAAAAGAAGGCAGTTCGGATCGGCTCCCTCCATCTTTGCCACCAGAGCGCGCAATTCGCTGTTCTGGCCGTCGGGATAATGCTGGATAAGGCGGAGTTCGCTCCGCAATCGCCGCAATGCTTTTGGAGATGGGCCAAGCGGGTTGATGTTGGCGCTGAAGTCCAGAATGCGCGAGACCGCTACGCCCAGTCGTTGAGCGGCCGCAAAAACATTTCCGCCGTGCCGCGGCGCGCTCACAAGAATCTCCTTACGCAAACGCTCATGGTGAGAGACACAAGAAGCATTAATACCGAAGTGGCAAAGAACAGGCGACGAACCTGCGGATACAGCTCGATGGTCAACGCATGGTGCGCGTCCCCGAGGTACGCTTTCTGTGAAGCGCGTCCGCCATAAAAATTCAGGCCTCCGAGCCGGATTCCCAGCGCGCCTGCGAAGGCGGCCTCCGGATATCCACTGTTCGGACTGGGTTGCAAGTGCGCGTCTCTCGCGACAATTTGCAGCGCGGCGCGCCACGGTAAACGAAAGAACCAGGCAGCCACCGCGACCAGCAGCGCGGTCAGCCGTGCCGGCACAAAATTAATGACGTCGTCGAGGCGCGCCGCGACTTTGCCAAAATAAAAATAACGTTCGTTCTTATAGGCAATCATGGAGTCCAGAGTATTGATCGCTTTGTATGTGAGCGCCGCGGGCACGCCACCGAGCGCCAGGTAAAACAACGGAGCCACAACTCCGTCGCAGCAGTTTTCCGCGACGGTCTCCGTCACCGCACGCAGGATTTCCGCCTCGTCCAGTGAGTCCGTATCCCGTCCGACAATCATCGAGAGGCCGGCTCGCGCCTTGATGAGATCCTTGCGTCGAAGTTCGGCCACAACTCTGTTTCCTGCATCATCGAGTCCGCGAATCGAGATGGTGGAATAAGCAAGATACAGGACCACAACGATTTCCACGGCCGGGGACTCGCGAGAGAGTGCTCGCAACCCGAGCCACGCACTGATCGCAGTTCCCGAAGTAAGCAGTAACACCAGCAAAGCTCCGCCAAACAGCAGTGCCAGATTCGAACGAGCAACAGCTCGGATCATTCTTTCTCCCCGCGAGATAAAAACCCCAAACAGACGGACCGGGTGGGGCATCCACTGGGGATCTCCGAAGACCAGATCTGCCACGCAGGCGATCAGCACTTGCCATGCGGGCATGCCGCTACTCCTCACCGCAGGCTGATCTTCCGCACTGTTTAGGATTTTCTTCGTTGCATTGAGGGAGTGGCAGCACCACAGGCAACGATTCACCGACGACCGGCACCACTTGGATCGGGCCGCCATAGACCCTTTCGAGCAATTCCGGCAAAAGGACCTCGGCCGGACTTCCGTCTTTCGCCACAGAACCGTTGTGCAAAACGACGAGCCGTTGGAAATATCTGGCCGCAAGGTTTAGATCATGAATGGCCGCTATGACCGTCAGGCCCTTCGATCGATTGAGATTCGAAATCAGATCGAGAATTTCGCCCTGCCTGCAGAGGTCCAATTGTTGTGTCGGTTCATCGAGCAGCAGAATTTCGGGCTCTTGCGCCAAAGCCATGGCGATCATCACGCGCTGGCGCTCGCCTCCGCTGAGTTCGTTGAAAATGCGGCCGGTGAAGGGGCCGGTGCCGGTCATTGCAAGCGCCTCGTCTACCGCTCGCCGGTCGGCCATCGAGAAGCCCTGTAGAGTACGCAGATGGGGAATACGCCCCAGCTCCACGATTTCCCGCACCGTGAAAGCAAAAGGGACCACGCACATTTGCGGAACGACTGCGATTTTTCGGGCCAATTCACGCGATGAAAGTTTGTGAAGTGAAATTTTGGCAATCGAAACGCAACCGTGAGTGGGCTTCAAGACGCCGCCGATGAGTTTGAGCAGCGTGGTCTTACCCGCCCCGTTCGCGCCAAGTATCGCCAAGCGTGCCCCGGCAGACACGTCGAGGGAGACGCCTTCCAGCACGGCTCTACCGTTGTAAGCAAAACAGAGTTTTTCCAAGTGAACGGCGGTCATGGCGCTAGAACCGGTACTCGCGTTTTGTTTGACGCAACAAGAACAAGAAAGCGGGGCCGCCGATAAACGCGGTCAGGATGCCGACGGGAAGCTCCGTGGGACGGATGGCAACGCGCGACACAAGGTCGGCGAAGACCAGAAAGCTCGCGCCTCCGAGCGCCGACAAAGGGAGCAAATGTCGGTGGTTTGGCCCGAAGTTCAAACGCAGGAAGTGTGGAACGATGAGCCCCACGAACCCAATCATTCCACCAGCGGACACGGCAGCCGCGGTCAATATGGAACCGGTGGCGATGATGGCTGCGCGATAGCGCTCCACAGAAACACCCAATTGCTGCGCGGTTTCGTCTCCAAGGGAGAGGGCGTTCAAGCTCCTCCCAAACGCAAACGACACAGCGATGCCGCCAAGAACCAACAAGGCGATGATGCTGACCTGCGACCAGCGCGTTACCGTGATCCCTCCCAGGAGCCAGGCGTAGACCACTCGGGTGTTCAGCTGCAAACGGTCGTTCAGAATCAGAATCAGCGACATCGCGTAGCTCAGAATCACGCTCAGGGCGAATCCCGCGAGCAGTAGGGTGACCACCGCCGTTCGGTCACCGATCCGCGACAAGCGATACACCAGTGCCATGGTTCCCAACGCGCCCAGAAACGCCAACGCCGGAACTGCTCCGAAGCCAAGAACGGTAATGCGTGAAGCCAGCAATACGCCCAGCGTCGCACCCAGCGCCGCTCCCCCGGACGTGCCAATCACAAACGGGTCTGCCATGGGATTGCGCAGCAGGCCTTGAAACAGCGTGCCCGCCACCGAAAGCGCCGCGCCCACCAGAGCAGCGCCCAGCACGCGCGGCAAGCGAATCTGCAACAGGATCACATCGTCGCTCGGCGGCCAATAAGGTGGAGCGTGCGTAAGTCCGAGATACCTGGCCATAATGGACAAAACTTCGCCGGAAGAAAGACTCACCGCGCCGATGCCCGCCGCCAGGACGCTGACGATGAAAAGCACAATCACGAGAGTCCACACGCCCAGGGCGAAGCGGCTGTCTTGCTCAAACGAGCCCGTCAATTCATGCTTTTCCATCGGCCAGGGATTCTCCGCATTTTTCATTTGCCGGACAATGTTGTTTCCAAAAGTCGCGAAGACTTCGCACTTTTTGAAGTTCCGCGCGCGAGGGCGGAGCGCAGTGCGCCACGAACGCTTTCAAAGCAAGCCCTGCCAATCAACTCCCCCCACTTCGTATGTTTGCCGCAAAAGGAATAGTGGCGGTGGTGGCCCACGGCGAGAGCGATGCAATCCGTCCCGGTACCGGTAGCGGGTTGGCCCGTAGCGACGCTGCGTAGCTCCAACTCCTGCACCGCTCGGACCTTTGCCTCCGTAGCGATCGCCACGGCCTCGATCATGCCCTCATCCGTGAATCCGTAATTCACCAGAACAATCAGATTTATGGTCCCGACCTTTACCTTTGCAGGTCGCCTCTCAACGTACGCTCCCGGCTCTCCCGCCGTAGCCAAATTCGAGCATCCGGCAGTGGCGATTGCGTACGCTGCGAGTTCATCGTGCACAGCCTTAGCCATGGAGAAGCGCCGCACATCCGCTCCTGTCATCATGCCCACAAACGTTCCTTTGATTCCCAGCGTGCGCGCGGATTGCCTGAGCGTCTTTCCCGGATCGTGATTCGCGGTGCGCTCATCGACGTGGCGATTGACGATGTGAGAGGCATGCGTCCGCATGCCTCCGTTGACGATCGCCCAGCTCAAAACGCAACGCGGCCTCCGAAAAGCCACAACCAGCGTTTCTTCGACCACGCGCAGCTGAAAGAATTCGGCTGCTTGCGCCCATGGTGCGGGAGGCGGTGGCTTTATCACCACCATCCGCCCTCTCCACCAAACGTAAATTTCAGACCGCCACGAAAGGCCAGCGGCAGAGCTGGATACCCGATTTCCTCCTGATAGTGCTGGCTCAACAGATTCGTTATACCGAAGTAGGCGCTCACATGGCGATTGATGGCATATCTCCCGCTTAAATCCAGCAATTGGTAGGCAGCCTGCAAATTTCGATTGGGCAAAAGCATGGAATTACCAAAAAAGCCGTCGGCCAGAAATGTGCTGCCGTCCCTTCGGCCTACGAAACTGGCCATGCTTGTGAGTCCAAATTTTTGGTGCTCATAGTCGAGGCGTATGCTTCCTGTTTGCGGCGCGCGATCGAAGGGCCTTCCTCCAACCAGCGGCGCGAATGCCCCGATAGGAATGTCGGGGAAGGCCGGATTGATGGAAGGAGCCAGAGCGCTTCCCGTAAAGGACTGAGTGACTTTCGCGTCCAGATATGTGTATGCGCCTTGCAGGCGGAGGCCATGACCGATATTGGTTTCCAGCTGGATCTCCGCTCCCAGTGCGCGGAACGAGTCTGAATTGATCGTTGCGCCAAAGCCGCTTGCCTCCACCGCATCCGGAGGGACTCCCAGAAGCGGCAATGCAGTGGCGTCCACAAACTCGAGGATGTCATAGAAATCCTCATGGAAGAGTGTGACGCCCAGACGAGCACGACGATTCCAAAGTGTCTGATCGACTCCGAAATCAATGCTGCGGCTGCGCTCCGGGCCGACTGGAGAGATATGGTCCTTTGCGATGATAGCGGGCCCTCCGGGTACTCCGGAAAGAAGGTCGAAGAGAGAAGAGCCTTGGTCAAAGATGCTCGGCTCCTCGATGCCTTTCCCAAAATTGAATTTGAGTTTCGTGTCTCCGAAAAAGCCGTCGACACTGGGGCGTCGCAGATAGTAGGCCAGCGAAACCCGGGGCGTAGCTGCAAAACCGAAGACTGCATTATTCTCGAAACCAACGCCGGCGGTGGCAAACAAACGATGTGACAGATTTCCCGTGGCCTGCAGGAAGGTACTGTAGTTGTTGCGATCGCTGGAGGCTACCGTCCCCGAGGAATTGGTAAATCCATTTTCGTTTTCATAACGAAATCCGGCCGTCAGCTTCAAACCAGATAGCACCTGATAGTCGGATTGCGAGTAAAAGGATCTGCGCGTCGTGCTGGATAGGAAGGGCTGAGGGTAGTTTCCCCCGAAGTCGAGGATCGCCTGACCGGTCACGGAGTACCCGTTCGCCCCGTGAATCGTCACGACGTTGCCAAGATAATTCGGGCCGGTGTCGAATGGCGTCCCAGCGAAGGGATCGAATGGCATCCCAATCGGCGAAGGATTGTTGAAGTAATAGTTAAGCTGGCTCGAAGCGAAACGAAACAGATTGTGCCACCGCGATGTAGTTTGATTTTGCAGAGTGACGCCCCAATAGGTGTCGTGATTGTCCTGATAGGAGTTGTCCGGAATCCCGAAGAAAGCCAGCGCGTTCGGATCGCCCAACGCCACCGCTGTATGACGGATGGTGAAACGCACCTGGGTCGTGCTGTCCGGTGACCATCCGAAATTGCCCGCATAGGTCCCGTCGTGAAAAACGCTGTTGGGAAGGCTATTCTGCGTGTCGAAGCGCGAGAACTCCGAAAAGTAGTCGAACTGGCGAAATGCGCCCGCCAAGGAAGCATCGTCGCGATACGTCCCGAAATTTCCGCCTTCGCTCGACAACGCAAATTGCGGAATGGTCGACACGCCGTGTCGGGTGGTGACGTTGACAACGGAGCTGAGCGCGTCGCTGCCGTAGAGCACGCTGTTCGGACCGCGCAAAATCTCGACTTCCTCGACTCCGGTACCGGCTAAGTTCGCAAATTCGAAATCTCCGCCGATATCGTTGACCGGGATACCATCGATCAGCACCTTATTGAAGTTGGAATCTCCTCCGCGGACGAAAAGCGAAGTTGTTCCGCCGTGTTGTCCGGTTTGCACGACCTGCAATCCAGGCAGGTCACGCAAATTGTCCGAAACAGTTAACGCCTGCAATGCCTGCATCGAGGAATAATCCACGAGACTCACCGATGCGCCTACCTGCGATTCCGGCGTTTCCTGGCCTGTGGCGGAAACGACGACTTGTTGGGGCAAGGATCCGATGTGCAGCGACACAACGACATTCGCCGTGGAAGTTTCTCCCACAAATACCGGGCCCTGTTCCTGCGTCGCAAACCCGCTGGCTTCGACACGCACGGAGTACCTGTTCGCATTGAGTCCGGTGAATACAAACTCCCCGCTCTGATCCGTGCTCGAAGTCGCGATTTCTTTTCCCTGTTGCAGCAACATTACTTTCGCATTCGCAACCGATCCCCCCAGCGGATCCAGAGCCTTGCCTCTGAGGCTTCCCTTCGGGACCGCTTTGGCTGCTGAAAGACACAGCAGCACCAAAGCGAGCATGCCAAACATTTGTGCACAGCGGTACCTGAACGCAACCATTAACGTCCTCCTTCGCCCTCGGAAGAGCGGACTAAGTGCCTTGGCGGGACCGGTCTCCTGACTCGCGACGAACTGCTTGCCGTCTGCACCTTCCCGCCCCTTCAGGCAGTGGTTTTTGCAGGCCGGATGCGTCGCTCACAGTTGCGGGGCAGTGGCGGATTCTCACCGCGCTTCCCGAGCATCCCACGAGTGGCTTCCTTCTTTTGACGGTTACGGCTTCGTCAAAACTCGATTCCTTTCTGTGCGGAGATTCCTTCCCTGAAAGGATGCTTCAGCAAGCGCATCTCCGTGGCCAGGTCGGCAATTTCCAGAATCTCCGGCTTGGCGTTGCGGCCGGTCAGAATCACGTGGAGCATGTACGGTTTCGTTTTCAGAAAGTTCACTACGTCTTCGACCGGTAGGAACCCGTAACTGAGCGCGTAGTTGATTTCATCGAGAATCACGATGTCGTACTTTCCCGAAGTGATTTTTTCGACGGCCGCCTGCCATGCGCTGCGCACCATGGCCTTGTCGATCTCGATGTCCTTGCTTTCCCAAGTGAATCCCTTGCCCATGGGATGAATTTCGAAGGAGCCCAGCTTGGGGGCGCTGCGCAGCTCTCCGCATTTCCATTTGCCCTTGAAGAATTGCAGCATGATCACGCGCATGCCGTAGCCACACGCGCGCAAGGCCACTCCTAGTGCGGCGGTGGTCTTGCCTTTGCCGTCGCCGGTGTTCACCACAATGAGTCCCTTTTTCTTGTTGGCCTTTGCGGCCGCTCGCATAATTGTGGGTTTCATGGCGGATCACCTTTCCGCGAAAGCCGCGGGATGCAGCATCTTGGCCAGTTCTTCCAAAGCATCAAACACCAAGGGACTGGGCATCTCCAGCTTCTCGTCAACCGTGATGACATGGGCGTTGCGCACGGCTTCGAGGCGGTCCCACCCTGGGCGCGATTTGAGCAAATCGAGAGTGATGCCCCCGTGCAATTCCTTGATGAGCAAAAGAAAGTCCGGGGCGCGCTTGAGCACATCTTCCATGCTGATTTGCGGCCACGGTTGAGGAATATTGGCGGTGACCGAATCGGCGCCGGCGGCGCTGATTACATCGGTGATGAACGCCTGTTTGCCTGCCGTCAGAACCGGGTCGTACCAAATGACCACGAACACCTTGGGGCGAGCCAGACCATTCACGCTGCGAGTCACGACTGCGCGTTTTTCCGTGAGCCGTTTCACAAGGCTTTGCGCCTCTCCATCGCGGTTGATGGCGTTTCCGACCGATTGAATCATCTTCAAAACGCCGTCCAAACCTTGCGGATCGACCACGAATGCCGGAACCTTCAAGTCTTCCAGATGCGAGATGGTTTCCTGGCGGTTCAGGTGAGCAGCCAGGAAGATCAGGTCCGGCTGCAAGCTGACAATTCTTTCCATGGAGGGGTCGATGATTGCCCCGACACTGGGCTTTGTGCTCGCTTCGGCAGGGGACGTCGTGTAGTCGCTCACGCCGACGATCAAATCTCCCGCGCCCAATTCGTAAACGGTCTGTGTAAGACTTGGCGTCAGGCACACGATGCGATGCGGATGATCGGGAACAACAACGATGCGCCCGACTTCGTCCGTTATCCGGCGCGAAGCCCGCGCAGGACCGCCGCTGGCTGCCAGCAACAGCAAAACAAACAAGCAGCGTCCCACACCCGTTAAACGTTCAGCCATTGACGCACCTCACCGCCACGCCGCCCGCAAAATAATCGATGACGTTGATCCCGCACGGGTCCTGCGCCAGCCGAAAAAGATTCCGGTCTTTTATCCCCAATGCGTCGGCCAGTAGCACCCGTATCACGCCGGCATGGGTGACCACCAGAACGCACCGGCCCCGATGAGCGCTCACAATCTGCGCCAATTCCGCCTTCACGCGCTTCTTGAACGCGGTGAACGGCTCGGCGCCGGGAATGGGCTGGCGCGGAAAATGCTTCAGCCAGAGGCCGGCTATCCGTGGCTGCCGCTTCGCGATTTGATCCCAGCAGAGGCCCTGCCAGCGCCCGAAATGCATCTCGCGCAAGCCAGGGCGCATTTGCAGTTCAAGATCGAACAGCCGAACCGCTTCGATTGCCGTTTGGCGCGTTCGTTCGAGATCGCTGGCAAAAACAGCATGAAACCGAAATTTCGCCAGCTTACGAACGAGTCCTTTCAATTGGCCACGTCCGGAGGCGCTCAGCGGTACGTCGTTTTGGCCGACAAAGCTTCCACTTCCTTCGGACGCCGCATGACGGACGAGCACGATGCTGCAAACCGATCCGCGTTCTGCACGGCTAGCGCGCATGCTTTTGTCCCCAATGTTCGTGGAAAACCAAGTCTTCGAGAGGGAGACGAGGCAGCCAGCCGATGGTTTCAAGCTGCGGACGCGGAAGGAACTCAGTGACGTAGCCGAGGCAGAGATAGGCCACAAGAATGACGTGGGGAGGGATACGGAGCAGGGCGCGCAACTCGGCGGGGTCAAAAATGCTGACCCAACCCACACCAACGCCTTCCGCGCGCGCGGCGAGCCACAAGTTTTGTACGGCGCAGCAAGTGCTATAGACATCGGTCTCGCGGATGGTGTTGCGGCCGAGCACGTGAGGACCGTTGCGCGCAGGATCACAAGTCACGCAAACATTGAGGGGCGCTTCACAAATACCTTCCAGCTTCATTCGGGAATATGTCTCGCGCCGCTCTCCCTGGAAGACCTCCGCAGCAGTGACGTTGGCTCGATGGAAAAGAGCCTTGACCCGTTCTTTGACGTCCGGGCTGCGGACAACAATAAACGACCAAGGCTGCATGAATCCAACCGACCCTGCGTGATGCGCGGCGTCGAGCAGCTTGTGCAACACATCATCGGGAATGGGAGTAGGGAGAAAGCGATCGCGGACGTCGCGTCGCTCGTAAATCGCTTTGTAGAGTCCGCGCTTTTCGGCTTCTGTGAATTCACCGGCTGCCGGTTTCGGTCGTTGTTTCATCCGTGCACGACCACTCCCGTCAAATAGACGCCAATTTCCGCCAGTTGAATGGTTGCGCCGAGGCAGTCTCCGGTGATGCCGCCCAAACGCCTCTGGTAATAGAAACCAGCGGTGGCGGTAACCAAGACAGCGACGGATCCGGCCGACCAGACCGCGCCGTGAAGGAAGAGCGAGGCAATTCCTAGTGCAAGGATCGTGCCGATGATCAAAGAAAGCCAGGAAACCTTTCGTGCCACACGGCTTCCTTGTCCCGAGTCCGCGCGAGCCGGGAGCAGAAAGAACGAGAGCGGCAAAGGCGTCCATCGACTGAGTACCTGTCCCGCCACGAAATAAGCGACAAACTTCGTTGGGGGGAGTTCCGTCAGTAGCACGAAACGGCCCAGCAGGCTGAAGGCTATGGCGATGGCCCCGTAGCTGCCGATGCGGCTGTCACGCATGATCGTGAGGATCTGCTCCTTATCCCAGCCGCCGCCAAAACCATCGGCAGCGTCCGCGAGGGCGTCTTCGTGCAGTCCTCCCGTGAGCAGCACGAGGTAGACGAGTATGATCAGGACGACGACGGCGTTTCCTAAATGAGTGCCCAGGACAGAGTGGAGCAGCACTCCTCCCGCGGCCAGGAGCAAACCCACCACTGGAAAAAAAACGAGGGACTTCGCAAGGTCCTCGGGGTGAAAGTCTCCGGCGGGAACCGGCAGTCTGGTCAGGAACTGGATTGCAGTGAAAAAGACACGGATGGCGCTTCTCATAGGTTGGACTCGCTGACGCCCGCCGATGAAAACGTCGCCATCTCTTTCAAGAGTTTGGTGCTGGCTTCGATAACTGGCATGGCGAGGGCTGCGCCCGTGCCCTCTCCGAGGCACATATCCAGCCGGAGAAACGGTTCCAGTCCGAGGAACTTTAGAAGCGCATCATGTCCTGGTTCGGTAGAACGATGGGATGCAAAGAGAAAACCCTTCAGGCGTGGCTCGATGGCGACGGCGATAGCCGCAGCAGCGGTGGATATAAATCCGTCAATCACGACCGGGATTCGTCGCGCCGCCGCGCCCAAAGCCAGGCCAGCCAGCCCGGCAATCTCCAAGCCTCCTACTTTCGAGAGAACATCGATAGGATCGCCGAGGTTGGGTTTATTGAGAGTCAGCGCGCGATCGATGATGTCGATTTTTCGACGCAGCGCAGCATCGTTTAGACCCGTGCCTTTCCCGGTGACCTCGGCGATTGGCTTTCCGCACAAGACGGCTGCCACAGCGCTCGCGGCCGTAGTGTTTCCGATACCCATTTCGCCAGTGCCAACGAGCTGCTTTCGGTCGCGATGGGCGCGTCCGGAAAGCGCAATTCCTGCCTGCAGGGCGCGGCAAGCGTCGGTTCTTGTCATCGCTGGTCCTGCTGCCATGTTGCTGGTCCCTCTTCGAACCTTCAGTCGAACGAGTCCGTCGAATTCCTCGGTGTCCGCGTCGACTCCAATGTCGACGATCACAACTTCGATTCCGAATTGTCGGCAGAGAACGTTAATCGCTGCGCCGCCCGAGAGAAAGTTCAAGACCATCTGGCGCGTAACCGCTTGTGGATACGCACTTATTCCTTCCAGGGTCACACCGTGATCGGCGGCAAGGGTGAAGATGATCTTATTCGAACAGTCTGGAAATTCTTCTTCGCGGATCACTACAAGCTGGGCTGCAATCGCCTCGAGGCGCCCGAGGCTTCCTAGAGGTTTCGTGAGACTGTTCAGGCGACGGATGGCCCGCTCGTGCCAAGCAGGATCGAGTGCAGGGATGGAGGCGACCGTTTCGCGCACAAGGTCTTCTGCAGAAACCGCTTCACTCGGTAACATCGAGTTCGCTTTCGACGGCTACGATTTTTCCCTGCTGAACTCTGAGGACGTTTACCGCTGCGTTGGCCAAGGAGAATTCGCGGATGCGGCCGAGAAATGCACCCATTGCAGCACAGAGAAGAAGACCGTTGACTACCCCGTGACTCACGATGGCGAAGTCTTCTTTACCGTCGCTATTGATAATGTCCACGAGAACGCCAGTGCAGCGCCGATAGACGGCTGCCAACGACTCACTGTTGGACAACGTGAGTTTCTCCGGGCAGGAACTCCATGTCGCGAATTCGTGGGGGAATCGCCGCTCAATGGTAGCTAAGCGCATCCCCGCCCAGGGGCCGTGGTCGATCTCTCGTAGCCGGTTATCAGCGATAGGAGGACGTCCGCCGCATGCCGTTAAAAACTGCGCCGTGCGGCGCGCGCGAACGAGAGGACTCGAGACGACATGCGTCAAAGCCGTCCTTCGACGCCATTCGGCCAGTCGCCGGCATTGGCGGATGCCTGTTGCGTTCAACGGAATATCGCAAAGCCCCTGAAGGCGTTGCTCTTGGTTCCAGGATGTCTCGCCGTGCCGAATGAGATAAATATTCATGCCCGGCTCCTTCGTTTTAGGCGGCCCTTCACAGCAACAGGCAGACCAGCAACCATGAGCACGACATTGTCAGCGATCGCAGCGACCTGCTGATTTAGCTGCCCAAGCATGTCGCGATAGACGCGGCCGCTGCGGAATGCCGGCACAAGACCGCAGCCGACTTCGTTGGACACTGCGATGATCGAGGTGACGGAACAGTGGATGGCATCGCGGAGCTCGCGAACACGGCTGCCGTTGTGAGCCTCTGCCTTCCGGCCGGTGCGCATTACGTTAGCGACGTAAAGCGTAAAACAATCGATGAGCAATACGTCCGCAGCCCCGGACTCCGAGCGGATCTTCTCCGGAAGATCTACTGGAACCTCGACAGTTCTCCATGTCGAAGGACGCTCTCGGCGGTGGCGGGCAATCTTTACACGCATCTCCGCGTCGCCCGCTTGGGCAGTCGCCAAGTAAGTCACGCGCGAAAATTCAGCTGCTCGCTCCTGCGCCCAACGGCTTTTGCCGCTGCGTGCTCCTCCGAGAACCAGGGTGATGGTTCTTCGTGGTTTTGCCATTCCAAGAAAAGACGACGATCTTAACTGCCGCAGCGACCTTCACTACATAGGGTCAGTTACGGCAAGGCACGTACATCAGGCACTCCAGAATCGTCATCGACGCTCCCTTCCGAGGTCGACTCGAAGCGATAGGAACTTGGTCGGTCTCCTGACTTGCGCATCACTGAACCGGGGCTGCCTTCCCAAAGCGTTGTGCCTCAGTGGCGTGTTGCTCCGGTTCTCCGCGCTTACAGTGGCGGGGCCGTGCTGGACTTTCACCAGCTTCCCAAAGTACCAAGCCTTTAAGTTATAGGGCGCGATAGCAGTGAAAGTCAAGGTTTCGGTGGGCGGCCGCGAGGGCAAATTCAATGGAGTGGGGAAGCTTGCATGCATGCGGGTTGCGGGGGTTGCCTCGCAACCTTGATAGCGGTCGTATTCGATATGCACTCGCCGGCTGCTCGCTGGATCTGTGAATCGTTGCCTTGCCTCCAAGGCAAAAGGTGCAACCCGCGCGTCCAATTGGGCGAAGAGTTTGTGCGTGGCGGCATTCGCACGTTTCGCGCCTCTTCGGTATCAGCGAAGGGGCCATCCTGTACACGTTGCTTTCCTTCCTCATAGTCGTATTCAGCTATGAGTCTCGGTGTTCATCGCGTTTCCCTGAAGACGCTCCGCGGGAATTTTCCCGACCCTGGGCCCTGAGTTGCCGCTGCCTCGGCCCAGAACCTCTACAACAGCGTGGCGATCTTTGGTGGGGGATTGCGGTCCGGCATGGACACGTTCGTTGCGCAAGTCCATGGACGGGAAGACGAAACCGCGCGAGCCGGATTGAAAGAAATTCTTGGAAGGAATGCTGCCTAAGATTGGATAACAGAACATTGTACGAAAGGATGGGTGGACGTCAGCCCACTCCCTCAATCGGCAGACAAATCTCTAGGAGCACCCCTCGGTGGATCGCCAAAACTCGACCTGGAATCGGCAGGAGCTGTACGAAAGCGAAGCGTCCGCCCCCTGCCGTACAAGCCCCACACTGGGCGCACCGCGTCTGTTCACCACACCGACGCTCGCAACGAACGTCGGGGCGACTCTCCAAGAAAGCAAAAGTGCACGGTTCCTCGCTTGGATCGCAATTGCAGCACTTAGGTTTTCAAGCCTTCTTGAGAAAAACTTCTTCCGTAGCTCCACGATTTCCAAGTTAGACTTGCGCCATGCAATTTAGAATCTTCGCCACTGCGATCGCATCGGCAGCGTGTTCGCTCGCGATTGTGTCGCTCCTTCCTGCACACTCGCGCCAAAATGAGCGCAACGCGATGCAAGATTGGCCAATGAACGGCGGGGCACCTGGCAACGCTCACTATTCGCCCCTTGGCCAAATTAATCGCGAAAATGTCGCCACCCTACAGCAAGCTTGGTCCTTCGATACACAGGAATCGGGCGGTCTTCAGACCAGCCCGATCATCCTTGATGGCATTCTGTACGGAATCACGCCCACGCAAAAAGTTTTCGCACTCGATGGTGCCACCGGCAAGCTTCTGTGGAAGTTCGATCCTGGTATCATCGGCACGCAACCTGACCGCGGCCTCGCCTTTTGGTCCGCCAACAACGACAAGCGCATTCTGGTCGGCGTCATGCACTTCGTTTACGCGCTGGACGCCGCGACCGGCAAGCCCATTTCAACCTTCGGCAAAGATGGCCGCATCGATCTCCGCGAAAATCTCAGCCGCAACGATTCCGAACCGTTCATTTCTCTCACCAGTCCGGCGATCGTTTACAAGGATCTCTTCATCGTCGGCGGCCGCAATGCCGAAACGCTTCCCGCGCCGCCCGGCGACATTCGCGCTTTCGATGCCGGTACCGGCAAACTTCGTTGGACGTTCCACACCGTTCCGCAACCCGGCGAATTCGGATACGACACGTGGCCCGCGGATGCGTGGAAATATACGGGCGCTGCAAACAACTGGGCGGGCATGGCCCTCGATGCCAAACGCGGTATCGTCTACGTCCCCACGGGCTCCGCCGCTTTTGACTTCTACGGCGCCAATCGTTTGGGCGACGATCTTTTTGCCAATTGCCTCATCGCGCTCGACGCCGAAACTGGGAAAAGAATCTGGCACTTCCAGGGTGTTCGCCACGATCTCTGGGACCGTGATTTTCCCTCCGCGCCGGTGCTTCTCACCGTGAAACGCGGTTCGCACAGCGTCGACGCCGTGGCCCAAACCACCAAGCAAGGTTTCGTCTATCTCTTTGATCGCACAAATGGCACTCCGCTTTTTCCCATCCAATACAAAAAATATCCGCCCAGCACCGTTCCCGGTGAAGTCGCTGCCGCTGAACAGCCTCTTCCCCAGAAGCCCGTTCCTTTCGCTCGCCAGATTCTCACCGAACAAATGCTCACGAATCGCACGCCGGAAGTTCACGAGTGGGCCGTCGAGCGCTTTCGCAAGGTCCGCAGCGAAGGCCAATTTGTCCCATTTGGCGTCGGGATCGATACCGTAATCTTTCCGGGATTCGACGGCGCCGCGGAGTGGGGCGGCCCGGCTATCGATCCGGAGACGAACATTCTCTACGTCAATTCAAACGAAATGGCATGGCTTGGATCGCTTGCGGAAAACACGGGAGAAAATTCTCCGAAGGCTACCTATCTCAGCCAATGCGCGATCTGCCACGGCGAAAAATTGGCGGGCTCCCCTCCTGCGTTCCCCTCGCTTGTCAACGTCGGCGCGCGTCTCTCGCCGGGGCAAATTGCCGCCACAATCAAAAGCGGCAAAGGCCGGATGCCCGGCTTCCCAAATCTATCTGCCGATCAAATGCAAGGTCTCGTCGATTTTCTCACCGGCGCGGAGAGCAAAGAGGCAGCCAGTTTCGCCCCGCCGCCGCCCGGAGCGAAATATCGCTTTACCGGCTATCGTAGATTTCTCGATCCCGACGGCTACCCCGCCATCGCTCCGCCGTGGGGAACGCTCAACGCCATCGACCTCAACACCGGCGAATATGCCTGGAAAATAAATCTCGGCGAATATCCCGAACTCGCTGCCAAAGGCATGGCCAACACGGGCAGCGAAAACTACGGCGGCCCCGTCGTCACCGCAGGCGGCCTTCTCTTTATCGGTGCCACCAACTACGACAAAAAGTTCCGCGCCTTCGACAAATCCAGCGGCAAAGTTCTCTGGGAGACGACCCTGCCTTTCGCCGGCAACGCCACTCCGGCCGTATATTCGATCAACGGCCGCCAATACGTAGTCATCGCAGCCGGTGGCGGCAAAGACCCCAAATCCCCATCCGGCGGCGTCTACGTAGCTTTTGCCCTCCCCACCAAGGCTCCCTAGCGCGATCCGCCAAGGCCCACTCGTGTTGCGCAAGGCAGAGTCCGCGAAGCTTGTGGCCTTTTCGTTCCCAAAGAAAAGATGGGCGCTATTTCTTTTGGGCAGGCACAATAACGCTGCTGAAGCATCAAATGTACACCGAGGAATCTGACTGCATGCGAGCGTGAATCCATGAAACTCCAAAACAAAGTTGCGATAGTAACTGGCGCTGCCACAGGCATCGGCAAAGCCATCGCGACCGCCATGGCCGCCGAAGGCGCAGCCGTCGTAATCGATTACGTCGGTGCTCCAACTTTCGCGAATGCCGTCGTGCAGTCCATTCATACAGCCGGCGGCAAAGTCCTCGCCATCGCCGCCGACATATCCAACCCCGAAGAGGTCAAACAATTGATCCAGAAGGCAGTCGATTCGTTCGGCCATCTGGATATTTTGGTGAACAACGCTGGTCTCGAATACAAGCATCCATTTACGGAATTCCCGTTGGACCAGTGGCAGAAGATAATTGCCGTCGACCTGACCGGCCCCTTCCTGTGCGCCCAAGCCGCCGCAAAAACGATGATTCGCCAGGGGACCGGCGGCCGCATCATTAATATATCCTCCATCCATGAAGACGTGCCCATGCCCACCAACGCTCCCTATTGCGCGGCGAAGGGCGGTTTACGCATGTTGATGCGCACCATCGCCGTGGAACTCGCGCCCCACAAAATCACGGTCAACAATATTGCTCCCGGAGCAATCTACACTCCCATCGATGCCGACGTGGAAGCCGACCCGAAAATGGAAGCGCAACTGATGGCGGAAATCCCTCTGGGACGATGGGGAAAGCCGGAAGAGGTTGCCGACCTCGCCGTTTTTCTGGCTTCCGATGCAGCATCCTATTGCACTGGCAGCACTTTTATTATCGATGGCGGCATGACTCGGCAAGCCGGGAGCCTGTAAGCGGCAAAGCTCCACTGCATCCCGGCGCCAAAACCTCAATCGCATAGAATTGCGAGCGGTCTTGGCCAGAACGCACGAGACGATCTCGCAACCGACATCAACCCGCTACGCGGCACCTTCACGGTTTCCATCGGTCTTTATTCTTCAGTTCGCTTCCGGACAAGCAGTGGTCGCTATCGTTGTAGCGGCTGTCGACGGCCCGGTCGAACATTTCCCACTCGTCCTACCGCCGCTTCAGAGCCTCGAGCTCCTCCAATGTCCGGGGCCAATCCGAACCCAACAACCTCGACAAACTCCGGTCCGCAAGGACCCTCCCGCCAGTTTGGCAGCGCGGGCAATAATTAGTTTCGTTGTCCGCATAACGAATCCGCTGAATTTTCTCACCACACCGCGGACAGGGTTTGCCATACCGCCCATGCACCGCCATGTCCGGACGAAATGCGGTGACCTTTTCGGGAAACTCAACCTCTGCCTCCGCGCTTAACCGGTCCCTCCAAAACCCCAAGGTGCTACGCGTTGCAGCGAAGAGCCGTTCCCACTCTTCCGGCTTCAGCTTGCTAGTTTGCGTAACGGGCGACAGTTGCGCCGCGTGCAGGATCTCATCCGAATACGCGTTGCCGATGCCGCTGAGCACTCGCGGATCGGTAAGCGCCCTTTTCAACGTCCGGTTTTCGACGGTAAGCGCCTCGCGAAACGTGCTGAGATCATTCTTGAAGACGTCGATTCCCCCCGGGTCGACCGAACGCAAGCCCTCCTCGCCTTCCAATACATATAAGGATGCCCGGTGCTTTGCGCCGGCTTCGGTAAGAACCAGCGAACCGTGCGGAAAATCGAAAGCCGCCAGACTATTTCGCCCGGCCAGCTTTACACCCGGCGCGCGCCAGTGCAAACGGCCGGCAATCATCAAGTGCAACACCAGCCACGAGTCGCCCTCTACCCCGATCGCGATTCGCTTGCCGATCGTTCGCAGCTCGCCGACCATTCGGCCCTCGACGCTGCCGATCGGAGGCTGTGCCGTTCGAAGCAAAAAAGGACTGGCCAACCGCACGCGCTCGAGCGGCTGCCCGATAATGCGTCTTTCCAGTGCGGTAATATAGGCGGCGATGTCCGGCAGTTCCGGCATGACGATCAGCTTGCAATGCGCAGGCGCCCGTTCGCAACCCCGCTCGTCAAGCCGAATCCCGTGTCGCGCCAAATTCTGTAGCGAACTCTCACGAGGACGGGCTTTAGAGGAATCTTCGGCCCGAACACGAACGACGAGCTCAATGTTGCCAATGTGGTTTCGGTGTGAATCCGTGGCAGACCAAAGGCATTTGGGTTTGTCTGGGAAGGCTCATACCTTCCGCAGCGTCGCCTCAATCGATCCGTGCGGCTCGTCGGTGGGGAGAAAAACTTCCGCCGGATTGTCCATCCCCAGCGGCGCCAGGTCCACCAGGTTGAAGTGCTTGTTCGGCAGTGACAGGTGGATTTCTAGAACATTTTCGAAATTGTTCAAAACCGCCTCGCCCATGGCGTACAGCGTGTGCTGCAGCGAAAAGCTCTTGTGCTCGGCGAACGTCTCCAGCAGCAGCTGCCGCACCCCATGCCATACCGGCCCGAACTCCACCTCGTCGCCCGGGTACAGCCAATCCGCCTGAATGGCCGTCGCCAGAATTCGATTCCGGTCTTCTTTCAGTGTCGTGAACGGATCGCGTAGGAAATCCTCGAATGCCGAATCGGTCGTCTTCAGCACGACCAGGTCGTCGACTCCCGCGCGTATCGTGGTTCCTTCGCGTGTGCCAATCAACAGTGCTGTCCGTTTTTCGCCGCCCGCGCGCGTGAACGCCGTTGCATGCGGCTTCCCGCCGTGTGGCAGGCGCGTCCACGGTTGCTCGTCAATCTTGATGCGCACGCGCGAAACCTGCGCGTTGTAGGTAATAAAGTGCTCCACCAGGTGCAGCCCAAATTCTTCGACGGTTTCAATCGAGTGCTGCCGCGCCAGCGCATATACGGTGTTCTTCATCGTGTCCGTCGGCAGGATCTTGCGGTTGTCGCCTTTGGTGTGCGCCGCCTCGAAATCGCCTTCAAAGCGGATCGCTACGGTCAGCTCTTTGATATCGTGTCGGCCTTCCTGGCGAGCCACGCGAAGCAGCCGTACGCTCGACTTTCCGTAACTGTTTTCACCGAGACGTATGGCCATGCATCAGCTCCCGCGGTACGTGGAATATCCAAAAGGGCTCAACAGCAAGGGAATGTGAAAATGTTCGGTCGAGTCCAGCACGGTGAACACGATGCTTACCTGCGGATACAGGACTGCGATTTTGCGGTCCGCGAAGTAGGTGTGGGTATCGAATGTCAGCCGGTAGGTTCCTTCCACCAGAGCGCCTTCTGCGAGCAGGTCGCCCAAACGTCCATCTTTGTCGGTCGCGCCGCGACCCAACTGCTTCCAGCCGATTCCAAGATCTTCGACATCCAGGACCACCGGCACTCCTGCAGCAGGCTTCCCGATCGAAACATCCAGCACGTGCGTTGTGATTGCGGTCATGATGTGAGTAATTTCTCCAAGCGAAGCCGGGTGATCTTGCGCTGCTCTTCCGCCGCAACAAGGAGTTCCGTTCGAGGGTCGTTCGGCAATCGCTGCTGCAAATTCTCGAGGATTTCCTTGCTGGTTTTCCCCGTGGCGCAAATCAGAAAGATATGCCCGAATCGCGCTTGGTAGGAACGGTTCGCGTCCGCCAGAGCCTTCAGCGTTGCCGCGTCCGCCTTTTGCGCCACCGCCTGTTCTCCCCGAGACCAGCTGCGCGCCGTTGCCGACTGCACTTTTTTACCGCGCTTCGATCCGATCGCCGGATGATGGCGAAAAGCTTCCAACCAATCCTCCCGCTCGAGCGCAGCCCAGATCGTATCTGCCGTATCCAGTGCGTATGCCGCATCCGGGAAAGGCACGCGCTCCAGCATCTGCTGCGCCCAGACTTGCGACCCGCAG
>Ga0182018_10001888_pt1 | contig 22468 bp, 21 predicted proteins | sample 812P2MmetaG_FD_120490 | JGI IMG/M metagenome (GOLD analysis project Ga0182018, IMG submission 120490) | Permafrost microbial communities from Stordalen Mire, Sweden - 812P2M metaG | ecosystem: Environmental > Terrestrial > Soil > Wetlands > Permafrost | place: Sweden: Stordalen | collected...
ACGCGCGAGGAGATGTTCGAGACCGGCATCAAGGTCATCGACCTCATCCAGCCTTTCCTCAAGGGCGGCAAGACCGGCCTTTTCGGCGGCGCGGGCGTCGGCAAGACGGTCATCATTCAGGAGCTCATCAACAACGTCGCCTCACAGCACGGCGGATTCTCCGTTTTTGCCGGTGTGGGCGAACGCACCCGCGAGGGTAACGACCTGTGGCTGGAGATGCAGGAGTCTGGCGTCATCAACCTCAAAGATCCGTCGAAATCGAAGGCCGCGCTCATCTATGGCCAGATGACCGAACCCCCCGGCGCGCGTCTGCGCGTGGCTCTCACCGGCCTCACCGTCGCCGAGTTTTTCCGCGACGAAGAAGGCGCCGACACTCTGCTCTTCATCGACAACATTTTCCGCTTCACCCAGGCGGGCTCTGAGGTTTCGACGCTGCTCGGCCGCATGCCTTCCGCTGTCGGCTACCAGCCCAACCTCGCCACCGAAATGGGCGAGCTGCAGGAGCGCATCACCTCCACCAAGCGCGGCTCCGTCACCTCGGTGCAGGCGGTCTACGTGCCCGCCGACGATCTCACCGATCCGGCCCCGGCTACGACATTCGCTCACCTCGACGCCACCACCGTACTCTCGCGGCCGCTTTCGGAACTCGGCATTTATCCCGCCGTCGATCCGCTCGCCTCGACCTCGCGCATTCTCACCCCGCGCGTCGTGGGCCAGGAGCACTACGATGTCGCCCAGGGCGTCAAGCGCATTCTGCAGCGCTACAAAGACCTACAAGACATCATCGCCATCCTCGGCATCGACGAGCTTTCCGAAGAGGACAAGATCGCCGTCGCTCGCGCGCGCAAGGTGCAAAAATTCCTCTCGCAGCCCTTCCACGTGGCCGAACAGTTCACCGGCATTCCCGGCAAATACTGCAAGATCGCCGACACGGTCCGCAGCTTCAAAGAGGTCATCGACGGCAAGCACGACGACGTGCCGGAGCAGGCCTTCTACATGCGCGGCACCATCGAAGAAGTGCTGGTTGAGGCGGAGAAACTGAAGGCGGTCAATAAATAGCCATGGCCGAATGTCTGCTCAAAGTCCGGCTGGTCACTCCCGACCGCATCCTCGTCGATCAGGCGGTCGACGCTGTCGAAGTGCCCGGCAAGGACGGCTACTTCGAGGTGCTCTACGGGCACGCCCCGCTGCTTTCTGAAATCGGAGCCGGCGAGGTGCGTCTGCACGGCGGCGATTCAGGCGATCAAAGATACAACGTAGCCCGCGGCTTCGTCGAAGTGCTGCCCGAGCGCGTCACCATCCTTGCAGAATCCGCGCAGAAGCCCGAAGAAATAGACACCGGAGCAGCCCAGGAAAAGCTTCAGCACGGCCAGCAACTCTGGAACGAAGCCGGCGAAGATCCCGAGAAATACGCCCACGCCAACGAAGTTATCGCCGAGGCGGAAGCGACACTGGAGAGCGCCGGGGCCGGGAAGCATTAGCTTAGCTCCGTCGGCTGCCAGCCCCGGATACTCGAGATCCAATTCCTCTTTTATTTCTTAGCGCCCACCGGCTTATAGCCTGAGCTTCCTGCCTTTTTCAGGGCGGCGAGTCCGTCTTCAGTGCTGATCAGCGGCGTAGTCCTGACGCTCTTGCAGGCGCCGCCCGCGCCGATGGCAAGGGCAAAAGCCGCGGCGCTGACGTTGTCAGGCACATCGAAAATGCCCACCGTGTCGTACTCGCCGAACGACAAATAGAATGGTCCAACGGTGCCCCCGAGTTTCTCGATCACTTTGCGGATGGCTTCGGTGCGACTTTGCGGGCGATCGACCAGGGCTGCGAGAGCTGACGAAGTATAAGACACTTGCACAAGGTAACTGGGCATAGGAATGCCCCCTTTCGAGAAGTCTGAATACTGTTTCGTGAGGGAGGGGGCAAGTATACGCCGGACGCAGCCCGCTCGTCCGCCTATGATTGGGGTGCTGGTTTGGCGGTGGAGCCGTCCGTGAGTTCGTCCGAGATTACGAGAAAGGTTTTCAGATTCGCTGTTCCGAACGATGTGAAGAAGGCCACGTCCGCGGCATCGCGGCCGGTTGCCATGAGAACGCGCCCGATCCTGGGTGCGTTGTGCCGAGCATCGATAGTCCACCAGCGATTCTCCAGGTACACCTCGAACCACGCGCTGAAGTCCATGGGCGTATCCGAAACGGGCACGCCGATATCGCCCAGGTAGCCGGCCACATAGCGCGCAGGAATACCGAGAGCCCGGCAAAAAGTGATGGCCAGATGCTGAAAGTCGCGACACACTCCCTGACGCTCGGTGAAGACATCGAGGGCAGTCTTGGTGGGGCGCGCGAAGGAGTAGCCGAAGGCTACCTTGGCATGAACCCAGTTGCAGATGGCCCGCACGCGGTCCCAGCCGGCGACCGTGTTTCCGAAAAGATCGAACGCGGCCGGCGCCAGGCTGTCCACTTCGCAATAGCGGCTGCTGAGAAGAAAACGCAACACGTCGTGGGGAAGCTCCGCGATGGGATGAGCGAGCGCATATGGGCTGGCGGCATCCGGTAGCCCCGAATCCTCAAAGAGGAAATCGTTCTTCAGCCGTAGCTGTCCGGGCGGCGCCAGGAATCGCGTGCACAGATTGCCGAACGAGTCGGTATATTCCTCAATGGAGACGTTCGGCTCCACGTGAACGCGGTCCGGCCCGCGCAGGCCGGCGACTCGCGATGGGTGGACCCTCAGCTGAGCCACGCAGGCGACGGGTTCGGGGATCTCAAACAACATGTCGTAGCCCAAACGAAGGAGCATCCTGCCTCCACGGTGCTATTCAACGGTGTTCATAAGATGTAACGATTGATACGAGCGTTGTCGAATGTCTTTGAACCCACGGGGAAAGCTGGCACAATGGCATATCGGCACGCGAGACTCGGAGGAACGGCACCGCTAAAATGACCTACTGTCTTGGCATCATGACACAGGAAGGCCTGGTAATGGCGTCGGATTCGCGTACCAACGCGGGATTCGACGACCTGAATATCGCGCGCAAGATGCACACCTTCTGCCAGCCGGGCGAGCGGGCGTTTGTGGTACTCAGCAGCGGAAGCCTGTCGCTCAGCCAGTCGGTTATCAATCTGGCGAAAGCCAGTTTTGCCGCCGGCGAAGGTCTTGCGCAGGCGCGCAACATGTATGAGGCCGCGCGCGAGCTGGGGGAATGCGTGCGGCATGTCGCGGAACTGGACCGCGCTGCGCTGGAGCGCGACAACTACTCCTTCAACGTGCATCTGCTGCTGGGCGGGCAGGTGCGCGGCGAGACTCCGGCGCTCTACATGATTTACCCGCAGGGCAATCCGATCAGCGCCACCGAGGAGTCGCCGTTCCTGCAGCTTGGTGAGTACAAATACGGCCGTCCTCTGCTCGATCGCGGCGTGGTCTTCAGCTCGACCAGCCTGATGGTGGCGGCCAAATACGCGCTGCTCTCCTTCGACGCCACCATGCGCTCGAACGGCGCGATAGGCCCGCCCATTGAGCTGGTGCTTTACCGCAAAGACAGCCTCATTCTGGATTGCTATCGCAAATTCACTCACGGCGACGCTGAGCTCCAGACGATTCACGGACGCTGGGAGCAATCCTTGCGACGGGCTGTCCAGGACCTGCCCGACCTGCATTTTGCCGATGCGCCCTCGGAAGAAACCGCGCAAACGCTGCTGATTTAGAGAGGGCTGGCCGATTCGCGTCGGGTTGCTACGTGCTTCACCTGCCGTTGCGGCAACTCGCCCACGGCGAGCCTGTCACTACCGCTTGGCCCAGGTTCGCCTGTTCAGTCCCTCTTGTACACTTCTCTGACCCGTGGATATTCCAGCCCAACCCGAGTCCCAGCGCGGATTCTGGGCCTCCGTCCGCGAAGCCCTGCGCGGTTCGCATCAGGACTACACCGCCGGGAGCCTGAACCGGTCCATCCTTCTGCTCGCGATTCCGATGGTGTTGGAGATGGTGCTGGAGTCGTTGTTCGCTGTTGTCGATATGGCCTGGGTCGGGCGGCTCGGAGCGAACGCTGTTGCGACGGTCGGGCTTACGGAGTCGATCCTCGCTCTGGCGTTTTCGATTGGGCTCGGCCTTTCGCTTTCGACGACAGCCATGGTCGCGCGCCGCATCGGCGAAAAGGACCCTGAGGACGCCGCAATCTCCGCCGTCCAGGCCATCGTCCTGGGCTTGCTGATCTCGCTGGGGCTGGGCATTCCGGCGGGCCTGGCAGCGCCGCATCTTTTGCGTCTCATGGGCGCGTCGCCGGCAATCGTCACCGTAGGATCGGGCTACGCCCGCATTGCGCTGGGCGGCTGCGGCGCCATCATCATGCTCTTTCTCAACAACGCCATTTTCCGCGGAGCTGGGGACGCAGCCATTGCCATGCGTCTGCTGTGGGTGTCGAACATCATCAACCTCATCCTCGACCCCTGCCTCATTTTCGGACTGGGTCCGTTCCCGCACCTCGGCGTCACGGGGGCGGCCCTGGCCACATTCACTGGCCGCAGCATCGGTGTTCTCTATCAGTTCTATCGGTTGATGCGCGGGACGGAGCGCATTCATATCCTGCCCCGCCACCTATACCTGAACGTCCCGGTGCTCTGGCGCCTGCTGCGGGTTTCGCTCACCGGCGTTTTGCAGTTCGCGATCGCCAACGCTAGCTGGATCGGCCTCGTGCGGATTGTTGCTCTGTTCGGCGCCGCATCGGTCGCGGGCTATACCGTCGCGATTCGCGTCCTCATCTTTTTCATCCTGCCCGCGTGGGGACTCAGCAATGCCGCGGCGACTCTGGTCGGGCAGAACCTGGGGGCTCGGCATCCTGAACGCGCCGAGCAGGCAGTGTGGCGCACCGGCCTCTACAACATGCTCTTCCTGGCGACGCTTGGAATTGTGTTTTTCGTTTGGGCGACGCCGGTGGTGCGCTTGTTTGTGGATGACCCCGAAGTAGTGGCCATCGGCGGAAAGGCGCTGCGAACCTTTGCCTGCGGAAATATCGCCTACGCCTGGGTGATGGTATTGCTGCAGGCCTTCAATGGTGCGGGCGATACCGTGACGCCGACCATCGTGAACTTCTTCGGCTTCTGGGTACTCGAAATACCGCTGGCGTGGTGGCTGGCGACGCGAGCCCATCTGCGCGCAGAGGGAGCATTCCTCGCCGTGGTCATCGCGGAATGCTCGATCGCGATAGCGAGCCTTATCCTTTTCAAGAGGGGACGCTGGAAAAGACAGCGGATCTGAAGGCGAGTGGCGGACAGCTCCTGGACCGGTACGTCATGGCCGATTCGTCATTCTCCGAAGGCTTTCCTGATAAAAGTAACGATGCGCTGGCGGCCATCGAAGCCATGCCACGGTTCGGTGCTCGGCGATCCAAAGATCCCGCCGGCCAGCGGGCCGTGATCTTCGCGAGGATACTGCACCATCTCGACCAGCACGCCCATTTGTCGCAGTGCGCGATACATTTCCTGGCTCTGCCCGAGTGGGTCAGTCTTGTCGCTCTCCCCTTGCAGCAGCAGAAACGGCGTCTTAGCGTGCGCGGCGTTGGCAAGCGGGCTCTGCCGCCAGGCGCTCTCGGCATGCTCCCACGGATAGCCGTTGTAGAACCAGCGGTCGTAGTATGAGCCGCTTTCGGTGCCGTATTCGCTTTCCTGATCGATGACGGGCGCGCCGCTGACGATAGCCTTGAAACGGTCAGTCTTCCCCTCGACAAACCCGGCCATCTCGCCGCCGTAGCTGTAGCCCATGAGGGCGAGCTTGCTCGAGTCGATCGGATATTTGGCCAGGACTGTATCGACGCCTGCCATGATGTCGCGGTAGTCTCCGCCGCCCATATCGTTCCTGTTGGCTGCGGCGAACGCTGCCCCATAGCCGGTGCTGCCCCGCGGATTCGCACGCAATACTGCCCACCCCTGGCCCAGCAGAAATTCTGTCAACGCATTCCAGTTGTCCTCAAACGCGCCGGTGGGTCCGCCGTGCACGTCGACGATGAGTGGAACTTTGCGCTGCGCAGCCTGAGGCGGCAGGTAGAGGAGACCCTCGACCGTGAACGCATTGCTTTTCCATGAAATAGGCTGAGAACTTACTTGAGTCCACGCCGCGGGCAACAGATCGGGCGTCTTTAGCGCCCGCGCTGTATCGCTCAGCTTCTCGGCGTAGTAAAGCGCTGGAGGTTGATTGCTCGATGAACCCAGCCACACCCACGCCGTGTGCTTCGCATTTGTGTTGAATTGTGTAACCGTCGCGGTATCGAAATGGAGAGGTTCACGCCGGTCTCCATCGAAGCGCAACAGCGTGGTTTTCATGCCGACTTCCGCGGATTCGAACACCTCGCCTTTCTCCGCGATGGGTTCGTCGTGGCCCATGCTTCCCTCGAAGCCGGCGCTGAGGTTGTGGATCGACGCATCAGCCAGCGGCAGCGCGTAGAGGTCCTCGTAGCCGGGAGGAGCGTCCGCCTGGCTTTGCGCGAGGAAGAAGACACGGCTCGCATCCGGGGACCATGCGGCGGCGCCGATGGTTGCGGGCGCCGATTTGAGCTGCGTTGGTTGGGCAGGATCGGCAACGAAGAGGAGCCACGCAGTCGCGGCCGGGGCAAGATCGCCCGCATCGTTCATGCCCCCTGAGATTGCGAGAAGCCGATCGCTCTGCTGCGTCCAGGAAACTCCCCGAACATCCGGCGGTACCGCGGTCGGCGTGATTTTCCCGTCCGCCGGATCGAGCAGGTAGAGCCGCGACCCATGGGGATCGTGGTTCACCCACACCGCGTCCGCTTTATCGTCGTGCTCTTTCTTCTCGCCTGGAGTCTCGGGGTCGCGCACCAGGATCGCAATGTGCTTCCCATCGGGAGCAATGAAGTAGCGCTGGACATCGCATTCGACCGGTTCAGGCTTCGCTGCTTCGGCGGTGGCGGACGGCTTCTTTGCGGGGGGAATGGCGTCGGGCGCAGTCGACTCATCCACCGGCGGGACAATCTTTACCTCGAAGGCATGTGCCTCGCCGCCGTTCATCGGCAGCTGATAAAGCTGCGTGTGCTCACCACGATGCGCCATGAAGAGAATGCTTTCTCCATCCGGCATCCATTGCCCGGCAGACTCGCCACGCTTGTCGCCGCTGGGCGAATACGTCAGTTGCCGCGACGAGTTTGCCTTCACGTCGACGATCCAGAGATGGCTCTTCCCACCATCGGCAGTAGCGTCGGAAATCTGAATCAGCACGCTCTGTCCGTCGGGCGAAACCTTCGGCTGCGCCATCGAACGCACGTGGCGCAGGTCCTCGTTGGATGGGAAGTGGTCTTCGCCTGTCGCATGGGCCAATGAGAGGGAACAGAGGCAGACTGCGGCAAGGACCGCTAATGCTGAGAATTTCGGCATTCTGAGAGCATAACGCAGCGTGCTTCAGATGCAACAAAGCCCATTACACTGGAAGAATGCTGCATCTCGTCAATCCGATTCCGGCGGAAAAGATTCGGCTGATCGTCTTCGATCTCGACGGCACGCTGATCGATTCGCGGAAAGATCTCACCAACTCCATCAATGCCATGCTGGCTGAATTCGGCCGCCAGCCGCTCCCCGAGGAGATCATCGCGACCTACATCGGCGATGGGGCGGGCATGCTGGTACGGAGGGCGCTGGGCGATCCCGAGGACGAGCCGCTCGCCGAAAACGCACTGCAACACTTCCTGGCGCACTACCGCGAACACAAGCTGGATTACACCTACGTCTACCCTGGTGTCTTCGAGTCACTGGAAGCGATGCGCGCAACGGCAGACGGCACGCCGCGGAAAATGGCTGTGCTGACCAACAAGCCCGTGGGACCTTCGGTGGCAATCTGCGATGCGCTGGGGCTGAGCCCTTACATGTTCCGCGTTTATGGTGGCAACAGCTTTGCCAGCAAGAAACCGGATCCCGAGGGGCTGAGTACTATGATCCGCGAGGCCGGCGTCGTGCCGGGCGAGACGCTGATGATCGGCGACTCCAGTGTGGATATTCTCACCGCGCGCCGGGCGGGAACCTGGGTGGTTGGCTGCCGATTCGGGCTGTCATCGCATACCGTCGAGTCGATCCCGTCGGATTGCCTTGTCGATTCGGCATCAGAATGGGCGGAAGCCCTCACCCCGCAATCCAGGGGAAAGCGATCGCCGGAGGCGCTCAGCATTACTTTGCTGTAAAAGGCAACCTTTCGGATGACTGTATTGGCCTGGCCGAATTTTCTCCTCGAACTGGTGTCTCTCTTCATCGGCGGCGGCATCCCACAGAACGAGAACAGAACGAGGGAACCTGCAAACTCGCAAGGCTACAAATCCCACGAAAAGCAAGGAGACACATTCAATGAGGAAAGGGAATATCGCAATCACCGCGATGCTGGGCCTGGCTTTGTCAGGCGGAACGGCACTGGCTGTTCATGCACAGGAGGGTCCGCCGCCGGGCGCGTTCCAGCCAGACGAGCCGCAGGGCAATTGGTCAGGAGCCTGGCATAGTGGCTTCCATGACGGAATCGAAGCGGCTCGCCACGACGTCGATGCCCACAGGCCACCCGATCCGAATCGGCACGACAAGTTCCGCCATCCGGATCGTCCGCGCGATGAGCGCGCGGATTTTCGGGAGGGATTCCGTCGCGGGTACCAGATGGTCTATGACCATGACTGGCACCACAACTAGTTCAAACCCCACCGATTGTCAGGGAGCCGGTTCGCCGGCTCCTTTTTCTTTTGCGCGGTCACCGCCTCTTTCGCGTTCTGCTTCGGCCGGAAGGGGCAGGGAATTCCACAAATCCCTGTTGCACGCGGCTGAACGAGCGCCCTTTCAGCCGGGCCGCCGCAATTGTCCGGACTGCCTTTGTGTCGGAGATGCGTAAGTAGCGACAACCGGCTCGCGGATCGACGGCCATTTCCGGTACCAGCGACACACCCACCCCCGCCGCGACCATCCCCAGGAGGCTGCTGAACTGGCCGCTCTCGAATGCGATGCGGGGATCCAGATGGGCACGATGACACGCTGCGAGTGCGATTTCGCGGAAGCAATGGCTGTCCCGCAACAGAACAAAGCGCTCGTCTCGCAAATCGCGCAGTGAAATGCTGGCTGCGTTGGCGCGTGGGTGATGGAGCGGCAAGGCAGCGTACAGGCGCTCGGTGAGCAGCGGCGCAATCTCGAATTCCCTGCGCCTGAGCGGTAACGACAGGATAGCAATGTCGATGGCGAGGTTGCGCAGGCTCTCTACCAGCACCGGCGTCGTCTCCTCGACAATGCGCAGGGTAGCTTCCGGGAATCTCCGTGAGAACGCAGCGATGCGATCGGGCAGGTAATACGGAGCGATGGTCGGAATCACCCCCACGATCACCGTCCCGCGAGCGTCGCGGCGGCGGCCCTCCACTTCGCTGCGGGCGAGTTCGGTTTGGTGGAGAACGGTGCGCGCGTGGGGGAGAAAAGTCCTCCCGGCATCGGTAAGGCGAACGCTGCGGCCGAGGCGGTCGAACAGCCTTGTTCCCAGTTCCTCCTCGAGCTTCGAAATCTGCTGCGAGAGCGACGGCTGCGCCACATGGCAGTGTTCGGCGGCGCGGCTGAAGCTGCCCGTGTCAGCGATGGCGCAGAGGTAGCGAAGCTGCTGGAGTTCCATAGGTAATGCCTATGCTCTGAATGCAAGCTATCTATTAGAGCAATCCATCTTCATGATGCTACATTGCGTATGTCGGTACAAGCGCGGATGGCCGCGCTTCTGATTGTGAATAACCCGTGACCCGCGCAACGCGCGCCACAGAAATTGAAGGAAATACATGACAGATGAGAAAGCAACGGAACCCGAATCGAAGTGCCCATTCAATCACGCCGCGGGCGGGGGCACGACGAACCGTGACTGGTGGCCGAACCAGTTGAACCTGAGAATCCTGCACCAGCACTCGTCTCTGTCCGATCCCATGGACAAGGCCTTCAACTACGCCGAGGCGTTCAACAGCCTGGATCTGGCAGCTGTAAAGAAAGACATCCTGGCGGTAATGACTACCTCGCAGGATTGGTGGCCTGCGGACTTCGGTCACTACGGTCCTCTTTTCATTCGCATGGCGTGGCACAGCGCGGGCACCTACCGCACCGGCGACGGTCGTGGCGGAGCCGGAAGCGGCCAGCAGCGTTTCGCTCCTCTTAATAGCTGGCCGGATAATGTCAGCCTCGACAAGGCGCGCCGGCTGATCTGGCCCATCAAGCAGAAGTACGGCAACAAAATTTCATGGGCCGACCTGATCATCCTCACCGGCAACGTCGCACTGGAATCAATGGGCTTCAAGACCTTCGGCTTCGGCGGCGGGCGCGAGGACGTCTGGGAACCGGACGAGGACGTCTACTGGGGCATGGAGAAGAAGTGGCTGGGCGGCGATGATCGCTACGGGAAGAGCCACCCGGGCGATGGCACGATCGTTGCCAATGAGGAAATACACGGCACCGAGCACGACCGCACCGGCGGTACGGGGCGGAACCTCGAGAATCCGCTCGCCGCCGTGCAGATGGGCCTGATCTACGTCAACCCGGAAGGCCCTGAAGGCTACCCGGATCCTCTTGCCGCGGCCCACGATATCCGTACGACCTTTGCGCGCATGGCGATGAACGACGAGGAGACCGTTGCACTGATTGCGGGCGGCCACACCTTCGGCAAGACGCACGGCGCGGGGCCTGCCACGCATGTTGGGGCTGAGCCCGAAGCGGCCGGCATCGAGGAGCAGGGCCTCGGCTGGAAGAGCAGCTTTGGCGCCGGCAAGGGCGGCGACGCGATCACCAGCGGCCTCGAAGTCATCTGGACGACCACACCAACCAAGTGGAGCAACCAGTTCTTCGAGCACCTCTTCGGCTACGAATGGGAGCTGACCAAAAGCCCGGCGGGTGCGAACCAATGGAAGCCGAAGAGAAACGCGGGCGTCGACAGCGTGCCCGATCCGTACGACCCCTCCTGGCGGCGCACGCCGTCGATGCTGACCACGGATATTGCTCTGCGCGTCGATCCTTTGTACGAGAAGATTTCGAGGCGCTTCTACGAGCATCCGGACCAGCTCGCCGATGCCTTCGCCCGTGCGTGGTTCAAGCTGACGCATCGAGACATGGGTCCGCGCGCGCGCTATCTCGGCCCGGAAGTGCCTGCCGAAGAGCTCATCTGGCAAGACCCCATCCCCGCTGTCGATCACAAGCTGATTGATGAGCAGGACATTGCCGCCCTCAAGGGCAGCATCCTGGCTTCGGGCCTGTCGGTCTCGCAACTGGTATCGACCGCCTGGGCGTCTGCGTCCACCTTCCGCGGCTCTGACAAGCGCGGCGGGGCGAACGGCGCACGCATCCGCCTGACGCCGCAGAAGGACTGGGAAGCCAACCAGCCGGACCAACTGGCGAAGGTGCTGAAGACGCTCGAAGGGATTCAGAGCGAATTCAACGGCAAGCAGTCCGGCGGCAAGAAGGTTTCGCTCGCCGACCTGATCGTCCTGGCCGGTTGCGCGGGTGTCGAACAGGCGGCGGAGAATGCCGGACACACGGTCACCGTTCCCTTCACTCCGGGACGTACGGATGCATCGCAGGAACAAACCGATGTGGAGTCTTTCGAAGTGATCGAGCCGATCGCGGACGGCTTCCGCAACTACCTCAAACGCAAATACAGCGTACCTTCCGAGAAGCTGCTGATCGATAAGGCGCAATTACTGACGCTGACCGCGCCTGAGCTGACCGTGCTCATTGGCGGCCTGCGGGTACTCGATACCACCGTTGGACAGACAAAGCATGGCGTATTCACCAGGCGGCCGGAGGCGCTGACCAACGACTTCTTCGTCAATCTACTCGAGATGGCTACGGAGTGGAAGGCGGTCTCAGACGCCCAGGACGTCTTTGAAGGACGTGATCGTAAAACAGGTGAACTGAAGTGGACAGGCACGCGTGTCGATCTTATCTTCGGTTCAAACTCCCAGCTTCGGGCACTTGCCGAAGTCTACGGAAGTTGGGACGCGCAGGAAAAGTTTGTCCACGACTTTGTAGCCGCCTGGGACAAAGTGATGAACCTCGGTCGTTTCGACGTTGCATTGCCGAAGCCACACAGCGTCGACGTCGAAGAGCCCGTTAGCGCAGAGTAAACTCCGCAGCCATCAGTGCCCGCGGTCACTCGGCTGCGGGCGTTTTTTTTTATTCAGTTCCGGCTCGAACGCGCTATCCTGCAAGCCTCCCCAGAAACAATTTGATGTTGCAACCCAGGAGGCACTGCAATGAAGTTGCTTCGGTCTGTTGCGTCCGTTGTGCTCAGTTACATCGTCGTCTATGGAATCGTTGCTCTCAGCGATCCGATGCTGGCCCATCTGTTCCCAGGGAAGTACGTTACGGGCAGGGTTCCACCGTTGGCTCTCCTGTGGCTCAGCACGGCCATCTACGCTCTCGCGTCCATTCTCGGCGGATGGCTCTGCGCGCGTATTGCTCCCTCGAAGCCAGGGCTGCATCTTCTTGTCCTATTCGTCATCGGGGAAGGGATCGGCGTCTTCTTTACGGTCCACAACTGGGGAATTTGGCCGCACTGGAATTCCTTTGTCTGGCTGGCCATCTGGCCGCTGTGCCTGTGGCTTGGCGGGCGGATTCGGAGATAACCACAAATCGCGGCATCGACCGTCGTTTTGCGCTTGGCGCGTCCATCTAAAATCAAACTGTGGACTTCCAGCTAGTCAGCGATTACAAGCCGCGGGGCGACCAGGGCCGCGCTATCGAGGAGCTCCTCGCCGGAATCGAGGCGGGCGAGAAGCATCAGGTCCTGCTCGGCGTCACAGGATCGGGCAAGACCTTTACCGTGGCGAAAATGATCGAGCGGCTCAATCGGCCGGCCCTCGTTCTGGCACACAACAAGACGCTTGCGGCGCAGCTTTTTCACGAGTTCAAGCAGTTCTTCCCGCACAACGCGGTCGAGTATTTCGTCTCGTACTACGACTATTACCAGCCCGAAGCGTACATTCCCGCGGGCGATCTCTACATCGAGAAAGAAGCAACCATCAACGAGGAGCTGGACAAGCTCCGTCTGTCTGCCACGCGCTCTCTTTTCGAGCGCCGCGACTGCATTATCGTCGCCTCCGTCTCCTGCATCTACGGCCTCGGTTCGCCGGAAGCCTACTTCGGTATGTTGCTGCTGCTCGAAAAAGGCCAGCGCGTGCGCCGTGACGACATTACGCGGCGTCTGGTTGAGATACTCTACGAGCGCAATGACGCCGACTTTCGGCGCGGCACTTTTCGCGTGCGCGGCGATGTGATCGAGGTCTTTCCGACTTACGACGAAAACGCCTACCGCATCGAGCTCTTCGGCGACGAGATCGATTCTCTTTCACAAATCGACCCGCTCTTCGGTACGGTCCGCCAGAAGTACGCGCGCCTGCCCATCTATCCCAAGAGTCACTATGTGGTGCAGCCGGAGCGGAGAAGGACCGCGATTGAAACCATCCTCGAAGAGCTCGGCTGGTGGGAAAAAGAGTTAGAGAACCAGGGCCGCATGGTCGAGGCGCAGCGCGTACATCAGCGCACCCGCTTCGACCTCGAAATGATCAAGTCGGTCGGCTATTGCCACGGCATCGAAAACTACTCGCGCCATTTTTCCGGCCGCCTGCCCGGCGAACCACCCCCAACTCTGCTCGATTATTTTCCACGCGACTACATGCTCTATGTCGACGAGTCGCACGTCACCGTTCCGCAACTGCACGGCATGTGGCATGGCGACCGCTCGCGCAAGCAGAACCTGGTGGATTACGGCTTTCGCCTGCCCTCGGCGATGGATAACCGCCCACTCAAGTTCGAGGAGTTCGAGGCACGCACAAATCAGATTGTCTACGTCTCGGCGACGCCTGGGCCGTATGAGCTGACCAAGTCTGCCGGCGTAGTTGTCGAGCAGATCATTCGCCCCACCGGGCTCGTCGATCCCGAGGTCGAGATTCGTCCCGTCCGCGGCCAGATCGACGACCTGCTCGCCGAGATTCGCGATCGTGCGCAGAAGAACGAGCGCGTCCTCGTCACAACGCTGACGAAACGCATGGCCGAGGATCTCGCCGGCTACTACTCCGAGGTCGGTGTGCGCTGCCGCTACATGCACTCCGAAATTGAAACCCTGGAACGTGTCAAGCTTCTCCGCGATCTGCGCAAGGGCGAGTACGACGTGCTCATCGGCATCAACCTGCTGCGCGAGGGCCTCGATCTGCCTGAAGTTTCGCTCGTCGCAATCCTCGATGCCGACAAAGAGGGCTTCCTTCGTTCCTCTGGATCATTGATCCAGACCATGGGGCGCGCCGCGCGCCACCTCAGCGGTCGCGCGATCCTCTATGCCGATAAGATGACCGACTCCATGAAACAGGCCATCGGCGAGACCGATCGGCGCCGTGCCGTGCAGCGCGCCTACAACGAAGAACACGGAATTACGCCGCAATCCATCATCAGCCACATCGATATGTCCCTCGCGAAAATCCTGCAGGCGGAGTACGCCGATCTCGCGGAAGAGGCCGAGACGATGCCGGAATTGCAGTCTCAGATGGAACTGGACGCCTACATCGCGAAGCTGGAGGCCGACATGCGGGAAGCGGCGAAGAAATTTCAATTCGAGAAGGCCGCGAAACTCCGCGACACGATCAAAGAACTCCGCACAAAGGAATTTCTGTTTACATAATGCGAATCACGCTGGCGCGCTCGTGCGTTTCCGAAACACCAGAAACAGCGGCACGCCGAGCAGGATAATCGCAGTCCCGATCAGCGAGTTCTTCAGGTTCTCCGCGTAGGAGTAAACCAATAGCACTGCGGCGGCCGCGACGAACAGCGCTGGAATCACCGGATATCCCCAAACGTGATAGGTCTGCGACGCCGTTTCGCGCCTTCGGTAGAAGAAGATCGTCGTCGCGGTGATCATGTAGAAGAGCCATTCCGCGAAGATGGCCAACTCAAATAGTTGCTGGAAGTGTCCGACAGCCAGCAGCAGGCCTGTTGTGAGCAGCGCCTGCACCATCAGCGACGTCGATGGGCTGGCGAAGCGCGGACTGATATCCGCCATGCGGTGGAAAAACAGCCCATCGCGCGCCGCTGCGAACGGGACTCGTGCTCCCGACATAATTGTGCCGTTCAATGTGACAAATATGCTCACTGCCATCGCCACAGAGACCAATCCCGCCCCCCACGGCCCGACGATCGCCGCCAGAGCTGTCACTGCTGGGCGGGGCGAAGCTGCGATCTGCGCTGCGGGCAAAATGTACTGGATAGCAGCATTGGTCGCCATGTAGAGCACGCCAACAATTCCCAGCCCGGCGATGAGCGCAATCGGCAGACTACGCTGCGGATTCCTGACCTCGCCAGCGACCATGGTCAGATCGTTCCATCCGTCGTAGGCCCACAAAGCAGCGATCAGCGCGATCATAAATCCGCCGAAGCCGCCGTGCGCGCCGAGGAAGGATGTTGTGAAGTTGCTCCAGTGCCCGCGCAGCGATGCGAAGCAGATTCCCGCGATCACGACGATCAGCACGCCCTTCAGCCAGGTGAAGACAAGTTGAAAATCTCCCGCCTTACGAATGCCGAGATAATTCAGGCCCGTAATGAGCCAGGTTGCTGCGATGGCGAAAATCTGCGACCACATCACGGCGAAGGGCATATGGAAAGCGGTCCCATCGAGCCAGCGCAGCGAGGGAAAAATCGCCAGCGTCCGTGCCAGCCCCGTGGTTACGCTGGCAATCGACGCCGGTTTTGCCACCGCGAACCACGTCCACATGTAGAGAAATGCGGGCAGATCACCGTAGGCGCCGCGGATGTAGACGTACTCGCCGCCCGCATAGGGCAGCAGCGTGCTCAGTTCCGCGTATGTCATCGCCCCGAAGAGCGACAACAGACCGCCCGCGATCCACGCCAGGTAGACCAGTCCGGACGAGCCGGTGGCCCGCATCATTTCCTGCGGGACGAGGAAAATTCCGCTGCCGATGATGGTGCCCACCACGATGGCTGTGGCGTGCGAGGTATTCAGCACCCGCGGCAGGTCGGGCGCGTTCTGCGTGACTTGCCGATCGGTAGTGGTGTCCAGGAGCGGCGGACCTCCGCATCAGTAGTAGTACTTGAAGTCCTTCCAGTCTGCCGTATAAGTGGCTTTTCTGCCATGGCAAAGAAAAATCGGCCCTTTTTCCCAGGGCATGGAGAGCGGATTGTTTAACTGGTCCGCGACCACGCAGGAGGCGTAAACCTTGTTCATCTCGGCGAGGGTCGCGCCGTTGATGATGATCGTTTCCTGGCCGGTGTAGCCGTGCGGCCCCCACAGCCAGTAGCTCTGGTGGCCGCTGATCGCCGTGGGCAGCCCGTATTTTGGCCCGAAGAGGTTAATCGCGCTGGCCTCTCCGTAGTTGCCTGTGTAGATTCCGGTGATGGCGCGCTCCTCGGGTGGCAGCGAGTTGTAAATGCGCGCGACCTTCTCGACCATTTCGTGCCAGCCGAAGCGGTCTGCGTAAAACTGCGGCAAAATCGTCGCGTCGTGATTTTCGGAGTCCGCAGGCTTAAAGTGCATGATCTTCGACCACGCAACAAATTTCTCTGGAGACAATAACGGCATAGAAAAGGGAATCGTCAGGAAGAAGCCAACTACGAGCAGCACTCCATAGACGCTCACCAGCACGTTGCGCGTGGTGCTTGTCCTGTTCGCCGGCAGCCAGCGCATCGCTCCCGCGGCGAAGTAGATTGGGTAAACCGGCGCCAGGTAGTAATCCTTTGCGTGAAGCGCCATCATCATCACGAGAAAGACCGGGTACAGTACGCCAAGAAAGCGGACGGGCCGCGCTGCCTCGCTGACCAGCAGCCAAACCACCCCACTCAGCCACAGGAACACTGTCCACGGTGTCAGCATTATGACCTGGCCGAGGAGAAATCGTAACGGTGGCAGTTTCACATCTTTATTGCTCTTCGAGATGCCGACCAGCCACTCGAGGGTCGGCCAGTGGTTGTGAATCTGCCACAACAGATTCGGCAACGCCAGCGCCACGATGATGGCAACCGCGACTCCAAACCAGCGGCTCGCCAGAATCCTGCGTTGCGGCGTCAGCAGCAGCGCCACCAGCACGGCCACCAGGAAGAAGACCTCGTTGGCTTTATTCTCGAGGCCGAGTCCGGCGCTGACGCCTAACACGACCCACCAGTTGCGGGCGACTCGCTCCGGATCGGGCAGAGTGTCTGCCTGCGCGATGCGAATCAGCGCCAGCGCGCACAGCATCCAGAAGACCGGCTCGAAGGAGTTCATCGAGAGATAGCTGTCGATGCCGAGAAAAACGCCCCCGACCGTCACGCCCAGCATCGCCAGCGCGGCCGCCCGGCGGCTCCCCGACCCGACTGCTGAACCCCGGACTGCCGAACCCATGGCCCAAACCAGCGCGCCGGTGAGGAAAACCTTCGCCGCTCCGGCGATGCCGGAGATCAGTCGCAGCGACCACATATGGTCGTAGCCGAACAGCATGTCCGTGACACGCGCCTGCAGGGCAACCATCGGCGGCTGGTCCACGTAACCGAAGGCGAGGTGGCGACCGCAGATGAGGTAATACATCTCATCGCGAAAGATGCCGTAGCCGCCGCGCTGCGCGAGAATATTCCCGATAACCTGGATCGCCAGCTTGACGCCAGCCATGGCGAGACAAATCCAGACAAAGCGGCGAAAGCTTTCACGCTGCTCCGTCGGAGCGGCTGCAGGGGTTGCGATTGCGCTCATCGGCTCCTGAAAATTCCTTGAGAACGAACTCACCAAGAATACGCGGCGAGTCCAAAATAGTTCCGTAGTCCATTGCGCGGCTGCCCTTCATGGCGAACAATCGATGCACAGAAGGGCAGCAGTGTGGTCATCATCTTTCAGGACCGTCGGCAGGCTGGCCGTGCGCTGGGCCAGGTGGTTCGAGACGAGATCGATGAAGACCCAGGTGCGGACGATGCCATTGTGCTGGGCCTGCCCCGCGGAGGCGTGCCGGTTGCATTCGAAGTTGCTCGCGAGCTCGGTCTCCCCCTCGATGTCTGCGTCGTGCGCAAGCTGGGCGTCCCCGGCCAGGAGGAGCTGGCCATGGGTGCGGTTGCCAGCGGCGGTATTGTCGTCATTCAGGCCGATGTGGTCCATGCGTATCGAATCCCCCAGGAAATCATCGACGCCGTCGTCGCCCGTGAACGGATCGAGATCGAGCGGCGCGAGGCTGCTTACCGCGACGGCCGGCCGGCTGCTCGTATCGAGGGGCGCACGGTCATCCTCGTGGATGACGGGCTCGCCACCGGGGCGACGATGAAGGCTGCGGCTCGCGCCCTGCGTCCTCTGGCGCGGCGCGTCGTGGTTTCAGTGCCCGTAGCAGCGCGCACCACCTGCGACGAGCTGCAGCTCGAGGTCGATCAGGTCGTGTGCCTTGAAAACCCGGAGCCCTTCCACGCCGTCGGCGAGTTCTACCGCAACTTCGATCAGACTACCGATGCCGAGGTCCGCGCTCTGCTGGCTCAGGCTCGGCTGGCTCAGGCTCGGCTGGACGGTTGCGAAGATGGCCCCGGCGGCGCGTAGCTCACGACAGTAACTCAGTGCCCGGTGCGAGAATCGGGGAATTACTGCTGACGCGGCTGTTCGTGGGAATGGTACTGAGGTGCTATGTAGAGATTGGGATTCGGTTCATACACTCTCACAAGACACGAAAACAGAAAGACGGAAACGCGGTATGGATCGGATGACGGTTGGTGTTGGCGCTGCCTGGATGTTTCTTACGATCGTGGCAGCTGCGTTTCTCGGGAGCGAATTCGTCGTGCAGGAGATCCGAGTGCTGATCAGGCGGCGCCGGGATCCTGAAGCGGAATAGCCGGTTCCAGTCTGCGCTGCAACGAATACTCAATTAAAGGTCGCTGATAGAATCGTCTGGTGCCACGGTTCCGAACGAAGGCTCCGGGCGGTTAGCTCAGCTGGTTAGAGCGCCTGCCTTACAAGCAGGAGGTCGCAGGTTCGAGCCCTGCACTGCCCACCAACGTTCCGCGTTCCGTACTGGTCGTCGCACCCTCCCGCGCCTCAATCGTCTCCCTAAACGCGGTCCCAAACCGCGACGAATTCTGCGCCGTTATCCGTCCAGCCTGAGTCTCCTCAACGGCCCCCCGCCACATCCGTCATCACCGTCCCATCGTCCATGCTCCTATTCTCCGCTAATCGGATCGCGCTCGCCACGCCACCAAGTTCCTTGCATCACCAGACATCCGCCAGCATCCGCACCTCGTACCTCGCACTTGTCATTGAGAAAGGATGGGATTCGCAACTTGACACGTAGCTACACTGTATGTACAGTGTAGAGGTAGGCACGTAGGCAAGGTAAGGAGAGATTCCTCGTATGACCCATCGTATGGCCCAAATTAGCTCAAGAATTGCCGACCGTGAACGCGGCTCCGGCCATTTGGAGAAGACCACAAATGTTCGACTGGGATACAGGCAACATCGACCATATTGCCGAGCATGGAATTGCGCCGGCTGAAGCCGAACAAGTAATTCTCAATGACCCCATCGATCTCCAGCTTCAGACATGGAGCGGAGAGGAGCGCATTGCCCAGGTCGGCGAAACCGACGCAGGGCGAATATTGGTTGTCGTCACCACTATGCGTGATGACCTGATCCGGGTGGTAACCGCCTATCCTGCTGGCAAACGACTCCAGGGCGTTTACATCACCCAAAAAGGAAGCACCCATGCGGGAGGAACTGAAGAAACAGAACTTCAGGAATGAAGCGGAAGAGGCAAAGTGGTGGGATGAACATCAGGATGCTCTCGCCAGCGAGTTCGAGAAGGCCGCAGCCAACGGCACGCTTGGACGAGGCACCGCCGCGCGCAAGGGCGCGACACCGACCACCACCATTCGTCTCGATCCCGAGGATGTCGCGAAAGCCCGCGCCCAGGCCGCCAGCCAGGGCCTGCGCTATCAGACTTACCTCAAAATGCTCATCCACCAGGCCCTTCATCAGGCAGAGACGAAGACAAAATCCAGCCGCTCGTAGCACTGCTATCCCATGGGGAGCAGCCACGGTCTTCGCCCGTCCCACAACATCCGGGTGCCCCACATCCCTGGTGTTGGGATGTGGGAATCGCGCGAAGCGCGACCAACCCATGTCGAACTGGATCGGAACCTCGGAAGCAGAGAAGAATCTGGATGCCCATCCTGATTGCGCGCTTTTGGCGCAACCAGGCTGGGCGGTTCGTCGGCAGACGGAAGATCGCAGACCGAAGACGGCGGTTACTCCACCAAGACTCCTTCATCCTCGCGAAGCGAGGAGACGGAGAAAGCGCCGGGTTTCAACCCGGCGAATAAGGCTCCCGATATTTCCGGGCTTCAGCCCCGGCGTCCGAACCTGCCACCTCACGTGAAGGGGCACGGCTTCAGCCGTGCCGTAACAGGGCAAAATGAATCCGGCTTTAGCCGCTGAGGGCAGATTTTTTCTCGCGTGTGACTCTTCCTTCAGATGACTCACGTAGACTGCCGTTGGCAGATGCGCAAAGGGCAGACGCGCGAACATTCCGGGTTTCGGCTACAAAATCCCTCCGCCCGGCCGCGGAAATACCTACAATTTCTCGAACCGAAAAGGTTCAGGGTGCCCGGTAGGGCATCACAGGCACCGCTCTCGCTCACCTGGAGAGAGCGGCCAGAACGGATAGTCGTACACAATTGTCCCGCTGTCGTCCAGTGGCATTTTGCGACTTGAGGGACTCAGTGTCGACCAAGCACAAACAGCACTCGCGCCGCCGCCTCACGCACCTTGCTCATCAGTCCCACGGCAGGGAGTATGCCCACAACGTTGTCAACATCATGGACGATCCTCCAACGTGCTTCCAGCGTTTGCGTGCTCTTTGCGAATGAATCAGGATTCGCCACAGCGCCGTGGATGGTCACGCTGTCCTCAGGTTTCATGCTGGGCCAGCGAACCAACGTCCATATGATGTCGTCTCCCGGCAGGCCCCTGCCCGCGCTCTCCGAAGTGTAATAACGCCAGTCCTTAACCAAATTAGAAGGCTTGCAGACGAATAGAAAACGGCTGCGGTCAGTGTTTCGCTCCGTCAACTGTTGGCACAGACTCAGACAAAAAGCCTTCCGTCCCTTCGCTCTGTAGAGCGCGGCCAGGATAGCCACGATCAAGACGCCTGCGAGGGTGGCCCCTGGGTGACTCGCTGCCCACGGGAACGTCTCTTTGAGCACCTCGAATGCGTCCTTCATGGTGCGGTCGGGCCACCCTCCCGCACATCATGGACTTCGATATTTGGTCGTCGCTTCAGGATCGCAATCGCTTGGTCCATCGTGACCGTCTCGGATGTGAAGTAGATCACGATTCGGAGTTTCCCTCCGCCGAAATCAACGGCACAGCGCTTCCCATTCTGATAGAAACTTGGGATGTAGCGGGACTTCAGCTCATCGAGGAGAGCGCTCATCTCTGCGGTCGGGAGGTTGTCCGACAGCGAATCAAGCTGTAGGACAACGGCGTTTTCGTTGATGTAGGCTCTGATCATGCGGGAAGTCTCGGTAGAACTCTATCAGAGCACGGCGCCTCAGTTCGTAACCCCGCATGCCGTCGCGCGAAAGCGCGGCAGATGCGATTTAGAAGCGTCGGCCCTTCCCCGAAATTCACCTAGGGCCGCCGGTAGGGGATGTTCTTCACTCCTCCGTACTTGGTCGCAATCCAAGCAACGCTTCATCAACAACCCCAAGATGCCGAAATAGAATCGATCCATGGAAATCGTCGAAACGACCAAGGAACAGATTGTCGACCCGGAGATTCGGGACCGAGGCGCGACGAGTTCACGATGCGCTTATACGCGGCACTTTCTCGCGACTGAGGCTGGATCGGAGATCGGCCTTCTATCCGTCGATCTTCCTCCCACAGAGGAACCGTTTGTCATCTACGAAATCTTTGTACCGACCGCAATACGCCGCCGCGGGTTCGGCGGGCGCCTGCTGCAGGCAGCCGAAGAGATGGCGAGAAGTCTGGGCTACAAGTCGGCACTGCTCGTCCCGAAAAGCTTAGACAAGGCGTTCTCACAGCGAGCCTTAGAGGGATGGTATGCCAAGAACGGCTACATCCCGCTCGAGAACTCGGCCAACGGTGCCGTCGTCAAAGAGTTGGAAGGTTAGGCAACAATAAACGGATCAGGGAGACCAAAGCAACACCCCCCAAGCCAGCCGCGCTCTCCCCGAAAGGCTTTCCCGACCCCAATTACCTCCGTACCCCCGGCCCCTCCGTCTTAGCTTGCCCTCAACCCTCGAAAGTTCTTATCCTGATCTCAGGGAAAAACTGTGCCCTCTACAAAGCCTCGCCATCCGCGAGGCTTTTCTTTTGCACGCAACCCGAAATCTTCGCGCTCCGCCCGCCGTCTGCACTCCTCCCTCAAGGTCGACGGCATCCAGTGCAACTCCTACACCCTCGGCGCGGGCGACTTCTGCTACACCCACCAGCACCATCGCCATCCCCAGTGCCCAAAAAAGGGCTCCAAAATCGTTATGCC
>Ga0182018_10001889_pt1 | contig 22465 bp, 12 predicted proteins | sample 812P2MmetaG_FD_120490 | JGI IMG/M metagenome (GOLD analysis project Ga0182018, IMG submission 120490) | Permafrost microbial communities from Stordalen Mire, Sweden - 812P2M metaG | ecosystem: Environmental > Terrestrial > Soil > Wetlands > Permafrost | place: Sweden: Stordalen | collected...
CGCCCGATAGCTTGTTCAGCCTGCACTCGCAGCTCCAGCGCCTGCTCGCTGCGCTTCTGACTCTGGATCTGTTGTTCCACTTTGCGCAGCAGGTCACTAGCTCGAGAATTCTGCCGGTCGATTCTCAGGACCTGTAGAATCTGCTCCTTGGCCTGATTCCATCGCGATTCGGCAACCAAGTCGTCTACGGACTTCAGGTACTTGAACACCATGTCGCGCTTGAGTTCCTCTTGCACTCGCATGAGGTCGAAAGCGAGGAGGTCCGCAGTTGCGTAGCGTTCTTCCGGATTCTTGGCTAAAGCGAGAGCGATGATACCGTCCAATTCTGGAGGGTATGCGGGAAGATATGTCTGCAGCGGCGGAGGAGGGTCATGAATGATTTTGAGGAGAATGGCTCCCATATCTTTGCCGTCGAACGGAAGCGCATTCGTTAATAATTGGTACAGCAACACCCCCACGGAAAAGATGTCCGTACGCGAATCGACATAGGCTTTGTCCTTGATTTGCTCGGGAGACATGTACGGGACGCTGCCCATCAGCTGGCCAGGGCGCGTGACGTTCTCGTTGCCGATGCGTGCGATCCCAAAGTCAACGATCTTGACGGTGAGATCTTTGAGCACCATGACATTCGCCGGCTTAATATCACGGTGAATGACATTGTGTTGATGAGCGTAACTGAGCCCGTTGCAGACCTGAATCACGGTATTCAGCTTCTGCTCGAGTGAGACGGGTCGACGAGAGACGATGATCGAGTCCAGGCTCTCCCCTTCCAAAAACTGCATCACCATGTAGGGATTGCCGTCTTGATCGCCCAGGTCGTAAATGGTAACGATATTGGGATGCTGCAGTTTGCCGGCGGACTGGGCCTCGCGATAAAAGCGCTTTAGCAGGTCGAGGTCATCGGCAAAGCCGGCGGTCATCATCTTAATAGCCACCAGCCGTCCTATACCGGGGTCGATTGCCTTGTAGACAATCCCCATCCCTCCCCGGCCTACCACATCGAGGACGTCGTATTTACCCAGTTTCTTGGGTATATTTGTGGGCATTTGGACCTGCAGCGCACTGGCTCCTTCCCCTGGCGACCTGCAGCCGTGGGGTTAGCGCCCTTCGGGACGACAGAGACACTCTGATGGCTCCGCTGCCCGTGCGTCAACGGCGACTACGTTAGCATAGAACGGCTGCCTGAGGACAGTATCAAGCACCTGCGGGTCTATTTTCAGTGGACAATCCGGAAAATCTCGCGGCCGACAAGGATGCTGGTTCCAATGGGCACGGGTGCCTCCCCACGCACCCTGACGAAAGTCCCATTCCGGCTACCCAGATCCTCGAGAAAAAAATCCTCACCTCGCTGGAAAACCCGGGCGTGGGCCCGGCTCATAAGTGTATCCGCTGCAAACGTATACAGCCCGGAGACCCGGCCAAACCGAACCTCCTCGCGCGAGAGCGGATAGACATCGACGTTGCCCGAATCGTTTCTACCCAGCCGCACAAACTTGGCTGCGGGCTCATTGAGCAAGCTGGTGACCTCGGCAAGGGTCTTGCCCAAGACCGTGGCTGCCACCAATATCTCTGCGTCCCGGAACTGCAGCAACTGGCTTCCCATGATGATTACATCGTCGTTCTCGAGCGCGTAAGCGGCAGCCAACCGCACATACACATTTCCAGTGCCGCTACAATCGCGCACACACACCTGGCCCCCAGTCGTCAAAACCTGAGCATGTACAGATTCCATCTCAGGATCATCCGGGAAGCTTATGTCGGCTCCGGCCCGGCCGATCGTCAAGCCTGCTTCCGCAACTGGATACTCCCCGTCTACGCCACCCCTCCGGTTCAGATGCTGAAGCTTGACAGCTTCGGTTAATGGCTCGGCGCGGGCTGTGGCCAGCACGTGCGTCTGCTTCACGGTCGCAGTGAGTGCTTTGTTCCAGCGGACTTCGAAAAGCTCTCTCTCCTCACGTTTGCCTTTCAGCCGAAACTGTCCCAGCAGGACGACATCAAACCTGGATTTGGGCAGTTCGTGATAGAGGCAGTCCGAAATGACAATTCGTTCCGGTCCAGCGACACTTTCGACGCGCGATGCCGTGTTCACCACGTCTCCGAATACATCATTCGATTTCACGATACCACTTCCATAGTGGAGACCAATGCGGATGCGCACCTCCTCGTCCGGAGGATGCTGCAAATTGGCGTTTGCCAGACGACACTGCATGTCGATGGCAGCTTCAACACCCTCAGTACAGCTCTCGAAGATCGCCATGATTGCATCACCGATGTCTTTGAGCACCCGGCCATGATTCTCCTCCACGATTTTCTGCAGGAGATGGTTGCATCGATGCACCATGGCCAGCCCGGCCAGATCGCCAAATTTCTCAAAAAACGCCGTCGAACCGGTGATGTCGGTGAACATGATCGTAACCGAGCGCCGAAAGCTCTCCAGTTCTTGAAGAAGCTCTGGCTTATCATGCGACAGCTCGAGAATCCTCGTGACGATCGTGTTCGCGCGCATTTTTCCAGGTCCGACAGGGGACAGTATATCGTAGATAGCCAAGAGTGGATGAGGACCAAGTCTGCCGCGAGTCGGCCAGAATAGAGCACAGCACTGTCTTTTCAGCGGTTTGGTGGTATGATTCTCCCCGCACTCTCGCCGTTCAGAATCGGGCGAAAACTGCCCTCCACGGCATCTGACTGGCTGAAGGGCGAGACCCTAATGCTCCGATTGGGTCAAAACGGACATCTCGCCGCGGCTCTTGCCGGGGCCACTGACATAACTTGGACCGTGCCCCAGGCAGGGAGGCGCCTTCGGCGTTCAATTCGCGACGAGTTCACGGTTGTGACTCGTCATCGCTGGTTGCTACGGATCTATCGCGATGACGACTGTGGACAGCAAGAAGATCGCGAAGTACGACGTACTCGCTCCGCGACCTGATGCAGCGGGCGGAACTGGCGCAGGACGCGGGCGATCTCGAGGAAGCGCGACGGGTAGTCGAACAGGGGCTTGTGACTTGATCCGCAACACATGGATTTCCGATCTATGCAGGTAGTGATCGCACAGCAACTAATGGGCCGCGACAAGCAAACGCGACTCCAAGAGTTTCTTGGCGGGGCGAGAAAGCAGATTTCATCGCGGCGCTTCACCACTGCGCTCGAAGCGCTGAGAAAAGCAGAATCGATCGATCCATCGGCAACCGCCGTATGCTTGGCGCGGGCTATCTGTCCTTCAGAAAGAGCGTTCCGAACATCCTCCTTGAGCGCGGATACAGCATGCACCGCCTGCTGCCGCTGCCGGATTTTACCGATCCACCATTCGCAATGGCGAGGCCACGAAAGAACTAAAGACTCCCCATAAAATCCAGAAAGCGTTTCAAACGATACGGATCCGCGTGACACCCAATGAAAATATTCATCAGATCAAGGAAGGCGACATTTGGTTTGAACTGGACAAGTGGAGTTGGCCCGGAACGAATCTTGCGTCGGGTAAGTCTGGCTTTTACCTTCCCGGCGAAGACGAGATTGCGATCATGAATTTCCATCATTACGCGGATCTGGACAACCATTAGTCGTCCGTCATCAGCTTGCTGCCAAGGATTTGCCCTCGATGCCTCATTGGCCGGATCAACCTTGGATTCTCGAGATCAATGTATGGACCTGGCTATCCGGGCTGAGTTCGCGTTACGGCAGGATTACGCTTAACTCTGTTCCCGGGCATATTTGGGACGAGCTGTCGCGTGCGGGCGCCGACGGCGTATGGCTGATGGGCGTCTGGCGGCGGAGCAAACTGGCGCGCAGCATCTCGTTGCTTGATGCCCGCATCGTTTCCGAGTGCCACGGACTGCTGGCCGACTTCTCGCAGGAGGACGTTTCGGGGTCTCCGTATTCGATTGCGGAGTATGTCGTGGACCCCCACCTCGGCGGGCCCGAAGGGCTGGCGGAAGCAAGGCGCCAACTTGCCACGCGCGGGCTTTGTATGCTGCTCGACTTTGTGCCAAATCATGTGGCTCCCGATCATCCCTGGATCGCGGAGCACACGGAATACTTCGTGCGTGGCGACAAGAACGAACACCAGAGCGACCCCGATGCGTTTTTTCGTGCCGGTGAGGTCGTGGTCGCGCGAGGTCGCGACCCCTACTTTCCGCCCTGGCCGGACACGGCGCAGTTGAATGCCTTTGAACCTGCGCTGCGGGCGGCTGCAGTGGATACGGTGCGCACCATCGCGGAACAATGTGACGGAGTGCGCTGTGACATGGCGATGTTGCTCATCAACCGCATCTTTAGCCAAACATGGGCGGTGCGGGCGGGGATGGCGCTTCCAACGGAGTATTGGCGGGACTTGATTGTTGAAGTCCGCAAGGTCCGCCCGGGCTTCCTGTTCGTCGCGGAGGCCTATTGGGACCTCGAATGGGAACTATTACAACAGGGGTTTGACTACTGCTATGACAAGCGCCTTTATGACCGGCTGGTGGAAGGTAGTACGGAGCGAATGAGGGAACACCTAGTGGCCCCGGTCGGCTACCAGCGTTGTCTGATCCGCTTTCTCGAGAATCACGACGAACCGCGGGCGGCAGCAGTGTTTTCGGCGCCCCGAAACCGAGTTGCGGCAGTGGCTCTGATGACCTTGCCCGGCGCCAAACTTCTCCACGAAGGACAATCCGCCGGGGCCAAGATCAGGTTAAGTGCGCACTTGGGACGACGTCCAGAGGAATCTTTAGACGACGAATTGCGGGCGTTTTACCAGAATCTGGTGGAGGTTGTGCGCGCCGTTGACCTGCGCAACGGCGTGTGGCAGCTTTGCCAACAAGGGGGCTGGTCTGACGACCAGAGTTGTCACAATCTGATTTCGTGGTGCTGGCAGGTTGCTGGCAGAAAGTACTTGGTGGTGTTGAATTTATCCGACTGGCGCAGTCAGGGCCAGATCATCCCACCCTGGAACGATCTCGGCGGGCGGGACTGGCACTTGCGTAATCTGTTGCCTGTGCAAGACTACGGGCGGAGAAGCGGCGACGAAATGTCAGCGGGGGGGCTATACGTTGAACTTGACTCCCACTCGTTCCATTTCCTGGAACTAGTACCACTGGAAGCGTGCTTCGTGTGGGAAAAGCCTACATTCCCCAGAAAAAGCCTATGAACCGCAAGGCATCGAATTGTAGTTAATGCTTTAGTTTCAGTAGTTTACTTCGTTAGTTCTCGCGTTCTTCGTGAGCAAGCTCGGCGAATCGGCCCATTACCAATCTTGAAGCCAGAAAATGCCTTCCAATCGTGATAGAATGCCACGCGATCTTGGTCTGAGAAGGCACATGAACCTGCGTCGAAGGCTGGCTTACGCACTGCTGGCGCTGCTGGCAATGGCGGTCCTGAGCGTAGGCGGATATTGTCTGCTGGGTGGCGCGAATGTGACCTTCCTGCAGGCCCTGTACATGGCCGTGATAACGCTATCCGGCGTAGGTTACCAGGAGATCGTGGACACCAGCCACAACCCCGCCCTGCGAGTTTTCAACATTTTCGTGGTGTTGTTCGGCGTAGCCATCATGGTCTACGTCTTTTCGGCAGCTACAGCTTTCCTGGTCGAGGGAGAACTGAGCGACCTGTTCTGGAGGCGCAAGATGGAAAAGCAGATCAGCGGACTGACTGGGCACTATATCATCTGCGGTTTGGGCGACACCGGAAGATATGTTGCGGCCGAGCTGCAAGCCACAGGAACACCTTACGTGGTAATTGAGACCCACGAAGAGCCGGTGCAGAAGTTCCGCGAGATGCAGCGCGATCTGCTTTATGTGATCGGAGATGCAACCGACGAAGCTGTGCTCGACCATACCGGAGTTGGGTGTGCGAAAGGGCTGATTGCCGGGCTTTCGGCGGACAAAGATAATCTGGTGATTACGTTTCTTGTGCGGCAGAAGAACCCGTCCATCCGCATCGTGGCGCGCTGCAGCGATGAGGCAAAGTTCTCCGACCGCATGCTGAAGGCGGGTGCGGACTCCACGGTTTCACCCAACCGCATCGGCGGTCTGCGACTGGCCAGCGAGGTGCTGCGGCCGCACGTCGTGGAATTCCTCGACCTGATGCTGAAGGAGCAATCGAGTACCCTGCGGGTGGAGCAGATCGAGATCCCGGAGGGTTCGGGTTGGAGCGGGGTGTCGCTGGATCATCTCAATCTGCGGTCCAGGCACGGACTGGTGCCGCTCGCAGTGAAAAACTCCGGCACAGAGCGAAATCCGGGCTTCCTGGTGAATCCTCCGGGCGATCAAATTTTGCCAGACGGCGCAATTGTGATCGTCATGGGCAACGTCGACGACGTCAAACGTGCGCGGGACGAAGCCCAATTGCGACGGGCAGCATAGGCATCTGCGCTCGGCGCAGAAGCCCAGTCCTCGAATTTATTTCCGAAATATTCCTTTGAAAACTTGCCTAGCAAGTGGTAAAACTGCCGAACTCTGGGAATTGGAGAGCATTGGACCGCGTGCATACGTCCCGGGTTGACCCTGCGGGAGGATTTCGCGGAAGTGAATCGAAATCATTTTGTCCGGTCACGCTGTTTTCATTTTGCGCTCGCGTTCCTTTGCTGGAGCGCGGCGATGGCAGACCTGTCGGTCGCGCAAGCCCCCAGGATTCCCGGAAGACCGCCAGCCACATCCGCCCGTCCCGCTGCCATGCTAGGAGTAGTGCAGGATCAAAACGGACGCCCGGTGAATGGAGTTGTGGTCTCAGTTCGATATCGGGCGACCAACAAAATCTACAGTGCGGTGAGCAGTGCCGAAGGAATATTCCGGCTCCGGGATCTCCCCCCTGGCGAATATGAAATAACCGCAACGGGCGCCGGTTACGGACCTCGGCCCCCAGTGGGTGTGACGCTGAGCGCAGGAGAGACGAGGGAAGTGAATATCAAGCTGGAGTTGGCGGCCGCTGCGCCCCTGCCGGCTATTCCGACGCGCACTCTTCCCGGCCAGCCGAGTGAAGGGCAGGCGGACCAGTTCCCCGGTAGTCCTTATCCGGGTCTTCGCACGCCGCAGTCTATCGAGACGCCTTCCGCCGAGATCACTCCAGAGGAGCCCCAGGGAACCGTAGCTTATTCGGCGCAGCCGTATCGCTGGACGTTGCAGATGCCCATCTGGCAACGCTATGAAAAACACGGCGAGTTCCCGTATGTCCGCTCGCACTGGTACGATCCGTTCGATCGCAACCGCCTTAAGGGCGACTATCCCATTTTTGGCCAGCGCTGGTTCTTCGACTTTACGGGAACCAGCGAAACTAACATCGACGTACGCAGACTCCCGGTACCCAGTGGGGTTTCTGCCGAGCAGCCCGGCGAGACTGGCTTCTTCGGCAAAGGCGAACAAGGTTTCGCCTCACAGACTTTCTTTTTCTCCGCCGACTTGTCGCATGGAGATACCAGCTTCCTGCCGGCGGATTTCCGCATCCGCTTTACTCCCGGCATTAACCTGAACTTTCTGCAGACTCGTGAGCGTGGCTTGGTCAACATCAACGTGCAGGATGGGACAAATCGCTTCGACACCCACGTAGGGCTTCAAGAGGGCTTTGTCGAAGCGAAGTTGCGCGACCTCAGCCCGAACTTCGATTTCATCTCCATTCGGGCAGGCATTCAACGGTTCAACAGCGATTTTCGCGGATTCCTGTTCTCGGATGAGCAGCCGGGCGTGCGACTCTTCGGAAATCTGCGCTCCAACCGCATCAACTATAACCTCGCCTACTTCTATCTCCTCGAAAAGAATACCAACAGCGAGTTGAACACGTTTCAGCCGCGCCACCAGCAGGTCTACATCGGCAACGTGTATATCCAGGATTTTCTGGCCAAGGGTTACACCACGGAATTCAGTTTCCACTACAACCGCGACGATCCGACGATTCATTTCGACGATAACGGTTTCCTGGTCCGCCCGGCGCCCATCGGCGCCGTGGTGAATGACGGGGTCCTGACTCACGGCATTCGCGCCTACTACATTGGTTGGACAAGCAACGGTCATATCGGTCCCATCAATGTGAGCCATGCGTTTTATCAGGCGCTCGGCCACGATACTTTCAACCCCATAGCGGGGCGGCGTGTGGATATCAACGCCCAACTGGGGGCGCTCGAACTTTCGGTGGATAAGAACTGGATACGCTTCCGCGGTTCTGTGCTGTTTCAGTCCGGCGATGGCAACAATCGCTACGGAGCGTCACGGGACGACTCCGCCCGCGGATTCGACACCATCGTCGACGACACAAACTTTGCCGGCGGCGCTTTCAGTTTCTGGGACAGCGAGGGCATTCGCCTGACCGGCACCGGAGTCGGACTGACCACGCCCGGAAGTCTGCTGGTGAATCTGCGCACCAACAAATTCGAAGGGCAGGCGAATTTTGTCAATCCAGGACTGTTTCTTTACAACGCAGGCATGGACTTCGATGTGACGCCGAAGCTGCGCGCGTTCGTCAATGCGAACTACCTGCGTTTCGACCGCACCGAGCCTCTAGAGTTCCTTTTGTTCCAGTCGCCGGTCACGCACAGCATTGGGACGGATGTTGGAGTGGGTTTGCAATACCGGCCTCCACTGAGCGAGAACATCGTGATCACGGCCGGCACATCGGGATTGATTCCGTCCTTGGGATTCGACCAGGTGTTTAATCCGCGGAGTCTGATTTCGGGGTTTGTCAAGATCAAGTTTCAGTTCTGATTTGGTTCGAGGACGAATATGAAATACAGCGCAAGAAGAACGCTATGCGCAGGTTTGTTGCCCGTGGCCTGTCTTTGCGGGATCATTGCCATTCTGCGGCTTGGCACGCATCCCGTTGCCGCCGCGGGACAGGAGCAAGCGTCCCAGCCCAGCGTCTCCCCTGAATTGCTCGGGCAGTCGCAAGCGGACGCCGACCGCAAGTCGGCCGGTTGTGTGAGCTGCCACACCCCGACCGATAGCGCCACCATGCATCCGACCGGCACAGTGCGCTTGGGATGCATCGATTGCCACACGGGAGATGCCGCGGTCGCCGCGCCCCCCGGCTCCACGCCCGGGTCCGCGTCCTACGAAGAAGCTAAGCTGAAGGCTCATCCCAGGCCCAAATTTGCCGAGGACGCACGCAGCTCCGCGAACCGTGTGCGTTCGTATACGCGATGGTTGAAGGAAGATCTGCAATATGTCCAGTTTGTGAACCCCGGGGACTTGCGGGTGGCGGAGAAAACATGCGGCTCGTCCGGCTGTCATGCCAGCGAAGTCCGGCGGGTGCGCACCAGCATGATGTCGCATGGTGCGATGCTGTGGGGGGCAGCGCTCTACAACAACGGCTCGTTTCCCCTGAAGGACCCGCATTTTGGAGAGAGTTACGGCCCCGATGGGAAGCCGCAGAGGATCGAGTCGGTACCGCCCCCGACTCTCGAAGAAACGCGCACCAAAGGTGTGTTGCCTTATTTAGAGCCGTTGGAGCGCTGGGAGATTTCGCAGCCAGGCAATGTGTTGCGAGTATTCGAACGGGGCGGCGGCAAGAAAGCGGAAGTAGGAAATCCAAACCTGGAGGGGGATCCCGGGCGTCCCGACTCCAAGCTCAGCGACCGCGGGTTCGGGACCGAGTTGCGGACCGATCCGGTCTTTCTGGGCTTGCAGAAAACCCGGCTCTATGACCCGTTGCTCTATCTTCCCGGCACTAACGACCAACCGGGAGACTACCGCGCCAGTGGCTGCAGCGCTTGTCACGTCGTGTATGCCAATGATCGCTCAGTCGAGCACTCGGGCCCTTATGCGGACTACGGGCACTCGGGCCAGACCGCCACACTCGATCCCACAATTCCCAAGGCTGAGACCGGTCACCCCATCAAGCACCAGTTTACGCGCTCTATTCCCTCGAGCCAATGCGTGGTTTGCCACATGCACCCGGGCACGAATATGGTTGCGACGTACTACGGCTACACGTGGTGGGACAACGAGATTGACGCCGACAAAATGTTTTCCAAGCACCAGCACAATCCCAGCGAGGTGGAGCGGAATCTGGTGCAAGCGCGCAACCCGGAAGGCACCGCGCCGCGCGGGCTGTGGACCGACCCAACTTTTCTGGATCAAGTGGGGAGTCCGGATTTCCTGGCGAAATTGAAGAATACGCAGTTTGGCGACTTCCACAGTCACGGCTGGATTTTCCGGGCAGTTTACAAACATGATCGCAAGGGCAATTTCCTGGATGATCAAAATCAGCAGATCGCGCCGGATGATCCCGACAAGTTCCGCAAAGCGGTGCACCTGAAAGATATTCACCTGGAAAAGGGGATGCACTGCGAGGATTGTCATTTTTCCCAGGACAATCACGGGAACGGGAAGTTGTATGGCGAGACGCGTAACGCGGTCGAAGTGGATTGCGTGGATTGTCACGGGACGGTCAACGTGCGCACCTCGCTGAAAACCTCGGGTCCCGCGGCGCCGCGTGGAGGCACCGATCTGGCCATGCTGCGAACCCCGTGGGGGGGACGCCGTTTCTATTGGAAGGATGAGCGTCTGTTCCAACGCTCCATGGTGAATCGCGACCAGGAATGGGAGGTAATCCAGACATTCGATACGGTCAGGCCGGGCAATCCGAATTACAACGAAAAAGCGCGGCTGGCCAAGACCATGCAGATCGACGGCAAGACCTGGGGCGTGGCGGCGGGAGAGTCGGCACTCGCTCACAGCAATGAACGCATGACCTGCTACGCGTGCCACTCGGCCTGGTTGCCGACCTGTTTCGGATGTCATTTGCAGCAGACGGCAAACCAGCGCACGCCCATGCTGCATAACGAAGGCTTGGTGACGCGAAACTACATTTCCTACAATTTCCAGATCCTGCGTGATGACATGTATATGCTCGGAATCGATGGTACGGTCACCAACCATCGCGTAGCACCGATCCGATCCGCTTGCGCGGTGCAAGTCAGTTCGCAGAACGCAGACCGCGACTGGAGCTATTATCAGCAGCAGACGGTCTCGGCGGAAGGTCTAAGTGGACAAGCCTTCAGTCCCTTTGTTCCGCACACCGTGCGGACCCACGAAACGCGCACTTGCACGGATTGCCACATATCCCGCGAGAACAACAACAATGCCTGGCTGGCCCAGGTGACGCTTTTGGGCGGCGGCTTCATGAACTTCATGGGGCGATATATTTATGTGGCGAACGGCAACAAGGGATACAGCGCGGTCGCGGTCGCGAAACACGACGAACCGCCCGCGATTATTGGCAGCGATTTCCAGAAAGTGGTCTATCCCGACGACTACGCGCGTTTCAAGCGAAAGAACGGCCAGTTGTCCGAGGCCTATGAACATGCGGGTAAGGTCCTGGATGTGCAGGCTCGCGGCGAGTACCTGTATGCGGCGACGGGGAGTGGTGGGCTGCGAGTTTACGACATTGCCAACGTTGACAACAAAGATTTCTCCGAGCGCACGACTACCGCTCCCGTATCTCCGATCGGGCAGCACTTCTACGTGAAGACGAAATACGCGCAGGCTGTGGCCTCGCCCAGCACGCTCGCGATCGATCCCTCGCGCACGCACCGTCCGGAAAACGAGGAACAGCACCCGCATTTGATGTATGGCTTTCTCTATGTGGCCGACAAGTATGAAGGCCTGGTGATCATCGGCGACCCGAACCTGAAGGCGAAAACTCCGGGAGTGGGCACGCTGCTGGATGGCGATCCCGCGAACAATTTTCTGAAACGCGCGCTGGCCTTTAATCCTGACGGCTTGCTCAGCGGAGCTCGGCGGATCGCATTCGCCGGCACTTACGCGTATGTGCTCTCGGACGCGGGCTTGGTCGTTGTGGATTTGGACAATCCATTGCAACCCAAGGTGACGGCACAGATTGGTTCTCCAGCGCTCGACCGGCCGGTGGGTATCGCGGTGCAGTTCCGTTACGCCTTCGTCGTCGACCGTGCCGGACTCAAAGTACTGGACATTACCGATCCCTCGAAACCGTTTGTGGTGAACAACGCGGTGGTGCCGCTGGAGGACGCGAGGAACATCTACACCGCGCGCACCTATGCCTATGTCGCGGCGGGAAAACAAGGGTTAGCGATCGTGGATATTGAGCGTCCCGATCAGCCGCGGCTCGACCAGATGTTCAACGACGGCGGTAAGTTGAACGACAGCAACGATGTGAAGCTGGGAATGGTCAGCTCCAGCCTATTTGCTTTTGTGGCCGACGGGCGAAATGGTTTGCAGGTGGTGCAGCTTTTTGGACCGGAGGAAGACCCTAATTTTGCCGGGTTCAGTCCGCGGCCGGCGCCCAAGCTGATTGCTACTTATCGCGGATCGGGGTCCGCGCTTGCAGTTTCGCGGGGCATCGATCGTGATCGCGCCGTGGATGAGACAGGAAACCAGTTGGCCGTGTTTGGACGGCGTGGATCGCGGCCCTTTAACAAACAGGAACTGCAGAACCTATACCTGCGGAACGGGCAGCTTTACACCGTAACCGACGATCCTCCGGCGGCCCCTTCGGAACCTGAACGCGCCGACGACAAGGGCAAAGCTGCCTTGCCGTTTTCGTTCGAGGATCTTGTGCGGCGCTTGCGCGTCTTCCCGTAAATTGCACCGGGCTATTTCGTGGAGGCGCCCGGAGCGGAAGCAGAGCCAGACGGAGACTCCGAGCTTGCCGGATTGATGCCGCGTAATTGGGTCAGATCGAACTTTCCTTGTGTGCGTTTTTCGTTGCGCCAGTTGTGGTAGCTATGGCACTCGAAGCACCCGCCTTGGGCGGCGCTCACGGCCTGGCCACCCTGTTTATGGCAGTCGCGGCAGAGTTCGATCCCCGGCACGTTGATGTCCGCGGTGAGGCGGCTCTGCGGGATTCGATTGTGGCAGGCAGTGCATGACATCATTCTATGTTTTTCATGATCGAACTCGGCGTGAGGAAACCACCGGGACGGTATGACGGCTTTCACTGAAGTCGGAAGGCTTTCGCCTCCGCCTTCGGTCGATTCGTGACAAATATTGCAGTTCTTGCTCCACAGCAGTTTTTCCGCTTGCGCCGTTCTGCGCTGGATCCACTCCGCGGCAGATTTTGGCGACCCGTTTCCCAGAGGGAGCGCGAGGTTGCGCTGATCTGTCGATTCCCCCAGGGGCCGCAGAAAATTGCGCGGTCCTTCTTCGTCATAGGAAAGAGCGGAGCCAGGGTCGGTCTTCAGAACCGACGGGTTCTCCGCTACGTACTCCGTGAGCTTTTGCACGATAAATGCATGCACGAGTTCCGGCTTGGTGTGAGGCGCGGGAACTGCAATCAAAGGATCGAACTGCAGGACATGGCAGGCGGCACACTGATTCACATATCTGATCTGCGTCATATATGCGCCGGGGCCAATTTCGACGCTACGACGTTTCCTTTCCTGTGTTCCTTCCGGCCCCACATTGACCGGTTGCTGGCTGGCGGGCTGCAACACTGCCACCGAGTAGGGCCAGGATTCATCCACATTGAGCGGGCGATGGCAGTCGTCACACTTCATTTGCACCGCGCCGGCGGGCCCACGAAGCGTGGGCTGCAGGTGAACGTAATGGTTCAGATTGATGGTGCCGGGATCACGCCCAGATCGCACGGCGGCGAATTCTGTGTGGTTCCGATCGAATCCGGAAACGTGGGGATCGAAGCGGAGGACGCCGTCGTTTGACTTCAGGTTACCGTGGCATTCGGCGCAGCCATTGTCGGCAGTGGCGGCGAGGCGAACGGCGCCGCGGTGCTCCACGTGGCAAGAACTGCACGCAGGAATGAATGTCTGACGCTGATTGTGGGCCGGAGCTTCGTGACAAGCGAGGCATGTGCCATCCGCGACGGGTGCGCGAAAACTGGCTGTGCGGAGGTGGCACAGACTGCAGCGATCGCCGAAAACGGCGTGGGCCGAGGACACAGGCCCGCTGCTGTAGACGCTCTGACGGCCGAACAAATTGGCGTGAAAAATCCAGCCGAGAGCCAGCACGGGCGCCCAGATCGAAAGCCACAATTTCCAGCGGCGGAAGGGATGAAGCTTGGCGAAATATTGCAAGTCGATCCGCTTGGCTATAGACTTGGCTGTCCGCACGCGAGACATGGTCAGTACCTAAGCGCGAAGACTGCGTGGATGGCAGCCAACGCCAGCAGAGCGTATGAGATGGGGATATGCACCAGGAGCCAGCCATGAAGGATGTGGTGCATACGGCGCTGACGATCAAGCCCGCGCTTCTCGTCGCAAAGGCTCTCCAGATCCGCCAGCTTCGGCCAGAGATTACGGGGAATCTGAACGCGCAATTGGCCGAACATCACAGAAGCCTGGGATTGGTCTGCGAGAAGGCTGCGGCGGCCACTGGTTTGCAGAAGAAATGGGCGGAACTCAGTCTGGAAAAACTCGCCGACAATATCGCTGGTATTATCGTCCGCGCCCAGACCGGAAGCAAATGTCAGCCCGCCGCGGGTTCCGGCGGAGGCGGCGATGGCGCGCTGTTTCTCCCCCACAAGACTGAGGTCGCCTTCGAGGGCGGAACGGAGATCGGCGACGATCTTTTCCGCTTCTTCCAGCAATTGCAAGCGTACTGAGTCGATCTGTTCGTAGATGGTTTCCAACTGTACGCGTTCCGTCATGAGACGAGGGATGAAGTGTTGCAGCGCGGCACCCAGGAGTCCGCTCAATACGACCACGATAAACAGCACCATCAGCGTGCGAGTGAGCGCTCCGGCTCCCAGGGAAAAAGCCGAGTGAAATAGAATCAGAGGAAAACTCAAAAGTCCGAGCCAAAGGTGCCCGCGCATCCAGGTGGTCGCGCGTCCTACCCGCCAGACAGGAAATTTCTTGCGTAGGCCAAGCAAGCCGGCAAATATCATGAGCGCATAGCCGACGATTCCATAAATGAGGCCCAGCGGGGTGCCGCCGCTAGGGCCGCGGACTGACATCGACTTGTAGATGGCGTAGCCAATGCCAGCCAACGCCAGCGCCGCCACGCTAAAGAAGAGCCACGGACGATGGCTGCGGTCGATGAGCACTAGCGGCCTCCACTCGGGGCTTGGTTCTTGGCTTGGTTTTCAATTGGGCCCCGAGCAGGGCCAGATCGTACTTGTTCGGCGAAGAATTCGCGGGGATTCACACGATGGGCAGCGTCATGGGGACAAGCATACACGCAGCTCGGCTCCTCCTGGTCGAGACAGAGATTGCAGGCGGTTGCCTTGGTGTGGACTTCCGCGATTTTCTTTCCCGGATGCACAAGATCATCTACCTGCACATCAAACGGATGCATGTTGATGTTGCCATACGGGCAGTTGTTGGCACAGAGACCGCAGCCGATACACCAATCCTCAATGACAATCTCCAGACTGTTACGTCGGCGGATGGAACCTACGGGGCAGCCGACCATGCACAGCGGATCTTTGCAGTGGCGGCAGGATGTAGCGACGAGATACTTATCCCAGCGCAGCCCATCGCGAATCAGTCGGCTGACGCCCTCGTGGGCGTCAGCGCAGGCGCGGACGCATTGGTCGCATCGAGTACAGCTTTCGAGATCGAGAATCAGGAGGCTTTGCGCCTCCAGCAATCCCTGGGAGAGGAACGAGTCAATGGGGACGTTCTGGACCATCTTTACCCGATTGCGATTTTCTTCTATACGCTGCCGCGCAACTTCCCGCAGCTTCTGGCCGACCTCGGGGAACCGCTCAATTATTTCATGAAATTCTGCGGCACGAATCTGCACTGCCTCGACGTGATCCGTCGCGATACAGCTGGCGGTGCGGATGCCTTCGCCGAGCAGGGAGAGTTCGCCAAAAAAGCCACCGCGGCCGATGTAGCCCAGGACCAGATCACCGCCGGGATGAGCTTGTGTGACTTTTACGAAACCGATGCGCACCAGGAAAAAGCTATGGGCGGCTTCGCCCTGTTTGCAGATCACCTGGCCGGGGACGTAGCGCCGCAACTCGACCCGATCGCGCAAAGAGGCAATGAAATCCGCGGTGACGGAGGAGAACACGGGAATGCTGCGCAAATGCGACTCGAGGGCGCGTCTGCGATAGGTCTGCTCGACTCGTGCGCGGAATGTCTTATTGCGCTGGAGGACATCCAGAACATTACGCAGCATTTCCAGCATGACGCAATCGGTTTTCGCGCGCACTGTGGCGGACCGGGGGTACTGGTTCATACAGGTCATTTCGCCGAAGAGGTCGCCCGGTTCGAGTTTGGCGATGGGATTGGCGTAGGGCAAGTCCACCGGCGCGTCGATGGGGATGAAGGGCCGGTCATGTTCGTTTTCTTCGCGACGATTCTGGGCGCGAGTTGATATTGCCGCTTTGAGCTTGCGCAGCAAGCCTCGGGTCTTGGTTTTGGTGGTCACATGGCCCATGGGACCGGATAGAAATACGTCCGCATTACCGCTCACGATGTAGAAGGCGGTCGATCCGTAATCCCCTTCCCGGCAAACGATTTCGCCGGCTTTGTAGAAGCGCTTGTGCACGGCGTTGCTGTTCAAGTTCAGGAAGGTCCCGGAGACGTCGCTGAATACCTCCAACCCGCGAAGTTCCTGCACGCTGAGCGGAGCACCCTCGCCGAGTGAAGTGGAGACCACCTTACGATTGGTAAGGGCGCCGGTGGGGCATGAGACCATGCACTCGCCGCAACTGACGCAACTGGACTCACCCATGGGGAGGTTGTCATCGAATGAGATGCCAGCCTGATAGCCTTTGCCGCGGCGGGCCAGGACGAAATTGTGCCGGACTTCGTTGCAGCCGCGGATGCAGCGGTCGCAGAGAATACAAGCCTCGAAATCGATGGCGATGGAGGCGGACGATTCATCCCGTCCGCGGGGCGTGGGCCGCGGCGGGAAACGCGAACTGACGATGCCGGCTTCGGCGCTAAGCAGTTCCAGTTCGCAATCGCCCGTTGCCTGCTGGCGGGCGCAGGGCGAAGGGTGATCGGCAAGGAGTAACTCCAGCAGCGTGCGACGGACCGATTTCACGTCGTCGGTAGAGGTTTTCACTTTCATCCCCGGTTCGACCTGGCGGATGCAGGAAGCGGCATACACGCGCTGGCCGATATCGACCACGCACATCCGGCAAACGCCAACGGGAGTCTCGTTTTGCTGATGGCAGAGGGTGGGAATGCGCACGTTGAACGTCCGCGCGGCATCGAAAATAGTCGTTCCGGCCGGGACCAGCACTGGACGGTCATCGATGGTCAACTCGACTAGTGGTGCGTCAAGAATGCGAGTTGCGGTTGACAGAGGCATAAGTCATCTCTCGGCCTGGAAACAAACGCCGCCGGGACATTGCTGGCGCTGCGTGTGCGCTTCGACCTGTGCCGGAAAGTGCTTGAGGACGGAGGCGATGGGGGCGTGAACGATCTGGCCGAGCCCACAGATCGAACCCATGCGCATCGCCTGAAACAGATCTTCCATGGCTTGGCGATCCCCGGGCGCCGCTTTGCCTTTGGTCCATTGGGTGAGCAGAGTCACCAATTTCTGCGTACCGAGACGGCAGGGAACGCATTTCCCGCAGGATTCATTGCGGAAGAAACGCACGGAGTTCAGGGCCATATCGAGCATGCAGCGGCCCTCGGCACACACCACAACAGCGCCGGAGCCGACCATGGATCCGGCTGCTGCCAGCGCGTTGAAATCGAGCGGAAGTTTTGTCATTTCGGCGGGGAGATAGCCGGACGAGGGTCCCGAAGGTGCGAACCCCAGCAGCTTGCGCTTGCCCAGGATTCCGCCGGCGCGCTCATAGATCAGATCGTCATACGAGATGCCCATGGGTACTTCGAATATGCCCGGCCGTTCCACGTCACCGCTGACGGCTACGAATTTCAAGCCGGGCAAGCCATTCAACCCCTGCGCCTTGTACCAATCGAGACCGTTGACCAGAATGGCGGTCGCCACAGTGAACGTTTCCACGTTATTGATCACGGTGGGCATGTTCCACAGGCCCTGGTTGCCCGGGAATGGCGGCTTGTTGCGCGGTTCAGAGCGCTTGCCTTCGATCGCTTCGAGCAAAGCGGTCTCCTCGCCGCAAATGTAGCCACCGGGACTCGTGAAAATGCTCAATTCAAAACCGGAGCTGTGGCCGAAAATGGCCGGGCCCAGCGCTCCGATCCGGTTGCAGCGGTCGATTTCTTCCTGCACGATCTCCTTGGGCTCTTCGTATTCGTGCCGGATGTAAAGGATGCCTTTACGCGCTCCGGTGACCAGGCCCGCGATTATCATACCCTCGATGACGAGGTGAGGTATGTGCTCCATGATGAACCGGTCTTTGACCGTGCCCGGTTCGCTCTCATCGGCATTGCAAACGATATATTTGGTGCCTCCTGGTGCGTTGCGAACGATCTCCCATTTAGTGCCGGTCGGAAATCCGGCCCCGCCCAGACCGCGAAGGCCGCTGGCTTTGAGAGTGGCGATGGTCCCCAGAAAATCGGTGGTTTCGAGTAGCTGCCGAACGCCACGATAGTCGCTGGGTCCGGAATAGGGGTCGGTGGCCAGAACCTGTCGGGAATGCTCGCGGTGCACGGGCGGCAGCGGCCTCCCATTACTCGCGCTACGAAGCATCTCGGTCACTTGCTCGGTGCGCAAACCGGAGTAGATAGTGTCATTCACGGAGACCGCAGGGGCGGTATCGCACCGGCCAAGACAAGAAGCCTCACAAACAGAAATCTCATTTTCGGCCGCGCCCCGGAATGCCCGTTCCACGGCGGCGCGGAGTTCCTGGGCGCCCCGGAGATGACACGTCATGTCAGAGCAAACGCGCACGTCGAGTTTCGCCGGAGCCGCAAGGTTGAAGGTAGGATAAAAGCTGGCGACGGCGTGAATCTGGCTGACGGGGAGCTTCAGCTTTAGCGATAAACGATGCAATTCGCCGGCAGGCAGGTAGCCGAACTCGCGCTGAATCGCCCTAAGCTCGTCAAACACCTCAAGCGCCTCCTGAGAATCGTTGCCTGTGGCATGGATGAAGACGAATAGGTAGAACTGGGGACCACCGGCATCGCTGCAAAGGCAACAATTCCCTCGCAGTCCTCTGAGGTTAGCGAATATAGCAAAAGGGGTCTTGATTGTCCACGCAAAATCGGGCGTGGCGAACGAGGAAGACCACACGGCAAGGAGTTTCGCGTTAGACGAGTCGCTGGTCGAATCGCCGGACTGCGTCACTTGTTGACCGTCCGCTGAACGCCTCCTCCGATTTGCTGCGGAATACTGGGAGACAGGAAACTACCGGAAACAAGGTTGCCGAAGAAAAAGTCTCTTGCCCGTACTGGCGGATTTGGGTGTAGTATATGGACCTTAATTTGACTGCGATCGTACCCGGGTCCGGAAAACCTAACGCGCGGCGAGGTGAATGCGCATGTGTGCGAGAAGGTTATTACGTGCTTGTTTGTATGCTGTCGCGCCAGCAGTTATCATAGCCATCCCTGCTTTCGCTCAAGACGTGGGGAAGTACAGTGGTCCAGGGAGCTGTGCGGCCAGCAATTGTCACGGCAGTGTGACGCCTCGGACAACCACGTCAATCCGGCAAAACGAGTACAGCATCTGGGCGGCGCAAGACAGACATGGGCGCGCCTACACCGTACTTTCGAATCCCGTCTCGTTGCGCATGGGAAAAATTCTCAAGCTGTCTACCCCTCCCAATCAGGCCGATAAATGCCGCGCGTGCCACACCCTCAACGTTGCCGCTAATTTGCGGGCACAGACTTTCCAGGGCGACGAGGGCGTAAGCTGCGAAAACTGCCATGGTCCCGCGGTGGGATGGCTGGGACCGCACACCACGAAAGGCTGGACCCGCGAGCAGTCGATAAAGCTGGGGCAATACGAGACGCGAGATTTGGTTGCGCGCTCCGAGCGATGCATGAGTTGCCATGTGGGCACGGCGGAAAAGCGCGTGGATCACGAGATGATTGCGGCGGGACATCCCGACCTGACTTTCGAGTTAAATACCTTTAGCGCTCAGATGCCACGTCACTGGAAATTTCCCTCGGAAGGCGACCCCTGGGCCGGCGTGCAGGAGTGGGGAATTGGGCAGGCGGTGCAGTTGCGTGAGGCTCTAACCCGGTTGAGCCGTAGCGCGGAGGGACAATTCTGGCCGGAATTCGCGGAGTTGGATTGTTTTGCCTGCCATCACAACCTGACGGCGCCGCTAGACAGTTGGCGGCAAGCCCGAGGATATCCGGGAAGAAATCCGGGAGCGCCGGCGTGGAACGCTTCGCGGTATGTGGTGTTGCGGCATTTGGTCGAGCAAGTAAATCCCGTTGGCAGGCGGCAGCTCGATGCGGAGCTGGAAAAGGTTTCAAGCTTAGTGGCCAGCGGGGCGGATCGAGGGCAGATAGCGGCCGCCGCGAAGCAGGCCTCGGGTTTGGCCGATCAGATCGCACAGCAACTTCGGCGTCAGCAGTACGACCGCGATTTGAGCACACGCGTGATGCAGGCCATCACGGCGGACGGAAGCCCCATCGCGGAACAAGGCTGGCTCTCGGCCGAGCAGGCGGCCTTCGCGATCGACGCAATATGGCTGGCTTATCAAAAGAACGAGAAAGTCGGGAATGAGCCAGAGTTGCGAGCAGCCATCAACCGGCTGTTCGATTTGCTACAGAATCCTTCCGCCTACAACGCGCCGATGTTCGTGGCGCAAATGCAAAAAGTCAAAACCCTGCTGCCTGGGGTTAAGCAAGCGGCCGTTTCCTATCGTTGAGGAGTGAAACTGCCAATCGGGATGATGTCTGCGGCCCGCACGGTCGCGACTACCTTCGTTTTGCGAGTACCTCAACCGCGAAAATGGGTGGAGCAGCGCCCCATACCCGAAGTTCCTGGCGCCCTCTTTCAGTCTGTTGGGTTCCGCGGGAACTTTTGGTAGGGCAGGCGCACGTTTTGGATGACGACCTGATCGGCTCTGATGTTGGCCGGTGCCTGAAAATCAGGCACCCCGCAGGGACCGCCCAGCCCACACGCAGCGTCAACCGCTCCCGCGGTGACGAAGTCGTCCTGGTCAACACCATCCCCGCTGACCCCCAAACCACCGACGAGCACGCCGTTTCGATAAAGCGGCAAGCTTCCGGGAAAAAAGACGACTCCGCTCATGTTGCCGGTGTTAGGGGCTCCCGGTTCCGATCCCTGCGTGCACGGGTTCGCCGTGTCGTTCAGATATAACTGGAAAAAGGGCCCATCGCCCGATCCGTCGATCCCGGGCGGAAACAGCGGCTGAGCGCCGAAGCTGATGGTGCGATTCGTTACCGCGGTTCCTCCCGGCACGCCGGGCAAATCCCTCACACCCGTCGTACTGAACCAGACCACGTTGCGGGCCTTGGAGGCAGCCACGTCGGCGCTGAACACAGTTCCATCAGGCATCCGATACAGACCGAGGAGAGTGCCGTCGAGGTCCGAGACCGCAATCGTCATTCTGGTCCGGGAGTCAGGTGGAAGCCGGATGACTGCACGCGTTACACTCGCTGTCGCCACGGCGTTCATGATGATTTCATTGACATCAGCCTGCGACAGCGCGCTGCCCGCATTGGGACCCACCAAGAAACCCTCCGGCGGGAGAGTGCCTGCCGTCGCAGGTACGCTGTATGAGCCTGACGAGTAAGCTGCTAAGCTGCCGGGGGTAGTGCCTGCCGGCAGCGTTGTCTGGTCCGCGAAAGGCACTGCGATACCGCCGATGATTACGACTCCCGGCGGCGGAAGCTGAGAGGCGCTAGGCAGGAATCCCGAATTCGTCGCACCCGTAAATGCAGCATATTCCGCAATCGCCGATGATGTGCTCACCACACCCACGCCGCCGACCGCACCGCCATTGAACAGGGGTACGCCGCCGGGATTGACCGCCAGCGGGTCGCTATCGTTCGTATCCGCTTTGCCAGTAATAACGCCTAGACCGAAGTTCGTGCCGTCGATCGAGAGCGACGGATTCAATGCCTGTCCAGGCAGGAAATTGGTGCTCAACGTACAGCCGCGATTGGTATTCTCGATTCCGTAGAGATCGGCATTGGGAGTACCGGCGACTCCGGGTGGAAAATGAATGCCGCTGATAAATCGCACAGTACGTGAAGAGAGCGGCGCCTGGTCGTTGCTGAAGAAAGCCGCGGTGCGGGCCAAACCGACTGCCAGTTCGTCCGATGCCACCACCTGGCCAAAATTTCCGATCGCTGTCGTTGGCGCTCCGGGCGTTTCGAACACAGCGAGGATATTTCCAGCACGGTCCGCAACCGCGACCACCATGGGCGCGTTCACCGACATCACCGCATTCTCCACAACATTGGTTACATCGGCGATGCTCAGCGGGATCGCTGTCGATGGAGGGTCAGAAGAGTTCGAGTTCGAAGATGTCGATTCACTTCCACCTCCGCCGCTACAGGACAAGCACAGCAGAACTGCCGCACAGACCAACACAGAGAGTCCGGAGAGATAATGCTTCCTGGTTCTGCTCTTCATAACGGGAGCTCTGTTCATGCGATCTCTCCTCTCTTCAAAACCTATACAGCGTCAATCGCCAGGCTCGGGTATATCCAATTTTACGGGGTCTGAGCCGCGGTGGAAGACCCCACATGACGGCG
>Ga0182018_10001891_pt1 | contig 22456 bp, 16 predicted proteins | sample 812P2MmetaG_FD_120490 | JGI IMG/M metagenome (GOLD analysis project Ga0182018, IMG submission 120490) | Permafrost microbial communities from Stordalen Mire, Sweden - 812P2M metaG | ecosystem: Environmental > Terrestrial > Soil > Wetlands > Permafrost | place: Sweden: Stordalen | collected...
AAAGAAGCTTGTAGCCGGGGTGGAGTCCACGCCCTCTGTGCGTGCGGTGAAGGCGTGATCGGACCGTCAATTTCGTGGTGCTGCCAAAACGGTGCTTCGCACCGGAAGAATTTTGACACTCCACCCCTTCGAGGGTCGTGCAAGTGCACCACGGTGCACCTACAGCGTTTTCAAATACATAACTATTTCCGGTGCACTTGGGTGCACCTGTTAAATCCGAGGGAACATGGCAATTTTGAAGGCCAAGCCAGACGCCATTTCTGACGCCGACCACGCCCTAAATCGCATTTTCCCCGTAACGGCGAAGCTAACGAAAGACGAGCTGGGGAGGGTCACTGAGTTTGCCAGGTCGCAGGGGCTTGCGCGGGGGCAATGGATACGCGATGTGATCCTCCGGGAGCTGCGTGGAGGGTTGGCCAGCGATCCATCGCTGGCGGAGATTCTTGGGGTTCGCTTGCTCCTGGTAAACGTGTTGCGGCCTCTGGCCGCAGGCCAGAGACTCGCACCGGAGGCGTTCGACAAACTGCTCGATGAAATCAGCGATGCGAAACATCAACTGGCCGGGAAGTTGGCTACTTCCGCAAGAAAGAAATAGGCAATGGCGACGACAAAGTGGGGACGCAAGGAAACCATTATCTGGCCGCCGCACAGCCCGATTTACGTGTATGGCGCTGTGTTCATGGCGGTCGTTCTGACCGGACTGTTTGTTTGCTGCCGGTTCACCTTCGGCAACGGCCCACTACAGCGGTTCTATACGCCTATCTACATCCGGTCGAGCGTTGCGGGCGCAATCGGAGGGAGCCGCAGAGACAACTACCGCATGCTCATGGTGGGCGCTCGCGGAATTACACCGCGTCTCGCGACGAACGCCGACGTGACAGACGGCAAGATGGCGGAACCGGGGGGCAAACCCATCCCGCTTGTGCTCTCGCAACTAGCCTTGCAGCGCGGCTATGTTCTCCTTTATCTGGGACCGGAGCAGAGCTATATCGACGCGCCCTTGAGTGCTTACCTCAAGAATGCGATTTACGGGGGCGACAGCCTTTTCGACCTCTACAAGTTCCCGCTGCTTTTCGGTCTGCTATCACTGGTCATCCAGCTCCCGTTTTCGATCGCCAAGGACGTTCGACGCCGCAAGACGCTCAGATATGGAAGACGACTGAAAGGCCCCGAGATGATGACTCCGAGGGAGTTCAACGACAGGGTCGGAGGGGATGGCATAGGCATCAAGGCCAACGAAATGAAGACAATGATCCGCATACCGAAACGTGCGGAGGCCCAGCACATGCAGATCATCGGAGATACCGGAGCGGGCAAGACTATGATTATGCTTCAAATTCTTCGGCAGATAAAACATCGTGGCGATTCCGCGATCGTCTACGACCCCGCACGGGAGTTCGTCAAACGCTTTTACGACCCGAAGAACGGCGACGTGATCCTGAATCCGCTCGATAAGCGGTGCCCGTATTGGGGGCCCTCGGAAGAGCTCCGCCGACGCTCCGAGGCGAAAGCTCTGGCGGTATCCCTCTTCCAGCCACCGCAGGACAAGAAGGGTGAATTTTTCATCGAGTCCCCCCAGAAGATCTTCGCCTTCCTGATGGCCTATGGCCCGACGCCGGAGGAGTTGGTGAAGTGGATGTCGGACCCGCAGGAGATCGACCGCAGGCTGAAAGGAACAGAACATGCTCACCTAATTGACCCGAGGGCGCACCAACAGCGTGCTGGGGTTCTTGGCTCGCTTGGACTCGTCGCGGACAGCCTCCGCCTCTTGCCGAACAAAGGCGAAGGGAACGGCGAGTGGTCGGCCACAGAGTGGGCCGAGACGCGGCAGGGCTGGATCTTTATTACTTCACTGCCGGCAGAACGTGAGGCACTTCGACCGCTTCAAAGTCTATGGATCGACCTGCTCGTCTTGCGTCTGCTAAACGAGCCGAAGGAGGGCCAGAAGCGGGCATGGTTTGTGATCGACGAGTTGGCAAGTTTGCAAAAGCTCCCACAGCTCCATACCGCCATTACAGAAAATCGGAAAAGCAATAATCCGGTCATCCTAGGTTTCCAGGGTAAGGCCCAACTGGAAGTCCTCTACGGCCACCTGGCTGAGGTCATGCTGTCCCAACCGGCAACCAGCATTTGGCTGAAGACCAAGGAGCCGGCCGCTAGCGAGTGGGTCAGCAAGTTCATTGGGAAAGTCGAGATCGAGCGGTTACGCGAGACCCACTTCGACGGTTCCCGCGCTGGGAAAAACTTCACGTTAGACCGGCAGATTGAACCGCTGGTAATGGAGTCCGAAATCTCCGGACTCCCGGACCTCCACGCCTATATGAAGCACGAGAACTATGTGACGCGGTTCTCATTCCCGTACTTCGATCTGCCGGTTGTCACGAGTGATTTCGATCTCCGCGATACGCCCGAAGACAAGCTCCCCTACGATCCAAGGAACATAGGAGCGCCTAAGCCCCAGTTGGGTCCGCATGAACTAAAGCCGGACGCAACTGTGCCCACGGCGCCGCGAAAATCGCCACGGACCGCGACGGAGATCGTGCCAGAGGAGAGCGACGCTGAGCGGAACGTCAACGCCCAACAAAGCCTCAATCTTCGGGGTTAGTGACTGCCATGCTGACAATTTCAAAGCCGCTTTCCGCAGGCCAGGCGCAGACCTATCACCAAGCGGAGTTCACCGCGAAGGAACAGAACTATTGGTCGCAACGTGGCGTCATCGCAGGTGAATGGCAAGGGCGACTGGTCGAGCAGTTCGGCCTCGCCGGGGCCATTTCCGCCGAGGACTTCTCGAAACTCAGCCAGGGTCAGCATCCCCAGACCGGAGAGCAGCTTGTGCGACAACGAGCGTCCTATGAATATCAGGATGCCGACGGCAAGACCATCAAGACGATGGAGCACCGAGCCGGGTGGGATGCGACCTTTTCCGCACCTAAATCTGTCTCGCTGACCGCGCTTGTCGGTGGCGATGAGCGTGTACGCGAAGCGCATCGGGACAGCGTGAGTGTTGCCCTCGACCAGCTCGAACACTACGCGCAAGCTCGAATCGGCGGCAATCATCCGCCTGAGACTACGGGCAGATTCATCGTCGCCAAGTTCGAGCACGATACGGCCCGTCCGGTCGATGGGTATGTCGCACCACAACTGCATACTCACGCGGTCGTTTTCAACGTCACCGAGCGCGACAACGGCCAATCGCGCGCAATCCAGCCGCAGAGTCTCTTCGCCTCGCAGCAATTCGCCACGGCCATCTATCAATCCGAGTTGACCTACAAACTTCGCCAACTCGGCTACGAAATCACCACAGGTCGGAGCGGCGCCCCGGAGATTAAGGGATACACACAGGAATATCTCGACGCATCCAGCCCCCGAAGTCAGCAAATTCGTGAATACCTCGAACGCACGGGCCGCTCCGGGAAAGAAGCTGCCGAAATCGCTGCCCACTCGACCCGTGACCGCAAGGAAATTCATTCACCGGGCGAGGTGATGGCAGCCCACCGAAAGCTGGCTGCAGACTTTGGACACCAAGCGGACGCCGTTGTACGCGCGGCGCGTGAACGGTCTCAACATCAGGAGAGGCCAGTCAACGTTCTTGACCGCGTTCGAGAATCTCTGACCTTTGCTCGCGACAAGAACTTTGAGCGTGAGGCGGTTGTGGATGAACGTGCCTTGATCCGCGACGGGCTCCGCCGTGGCATGGGTGAGATCACCCATGGACAGGTTCGCTCCAATCTTGAGGCTCGTTTGGCTTCCGGGGAATTTCAAATTGTGGAACGAACTCAGGGTGTTCCGGGCCGCCAGTACACCACCGCGAAAACCATCGAAGCGGAACATGAAATTATCAGCACGATGCGTGAGGGACAAAACCATGCTAAACCAGTCCTCTCGCGTCCACACGCCATCGCCCTTGCCGATCAGCACTCGCATCTCAATCACGCGCAGAAGAGCGTGATCGAAGATGTTCTCAGTTCGCCGGACCGCATTCAAGGAATCCAAGGCTTCGCCGGCTCGGGCAAGACGACCACCCTCGCAGTCATCCGCAGCGCCGCTGAAAGCCAGGGCTATCAGGTTGAGGGTTTCGCCCCGACCTCCCGCGCCGCGCGCCAACTGAACGACGCAGGAATTGAATCAGGAACCCTGCAAGGCTTCCTCGCCCGTGCTGCAAATCCCGGCCTACACGAGCAGAGGCATTTCTATCTTGTCGATGAATCGAGCCTTGCCAGCACCAACCAAATACGCGAGTTTCTTTCCCGACTTGATCCTAGTGACCGCGTGCTTCTGGTCGGCGATATCCGCCAACATCAAGGTGTGGAAGCGGGCCGCCCCTTCGAGCAGCTGCAGGACGCCGGAATGCGCACAGCGACGCTGGATGACATCGTTCGGCAGAAGGACCCAGCTCTGAAATCTGCCGTCGAACTGCTGGCGACGGGCCAAGTCTCCGCTGCGCTCGACGTACTCCAACAACAAGGTCACGTGAAGGAAATTCCCAACCAGGAAGAGCGAGTTCGGGCCATCGCTAAGAGCTACATCGAATCGCCCCAGAACACTCTTATCGTTTCACCGGACAATGCTTCCCGCCGCGAACTGAATCTCGCGGTTCGCCAGGAGTTGAAGGCCACGGGCGCCGTTGCCCCGGACGATCGTAATTTCCGTGTGTTGGTTCAGCGTCAAGACATGACCGGAGCCGAACGATCCTGGGCCAGCCACTATGGGATCGACGACGTAGTCCGCTACACACGCGGCAGCAAAGCCATCGGAATCGATGCTGCCGCCTACGCATCGGTTGTCGCGATCAACCCATCCGCAAACGAACTCACGGTCAAGAAAGCGAACGGAGAGCTTGCGATCTACGATCCCCGCCGCCTTACAGGCGTCAGCGTCTACCAAGAGATCGAACGGGAGTTCTCCGTAGGTGAACGCATCCAGTTTACTGCCCCCGAAAAATCGCTCGGCGTTGCAAATCGCGATATGGCCACTATTGAGGCAATTCGCGCCGATGATCGCCTATTCATCCGCCTCGACAACAACCGCCAGATCGAATTCAACCCCAACGAGCATCGTCATCTCGACCACGGCTACGCCGTCACCAGTCATAGCTCCCAAAGTCTCACCGCCGAACGCGTCCTCGTTCACGCCGATACCAGTGTCCACCCCGACCTACTCAACTCCCGCTTCGGCTACGTCTCGATCTCCCGCGCCAGCCACGAGGCCACGCTCTTCACCGACGACATGGCAAAACTTGCCCCGCAGCTCGGAGCCGATGTATCAAAGACCTCCGCACTGGAAATCCATCAAGCTCCATGCGTCGCACAGGGAATTGGGCTTGTGCTGTGAAACCGCCGACTCGAACGACCTTGGCGTTTCTAGCCCTTACCAATCTCTTTGGACGGGACCACGCTTGCCCCACACCAAAGTCTCGACTTACGGCCGATCAGTCGCTCACGATTCTGAACAAGCGCAGAATTGCCTTTTCCCAGCCTTCAGTGTGCAACGGTGTCCCGGTCAGACATTCCGCGTACCCGCCTCCACGGCCGGCGAAAGAGCAAGCCGGAGGACAGCCCGACGTTTCATGGGAAGTATTGATCCCTTTTGCCGTCGAATTGTCCGACCGTAGATAATAAAAGGGTGTGCTGCGCTGATTACTCCGAACGAATTGGCGGCGGTGAGCTATGGCCAGAAGAAAATTTGAGAAGACTCAAAAGGGGAATCCGCATGGGTTGCCGATAAGGCAGCACGTCTTCCCGCGGGCAAGCATTGTCAGATTTGCTGACAACAATGGGCTTGTAGATCTGCATCGTCTCGCGACCGGTCAAAGGCGAAAAGCCGCGCCATCCGATGACATGTTCTGCGCAATGCGCGCCTGGGATACGCGTGCGGAGTTCGGCTACATGAAACAAATTGAGGATCAGTTTCAGGAACTCGCTTCACGAATTATCGAGAAAAGTGCCACCAAAATCGAAGGGATCGAAAAACACAAAGTTGACCAATTCTTCTCTCTCTGGAAAATGCGTGCGATCTTTCGGGCCAAAGAAGTTGCAGAAGTCCAGTTGAACGGGATAACAGGGGAGCGATTCACCAAGGATCAGGAGGAGGTGTTCGAGAAGATGGGGGTTTTGTTCGTGCGCGAGGGCGGGGTTATGTCAGCCCATCGTGTGCATGGTATGCAAATACAGACCGGAATCATGCAAGAGACTTCTGCACTGTCGAGCATTCGATGGGGAATAGTTCGAGCGCAAGGAGGACAATTCGTGGTGCCCGATCTACCCACCACTACTTTTATTCCCCTTGAGCCCACGCTTTGCTTGTGTGGTACTGCGGAGAACGTAATTGAGCACGGCATCATACTTAAAAACAACGTAATTGATATAAACCGCCATCTCATAGCAAACGGCAAGGAGTACTATTTCGCCAACGATTTACAACAATGCTTCTAGATTCATATTCGCTGTTGGAGGCTCTATGGGACTGTTGGCTCCCTGGGTGTCCAGTGTCTCGCGGTACGCATATCAATCCAGTCACAATGCAGTTCGAGCCGAATCTCGGCATCGCCCTGTGGCACAATGAACTTTTCCAACGGAGCTGGGATGGGAAAATAAAGCCCCCCGTAGAGTTCCTGCATTGGCCTATCAAGCTGAATCGCGCCCTCCGCGCGAACTACGCCGTTAACATCGGCGGCGACGACCTCGTCCAGGCGGATTTCATATTGAAATGCCGCACTGACGGTGTCTGAAGCGACATAAGTAATCTTATTGCCAGCCCAAACAACCCCACGGCTTTCGCACTCCGGCAACAGATCGCCATAGGCAGCGAAAGCGCTATCCGGCAAGCGTATGTATAGACCGCGAAGACCTGTTGAATCGTGTTCATCGACGATGTGAAGCAGCCTTGGATTGGGTTTGCCGGGTTGAGGCACGGGCGGGTTCTGTCCTCCTCCGACAGTGACGACCTGCACGTCCGAGCGGGTCACGACCTGCCGCTGTCCGCCTTTGTGGACGACGCCAATATCGTCCTTCAGCAATATCCATAGCTCTGAACGGCGTTTGGCCAAAAGTTCAAGATTGAGCGCGCCATCGCCAAAGAAACGCGGACTCCATTTCTTCAGGGAAGGCCCGAGATACTCACGGCAAAAAGTTGAGATCAGTGAATAAAGAAGCTGGGTGTATCCGAGCTCCTCCAGCTTGGCGACTTCCTTGTGGCGGACATCCACGAAGATATCGAGGGGCTGGATCGCATCCTGCTCCCTTACGAAGACCGGGATATCCTCCGTCAGTTTGCCGGCAATCAGGCGGAAGTTCTTAATCTCGTAGGATTTCGAGATATTCAGTTCCAACTCGCTCAGAAAAACCCGCTCGAACCTCGTGAGGTCGCCATAATGTTCCGTGCAGTCGATGATTCCGTCGAATGGTTTCGCAGCGCAGTACTGCTGTAGGTACTGACGTTCCGCCTCCCGTCTGTAGTGGTCAGAGGACAGCAAAACCACAAGATGCCCCCGTGCGTGCATGACTTGGTTCAAGGCCTGTTTCTTAGCAAGGCCAAAGAAAACCCCGACATGGCCTTGTTCTGCCCTCCTGCGAATATCGGAAAGAGATGATTCCGAACCGTCCGCAAGCGAAACCCGCATATTGCCAAGCTTGTTGATAAGGCCATGTTGAATGACATGGCGAAAAATACGCGTGTGCTGGGCGATCCGTTCCGGGGATTCCAGAACCGCCTCTACAGCGACTCTTTCGAGCGCAAGCACGATCCTTCCGAGCAAGCCCATCGTCGGGGAGTCGAGCGAGTCACGGCCCGCGGTCGGGATAAAACGGTCGCAGTCCAGGCGGCCAGACGCGCCAATAGTTGTGCCAATCTGTGTGGCACATAATTTAAATCCACGTTTGAATACATCGATTGTGCCATTCTCGAACTTGAGATGCCCCACGAGGTTGACCAGCTCGACGCCAATGCTCAAGCTTTCGATGGACGCGATGAGCGTGCGACCGCGATCTTCGTATAGCCGCCCAGCAATTATCAAGTCGCCTTCGCGCCATTCTTGAGCTCCCGCGCGAATCTCCTTCAGGTTTTCGCGATCTTCCAGGTCCGAGAATTTGCCCTGCGCGATTCTTTCGCCGTTGAAGTACAAGGCGATGGGCACAAAACGGACAAAGTCCTTAAGATAGCGGCGAAGCTCATCCACATTCGGCGGCTGGCGCATGTAGCCCTTCACGATGGTTCCACGTTGCGCCGCTTCATCCGAAGGTTCTACTGTTACAGAAGGGATTGCGGCCCCGGACGCTCGTATGTCCGATTCCGAGAGCCTTGTGAGAGTTCCGTGCAACGCGTTGCCAGTTTGCGAAATTACCTCCAATGTGTCGCAAACTCCAAAATTGGCGAACCCCCCGATACCAAACATTCCGACGCAGCCAGCCGCAAAAGCTTCTTGAGTCCTCTTTCCGCTGGCGCCGATGGTCCAAAAGAAGTTTTCGAGATCTTCCGTTGACATGCCGACGCCATTGTCGCGTACCACAACTTTCTTGTCGTCAACAGTGATGTCGATCCGGTAATGCGGGTCGTCGGGGCTGGCACCATCACGATGTGCCTGGATTCTGATGGCATCAACGGCGTTTTGGACGTTCTCACGGATAAAGGCGAGAGGCGTTTCGTAGATCTGCTTCGAGATGGCGCGCAGAACGCTCTCGAAGTCGATCCCGACCTTAAATGATTTACTGCGTTCAATCACGTTTGTTTCTCGCTTCCAGCGCCGCTTCCAGTTCGCGGCGAAATTCCCGATTACCTGTTGCCGCAACGATCAATAAGCCGGTCTCGCGAAAGTAGCTCGCCATCTTGGCGGGATGCGCGCCGATGCCCGCAAGGACGACGCGTTGAGCCTCATCAAAGCCGCCGGCGTCGATAAGAAGTTTGACCAGGTTTCCCGCGTTGCTTGGCTCCGTGGGGTCTTCTTGGAGCAGTGACCGGTAAAGCCCCGCGGCCATTTGCTTGTCGGCTGTCTCTGTCGAATTTGCAAGGCTCAGAGCGAGCATTCGTTTTGCCTGAACGGCGACTGTAGGGTCCGATGAATTCGCATGGCGCTCCGCTTGCGCTCGCAATTCCGGCCACTCGCGCGCTTCCGCTAGTTCGGCAAGCAGGGCGAGGGTATGTGAAAACGTCGGTTGTTGTCGTTCCGCCGCTGACATCGCCCTTGAGTCCTTTTCCCGATCGTCCAGACGACCTTTGAGATCGGCATCCGAAATACACCTTTTTTCCAAACTGGCTCCGTATTCCTTAATTACGCTTCCATATTGGGCCAAAAGGTCGTGCAGCGCGACTCGGTTGTAAAGCACTCGCAGTATGTTCTTGAATGCCGCGAACGGGACGGCTTTACGCTGCAGATCATCCTCTGGCTGGGCGAGCAAGAGCGCGAATGACCCGAAAACATGGCCCTTCTGGCCGGCGATCGGAAACTCGAGTTTCTGATCCAGGAGAAGAGCGGAGAGATAGTAGGCGAATGGAGACAGGGATGCGCAGTATGCCGTCATCGCCTGTGCAAGTTCGCCCACGTCGCAGGTGGCCGCAGCCGTTAACTCGACGGGATACTCGGCGGAAGACTCAAGTGAGAACGCGCCATTGGCAGGATTGTATTGAACAGTTCTCACGCTTCGTTTTCCATGCAGGAGATCGAGTGTGACAACCGAGTAGGCATTATGCGACTGACGCGTCTCAAACGAGGCTCCGGCGGCAAGCGTCAAGCAGCCGGCGCTGCTGAATCCCGTAGCCTGTGCCTCGGGTTCATGAAGGTGTCCGCAATGAAAGAACAGGCATGAACGCTCCGCTCGCGCCTGTACGCATCTCCGGTCGAAGTCGTGCAGCACGTGAAATGGGTGATGGGCCATCCCGATGACGATATGAGGGTGGGATTCCCCCGCCAGAGCAATGGCATTAATCATTTGCCGCTCCCCAATGAGGAGCTTACCGTGGTCCTCGATACCGCCTTCCGCAAGCCACGCTGAATCGACACCCATGATGGCAACTTGCACCTCGTCCTTAACAAAATGCGAAACGTACCCCAAGCCGTCATCTGTGGAGATTCTGTGTTGGCCCGTGAAATAGGAGTTCTGGAAGTTGCGATAACCTTCCTGACGCTTGAGAAGTGTCTGCAGGTCGTCGCCGGGTGAGAGTAAGAGATCGATGTGGTTTTGGCTTTGAAGAGAAGCACGAGCGCCCTGGAAACACATCTTCTGTCGATCCCTCTCGATGTCGTGGTTGCCAGGGATGCAGAATATCTTGGCCTTTGGGACCCCAGAGGCAGCGCTCAAGGCGTCGAAGAACTCCGCCACAAGCTTGTATTCATCAGCCTTTCCGGAAAATGCCAGATCGCCGGTCGCGAGGATAAAGTCGAATGAAACGCCCTCCGAGCGTTTGCGGGCGATATCCTCGCACATCGCTCGCAGGACAACGTCTTGCGACCAAGCGGAACTTGCCAGCATGTGAATATCAGAAGCGTGAAGCCAACAAATAGGACGCACGGCTACCCTCCCCTCGTATGCAGGGCTAACATCGTAACTACTGAAACTGCACTATGAGGATGGATGAGCCGCATCGCAACCATTGGAACCAGTCCACTTCGCACCCTCCCTGTGCTTGAGTTAGGATCGGGAGTTTTCGAAACTGATCGAGTACTTCTTAATAGTCATGTCACTCGTTTTAATATTTAGGTGCTTAAGCTTGCTCACAATTTTGTCCCGGTCGTGATCGGTGATGCGGGAACCAAGATAAACCCGCGTTACGCATGCGGCGTGTTGGTAATATGCCTTACCTAAACGCGCGAACATCCGCCATTCTCGTTCATACAACCACCTGTAATTCTTGTAAGACAAGACCATCTTCGCGAGCTGGCCGGGGTCATCACTCGTTCGGTGAATGGTGGGCTCGGTCTCGTTGTAAAACATGCGAACGAACGTCACTTCCTCTGGCAGCGCTGTCAACAATTTCGAGAGACTGTAGGAGATGCAAATACCTCGGAACTGGTCGGCGTAGTGTGCCCACATAAGCTCGTGATCGTGAACCTCGCTGAACGAACACATCCCAATATGTGCCTTGTTGTCTCTTACTGCGCTCCTGATGGCACGGTGGCTGTCAGTCTCTCTGAGGCTTCGGCTAGTGCTGAAAAGACCCTCCATCGGATCATTCAAGGTTCCGAAGGCGGCGCAATACAGATACCGCTCTTCAATGGCCTCTAACTCGCGATCCAATTCCTTAAGCGACCGATATCGATAGAGCCGCGGCGGTTGTACATAGCGTTCAATAGTTCCCATAGTTGGATGCCAAGGTGTCGGCAGCGCCAGACGAGCCAAAATACTCGTTCAGTTGACCAATTTCAATGGCTTTAACTACCTTCGAAAGATGATAAACCGGATTTTCACGTACCGAACATGAATGCCAAGAGGCGTCCAGGATGAGGAGCGGGATCTTGCGGGGATGATGCCGGCGGGGCAACGCTGGGTTAAGGTTCGGCAGCGGCAGCGATGCTGATAGTCTGGGGTCTCAGATATGTGATCAGCGTCAGGAGTGCGTGGCCATTGTGGAAGGCTTCGAAAAGAAATACGTGTTCTTCGCCGCGATCATCGCGCAAGACAATTTCGTCGTTTCCAAGCGGACCACGCTTACGCCATGAACAATGTCGCCTGAGGATGTTAAACGCTTCGCGTTGGGTCAACCCAGAGAATTGCTCCTCGAATAAGCGCGAACGAATGAAGTAGCGACACGGTTCGGTGGCGTCGAAGTCCGCATCAGGATAGTGTGGGTGCTGGCTGACGATACCAAGCGCAGGGATGTCTAACGCCTCCACCAAGCGCCACAAGGACGACGTGATGGTATTGCCAAATTTCTTGCCTGCATCCTGAGCGAGTGCGAATGTCGGTGGCGAGCCGCGAGCAAAATCTACGAACTGGTCCTGAAGAAAGAGTAGCCGTCCGGCCCCGTAGTTTGCCTCGGCCTCAACCTGTTCATGACAATCCGGGCTTAGGCTGAATGCGTTGTCGCCATGAAGGAGCGTCTGATGCCACTCCGTGACGCTGTGAATCACTTCGTGTGCTTCGTTCCAACGCCACTTGAGCTTATGTTGCGAACTGTCTATAAGGACGCGCTTCCGGTCGGGCACATACAAGGCTTTGAGGTCCCATTTCTTGACGGCATCCAGTAAAAGCATGGGCCTCTTGGCGATCTGTTTCCCCGCAATGACAGCCTTACTAAAAAACTCCCGGAGGGCTCCGTCATCCTGAGTGGAATAGTATTGCCGGTCCAGCTTCAGCAACGCGAATACATCTGCCAGCTCAATGGGCGTTTCGGGATTTCCCAGACCGCGAAGGATTTTACCGACTTGTGCGTCGATGTCACGAGCGGTTCGCGTATCTAGGAATCGGTTTTTCACCGTTCACACAGGAATTTAACGTACTCCTTCAGGGCCTCGTGTTCTTCCGAAGTCAGCTCCTCAACAGGCTGTGAGCGAGCGGCAAAACGCAATGCTTCTTCTTCAAAGTGTATGTCACGTGCCCGCGCGAGCCCAGAAAGAACGAACAGCTTTTCGGCTGGCACATGGATAAACTGGGCGATTTTATTAACGGTACGCGGCGTGGGCTTGTAATTCTCGTTACTTTCAATCCCCATAAGCTCAGCGAGATCAACATCTACCTTTTGAGAGAACTGCTCCCATGTTAGTTTATGTTCACGCCGCGTTAAATTGAGTAGGTTAACGAAAGCCGTGTGAACTGCATTCACTCGTTGGGCTTGCTGCTCCAGGTCTTCAACGGCTAACACGAGGCCACCGACAGAAACAAAGCAATTGTCTTCCAATGCTGCCTGTTTCTTAAGCCATTCGGGATCGGTATTGAATCTCATCATTATCTTGCTCCGCTTAAGAAGTTTTCCGCCTGTCCTGGCGTGTATTCGAGCCAGAGCAGGTTTTGTTTGGCAGAATCACGCCCCACCGGCGTCATTCCGCATACCTTCCGGTAGAACAGCTCGGTGATCGGAAGAGAGTGAAGGCCTACCCTGCCCTTGCAGTCCTCTTCCTTGCTTTTCAGAACGGCCGCTTCTACCAATCGACTTCCCACAGCGTTGTAAACAGGTTTTTCACCCAAGGCCGCTGCTAGGGTTTTCAGGTTCCAAGGAGCAACTTCAACATAGTCAACATACACGAGGGCTTTGTCCACTTGTTCCGGCAATCGGCAACGGCAGAATGGCCCAACCGTCTGCAATTTCATAAGCCCTTGTAGTTTGTTTTCACAGCGGATGCCGTAGAAGTTGTTGGCGAGGACACTGAGTTCGGGAGCCTTGGTTGTCCAGTCCCAATGAAAGTGCTGTGGGATGAGTTCGCGGCTCCCATGAGCTACAAGCTGCCGAGCTGCTTTCAGGACAAGCGGTCGCCATTCCTGCTGCGTCTCGATGAAATGCTCAACGGTCACTTCATCGAACAACTCTGCTTCGACCGGCTGGCCTGTTCTGTTATCGATGATATGAACGGGCGTTTTCACACAACCATCAACTCCGCCTTTTTCTTTTCGTCATCTTCAAAAAAAAGTTTCTCCCCTCGGTTGAGGCGTTCCTCAACCATCTGGTAAAGGCGGAGCGCTTGGCGAAGCAGGGCTGTCTTGCTCACGTCCTTGCGCGCACTCAGATCATCCAGCAGACGCATCTCCAGGTCGGTGAGATTCAACGTCATTGTGCGTTTGTCGGCCATTTGAACGGTTTCTCCAAGAAGTTAACTCTATGGAATTAATATATATAATTACTGGAAAAAGTCAATCAAAAAATAGCCTTGAAATAGCTAAATTTTATGTATATAATGGCTATAGTTTAATCAGCGCGCTACGGCGCAAGGAGGTTTGAGATGGAAGAACCAGGCCAGCAAGGTAATGAAGTAGTAGTGGAAATCATCGAAATTGTTGAGCTTGAGGAGCACGCGAAACATCACGGAACGCGCGCCCCTCATGCGAAACACTACGCGTTCCGGGTCGATAAGACGCGGATTGTGGTAGATACGTCGACCATAACCGGCCGGGAAATTCTGGCGAAGGTCGGCAAAACGCCAGAGCAGTACAAGTTGTATGAGCACAAGCGCGGGCATCAACCGATTCTCATCCAGCCTGATGAGGTGGTCGATCTGAGGGCTGACCGTGTTGAACGCTTCACGACAATGCCGAAGGACACGACAGAGGGTCTTGAGACCCTCTGTCTTCGCATGGATTTTCGTCTGCCGGCTTCGGATGAGGAATATCTCAACGGGCGAGCATTGGCATGGGAATCGATTCGCGACGGACAAAGTCAGTGGGTTATCATCCACGGCTGGAAGGTTCCGGACGGCTACAACGTCAATTCCGTAGATCTTGCCCTCCTCATTCCGGCGAACTACTCCGACAGCCAGATTGACATGGTGTATTTCAAACCTGGCCTCGCTCGCAGAGACGGAAAAGGGATTAACAATCTCTCCCAGATGACGATTGCAGGCCTGGCCTGGCAGCAGTGGTCGCGGCACCGAACGCAACAAAATCCCTGGCGAGCTGGAATTGACGATATTGCAAGCCATCTCGCGCTCGTGGATGAGTGGCTGCGCCGAGAGTTTGGTTTACGCTGATGAAATATTCATTGCGCATGACGGAAGTGCAGCACGGCGCCTTACAGGCGCATCTCTTTCCCGGTGATGGAAAGGAGGCCGTGGCCCTGCTCCTCTGTGGGAGGCGGAACGGAAAAGATAGGCACGTATTCACGGCCAGAAAAGTTGTGCCCGTTCCGTACGAGGTCTGTGATCGCCATCCGGACCGGATAACCTGGCCAACCGACCTGGTGGATGCGCTGCTCACCGAGAGTTATGGGAAGGAACAGGCAATAATCAAAGTTCACAGCCATCCTTTTGAGTATCGTCGTTTTTCGGACACCGACACAAAATCGGACACCGCGCTATTCGCATCCATTACGAACTATCTTGGAGACGGACTCCCGCATGCGAGCGTCATCATGCTTCCCGGAGGAGAGCTGTTCGGCCGAGCGGTTGCTGACGAGGGCAAGATCGCAGGACCGCTTGGCCTCATTATGGTGGTTGGGAACGACCTTAAGGTGTGGAGTGCAAACACGGCCTCAGATGTCGGCGGTTTTGCGTTGCGCCATGCGCAGGCCTTCGGGCAGGGAACGACGAACCTGCTCCGGCAACTATCCATCGCAATCATCGGCTGCTCAGGCACAGGCAGCATTGTCGCGGAGCAGCTTGCCCGTCTGGGTGTCCGCAGACTGGTACTGATCGATCCGGATGTTGTCGAGGAGAAGAATCTCAATCGGATTCTGAATGCCGGCAAAGAAGATGCATATCTCGCGCAACCAAAAGCGCACGTAATTGCACGGGCCATCGCCAGGATGGGACTCAATCAGGAGGTTCTGCCGATCGTAGCGAATTTGGTTTCACCAGAAGTCGTGCGGCGTGTCGCGGAGTGCGACATTGTCATCGGATGTATGGACGGTGCGGAAGGGAGGCACTTGCTCAATCGCCTTGCTACCTTTTATAGCATGCCTTACTTCGATGTGGGAGTGCGGCTGGACGCGGATGGTAAAGGAGGCATCGATAGCATTTCGGGAGCTGTTCACTACATTCAGCCGGGACTATCGAGCCTGCTCAGCCGGGGTGCGTATGACATGAAACGCGTTGAGGCAGAAGAGATACGACGGACTGATCCGGAACTGTATCGTCGTCGAGTGAAGGAAGGATACTTACGGGGAGTAGATGAAGATCGCCCCGCGGTAATCAGCGTGAATATGTTTTTTGCCTCATTGGCGGTGAATGAGCTGTTGGCTCGAATTCATCCCTTTCGCAATTCCGACAATGGACAATTTGCGTACCTCGGCGGAAGCCTCTCGGAAATGCAGTTCTATCCGGAATCCGAGACGGCCCCGTGCAATGTTCTACAGCGCCATGTTGGACGAGGGGATGTTATTCCATTACTTGAGCGCCCTGCCCTGTCATGAAAAACGTATTTCGGATAGCATGGGAGGCCGTGCGTACCCTCCCCGACCGATGGAAATATCGGAACAGAGTCCGAACGGTTAACGTTGAAGAAGTGCCGGACATTATGGAGGTACGCCGTCTGTACGTGATCGGGGCAGAAGTACCCTGGTCTGCCGTGCTGCTCTGCCCGTGTGGATGCGGTGAAATACTACATTTGAGTCTCCTTCGTAATGATTCACCGTCCTGGACCCTTCGGCTCGGTCGAAGTAATCTACCGACGCTGTCTCCTTCAGTTTGGCGGACTAGAGGATGCGGTTCTCACTTCTTCCTAAGAGAGGGAAGCATTGTTTGGTGTGGGGGAAGGACCAAGCATTAACCTCTGAAGGCTTGGTTGAGAAGCGAAGCGAAGAGATGTTCAGCCTGGCGCAGCGCTTCCCGCTGCACCGCCCGCAGACGTTCGTGCCGCGTCACGAGTTTGGCAAAGTGTTCCTGCTCTGAGGAAGGAACGGTCGGCACGGGAAGTTCTTCTAACATCGGCAGAGTTAATCCCTCTGTGTTCGCACCGCGAGCCAAATTCAGAAGGCGTCCTTCGTGAAACTTTAAGACAAATCGTGCGAATTCCGACTGAAGCGTGCCAGAGCACTGGATGGACTTTATGTCCTGGCCGTGACAAAGGGGAACCTTGGCAATCGCCACAGGCAGTCGATGCATAAGCACTTTGCTCTTCACCACGACGAGGATGGAACCGGCAGGAACGAGATTCGTCGCGCTCTCCTGAATTGCGGTCTCTGTAATGTGTTCTTCGGTGTCCCAGATGTAGTCGCCCTTCATGTCTTTTGAAGTCAACCAAGGGATTCGGCCCTGATAATACTCAGGATGCTCGCGTGCGGGTGTTCCACCTCCAGTGATCTTGACCATTTCCCCAAGCGCACAAAATGGTCCAGTTTTGAATCGAGCGCCGAAGATCTGGTGGAAGGCTGCTGGGAGAAGGGTGTCGGTGAGTTGGAGCGCATACTGGCGCGTGCGGACTAGCCGGTCCGCTTCCTCCAATTGCGTCGCGATCCTTTGCTGCTCAGGCAGCGACGGAAGGGCGACCTCCAGCTCCTGAAGGTCTTCGATGAGGATTCCCTTCACTGTAGAACCACTTGCTCTAGATTCGAGGAATGAAGCTTTCGAGCGAAGGAAAAAGAGTAAAAATCCGGTGTCGAGCCGTTGACCACTCACCACAGCCTTTAGATCCTGATTGATGGCGACATCCGTCAGGGTTCGTACTGCCTTCCCCACCGCCATACGAGTGGCGACTATTACGCTTCCCGCAGGAACCAAACGTGATGCCGAATTCTCAAGCCCCAACCTTGTAATTCGCTCTTGTGACGTTCTTATCGTGAGTTCGTCCTTGAGATCCTTGACCGTTACCCAAGGAATGTCGCCGTTGTAGTAATCAGCGCGGTCTCGATCGGGCGTACCTCCTCCAAGAATCGAGACTAGCTCGCCAAGTCTTGTCGGCGAGATCATAACGAGCCTACGAGCTTCTTCAGCTCAGCCACGTCGCTCGCTGCCGCTTGCTCCAATTGCCGCATCCGCTCCAAAGTGACACCGGGGCTCTCATAGAAAATGACATCCTGCTCGACCTGCCGATACCGGCTGGACGAAAGGTCATATTTGTTAGCTTTCATCTGGTCCTTGGCAATCCAGAACTGCCGGGTGAGCTGATTTATCTCCGTTTGCAGTGGCGTAATGCGGGATTGGAGTTCGGCAAGTTCGGCTTCAGCCTTCTCCCGCGCGATGCGGGCCTTCTCAGCCGTCTTGGAGACAACCTCCTCAAATCTGAGCCGGTGAATGACGGCATGGTGTTCGAGGCGGTCCTTCTTCAGTGGAGCAATTTGCTTTTGCAGATCTGCCAGACGTTGAGCGCGTTTTTGCTGGAATTTCGCATCGCGCCGATGATTCCAACAATCAAGCACGTCAGGGATGTCGCTTTCGGCGACCTTCTGGCGTTTGTCGTCCAGTGAATACCCGTCGTGTTCCATGTCGTAATACCAGACTTTCTCCGTTGTTCCGCCCTTGGTGAACAGGAGGACAGCGGTGGAGACTCCGGCGTAGGGGCGGAAGACGCCCGATGGCATGGAGATGACTCCATCAAGGCGGTTTTCCTCGATTATTTTCTTGCGGATTTCGACGTGAACGTTCGTTGAGCCAAAGAGCACGCCATCGGGAACGATGACAGCGGCGCGTCCACCATTTTCGAGCAAGCGTAGAAAGAGATGGAGAAAGAGTATCTCGGTCTTCTTGCACTTGACCGGCAACGTGGGGTTCACATCCGTCGAATCGATTGCACCTTTGAATGGAGGATTCGCGAGAACCACGTCATAAATCCGCTCCTCAGTGAACGCCTTTGAAAGGGTATCGGTATAGCGAAAGTTTGGAGCGGCGATGCCGTGGAGCATGAGGTTCATGCTACCGATGCGGAGCATGGTCATGCCCGAATCCGAGTCGAAGCCGGTCAGGGCCTTAGTCTGGCTGAATTCGTATTCTTCCTTGGTCAGTTTGCTGCCTGTCAGGCCGTGGGGGTAGCCCTCCTCGTCGTAGGTGATATCGCGCGCGTCGCTGTGCGTTTCAAGAAGGTGCTGCCAAGCGTTAACCAGAAAACCGCAAGTCCCGGCTGCCGGGTCGCAAATGCGCTCGCCTGGGCGCGGATCGCACATGTTCACCATCATGCGGATGATGTGGCGCGGAGTGCGGAACTGGCCGTTCTGGCCAGCGGTATTGAGCTTGCTCAGCAGGTACTCGTAGAGGTCGCCCTGCACGTCCTGGTTCTGCGCCGAAATCTGCATGGCGTCGATAGCTTTGCAAGCCTCGATGAGCAGGGCAGGCTTGTTGATCTTAAACTCGGCGTTCTCCATCTGGGCCGCGAAGGGGCCGCCCGCGCCACCGAGCGTTTTGATGAAGGGGAAGACGACTTCCTTGACATGCTTAAGGGCGGCATCAGCGGGAAGCTGCGTCCAGTGAGACCAGCGAAGATCGGAGCGCGGGAAGACGGGCGTGAACTTCTTGCCGCGAAGTTTAGCGGCGCGCTCTGCGTCCTGCTCGCGCTCGTCGAGCCTTTTAAAGAAGAGCATAAAAGACAGCTGCTCGATGGCATCGAGGGGGTTGGTCAGCCCTCCGGACCAGAGCTTGACCCAAAGGGCTTCGACGGCGGAGCGAAGGGTAGTGTCTGTGAGCATAATCTAAGCGGCGAGTGATTGTGTCAGTTGGAGAAGATCTCCAATCTGCTGTGGAGTAAAGAAGCGTTCGACTGCATTGCGTCCGAAGTTAGTCAAAGGCGGATCGTAAAGGTCGGCCTCGACGAGTGAGCGCTTAGCCAAAAAGACCTGCTGAACAGAGCGCAGGAAGCGTATTTGTTCGGCATTGTAATTGTGCGCCTGAATGTGCTGTTCGAATCCCCTCTGCACCACCTGAGGGTAATCGGGCAGCGTATCGAGGGCAAGCATGTGTCGGAGGAAAGCAAGGAAATTGTCTACACGCAAGCCGTAGGCAATGCGGATGTTCCGGCTGGACAGCTGGATGTCATCGCGGCCGAGTTCGCGGTGGAGCGTGCGCTCCAGGTCAACGAGCTGCTCGTCAGTGACCTCCCTACCTTCACGGAGTGCGGCGAGGGCAGGATGTTTTTCCACGATTTCCAGGACGCGGGCATCCACGCGGCGCTTGTATTCTTCGATGAGAATCTGCTGCCCGCCTTCGCCAACCGAGATGTATCCGTGGCTCGCAATGAAGTCAGGCAAGTCTATCTTCAAGAAGGCACTGGGGCGGTCACGGCGGTTCTTCATTTGCGGCGCGAGATCACGAATCATCTGTGTGAGCTGCGCTGGCGTCGCAGTAGGCAGGTCGGATGAGAGCGCCAGCGCGGCGCTGGGCGAAGAACGGACAAGCTCCGCTATATCGGGTAGCAGGCTCGCATCTTCTGCGATGGACTGGAGTAACTGTGGTGAGGGCGTGGTTTGGAGGATTTGCAGTTTCAACCGCTCCACTTTGTGAGTGAAGGTCTCCGCCGCCACATCTACATCCGGCGCGAAGCGAAGAAGCGGCGCGACTTGAAGGCGTAGAAAATCCAGTTTTGTCGGGGTGATGAGCGTCCAGAAATCGTCATCCCAAGCTGAAGCAATTTGTGTCCAAACTTTCTTGACCGGAAAGGAATCGCGCGGAATCCGAGCAATCATCGCGCGAATGTCTGACACTGCCTGACGGAAAGCCTCAGCGGTATGGTCGGGAAGATGACGTTCCAGGATCTTCAGGCGCGTATTGAATAGCGACACCAGTACCGGGATGTCCACTGCCGGCTTGTCGTCGGCCTTCTTGTTAAAGTCGTTCTGCCAAAAATCGATGATCTTGAATTCGGTCTTTTTCCCGCCTGGCAGGCGGTCAAAGTATTTGCAGGCCTCCTGATTGCGCGTCCCGCGACCGATCATTTGCCAGAGCTTTATGCGGGACTGGACCGGCTTCATGAAGACAAGATTAACGACTTCCGGCACATCTATGCCGGTATCGAGCATGTCAACTGAGATGGCGATGCGCGGCAGGTTGTTTTTCTTGAACTTGGTAATCAGACCATCGCCGTAGCTGCCGTCCCGCACTCGTTCGGTCGAGGACGTGATGATCTGTACGAGGCCCACATGCTGGGGATACATTTCTTCAAAAACCTCGGCGATGCGATGGGCATGATTTTTCGTCATGGCGAAAACGATAGTTTTTCCCGGTAGCTGCCCCGACTGATCCTTAAGGCAGGTTTCGATGATTTCTTCCCATTGCTTACGCAATGTGTCTTTATTGGTGACTTCGACTTCGATGTCTGTGCCCTCGTAGTCCAGGCTGTCCGGGTCTATCCCCTGTTCAGCAAGCGCGTTCCGATCTTCCTCGCTCAGATCTACGCCCTTGATGCCTTTCCGCTGAAAGCTGGTGTGCGCTTGATACAGAGTGAAATCGACCAAAAAGCCTTCCCTGACGGCCTGCGAGTAGTCGTAGAGAAAGGTCGGCAGGTTCGCATCACAACCGAAAAGGCGGAAAGTATCGCGGTCTATAAAGCTCGCAGGCGTGGCCGTGAGCCCGATCATCCGTGCATCGAAGTATTCAATTACTTCGGTAAAGCGCTTGAAAAGCGAGCGATGCGCTTCATCGAAGATGATGACATCGAAGAACCCTGGGCTGAACTTCGCGTAGCAAAGGGCCAGGGTTTGTTCGGTAGCAACAAAAAGTCGCTTGGTCTTGTCGATCTGATAGGTATAAATCCGGTCGCGCGGTTCATTCGGCAAATGTGCCTTGAAACCATCCGTTAAAGCTTGATCGACAAGAGCATCCCGGTCCGCAAGGAAGAGAACGTTTTGCGCCTGATTCGCGCGCAGCAAAACATCGATCACGGCCATTGAAACGCGCGTCTTGCCCGTTCCGGTCGCCATCACCAGCAGTGCGCGGCGCTTGTTCGCGGCGAAAGCCTCGGCGAGTCGGCGAATAGCTTCGTGTTGGTAGGGACGGTTGACGATAGAGCTGTTGATGGGCGTCGTTTCGAGTAGCTGGCGGTTTTCGCGCAGGAACCTTAATCGTTCTAAGTCTGAGAACGTGAAAAATCCTGCGACAAGGCGGGGATGAGCTAGGCCAACTTCCCAGAACCAAATATCGCGACCGTTAGCCATGAACCCAAAAGGCGCAAAGGGCTGATTCTTGGAAATCTCGGTGACGTAGTGACGGAGTTGTTCGTCGGCGTCACGCGCGTGGCGCGATGATCGCTTGGCTTCAACGACAGCGAGAACGTTGCCGCTTGCATCGTAGAGGCAATAGTCGGTGACACCGTTCCACGGCTCCGCGTCATAGCCGTCAACCGGAACTTCTAGCCGGACTTGGGTTCGGTCGTGGAGTTTCCAGTCAGCAGCCCGCAACTGCGGGTCGATTTGCAAGATACGGGTTTGGGCTTCGTTGAGAGTCATGCTATTTCAATGCGTTTACCCGGAGCGCAAGTGCCATGTTTACATAGCGAACTGATTGTTCGCTACCTTATTAATTGAGGTCCAATAAACCAATGATTGCCCGTTTAAAATACTGCCCACCTTCTTACGCATCGGTCTGAGTAGTTAGGTAGCTTCGCGATTTGTCTCCACTTCGCCTTCGTGCGGGCGTGCGCCGCTTGGCCGCGGCTCGGACGGGCGTTTCGGACTGCGCCGGTTTCGCGCCAAACGAACCCCAACCGCGTTTGGCACTCACCGCGCTTTCACTCACGCCCTGCCACCCTCCTTTCGCCTCCGTTCTGTCCCTTTCACCGTTCCGCCTTGTTTCTTTCCGCTGCCGCTCAAGTGAAGAAAGAAACAAGCCGGAAACGGCAGAAAGGGAAAAAACATGAAATTAGAAGAAGTCAACACACGAACCAAAGAGGCCGTGGATTTCCTCGTCGCAGCGCTGGAGTCCGGTCACAGTGAAGTCCTCACCACATACCTCGGAGCAATGGCG
>Ga0182018_10001894_pt1 | contig 22428 bp, 13 predicted proteins | sample 812P2MmetaG_FD_120490 | JGI IMG/M metagenome (GOLD analysis project Ga0182018, IMG submission 120490) | Permafrost microbial communities from Stordalen Mire, Sweden - 812P2M metaG | ecosystem: Environmental > Terrestrial > Soil > Wetlands > Permafrost | place: Sweden: Stordalen | collected...
CGACGCCACCGAGCGGACGATCTCGTTTGCCGGGCTTGCGCCAGGACAGCACATGCTGGAGATCCGGTCGCAGATCAGAAATGGACCGGTCTCGGCGAATCTGGCGGTCGCGGAATTCCGCATTGAGCCGAAGTGGTGGGAAACCTGGTGGCTGCGGTCGATCGCTTTCCTGCTGGCCGGCAATGCCGTCTGGGGCGTCATTCTGTGGAGGAACAGGCTGCTGCGCCGCCGGAATCGGCTGCTGGAAGATGCCGTGCGCCAACGGACCGCCGAACTGGAATCGGAACGCACCAAGGTGCTGGAAGAGAAGCTGCGCGCCGACGCCGCAAGTGAAGCCAAGGGCCGTTTTCTGGCAACCATGAGCCATGAAATCCGCACGCCTTTGAACGGTGTGATCGGGTTGAGCCGTCTCTTGGAAGGGATGCCGGTTCCCGCCGAGGCGATGGAGCTGATCCGCATGATCAGCTCGTCCGGCGATGCGTTGTTGAGGGTCATCAACGACGTCCTGGACTTCTCCAAGGTGGAAGCCGGGAAACTGGAACTGGAGGTCGCGCCCTTCGAACTCCGCCGGTGCCTGGAAGAAAGTATCGGCCTCTTTCGAGCCGCGGCCGCAGACAAAGGTTTGCGCCTGGTTTGCGAACTGGCGCCGGCCTTGCCCGCATGGGTTGCCGGAGACCAAACCCGCTTGCGGCAGGTGGTCATGAACCTGATCTCGAACGCGTTGAAGTTCACCAGTTCGGGTGAGGTGGTCCTGACGGCCGGCCTCGAACGGCGGGACGAGAGCTTCTATTGCATCGCTATCGAGGTTCGCGACACCGGCATTGGGATTGCGCCGGACCAACTGTCTCGCCTGTTCTCCGCGTTTCAACAGGCCGACGCGTCCATTAGCCGCCGCTATGGAGGAACCGGCCTCGGTCTGGCGATCTCCAAGCGGCTGGTCGAGACCATGGGAGGGTCGATCGACGTGGAGTCCCGGCCCGGCGAGGGCGCGCGCTTTCGCTTCACGGTGTTGATGAGCCCTGCGCGGGAACCCGCGGCGGTCGAGGCCGCTCCGCCGTCATCGGTCCTCGCCGCCAGTCGATTGCGGGTGTTGGTGGCGGAAGACAATCTAATCAACCAGAAAATCGTCGTGATGCTGCTGGCGAAACTCGGGGTCAAAGCGGACCTGGCGTCGGACGGTTCGCAGGCCATCGCGGCGGCAACGGAACGTCCTTACGATCTGGTTCTGATGGACGTGCAAATGCCCGTGGTGGACGGCTTGGCCGCTACTCGTGAAATCCGCAGCCGTCTCCCTGCCGGCCGTCAGCCCATGATCTACGGCCTGACCGCCCACGCCACTACGGAATACCGCGACATCTGCCTCGGCGCCGGGATGGATGGGTATTTGACCAAGCCTTTGGACCGGGCGAAGCTTCAGCATCTGGTCGCGGAATTGTCGTCCCTTCAGAAGACTCCCGCCTGACGCCGGCCTCGGCCCCCGATTCGGAACCGCCTGCGCCTGGAGATTGGCCATTTTGTGGGCATGCTTTAGCTTTGCCCAGAGGCACGCGCAACACGCCTTACGCAGGCCGAACCGCCTGCGCCACCACAACAGGTCTCGCATTTTCGGGGGTGGGGGCAGGCGGTGCCGCCTGCCTCGCCCGCTTGCGGGCGATTCTGTCACAGCTTCGCGCGTCGCGTGTTTGCAGATAGTTGCCGAGCCGCGACCGCGGGGAGCGGTTGGCCGGGCGCCGATTCTCGCCAGATCGGCTAAATACCCGCCTCGCCCCCACTGCTCCCCCTGCCATGCGATATACTCCCGCCATGAAGCTGTTTCCAATCCTATTGTGTTGTTCCCTCGCCGCCCTCGCGCAGGACGAGCCCCCGCAACCGGGCGGCCGCGGCGGCCGAGGCAACGAAGATCCCGTCAATACGCGAACATTCTCGAGCCTGCGCGCGCGCCAGATCGGCCCCGCCATGATCTCCGGCCGCGTTTCGCAAGTCGCCATGTTCCCCGACGACTCCAGCCACTACCTGGTGGCCGAAGCCTCGGGCAACATTTTCATGACCACCAACAACGGCACCACCTGGACCCCCGTATTCGACAACTACGGATCGTATTCCATCGGTTGGATCACGATCGACCCCAAAAACCCGTCGATCGTGTGGGTGGGCACCGGCGAAAACAACAATCAGCGCAGCGTCTCCTATGGCGACGGTGTTTACAAGAGCGAGGATGGCGGCCGCACGTTCCGGAACGTGGGTCTGAAACTGACCGAGCATATCGCCCGCATCGTGGTGGATCCGCGCGATTCCAATGTGGTCTATGTCGCCGCGCCCGGGCCCCTGTGGAAAGGCGGCGGCGAGCGCGGTCTCTATAAGACCACCGATGGCGGCAAGACCTGGTCGCAGAGTCTCATCAAAGTGGACGACTACACCGGTTGCTCCGACGTCGTGATGGACCCCAAAAACCCCGACGTTCTCTTCGCCGCCACACACCAGCGCCAGCGATCCTACTTCGGCATCATCCACGGCGGACCGGGCAGCGCTCTATGGAAAACCATCGACGCCGGCAAGACCTGGACCAAGGTTACCAGCGGCATTCCCACCGGCGACCTGGGCCGCATCGGCCTCAACTACGCGCCCACCAATCCCAACATGATCTACGCCATGATCGAGGCCAACGACAACCGCGGCGGTCTGTTCCGCTCCACCGACGACGGCGCCACCTGGGAGCGCCGCAACCCCTCCGATCAGCAGGGTCAGTATTACGCCAAGGTAGTGGTGGATTCCGGCGACCCCGAGCGCGTCTACGTGATGGGCGTCAATATCGAAGTTTCCGACGATGGCGGCCGCACCTTCAGCCAGCTTCCCACGCGCGACAAACACGTGGATAACCACGAGATCTGGGTCGATCCCAAGAACAATAACCACTACTTAGTAGGTTGCGACGGCGGTCTCTACGAAAGTTATGACCGCGCCGCTACCTGGATCTTCAAAGCCAACCTGCCCACCGCCCAGTTCTACGACGTCGCCGTCGACGAGGACGCGCCCTTTTATCGCGTCTACGGCGGCACGCAGGACAATAACAGCGTCGGTTGCGCCGCCCGCACGAAGAATACTACGCTCACCAATGCCGATTGCTTCGTGACCAATGGCGGCGACGGCTTCTACTCGCGCGTGGACCCCAAAGATCCCAACACCATTTACGCCGCCAGCCAGAATGCCGGCATCGTGCGCTTCGACAAGCGCACCGGCGAGCGCGTCTCCATCGAACCGCAACCGGCCAAGGGCGACCCCGCCCTCCGCTGGAACTGGGACGCGCCATTCATGATCAGCCCGCACTCCAATACGCGCCTGTATATCGGCTCGCAGAAGCTCTATCGCAGCGACGACCGCGGCGATTCCTGGGCGCCCGTGAGCCCCGACCTCACCCGCCAGTTGGACCGCAACAAGCTGCCCCTGATGGGCAAGATCTGGCCCATCGACGCCATCCAGAAGAACATCTCCACGGCGCTCTACGACAACATCTCGTCCATGGCCGAATCTCCCAAGAAGGAAGGCCTGATCTACGTCGGCACCGACGACGGCCTAGTGCAGGTCACCGAGGATGGCGGCAAGCACTGGAACAAGATCGATAAGCCCGCCGGCGTGCCCGAGAACGCCTACGTGCAGCGCATCGTGGCCTCGCAGCACGACGCCGGCACGGTCTACGTGGCTTACGAGAATCATCAGAACGGCGACTTCATGCCGTATCTCATCAAGAGCACCGACACCGGCAAGACCTGGGTCAACATTTCCGGCAACCTGCCCGAACGCGGCGGTGTCTACGCCATCGCCGAAGACCACGTCAACAAGAACCTGGTCTTCGCAGGCACCGAGTTCGGACTCTACTTCACCACCATCGGCGGCGAAAAGTGGATCAAACTGAACGCCGGCCTGCCCACCACCATGATCCGAGACCTCGTCATCCAGAAGCAGATGGACGACTTAGTAATCGGCACCTTTGGCCGCAGTATCTACGTGCTCGACGACTATAGCCCGCTACGTACGGCAACCCCCGAAATGTTGCAGAAAGAGAGCGCCATCTTCCCCGTACGCAAAGCGCTGGAGTATGTGGCGTTCAATCCCGGCGGCGACTTAGGCACCGCCCATTTCACCACTCCTAACCCGCCCGTGGGCGCCAGCATCACTTACAATCTGAAAGACGCCATCCGCACCAAAGCGCAGGAGCGTCAACAGCGCGAGCGCCAGGCGGCGCAACGCGGCGAAACCCCGTATCCCACCCCCGAAGAACTCCGGGCCGAAGCTTTGGAAGAGCCCCCGGCAATCCTGGTGACCATTAAGGACGCCAAAGGCAACGTGGTCCGCCGGCTGGACGAGGCCGCCACGCAAGGCTTGCATCGCATCACCTGGGACCTTCGCAGTCAAGGAATCGGCTTGGCGCCGTCCGTCCCGTTGGGTGGCGGCGGCGCGGGAGGTGGTGGCCGCGGCGGCGCGGGTGGTGGCGGCGGCCGCGGTGGCGCTGGCGGTGGTGCCGGCGGCGGTGGTGGTGGCGCTGGCGGCGGTGGCAATATCGACCCCGAGCAGTTGGCGGCATTCGGCGGAGGCCGCGGCGGTGGCGGCGGAGCCTTCGTGCTGCCCGGCAAGTACACCGTGTCGCTCGCCAAGCGGGTCAACGGCGTGGTGACGGAGCTGCCCGGTTCGGAGAGCATCGAGGTAGTGGGCGCCACTCCTGCCACGCTGGAAGAGCGGACTGCCATGATCGAGTTTCAGGACAAGCTGGGCAAGCTCCAGAAGGCCCTCACAGCGACCCAGGAAGCCGCCACCGAAGCCGCCACGCGTCTCGATTCCATCAAGCGTGCGATTGATGCCATGCCCGCGCTTCCCCCCAAACTCCACGAGACGGCGCTCGGTCTCCAGCGGGATCTCGACGCCATCAACCTGGCGCTGAGCGGCGACCGCATCTGGCGCTCCCACAATGAGGGGGTGCCGGCGTCGATCTCCGAGCGCATTCAGGCCGCCGGCAGTTCCGGGCGTGGCACCGGCCATCCCACCAAGACCTCCATGGAGCAATATCAGATCGGCTCCGACGAGCTTGCCGCTCAGATTCCCAAGCTGAAGAAGCTGATCGACACCGATATCAAGAATCTGGAGAAGCAACTCGACGCCGCCGGCGCGCCTCCCACCCCGGGCCGCCTGCCGGATTGGAAGGGTGGAAAATAGACTCGCCGGCGGGGGCCTCTGCGGACAGGGGCCCCCGATCGCTTCAGGAGTCGTCACGAATTCGCGGTGGCCGCCGCCTTGCATTTTCGAGCCGCGACTGAAGGGAGCGATCATTTTCCCGATAGGCACTTATGCCCGGCTTCAACCGCAGACAGTCCCGGCTTACCATCGTCGCCCTTTGTCTCCTCCTCCTCTGTGCCTGGCGTTATTACCGCAAGACAATCTACCTTCAACTACCGGGCTTGATCGACACTCCCAGTGACTTCAAGCCCTACTATCTAGCCGCGCAAAACATCGTGCACGGTAACAGCCCCTTCTTAGCAGAGGGTTATATCTACCCGCCGCTTCTCGCATTCCTGGTAACTCCCCTGGCGGAACTCGACTACGTAACGGCGCGCCGGACCTGGTTTCTTCTGTCTCAACTATTCCTGATCGCCTCCGCCTTCCTCTTATGGCGATCTTTCGGCCGCGACTGGACCGCCGCATGCTGGATTGCCTTCGTGTGGGCGATGGGAGGATCCGCGGCGGAAGCCCTCGGTCTCGGCCAAGTGGGACCGCTGTTGACGCTCTTAGTCGTCCTGGCCTTCACCAGCCGGCGCTGGCGGCCCGCCGCGGTGTCGTTGGGGTTCGCCATCAAGATCTTCCCCGGAATCCTCGGCGTCGCAGTTTTGCTTCGCGGAGATCGCCGCTCGGTCCGATGGCTGTTCCTTGGCGCGTCGATCGCCACGTTCTTGCCGTGGGCCGCGGTGGCGAGCTTCCTCCACGGCCCTGTCGGCCTCTCTGCCGGTGGCGCATGGACCGGCACGCCCGCAACCCTCAGTTGGTCGCTGCCTTCGGTAGTTCTGCGTATCCTCGACCCGCCCCGGCAAGTCTATCCGCTTCCTCGCGACTGGGTGGTGGGCACCGACCTGCAACATTTCCGGCTGCCTCTCGCTTCCAGCGTGGCCGCGCTGGCCACCGCCCTGCTCACGCTGTGCGCCGGGCTTTTTGCGCTGACACGGTCGGTACGCAACCGGCTTGCCGAAGATCAAGTCCCATGGGCGATGGCCGCCTTGATCTCTCTTGCGCTCGCCGCTTCGCCGGTGGGCTGGACACACTACCAGGTACTCCAATATCCGGGAGTGGCGTTACTCTTGACTTACACCTGGCGCCGGCGGCAATGGATGCAGCTTATCGCCGCTCTCGCCCTGGCCGGCCTGCTCTATCCGATACCCGTCTCCATCCTGGGGGATTACTATCTTCGCTACCACGCATGGACCGCGAATTCCCTCGGTACGCTCTATGTATGGACGTCCGTGACGCCACTCGCTTCGCTCGGCTTATTCGCCCTCTTTCTGAGGCAGGCGCGGGGACTGCCCGGGATTCCAGCGGACTCAACGTCAGTTCCGTCCCTTTCGCGGCCAGGCGAATAGTGGTCGCGGTGTCTTGCCGCTACGGTTCAAGCAGCCCCAGAACGCCGCCGGCCGGTATTCCCCCGGCTCACCGGGCCCTTTCGGGAGCAGCAGGGCCGCCGGATCCGGACCTCCCTCCTCGTCATATGCGCCTTAACTGGAGAACGGGCAGACTCGGCTCGGCTAATTCAAAAGGGGTGTATAATGCATTTCAATTTCGCTATTTATAGTTGAGCCGAACTGAATGGAAAACGCACCGATGGCTAAAGCCGATCCCGATATTCCCAAACCTCCGGCCGCCCCGGGAGCGCAAAAGCGAGCGAAAGCATCGCAATTCTCGCTTTATCTCATTCCGCTGGCGACGGCCATGCTGCTGGCGGTTTGCTTTGCCATTTACTACCTCACGTACGTGCAGCCACACCGGGAGTATCTGTTGAACCGCAACTATCGGGTGCTCGCCACGCTAGGCGAGCAAATGTCCGAGACCCTGGCCAACCAGACGGCGACCTTGACCAGCTATGTCAATGCTTTCGAAAACGGTGAGTTCTTCGACACCATGAAGCCCAGGCCCACGGTCTTGCGGACCCATGGAAAGCGCGACGTGCTGTTCAACCGGAAAGACGCACTGCAACACGATGGCCCCTTCGGGATGAGCGCCGACTTTCATTCTTTCGCGCCGCGCTTGAATCATGTAGACATCCGGCATATTATGCCCTCCGACCCCCGGAGCGCGGTGGCTCCCGATCTGATTCGCCGTGACGGGCAGTGGATGTTTCAGCTCGCCGCTGTCGATCATGATCGCGACCACCAAGCCAGCGCCACCATCAGCCTACAGGATCTTTCCCTTTCTTTCAGCCCGTCGATTATGGATACCTTCGACGACGTGCTCATCGCGGACGAAGAGGGCAGGATCGTCTTTCAGAAACAAAAAATCGGACCTCATTTCTCGAACCTTTCGGACTTGATGGGAAGCGCGGCTCAAACGAACGCCAAACAAGGTGAGGCAAATAAAGGCGGCGCGTCGAAAGTCGACAACAGCGGCGCTCCCCAGGAGGCGTCCGAGCATTTGATTGAAATGGATCTTGCCGGCGTGCCCTACATGATTTTCCTTGAGCCGGTCACCATCGACCTGAATCCCAGCCATGGTGTGGAGAAAAAGCAGGCGCGGCGCTTTACGTTGTCCGGGCTGGTGCCTTCGCGCCGTTTTCGATGGCAATCTCTGGCGATTTCCTATCAGGCCGTCATTTTGCTCTCGTCAGTCTTTTTGTTATTTTGTCTCTGCACCCCGATCATCAAGATCTGTTTTCAAAATGAGCGGGAGCGGCTGCGCGTCCGTGAGATCGTGCTGTTGCCGCTCCTGTTCGCCGCCATCGCGGGAGCGCTCACATCGATTTGCCTGCAGACGATCTACTTCAACTTACGGCATGACGATACCGATACGGAACTCGAGAATCTCTCTAGACAAATGCAGGACAACATCAAGGCCGAGATTACAGCGATGCGCGCCCAACTCGTCGCGATATGCCATCAACCGGATCTCCAGGAAGATTGGCGTTATCAGGACGATCTGCGTTCTCCCCGGCTGGCCTGCTCGGTAACCGGTTCGGTATGCAATGTCATCCGGACGAACGTATTGGAATCGGAATTTCCGGATGCGGAATCCCCGCCCTACCCCTATTTCAGCAGCTTTTTCCTGACTGACGCTCAGGGGAGACAAACCGTGAAATGGTCGCCAATGAAGGTCGCGACTCCGTTGATTGACGTCAGCGGCCTTGACTTTTTCCGGCGTCTCGACTCCGACCACCACTATTTCTTTCTCGGCGAGGTTGACCCGTTCCGTTTTGATTCCCTATTGCCGCCCAATCAGGACAACTACGTCGGGGTGCTTGGAATGAGGACGTCCGATTGCGCCGGCCTGGAATCGGGCGCGGCTGGATTTGCATTCTTGAGTGCTGAACCTCTCAGCTTGATCGATCCTAAGTTGCCTCTCGGATTCGGTTTTGCGCTGGTGGACGACACCGGGCAGGTTCTGTTTCATTCCGACAAGTATCGCAACAACCGGGAAAACATTCTTGTCGAAACCAGGAACGACGGTGAACTGACGGCGTCCATCTACGGACATTCCAACCGGGACAACTTCTCGGTTGATTATCGCGGGAGTGAGTTTCGGGCCCGCGTCGTTTCCGTTCCGGGAGTAACGCAGGCCCCCTGGTCGCTCATCGTCTACAAAGACGTCCAATATGCGCAGACATACGATCTCGAAGTCATTACCATGGCTGGCATGCTCCTGTTTCTTTACCTGGGCCTTCCTGCGCTGCTGGGGTGTGTCGTTTATTTCGTCCTGAGGCCCGTGTATGTGCCGGAATGGCTATGGCCTTCCGAATCGGCGCAGGATCTTTATCGATTCCAGATCTTGGCCGGGGTGGTGATGCTGGTACTCTCGGCTACGCTGACTTTTCTGAGACCTATCGAAGAGAGTCTTTATGCGGCGGCGGCAGCCGGCTATTTAACCCTGATCATCGTCGTCTGGAGTACACTTTCCGGTCAGCCGCCGGTCCGCCGCGGCAGGGCCCACGCGTGGATCTGCCGTCTGACCGCGCCTCCCATAGTCGGATGGCGTGTCTTGATCGGTGTGTTGTTGGTTCCGGCTAAGCTGGTACTCAGGCACCGACGCTTTGAGGTTGCACGATGGCTGTTCCCAAAGCGCCCGTATCGGTCTCTCTATTATATCCGCGCTTTTGTTTTACTTGCCGTCGCAGCCATCCTGCCCCCGCTGTCTTTTTTCCGGAACAGCATGCGTGTTGAAGACTACCTGCACATCCGCGCGGCCCAATTGCATGCCGCCATGGCATGGAACTCAAGGGAGCGGATGATTGAGAAACTGGATAAAGACGTTCCGGGGCTCTCGCAAAGGAAGGTGAGGGCGGATGCCGATGGCAAACCGGTGAATCGATGCGGCGCGATATGGGACTTTTACCTCGGAAGCTACTTCGATACCAAGGTGCATCGGGAAAAAAAGGACCCGTATCCAAAGCACTCTTCGGATTATCTCTCCGACCGTTTCTTGCGCTTCGCTCATTTTTTGCACCATTCCTTTAACGATATCGGCGCGGAAGCGCTCGGTGTTTTGAGAAATCCTGCGCTGCCGGAAGATGTGTATGTCGCCAAGCCGCCGCCCGAGGTGGGGGGATCCGCACCGCCGCACCAAGCACCTGTCGATTTGCCTGAATGGGAATGGAAATGGGGGGGAGGCGATGAACGCTTACTATTGCTACTGCACGAGGGCGCCGACAGTGCCAATACTTGTGCAGTCGACTGGCCGGGCGCACCGATCAAAGGCGATCTGGTGGTATCGTCCAAAGCTCCCACTAGCCGGGTCTCCACTTACTCTAATGTTCTTACCGGGCTCGTGGTAACGGTGGTGCTTGGAATCTTATTCCGGCTGACCCGGAGAATTTTCCTATTCGATCTTAGCGAGCCGCTTTCGATCTCTCCCCCGAAACTTAAAGACTTACTGAAGGGCGTGGGCAACGTGCTCGTGTTGCCGGCCTCCCGGGATGATTGGTCGCCGGAACTGGCAGGCGCCGGCGCGCCGCGAATCGACATTCGGCGCCTTGCCGCGGAAGCGGATTGGGGCGAGAAGCCCGATGCGGCGACGTTGCCGGGGGCAGGCCCAATAGTGGTTGAAAACTTCGACTGGGAACTGGCCGACCCGAATACCAATCGGCAGCGGCTTATCCTGATGGAGCGCTTAGTTGCGCATTCGCGCCAGGTCATAGCCGTGAGCGCCGTAGACCCATTTCCCTTCATGATCGACCATTGCGGACCTGAGACGGAAGAGGATGCCGGCCGTTGGGCTACGGTTCTAGGGGCCTTCACACGAATCAATCTTGGCCACCAATCGTCATGGACCATCGGTGCGCCGATGACAGAAGAGCTTCAGGCCCTTTTGCAGGAATGCCGCGTGCAGCCCGAACTGCGCCGGGTTGCTGAGGATCTCTGGCCCTCATGGAAGCTTTATCCTCTCGATGGAGAGCGGGTAGTGTCCGAAGTGGGGGAGAGGGCGGCGCAATATTACGAGCTCGAATGGCGCTCTTGCACGAAGGAAGAACATTTCCTGCTGACGGGACTTGCCCGGGATGGCATGGTGAACCCCATGAACCCGGCCAGCCTGCGGCAGTTGCTGCGCCGGAAATTGATAGTCCTGGACCCCCAGCCCCGGATCATGAATGAAAGCTTCCGGCGATTCGTTCGCGCGCAGGCTGGCATTTCCATGCAAGAGGATTGGGAGGCGGAGGCCGCCGGCAGTGGCTGGGGCAAGGCACGTGGATCGCTTGCCACGGTACTGGTCTTGGTGGGACTGTTCCTGCTTGCAACTCAGCAGCAATTCCTGCAGACATCCGCGGGCGTGCTTACCGCCGCGGGAGGAGGCGTGGCGGCGCTCTTGAAATTGATCGGGGTGGTGCAGGGGAGGAGTTCGGACGGGTGAATTTTGCCGGTATCCGGTTTTCCACGGCGGGAGACCTGGAGGCCGCTCGTCTATGGCATCTGAACCAACTTTGCCGGCATCCGGCCGCTCCGCTCCTCCTGCTGCGCGCCGCGAAATAGGTGAAAAGGGCTATCCACTTGACTCAGGCGATAGCGCAGGCAGCGGCTTTGTGGGGCGCTCCCCGTGGACCGCGGCGGACACCTCGTCTGCTCCCGGCGCGCCGGCCAGAGGGCCGACTGCGAGCGACGGCGCCCTCTCCACCTCGCTCCTCGGATGGAGGCGACCCGACTGAAGTGGATAGCCAGTCACGAACCGTCTCCCTCTCTCTGCGAATTTTCCCCGAAAAGCCCGTTAGTCCCCGCAAGCCGGCTTGCGTCAGGTGCGGGAGCCTCGGCGCTCTCCGGACGGCCCAGCGAAGCCAGAGCCGGCGCGATCGACCGTCGTCGAGCCGATGACCGGCAGAATCAGGTGCGCGTGGCGGCGCTGGTAGCCGAACGCCGGCAGGAACGTAAAGGCTGCCGCCAAGTCAACCACCGGCAGCAATCGCACGACATATTTCATGAGATGGAATTGTCGAATTCCGATTCTATCCCGGATTTGATATGCTTTCCGCTGACGGAGGGGGACACACGAATATGATGCGATGGGCCAGGTTTGCACTCGCAGCCGGAATGATGCTGGCGTTGGCGTGGGCGCAACAACGCGCGGGCCGCGGACCGGCCTTCCAGGCGAAGCCGGAAGACCTCGCGCAGTTCGGCGCCAAGAGCCAGCAGATCGAAGATCTGGTGCAGCAAGCCAAGGCCAAGCACCCCGATCCCGATCTGGTGGGCGACGTCGAAGTATTCGCCAAAGCCGGCCGGTTCCTGCAGGAGTTTCCGGAACTGATCAACAGCCAGAACGCCGTCGACCACGCCATGACTGTGCTCGACCGCGGCATCGAACGCGCCAACCAGTTGCTGGCCGGCACTTCGCCGTGGAATACCGGAAGAAAGCAGATTCACGCCTACTATTCCTCGATCGACGGCTCCCTGCAGCCGTACGCCGTCACGCTTCCCGAAGCCTACGACCCAGAGAAGCCCACACGCCTCTACGTGTGGCTGCACGGACGCCAGAACAACACTACGGAGAGCGAGTTCATGTTCGCGCAACAGAGTTTCCGTCCGGGCAACGTGGCCGATCAAGGGCAGATTCAGATCGATCTGTTCGGCCGCATCAACGGCGCGGGGTGGCACTGGGGCGGTGAGGCCGACGTGTTCGAGGGCATTGCCGCTATGCAGAAGCGCTTCAAGATCGACGACAAGCGGATCGTCATTCGCGGCTTTTCGCAAGGCGGCGAAGGCTCCTGGCATATCGCGCTGCATCATCCGGATCGCTTCGCGGCGGCCGAGATCGGCGCCGGGACGTGGTCGCGGCGCGCGCAGATGCCGGGCCTTGAGCCCTATCAGCTCGCGGTGCTGAAGATCTGGGAAAAGATGGAGGAGTGGGCGCTCAACGCCTTCAACCTTCCACTGGCCGCGCACGACGGCGACGCCGACACCCAGACCAATGCGATCCCCTCTTTTCCGCCGGGCACACCGTCTCGCGGGCAACTGGAGAGCTCGCTGCACGCCCGCGCGCAGCTCGAAAAAGAGGGCTTCCACGCCGAGGGCGAGCCCGACAATTTGCACATGGCAGGCACGCCCGATATCTTTCTCCTGTCGCTGAACACCGGGCACGGCACCAGCCCGCTGGTGCGGCAACGCCTGGATGCTTTCCTGAAGGAATGGGGCGACAAAGGGCAGACGTCGCCCGAGCACATCAAGTTTGTGACTTACACCGCGCGCTACGACCGCGATTACTGGGTGACCGTGGACCAGCTCGGCAAGCACTATGAACGGGCCGACGTGGACGCCGAGCGCAGCGATGGCGGCGCAGCCTACGCCATCCAAACGCACAACGTGGAGCGCCTGGTGCTGCGCGAGACGGAGCACGCCAAGAGCATCAAGATCGACGGCGCCGATCTGAAAGTTAAAGCGGGACCCGAGATCGCGCTGCTGAAGACGGGCGGCGTGTGGAAACCGGATCCGGTACGCAAATCGATTGCGCTCCACAAAGTGCATGGACTACAGGGGCCCATCGACGACGCATTTCTCGATCCCTTCCTGTTAGTGCGTCCCACCGGCACGCCGTGGAACGACGCCGTGAACCAGCAGGCGTTGCGCAGCCTGGCGCGCTTCCAACGCATGTGGGGAAAGTTTTTCCGCGGCCATCCCTTCGTGAAAGACGACAAGGATGTCACCCTGGCCGATATGTCGAAATACCACGTGGTGCTGTTCGGCGACCCCGGCAGCAATAAAGTGATGGCGAAAGTGATGGCCAAGCTGCCGGTCCAGTGGACCAAGGAGAGCGTCACGCTGGCGGGCAAAAGTTATCCGGCCAACGAAAACTTTCCGGCGATGATCTATCCCAATCCGCTGATGTACGGCAAGTATGTCGTGCTGAATACCGGCCTGACCATCACCGACGCCGAATACAACGGCGACTACGGCATGCCGCGCTGGGGCGACTACGCGGTGGTGAAGGTAAAGGACGGCGCCGAGGTACCGGACCTGGTGACGGCAGGACTGTTCGACGAGAAGTGGCAGATCGAAAAATGACGTAGCTGCCGGCGCCTTCTCAGCGAGCCGCGACTGTCAAGGAGCGGAGGGTTCCGCTTAGAAAGAGAGCCTCGCGCTCAACTGGAATTCGCGGCCAGGGGTGGAGGCTTCCGTGATGGTGCCGAATTGCGGCGTGTTGACGAAGCGATTCGGCGTTCCCAGGTTGGAATGATTGAGAGCATTAAAGGCCTCGGCCCGCATCTCCAGGCGCACTCGTTCCGCGACGGCAAAAGATCGCGTCATCGCAACGTCCATGGTCTGCATCCCCGGCCCATAAACCGTATTGCGGCCCAGGTTGCCGAAGGTGTACGCCGCGGGTGTTGCGAATGCGGCTGGGTTGAACCATGCGTTGGTGTTGCCGGTACCCGGCCCGAAGACCGGCTGGCCGGTATAGTTGGCGCGAATCGGGTTCTCGCCCACCACCGTGCCGGCGTTGGCCGTGTCGCCGTACACCGAAATGGTAAAAGGGAAACCGCTCTGCACCTGGTACAGCGTGGAGGCCCTCCAGTTGCGGGTCAGCGACTGAACGGCGCGCCCGTGCCCCAACCCGGGAATCTCATATACCGCGCTCAACACAAAGCGGTGCCGCACATCGCACGCCGGACCTTTTTCGGCGTCGAGATCGCGGCTGTTCTGCGGAACCGCCGATTCGAACATCGGCGAGCGGAAATCCGGCGCGTCGCTCAGGTTCTTGGAGTAGGTGTAATTCGCCAGCAAGGTGAGCCCTTTGGAATATCGCCGCCGGAGGTTGACGTATCCCGCGTCGTACCAACTTCTCGCCGTGTCCTGGAGCATATTCACGGTGCTTACCGGAAAGGTAAGACCCGTCGATGCCACGTTCGCGGGAATCACCGTACCGGGCAGGAAGGTCGCCGTCGGATAGGGCCGCCGCGGCTGCAAGGGTGCCCGGCCCGGGCAGGTCGTTGTTGATCAGGTCCGATCGCTGCAGGTGGAAGCCGCGCTCGCCCTGATATCCCATCTCAAGTGTCATATCGTGCCCCAGGCTCTTCTGGACCGACGCGCTCCGCTGCTGGATGTACTGCGAGGGCGCGTGCGGATCGAACGCCGTGAAGCTCACCACCGTGCTCCCCAGCACCGGCTGCGGGAAATTGAAGCCGTGCAGATGCTACAGGATTACACGCCGCTGCCCAATATGGAGAACGGCATGATGCGGGCAGTGCAGTACTGACAATTAACGGGGAGCAGGTTGGATGTTTAGTGCCACCATGGCCGCGCCTACTTGGCTGTCAACAACCCGTGGATCCGCAGCCAGTCGGCCAGCCGCGCGGGCCAGGTAGACAGCACCGGATCGTTCGGCGCCAGTCCCACGCCGTGGGGTCCGCGTTCGTAGATGTGCAGTTCCGCCGGCACGCCGGCTTTGCGCAGGGCGGAGTAGAACATCACGCTGTTCTCTACCGGGACAGTGGCGTCGGTAGTAGTGTGAAACAGGAACGTTGGCGGAGTCTCCTTCGTTACCCGCAGCTCATTGGAGAGGTTTTCCACCAGCTTCGGGTCGGGGTTATCTCCCAACAGGTTTCGCCGGGATCCGGCGTGGGCGAACGCGCCGAACGTGATCACCGGATAGCACAGCACCATGAAATCCGGCCGGCTGCCAGCCCGGTCAATGGCGTCGGCGGCGCTGGCGTTACCGGCGTCGAAGTGGGTTCCCGCGGTGGACGCCAGATGCCCGCCCGCCGAGAATCCCATGATGCCGATGCGGTCCGGCTGCAATCCGTATTCCGCCGCCCGCGACCGCACAATCCGGATGGCGCGCTGCGCATCCTGCAACTCGATGGGATGGTGGTAGCGCGGTCCCAGGCGATACTTCAGCACGAAGGCCGAAACGCCCAGGCTGTTCAGCCACTTTGCCACGGCGTAGCCTTCCTTGTCCATGGAGAGTGTCTGGTAGCCTCCGCCCGGACAGATCACCACGGCCGTTCCCGCGCCGCTGCCCTTCGGCAGGACGTAGGGAGTGAGCGATGGCTGGTCCTCGGGCTGTGTTCCCTGTGCGCTCGGTGCACCCGCCGGCCAGAGCAATTCGGCCTTCGGCTCCTGTGCTTGGAGACCGGCAGTTGCCAAAGTGAGAGCCAATACGATTCGCGGTAGTGTCATGGTCTAAGCTTGGCGCAAGAGGCGCCGTCTTTCAAGTCCTGGCGCGGGTATACTGGCAGTCGAGGGGACGATGAAACATTGTAATCACCTGAAAGAGAGTCCGCGAGCGAAACCTCGCGCCGCCGGTTGCGAGGAATGCCTCAAGATGGGAGATAGCTGGGTACACCTGCGGGCGTGTCTGGAGTGCGGTCACGTGGGCTGTTGCGATTCCTCCAAGAACAAGCACGCCACCAAACACTTTCACGCCACGCATCACCCCCTGATGCAGTCCATCCAACCGGGCGAGGATTGGATCTGGTGCTACGTGGACGAAGTGGTTCTCTGAGGCGGCCACTTTGTGCGATGCTCCCAGAGGCGAAAGTGCCGACGGGCATGCGGGGACCTCCCGGCCGCGGGACGCGCCAGTCCGGGCATCCACAACCCGCGGCCTGCCCGTCTCACCGAGCCGCGACGTAAAGGAGCGGAGTCCCGACGCCTCAAAGTGGCCCTCAGTGGAAGACACGGCGAAGAAACAGCGAAAAACCAGGACGCACCGACCGCGTCTTCATCACCTTTTGGTGGCCCACAGGGCCATGAGACACTCCTTGACAATCGCGGCCCGGTGAGAGGGGCGGGCCGGCCAGGGGTCCGGGCCGCGGACGAGGCCTCCGCCCCACAACTGATCCGGTGCCCGGGTGCGGGGACTAGGCCAAGCTTGAAGCGACTCGTGAAGCATATTGCCGAACTGCTAGATTATGCTAGATTAGCCCGCTAATTTGGACAGCAGTGACTTGTGATACACTCTTCCAAAGGTTCCGATGCTGTCGGCGGCGTCCGGCGATTTTAGCCCGGATCGATGGCCGCCGCGCTGGATCGCAGGCTTCGGATGGGGGCTCTCCTCATGTTTCGAATCTCTCTCGCAGGTCACCGCAGCGCGCCGCTTTCAGCAATCGTTTTATTCTGGGCCATTGCGGGCGCGATTCAGGCGCAGCCATTCATCGCGGGTCGCGGAATCGTGAACGCCGCGAGTTATGCGCCACCGGGCGTGCCGGGCGGGTCGATTGCTCAGGGCTCGCTCTTCACGATCTTCGGCGCGAATCTGGGGCCGGCGACGGGCGTTCAGGTGTCTGCGTTTCCGCTGCAGACCTCGTTCCAGGGCGTTTCGGTGCGTATCGCGCAAAACAGTAGCGGGGTGGACGCGATCCCGGTCTACGTGCAGGCGAACCAGTTGAATGTCATCATGCCGTCGACTGCTCCGCTCGGCCGGGTCTCCGTGAAAGTGACTTACAATGGCGCCGGCAGCAACCCTGCGCCTGTTACCGTAACGGCGTCGAGCCCGGGAATCTTCACCATTGCCGGTGGTGCGGGACCGGGGGTGGTCCAAAACTTCGTATCGGCAAGCAGTCTGCCGGTGAATTCCACCCAGGCGACGGCAATTCCGGGCCAAACGCTGATTCTTTACGGAACGGGTCTCGGCGCAGGGTTGAACGCCGACAATGTCGCGCCGCAGGCCGGCAACCTGCCGGTGAGCGTGGAGGTATTCGTCGGAGGCGCGGCGGCTCAGACCACCTATGCGGGAAGAAGCCCGTGCTGCTCCGGGCTCGATCAGATTGCCTTCGAGGTGCCGTTGAACGCGACTCCAGGCTGCTGGGTGCCGGTGCAAGTAAGAACAGCCGGTCTGAATATGAGCAATGCAGCCACCATCGCGATATCCACAAATGGGGCGCCATGTTCCACGCAAGGCAACCCGTTGGCGACGCAGGTTGTGCAGGGCGGCACCGTCGGCCTGATCTCCCTCGAAAGGCACAACCAACAGGATGGTATCGACTTTACTACCGTCCAGACCGATACCGACGATTATGCCAGCATGGTCTCCGGAGCTTTACCGGGCGGGCCTTTCGGCTTCAACCAACTCGGTTCGCTGCCACCGGCGGGGAGTTGCACGTTTTACGCGGCCGCCGGCCAGACGGTCGCGCCGAGCTATCGGCCGCTGCTGCTGTCAGCTCTAAGCGGCGGTACGTTAGTCCCGGCCGCCGCGGGGTTATCGATCTCTAATGGGACCGCGTCGGCTACGGTCGGTCTTTTGGCGGGAGTGAACATGGCTGCCCTGGCCGGCACTGAAGACCCAAGCTCCACGCTTTTTCTCGACGGGTCGGGCTTCACGGTCACGGGGACGGCATCCGGAACCGTGGGGGCGTTCCAGGCGGCGGTGCCGCCCGCGATTCCGCTCACCTGGACGAATCGCGCCCAAATCACCACCGTGAACCGAGGCCAGAGCCTCACACTGAACTGGTCGGGAAGCGGCAATGGGACGGTGCTGATTGTGGGCGGCAATTAAGATCAGCCGACCAATGCGAGCGGATGGTTTCTCTGCGCGGCGCCATTGGCGGCCGGAACGATTACGGTGCCGTCGTTTGTGCTCCAGGGAATTCCGCCGAGCCGATCGACTCTGCAACAATCCGCCGGATACCTCCAAATGACTGTACTGCCGGCTTCGCCCGCAAGTTTCACCGCCACGGGCTTGAGTGCTGGCCTCGCCTGGTCTCTTTTATGGAACGACCAGACGGTGCTTTTCCAATGAGGGGGCCAATCGCATGACTGATTCGCTCTCGACCCGGAAGATATTCAGTCGCGGCTGGCGGCTCGCTTTGCTGATCGCGGTTGCGGTGATGAGCGTCGGCTGTCCGGACCCCAATGGCAGCGACGACACGGTGACGCGTGTGGAAAAGTGGACCCTCCATGGGATACTCTACGAGATTGAGTTCAACACGTTTGGGAACGTGGTTGACGTCATCCGGCTCACCGGCGATAACAAGAATTTTTCGCCGCAAGTCGGTATTCCGGAAACCAACCGCCTGTTGAATGCCAGGCAATATACGCTCAACAGCCGTGCCGTAGCAGGCGCAACGGCCCAGTTTGTGCAAAAGCGGGCGGCCTCGGCGGCCGGTTCTTCGCCCGTGGTGTACCTCCTGAGTACCAACGGGTTCCTGGAGCGCTTCAACCCGTCCAACCCCGCTGCGGCGCCAACGGTGAACAATCTGGTTTGTTCGAGCGCCAATACTCTCGGCGCCGGCACGCGCAACTTTGCGGTGACTCCGGATGGTTCCCTCGCTCTGATTGCCACGATACCAGCCATCGCCGGCGCGGCAACAGCGACTTCAACGCCGTGCGTGGTGTTCGCCGATTTGAACGCCATGCAGGTAGTCAATGTCCTGCCATTGCCGGCGACAGTGGGCACACCGGGAGGAATCGCAATCACGCCGGACGGGCGGTATGCGTACCTGATCACATCGGCGGCATATCAAAACCCTTGCATTGTGTATGTAATCGACATCGCCGCGGTCAAGATTTTGACCACCATTCCGGTGGATGCCGATGGCCAGTCAGTGAACGAGATTGTGATGGCGCCGGACGGCTCGGTCGCATATGTGGGCTGCAACGATTGCGGCCTGGAAAGCATTCCGGTAATCGATATTCTTACAAACAGCCTCAGTTCGCCGATCCCGGTGCAGACGGCGAACGAAGGCTCGGCGCTGGCCTTGCACCCGAATGGAAGCAAGCTCTACGTAGTTCCCTATTTCGGAGAGGCCGTGACGATTATCGACACTTCGAGCTTCAAAGCGATTGGGACCATTCCGGCACAATCGCCCGCGGGCGGGCCGCATCCGCCTGGCCTCGATCCCATCTTTACGCCCGACGGAAGATTCCTCATGATGTTGAACGCACCAGCCGCCATCACGGTTGTGGATACTACGACGGATCGCGTGGACTCGCAGATCCCCGTGAGCGGAACCCTGACCGCGCCGGGCACCTTCATTAGTTTCTTCTTCGTGCCGGATACGACGGCGCAATAGGCGAGTCTCAGCCTGAACATCCCGGAGCCGCCGGCTGACGTGGGACCTCGCCGGCAGAAAACAGGCCGGGCGACGCTACCGATAATGGCGGATATCGGTTCCGCCGTTGCCCCACACGTCTTCGCAATATCCCTGCCTTACATCAGAAGCGGCACGTAGGCGGGGACCTTTTTTCGATATTCGATAAACCTAAAAACGGCGGTTGAAACGCCGCCGGAATAGTCTTCTCCTTCAGTCGCAAGTGTTTGCAGCAAAGCCAGTTGTCACCCAGTGGGTGAACTGCGCAGCAGTTGAAACTCCAGACAGGTCGCAGACTTGCCGACCGTGCTGAGGGTCAACCGCCGTTTTTCGGATAAAGCGCTGGTGGAAACGGGAGGCCAAAAGGCGGTCCTCGGTGCGGACGCGGATTTCCGTGCCTGCCAGGAACACCGCCAGCGACACCGGCCCCACTGCCAGGGCGTGAGCAGCAGCAGAGTGCAAAGCAGCGCCGCCAGTAACGAGGCATAAATTGGATGGCGGACCAGGGCGTAAGGCCCGGCGCGAACCAGTTCGTGATCTTCGTACAAGCCGGCTCTCACGCGAAACTGCCGGCCCAGGTGCTGAACGGAGGTCCACGACAACACGGCTGCCATCCCCGCGAAAACCAGGGATGCGGCCACCCGAGCAGTGCCGGGCCCGGTTTCCGGGGGGAAGGCGGAATGCGAATGCCGTGAAGAGGGCCAGGCCCTCTAGAAACAACCCCAGGATGCTAGGCGTGGACGCCGTAACGAGGCACGCTTCTGGAAATGCGGGGCCCGGAAGATAAACGGGTAGGCCCAGGCAAACCAGCAGACCATCAATTCCACCCAGGGGACCAATCGCATAAGGACAGTATAGGATTACAGGAAGCGATCCGAAACAATTCCGGCGATTTGTGTTTGTCTCGACCGGTACCGGGTTTCCGCGAGGTGATTTACATTGGCGCGGCGGCAACGTAATATGAGGGCATGTCCGTGCACCCCGATACTCGCGCAGCGGTCTCGACCCGCTGGATTCGTGTGGCCCTAGCGGCTTTCGTGTTGGCCTCTTCCGCCAGCTTGCTGGCCCAGGAACCAAAAAAGGAGGCGCCGAAACCGAAGCCAAAGAGCGCTCCGCCGGCGGCTAAGAGCGAAGCGCCGGCGAAACCGCCAACCGCCGCCCCCGCCAGCCACCCAGCCAACCCGCCAGCCAATACTCCGGCGGTTCATACTCCCGCCAATGGCGTCACGCCGTCGCAAAACGATCGTCCTGCCCGGCAGGCGGTTCCGAATGCGCAGCCACCGGTCCGGCCGGCGGGAAGCACCGGAGTTCCCGCGAACAATACCCCGCCGGGCCGCCAGTTTGGAACCGGAAGCAACGCAAACCCGGTACGCGGCGGCGCGCCGTCGGGCGCGGGCGCGACACCCGGTAACCGGCCGGCCTATCACGGCTCCAACGGGAGCGAGATTCGTTACCGCTCGAACGGCCAACCGCAAACGGTGCGGGCGCACGGCTATACCATTACACATTCGCCCTCCGGTGTGCGGCGCGCGGAATTCGTGCGGCCCGACCATTCGGTGATCGTCACGCAGGGCGCCCACTATGGTTACGTCCAGAGGCCCTATATGGTGCGCAATGTGGCCTACGTACAGCGAACGTACGTGGTGGGCGGCGTTTCGTACTCCCGCGTCTACCGGCCCTACCTGTATGGTGGCATCTCTCTGAACCTGTACGTGAGCTCGCGCTACTACGCCCCGGCGTATTACGGGTGGGCGTATTCACCGTGGGCCTCCCCGGTGGTGTTTAGCTTCGGTTGGGGCGGGAGTCCCTGGTACGGGTATTACGGCGGTTACTTCACGCCGTATCCGCGCTACGCCGGTCCGGCCTTCTGGCTGACGGACTATATGATCGCCATGACCCTGCAGGATGCCTACCAGCAGCGCATGGATGCGGCCGCCGCGGCGCAAGCCAATACGGCGTACGACTCCCAGGCTGCCCTCACACCGAATGTCAAGCAGGCCATCTCCGACGAGGTCCGCCGCCAGTTGAATCAGGAAAGCGCCGAGGCCCAGGGGCCGGGACAGGGCGGACCGTCGTTCCTGGCGGACAATTCTTCGCATGTCTTCGTGGTGGCCAATGGGCTCGACGTGAACTCCCGATTTGGCGAATGCGCTCTTACCGAAGGCGATGTGTTGCAGATGACCGCTCCGCCGCCGCCGAATGCCGCGGCTGCCGATCTGGCGGTGTTGGCCAGCAAGGGCCAGGATTGCCGCAAGGGCTCGATGGTTTCGATCGCCATCCCCGACCTGCAGGACATGCAGAACCACATGCGGGAGACACTGGATCAAGGTCTGGCCGATCTGCAATCGCGCCAGGGCCAGGGCGGAATTCCAGCGCCGCCGGCCGCCGCGCAGCGTCCACCGGTGGAGGCGGCATATGCCGCCGCCGCGCCGCCCCCGGACCCGAACGTGGCCAACGAAGTAAGCCAGCAGGCGCAAGCCGCCACGCAGGCCGAAAGCGAAGTACTGGACCAGGCGCAGGCAGCGCCCCCGGCAGTGACCGACGCTCCGACGTCGGTGACGCTGGGAATGACGATCGATCAGGTGATCGGGGTTTTGGGGCAGCCGCAGGTGGTGGGCGATCTAGGATCGAAGAAGACGTATTTTTACGGCAACATGAAGGTCATTTTCACCGACGGGAAAGTGACGGACATACAGTAGGGCGCGGGAAAGTCCCAAGATGGGGATATCCCATGCCATACCGAG